>Ga0075015_100000619_pt1 | contig 12528 bp, 8 predicted proteins | sample AleBraG_ABR_2013_FD_71476 | JGI IMG/M metagenome (GOLD analysis project Ga0075015, IMG submission 71476) | Freshwater sediment microbial communities in response to fracking from Pennsylvania, USA - Alex Branch Run_MetaG_ABR_2013 | ecosystem: Environmental > Aquatic > Freshwater > Creek >...
GGGCCGCTTCACCCAATGTTGCACCGAAACGACCTAGCGTCGCCTTCATGGGCAGTGCTCGGCTGGGCCGTCGACAGTTCCTGGAGCTGACTGGGCTCGCGGCCGCGGCCGCGGCGGGGGTCGCGGGCTGCTCAGGCCCGCCGGCGCAGACCCCGTCCACCACCGCCAGCTCAGCCACCACCGGGTCCACGGCGCCGCCCACCGCACCGGCAACCGCCACCACCTCGCCTGGTCCGGTGGCCCTGGGGCGCAACGCCGAAGGTGACCTGCTGAACGGCCCGCGGACCGGGACTGCGCTCGCCTTGACCTTCCATGGCGCCGGGGATCCCTCGCTAGCCACTCGCGTCTTCGCCGAGCTGCGGGCAGCCGGTGTGTCGGTGACGGTGTTCGCTGTGGGCAGCTGGCTGCAGGCCAACCCCTCGATGGCGTCGGCTGTCCTGGACGCGGGCCATGACCTCGGCAACCACACCTACCACCACCTGCCCATGTCCACTTTGGGGGCGGTGGCCGCCGACGACGAGGTGGCCCGCTGCGCCGCGGTCCTGACCCAGCTGACCGGGACCGCGGGCCACTGGTTCCGGCCGTCCGGGACGGCGACGTCGAACGCAACCATCCGTGCGGCGGCCCGACGCAGCGGGTACGCGCAGTGCGTGAGCTACGACGTGGACTCCCTGGACTGGACCGACCCCGGCTCCGCCGCGGTCACCAGGAACGTGCTGGCCCGGTCCAGACCCGGCTCGATCGTCAGCATGCACCTGGGCCACGTCGGAACCGTGACCGCGCTGCCGGCGGTACTGGCCGGGCTGCATGCCAGGGGGCTTCGGCCGGTCACGTTGACCGAGCTCACCTCGTGAACCCGGTGCAGGCGCGGGCGCGCGGGCGTCCGCCGCGAACCGGGCCCAGGTCAAGCGCGGTGCTCGCCGCGGCCGTCGCGGCGTTGGCCGTGCTTGCGGCGCTGGCCGCGTGCTCCGGTGCCAGCGCCACCGGGGGTCCCACGACGTCCGCGACAGCTGCCCCTTCGACGGCGCCGACGACACTTGGGTCAGTCGCCTCGACGGTGCTGGCGGCGGCGACGGCGGACCCGAGCGCAGCCGCGCTGACGCCGCTGCCGGGGATGCCGCCGGTGCTCGATCCCAGCGACGTGGACGCCGCGGACGGGCCCGGCATGCTGTCCCCCGTGGTTGCCGGGTTCCCGTCCCGCATCTACGTGCCCAACACGTTGAGCAACACCGTCACGGTGATCGACCCGGCCACCTTCAAGGTGCTGGGCACGTTCCCGGTGGGGCGCGAGCCCCAGCACGTGGTCCCCTCATGGGACTTGAAGACGTTGTGGGTCAACGACGACCTGGGCAACAGCCTGATCCCGATCGACCCCGCCACCGGAGCGTTCGGCAAGCCGGTGCCCGTGCACGACCCATACAACCTGTACTTCACCCCGGACGGAAAGTACGCCGTGGTGATGGCCAGCGCCGACAAAGAGCTGGTGTTCCGCGACCCGCACACGATGGCGATCCGCAGAATCCTGCATGTCCCCTGCGAGGGGGTCAACCACGCGGACTTCTCCGCCGACGGCCGGTACTTCTTGGTCAGCTGCGAGTTCTCCGCGCAGATCCTCAAGGTCGACACCGAGACGATGACCTTGGACGGTGTGCTCGACCTGCCCCGCCCGAGCATGCCGCAGGACGTCAAGATGGCCCCGGACGGCCACGTCTTCTACGTCGCCGACATGATGGCGAACGGTGTCTGGCTCATCGACGGCGCGGCTCTGCGGATCCGTGGTTTCATCGCCACCGGCGCCGGTGCGCACGGGGAGTACATCAGCCGCGATGCCACCACCATGTACATCTCGAACCGTGGCGAGGGGTCGATCTCGCTACTCGATGTGCGCACCGACCGGCTGATCGGGAAGTGGCACATCCCCGGTGGTGGCAGCCCGGACATGGGTGGGCTCTCGGCCGACGGGAAGGTGTTGTGGCTGTCGGGGCGCTACGACAACGTGGTGTACGCGATCTCGACGGTCGACGGCCGGCTGCTCGCCAAGATCCCGGTCGGCGCCGGCCCGCACGGGCTGTGCGTCTACCCGCAGCCGGGCCGCTACTCCCTGGGCCACACCGGCGTCTTCCGCTGAGCCTGCAGCTGCTCAGCAGAGAAGTACGGGGTCTGGGCCAGCTCCGGCTCGTCGAAGGCGGCCAGCTGGGCCAGGACGTGGTCCAGGTCCTGGGTGAACAGGGAGCCGCTGATGGCCGCAGCCAGCCGGGTGGCCCCCGCCGACACCCCTGGGATGTCACTGGCGATCGCCCCCAGCGACGCGAACGCGCCATGGTTGAAAAGGTGCACGCGGCCCAGGGCGGGACAGCTCCCCGGAGTCTTCTCCGTGAGCTCGAAACCCTCGCCCAAGAAGGGGAAGGCGGCGCGGTCGGGGCGCTCGCGGCCCGCCGGCGGCCGGTACACCTCTGCCCAAGTCGCGGCGTGTGCGGCGAAGTCTTGCAGCTCGGTGACCGCTGCCAGGTCGACGGCGTAGCCGGTGGCCAGGACCAGGAACTGGGCGTGGGCCCGCCGCCCGTGCGGCCCCAGTGTCAGGGTAAGACCGGCGTCGGCGCGGGTCGCGGACAGCAGCGGTGTCCCCAGGTGCACAGCCAAGCCCGGAAGGGCCAGGGCACGCAGCACCGACTCGTGGGGCGGCGGAGTGTCGTGGTCGTCGAGGAAGCACACCAGCCTCCAACGGTCGGCGACCGGCAGCGCGGCCCAGCCGTCGAAGAAGCCAGCCGTGGCACTGGCCCGGAGCTTGTTGACCTGGGGCAGCACTGGCCGCCTGATGTACAGGTCGACGCTACTGGCGCCGGACTCCAGCGCCGCCGCGGCCATGTCCCAGGCGGACGGGCCGCCACCGACGACGGCGACCTGCCGTCCGGCCAGCCGTCGGGCGTCGATGGGTGCCGAGGCGTGCGCCACCAGGTCGGGCCCCAGGTCCGTGGCCACCCCCGCCGGCACGAACGGACCGCCGGTGCCCATGCGGCCGGTGGCCAGCACGACCCGGCGGGCTCGCAGCACCTCGCCGGTGTCGAGCTCGACGGCTAGACACCCGTCGCCGGGGTGAACCCCGGTCACGTCGACGCTGCTGCGGACCGGCACTTTCAGCACCTGGCGCACCCACAGCAGGTAGTCCATCCAGTCGCGGTTGGGGATCTTGCCGAGGGCGTCCCATCCCTGCTGTCCGTCGCGGGCGGTGAGCCACGCCCGGAACGTCAGCGACGGCAGCCCGAGGTCAACACCCGGCAGGAACTTCGGGCTGCGCAGAGTCTGCATCCTGGCGGTGGTGACCCAGGGGCCCTCGCGTCCCGCCTCGCAGCGGTCGACCACCAGCAGGTTGCTGATCCCCCGAAGCAGCAGCGCGCCGGCCGCAGCCGTCCCGTACATCCCGGCCCCGACCACCAGCACGTCTAGCAGGTCTGTCCCGTCGGGGCCCGGTACCCGCGCTGTCCAGCTAGGCGCTGGCAGCCCCAGCAGCTCCAGCTCGCGGGCCAGCGCCCGCTCGAGGTCGGCCAGGGGCTCGGGCACCTAGGCAGACTGCCACATTCGGCAGGGGACACCGGCGCGGGGCGGACTCTTCGCGCAGGCAGGGCCCGGACCGGGCCGTGGAGAGTTACGTCGGTGGTCGACCGGTCGCCCCTCGTCGGCCCTGGTCGGACCTGGTCGGGCAGCTGCGGCGCGCAGGTCGGTGCGGCCGGCTGGCCCGGACCCCGTTGGCGCCTGGGCCGGTGCCTGGGGCTTGGTCGGCGCCTACCGGCCGCACTGGCTCTCGCCGTAGGCGGTCAGGGTGGCAAAGGCCGGCTTCAGCGAGGGGTTCTTGTCCAAAGCGACGAACGCCGCGGACAGCTGCGTCAAGCTCGTGGAGTTGTCCACCGCCGACACCATGCGGGTGTAGGTCTGGTTGACAGTTGTCAGTGCCGCCTGGACGTTCGCGGGTGCACCCGTCATGGTGCTCTCGACGGTCGCGAGCTGGCCTTCGGCCTTGTGGAAGAACGTCGACAGCGTGGACTTGATGCCGGCGAAGTTCCCAGTTTCGACCGCCTTGGCGTACTGGCTGGTCTGGGTTGCAAGGGTGCCCTGGGATGTCTTGAGCTGGTCGCAGAACGGGCCGGTGGCCGCGGTTCCGCCGCTGAGGGTCGGCGACCCTGAGCTGACCGTTGTCGCCGACGCGCTGGCGGCGGTGGTCGCGGCCGCAGCCGCGGCCGGGGTCTTGCCTGCTGACGTTGAGCCGCATGCCGACGCCGCTAGGGCGACCGCGGCGATGGCGAGCGCTGCGCGGACCGACCGTGTGATCATCGCTGAACCTCCGACGTGAGCGGTGACGCGTCCAGGAAGGACCTGTCCTTGGTCCAGAGTGCTCCGGACGGGGCCTGATACCTGCATCCGGCTCAAGCATGCCGTGCCGGTACGGGTTCAGCACAGTCCTGGTGGGTGCCGGGTCTGGTCCGCTGCGACGGCAGGGGCTGTCGGTCAGGGCGCCGCCATGGACGCACACAGCGGCTTGCCGTTCAGGACGCCGACCAGGACGGCTGTCGCCCCCGGTGCGCGGGTCGGCCACGAGGACCTGATCGACCCGGTGATGGCGGCGGGTGTCTGGTTGCCGCCGACTGGTCCGATCCGCAGCCGCACCTGCACCATGTGTGCGTACCGGGCCCACACCACCGTCCCGCTGACGGCGAGGTCGTCGGTCAGGCGCACTCCGGACAGCCGGAAGGTCGTGACTGCGTCGCCGGTGTAGGACCAGGTGCCGCCGTACAGCCCCACCCCGGAGCCGAGGAAGTTGTTCGACCACCGGTCGATGACGTCCGCGACGGTCTGCGCGGCCGTGTCGGCCGCCCGGAGCTCAGCCGGCTGCGCCACGGAGGCGGCGCAGGCGACCGCGGAGGGCATCTGGGTGAAGGACCTGACGTAGGTCGGTGCGGCGCGCAGCGGCGGCACCTGCGCGGCGCAGGCCAGCACCGGCTTGGTCAGTCCCGCGACAGGGTTGGTCACGAAGGCCCGCACGATCGACACGGCGCAGCCGTCAGAGTCACCTTCGGCCGTGACGTGGAAGGAGTTGGCGACCAGGACATGTACCGCATCCGGGAACTGCGCGGTCACCATGTCCCCTTCGGCGGGGGTGGTGATCGAGTCGAGCTCACCGGACAGGACCAGCACCGGCACCTGCGGGTAGTGCCCCGACGGTGGCGCCGGCGGACCCGCCGGGTGCGCCGGCGACGACACCGGCCAGCGCAGGCACCAGTCCTGCTCCTCCCACCCCGATGCCAGGTACTCGGCGATGGTGAACGGGGCGTACAAGCCGGGGTCGGTTCGCTGCTGCTTGCGGACCGCCGCCTGGTACTCCACCAGCCGGCGCTGCGGCGGCGCCGTCATGTCGTACAGCTGCGGGTAGTCCTGGCAGCTGGTCGCCGCATCCATGCCTTCGGTGTAGGAGGTCAGGTCGGTCGGATAGGACGGGTAGACGGCTTCGGCCACGATCCGGATCAAGGCGGCGCGGTCGCCGTCGACCGCCGAGCGCAGCGCCCCGGGAAGCTCGCGGTACCACGCCGGCCCGTAGGTGGCTCCGAAGGCCACCGACACCAAGGCCGGCGCGTCGACGACAACATCGTGCCGGACCCCCTCGGCGTCGTGGCCGACCCCCCGGTACGGCCGGACCCGGACCTGGGCGAGCACCTCGGCAAGCAGCTGGGTGGGGCGTGGGCCACCTTGGGCGACGCACGAGGGGGTGCGGGCGCAGACCTTGTCCAGCGAGGACGTCATCGCCGCCGTCTGGGTCGGGTACCAGGCGCTCTCCCCGGTGGGCGGGTAGGCGCTGTCCAGGACCACGCTGCGCAGCTCGCTGCGGTGGCGTCCGGCGAAGACCTGCGCGAAGAACGTGCCGTAGGAGTCTCCGTACAGGTCCACTGGGCCAACGCCCAGCGCGGCCACCACCGCCGCCAGGTCGTCGGCGGCCGCGGGTGTGCCGTACAGGTCCGAGCGCTGACCCAGCTTGGCCGCGCATGCGGCCGCGGCCACGTCGTAGGGACCGGTGAGATTGTTGAGGGTGGGGCAGTTCACCACGGCTGACATGCCGGTGCCGCGCTGGTCGACCAGCAGCAGGTTGCGGTGGGCTAGCAGCGGGCCGTACATCGCCGCGTACAGCGAGCCGCTGCCGGTGGTGCTGTACCCGGGGCCGCCCTCCTGCGGCACGACGGTGCCCGTCGCGGGGCCCGCGGGGTGACCGGCCGGCACAAACGCGAATCCGACCGACAGCTCGCCCCGGTAGGCCCCCGAGCGGTCCCAGGGCTGGGACAGGTGCCCGCAGTAGGCACCTGGCACCACCTGGCACCGGGTCAGGACCAGGCGCCCCACTTTCAGCGTGGCCGGTCGGGCCAGGGGCGCGCCGGCGACCGCGGCGGCGGCCGCCGGCGACATCCCCGCGGTCGCCGCCATCGTCACTGCCGCCAGCATGGCCGCGAGCACCACCGCCAAGGCTCGTCGCGTCACCACCGGGCCACTGTAGGTGGGTCGACTGCCGCTGCAGGGGCAGTCATCACATCGTGTGGCCGACCCTCGAGCCCGGTGCGACTGGCTCAGGCAGCCTTCTCGATCGCCGCCGAAGGCCAGACTGCCCGCAGGACCGCCACCATCAGCAGCCCGCCGGCTCCGGCCAGGCTGACTGCGCGGGCCGGCCCGATCGCCGCGAATCCGGCCAGCCACCCGACCAGGGCGAACGACAGGGCCGTGGCGGCGTTGAAGCCGCTCGAAGCGATCCCCAGGACCCGGCCCCGCCTGGACGGCGCCGTCAGCATCGTGACCGCTGAGATGACGGTCAGCACGAACGACTGCAGGACCCCGGCGACGAACCACAAGGCGGCGGCGACCATCGGCGGTGGTCCGACTGAGGTCGCGAACAGCGGCAGGCACGACAGCGCCGCCAGCGGCAGCAGCAGCCGCAGCTGGTCGCGCATCGCCACCCTGGGCAGCAGCGCGGCGCCCAGCGCGGAGCCGGCCGGGACCGCGGCCAGCAGCACCCCGCCGACCAGCGGGGAAAGGCCGGGCTCGTAGGCAAGGGCGATCGCTTCGGGGGCGACCAGGAACAGCGCGGACCCCCAACCGAGGACAGTGATGGCCCGGCGAACCGGGTCGCCGAACAGGTCACGCGCCCCGGCCCCGAGGTCGTCCAGCATCAGCCGGGCGGATGTTCCGCGGGCATCGGCCGACGGTCGGGCCTGGACGAACCGGCGGATGACCACCAGCGACACCAGGAAGGTCAGCGCATCCAGGGCCAGTGTTCGGCTCGGGCCCAACAGGGCCACCAGGGCGCCGCCGGCGATGGACCCCAGCACCTGGGTGGACAGGTGCACGGTGCGCGACAGACCCTGCGCGGTGACGTAGTCGACCCGGTCCACGACGACGTCGGGGTACAGCGACGCCCGAGCGGTGCCGAAGGGCAGCGACGCGAACTCGCTGACCAGCAGCAGCGCGAAGACGACCAGCAGGGATGCGTCGGTGGTGGCCAGCACCGCGAGCGAGCCGATGATCACGAAGCGGGCGCCGTCGCAGACCAGCATCACCGTGCGCCGTGGGTATCGGTCCGCCAGCGACCCCAGGACCGCCTGCCCGAGGACGCCAGGAAGGTAGGTGACCGCCAGAGCCAGCGCCCCGAACAGCAGGTTCCCGGTCCGCTGCAGCACCCACAGTGCGACGGCGACCCTGGCGGCCTGGTCTCCAATGTCAGACGCGGCCTGAGCGGCCAACAGGCCGCGGGCCTCGCGGTTGGCGAAGACCCGGCGGTAGGTCCCGTCGGTCGGGGAGGACTTGACACCGCTCACGCGTAGAAGACTCTTTCCACAACAGCTCGTGCGCGCCGGGTCGCCCGCCGGTAGTCCTCAACGAGCGCACCTGTCTGGCCGGGAGCGTAGCCCACGACTCGGGCCACGGCCGCGAGCTCGCGTGTGTCGGAGGGCAGCGTGTCCGAGGCCCGACCGCGGACCAGGATGACCGCGTTGCGGACCCGGGTGGCCAGACGCCACGCGTCGGACAGCACCGCCGCGTCAGCCGGAGCGACCAGACCGGCCGCCAGCGCACCAGACAGGGCGTCCAGTGTCCGGGTGGTGCGAAGCGCAGACACCCCGGCCCCGTGCCGCATCTGAATCAGCTGGATGGTCCACTCCACGTCGGCCAGCCCACCGGGCCCCAGCTTCAAATGCGTGCCCGGGTCGGCGCCGCGCGGCAGCCGCTCGGCTTCCACCCTGGCCTTGATGCGCCGGATCTCGCGCACCTCGGCGTCGGTGAGGCCTCCGCTCGGATAGCGCAGAGGGTCGATCAGAGCCAGGAAACGCTCACCGAGCGCGCCGTCACCGGCCACCGGGACGGCCCGCAGCAGCGCCTGGCTCTCCCACACGTGCGACCACCTTTCGTAGTACGCCGCGTAGGAGGCCAGGGTGCGCACCAGCGGCCCCTGACGGCCTTCTGGCCTCAGGTCGGCGTCCACGAGCATCTGCGGGTCCGGGCCTGGCAGTGCCAGCAGCCGGCGCAGCTCGTTGGCCACCGCGTGGGCCGCATCCGAGGCCTCCTGCTCGGAGGCTCCAGGCAGCGGGTCGTGGACGAACAGCACGTCCGCGTCGCTTCCGTAGCCGAGCTCGTCTCCCCCGAAGCGGCCCACAGCAACGACGGTGAGTCTGGTCGGCAGCGGACGTTCACGCTGGGTCTGCACCGAGGTGACAGCCGCCGCCAGACCACCGGCCAACGTGACCGCGGCCACATCGGACAGGGCCCTGCCCACCGCGTCGGTGTCCAGCAGCCCCAGCAGGTCAGCTGCCGATATCCGGAAGAGCTCACGTCGCCGCAGCGCACGCACCGCCCTGGTGGCGCGCTCAGACTCGGTGTGCCGGCCGGTTGCCGCCAGCACCTCCGACAACAGCGCCGGCCGCCGGCCGGGCACCAGCTCGTCGTCGTCGCCGAGCAGCGACACCGACTCCGGGGCCCGCAGAAGCAGGTCGGTGGCGTACCGGGACGACGCCAGCACACGCGCCAGCCGCTCGGCCGCCGCTCCGGCGTCGCGCAGCAGCCCCAGGTACCAGTGGGTGGTGCCCAGTGCGTCGGAGACCTGGCGGAACCCCAGCAGACCGGCGTCAGGGTCCGGGGACTCGGCGAACCAGCCGAGCATCACCGGCAGCAGCGTGCGCTGGATCGCGGCCCGCCGGCTCAGCCCGGTGGTCAGCGCCTCCAGGTGCCGCAGCGCCCCGACCGGGTCGAGATAGCCGAGTGCCTCCAGCCGGGCTCTGGCGGCCTCCGGAGTCAGGCGGGCCTCGCCCGGCTCCAAGCGGGCCACCGCGTTGAGCAGCGGCCGGTAGAACAGCTTCTCGTGCAGCCGGCGCACCTCCCGGCTGTGCCGGCGCCACTGACCGACCAGCTCGGTGGCCGGGTCGGAGTGGAAGCCCATCGACCGGGCGATCCGCCGAAGGTCCGCCTCGTCGGTGGGGACCACGTGGCTTCTACGCAGCCGGTACAGCTGGATGCGGTGCTCCATGATCCGCAGGAAGCGGTACGCGCGGTCAAGCTCGGCGGCGTCGGCGCGGCCCACGTAGCCGAGCGTCGACAGCTGCTCCAGCGCGACCAGCGTCGTCGGGCTACGCACGAACACGTCGCTTCGGCCATGGACGAGCTGCAGGAGCTGCACGGAGAACTCGACGTCACGTAGACCCCCGGGGCCCAACTTGAGCTCCCGGTCGGCGTCCTTGGGCGGGATGTTCTCCTCGACTCTGCGACGCATCGCCCGCGCGTCCTCGACGAAACCGGGACGGTCCGCGGCTTGCCACACCAGCGGCGCCACCGCGTCGACGTACTCCCGGCCCAGCGACAGGTCACCGGCGACCGGGCGGGCCTTGAGCAGGGCCTGGAACTCCCACGTCTGGGCCCACCGCTCGTAGTAGGCCAGGTGGCTGGCCAGGGTGCGCACCAGCGCCCCGGACCGCCCCTCTGGTCGAAGGTTGGCGTCCACCGGCCAGATGGTGCCCTCGGCTGTCTGGGCCGAACAGATCTGCATCACAGCGGCGGCCAGCCGGGTGGCAGTGACCAGGGCCTGCTTCTCGTCGCCGCCGGCGACAGGCTCGGCAACGAAGATCACGTCCACGTCGCTGGCGTAGTTGAGCTCGCGGCCACCGCACTTGCCCATCGCCACCACTGCCAGCCGGCACGGCTCGACGCCTGGGTCCAGCTCGCTGCGTGCGATCGCCAGGGCCGCCTCCAAGGTCTGACCCGCCAGATCGGCCAGCTCCGAAGCGACGTGCTCCACCGACGCGGACCCGGTGACATCACGGGCTGCCAGCCCCAGCAGCCTGCTGCGGTAGCCGACCCGCAGCCCATCCCGCGCAGGCAGCCCGACCAGGCCGCGCACCTGCGCCACCAGGTCCCCGCCGCTGCCGTCCGGCCGCTCGGACTGCAGGGACCGCCACTGCTCGGGGTGCCGGGCCAGGTGCTCCCCGAGGGCGACGCTGGAGCCGAGGACCGCGAGCAGCCGCAGCCGCAGCACATCGTCGGTGCGAAGAACGCGGCGCAGATGCGGACCCTCGGGTCCGTCCCCGGCGGCCGCCATGAGTCGCGCCACGGCCTCCAACGCAAGGTCAGGGTCTGCGGTCGCGGCCAGGGCGTCCAACAGGTCCTCGAGCACAGCTGGGGGGCCCACCGCTTCGATGAGCGGATCGGCCAGCAGGACCTGCGCGCGGCCAGCGTCGGCGAAGCCGGCGCGGACCAGGCGCCCGGCCACGCTGGCGATCCGGCCCTCGGTCACAGCTGCGACCCTAGCGATCCCTAAAGGATCGGAAGGTACCGGTCGCGTTCGAACGGGGTGACTTGTCCCCGGTACTCGGCCCACTCCTGCCGCTTGTTGCGCAAGAAGAAGTCGAACACATGCTCCCCGAGAGTCTCGGCGACCAGCTCGCTGGTCTCCATCACCCGCACTGCTTCGTTCAGCGACTGCGGCAGCGGCTCGATGCCCATGGCGCGGCGCTCGGACTCCGTCAGGGACCACACGTCGTCCTCGGCGCCGGGCGGCAGCTCGTAGTCCAGCTCGATGCCCTTCAGGCCCGCGCTGAGCATCAGCGCGAAGGCCAGGTACGGGTTGCAGGCGCTGTCCAGGCTGCGCACCTCGATACGGGTCGACTGGCCTTTGGCCGGCTTGTACATCGGAACCCGCACCATGGCCGAACGGTTGTTGTGCCCCCAGCACACGTAAGCCGGCGCCTCTCCCCCGCCGTACAGGCGCTTGTAGGAGTTGACCCACTGGTTGGTCACGGCGGTGATCTCCGGGGCATGCCGCAGCAGCCCCGCGATGAAGGCCCGCCCGACCTTGGACAGCTGGTACTCAGCGCCCGCTTCGAAGAACGCGTTTCGGTCACCCTCGAACAGTGACAGGTGGGTGTGCATCCCCGAGCCGGGATGCTCGGCGAACGGCTTGGGCATGAAGGAGGCGTAGATGTTCTGCTCCAGCGCGACCTGCTTCATGATCAGCCGGAACGTCATGATGTTGTCGGCAGTGGTCAAGGCGTCGGCGTACCGCAGGTCGATCTCGTTCTGGCCCGGCGCGCCCTCGTGGTGGCTGAACTCGACAGAGATCCCCATCGACTCCAGCATCGTGATGGCCTGCCGGCGGAAGTCCTGCCCGAGCCCGTGCGGGGTGTGGTCGAAGTAGCCGCTGTTGTCGATCGGCACCGGCAGCTCCCCCGGACCCGGCTTCCGCTCGAACAGGAAGAACTCGACCTCGGGATGGGTGTAGAAGGTGAACCCGAGGCCGGCGGCCCGGTCCAGGGCACGCTTGAGGACGTAGCGGGAGTCGGCGTAGGACGGGGTCCCGTCGGGCAGCAGGATGTCGCAGAACATGCGGGCCGCGCCGGGCGACTCCGATCGCCACGGCAGCACCTGGAACGTGGCCGGGTCAGGTTTGGCCAGCATGTCGGACTCGTAGACCCGGGCGAAGCCCTCGATCGCGGAGCCGTCGAACCCGATGCCCTCGGCGAACGCGCCCTCAAGCTCGGCCGGTGCCACGGCCACCGACTTGAGGAACCCGAGGACGTCGGTGAACCACAGCCGCACGAAGCGGATGTCTCTTTCCTCGAGCGTGCGGAGCACGAACTCCTGCTGCTTGTCCACCCGTGGAGTTTGTCGGGGCTGTGTTAACGGCGTGTTACATCCGCGGCCTGTTCGTGGACCGTCGCGGTCCAGATTCCTTGATCGACCCGGCGGTAGGCTGTGACGGTGACGGCGCTGCGTCTTGCCCTCGCCCAGGCCAACCCGGTCGTGGGCGACCTGGCCGGCAACACAGAGCAGGTCCTCAGCTACGCGCGTCGGGCCGTCGCCGAGGGCGCGGACCTGCTGGCGCTGCCGGAGATGTTCCTTACCGGGTACCCGGTCGAAGACCTGGCACTGAGGGGCTCCTTCGTCGCGGCCAGCCAGCAGGCGTTGGCCTCGCTGGGGCCCGCACTGGTCCGCGCCGGCGCCGCTGACCTGACCGTGGTG
>Ga0075015_100000620_pt1 | contig 12525 bp, 12 predicted proteins | sample AleBraG_ABR_2013_FD_71476 | JGI IMG/M metagenome (GOLD analysis project Ga0075015, IMG submission 71476) | Freshwater sediment microbial communities in response to fracking from Pennsylvania, USA - Alex Branch Run_MetaG_ABR_2013 | ecosystem: Environmental > Aquatic > Freshwater > Creek >...
GCCCGAAGGCGCCGGATTCGCCGGCTTTCGTATCCAGGAATCGCGCGACGGCGCACTTGACTGGCACAAGAACGATTGGGTGGCCTTCCTGGGTGCCGCCTATTTCCGATCAATCGGCGAATTGCGACAGTATGGAATGTCCTCGCGGGGCATTGCGCTGGATGTGGCTGTTGCCGACCATGCGGAAGAATTTCCGGACTTCACCAAATTCTATATTGAGGCGAGCGAACCCACCGACGGCGTTGTTCTCTACGCGCTCATGGAAGGCCCTTCGGTCGTCGGCGCCTACAGATTCGAAATGAAACGCGGCAAGGGCGTTGTCATGGAAATCGAAGCGTCGTTGTTCATGCGAGAGGCAGTCTCGCGTTTTGGGATAGCTCCGCTGACGTCGATGTACTGGTATTCGGAGACCAAGAAGCTGACGGCTATCGACTGGCGCCCGGAAGTGCATGATTCGGACGGTCTGGCGATGTGGAGCGGCAACGGCGAACGCCTATGGCGCCCGCTCAATAATCCTCCCCGAATCATGATCTCGGCCTTCGGCGATAACAACCCGCGTGGTTTCGGCCTACTGCAGCGCGACCGCGTGTTCGATCATTATCTTGATGGCGTAAACTACGACCGTCGTCCCAGCGTTTGGGTCGAACCGCTGGCAAACACTCCTGGAGAGGGGTGGGGGAAGGGCTCGATTCAGCTGTGCGAGATCCCTACCGACGATGAAATCCACGACAATATTGTCGCGATGTGGGTGCCGGATAAGCCAATCACCGCCGGCTCGGAAGCGACGCTGCGGTACCGCCTGCACTGGCTAGCGGACGAACCCTACCCCTCGTCGCTGGGTCGCTGCGTAGCTACCCGCCTGAGCAATGGAGGACAGCCAGGTCTGCCGCGTCCCAAAGGGGTGCGAAAGTTCATGGTGGAGTTTCTCGGTGGCCCATTGTCTAAGCTGCCCTATGGTGTAAAGCCGCAGCCGGTAATCAGCGTCTCGCGCGGGACAATTTTATCTTACATATTGGTTGAGGCGGTGCCCGATGATATCCCCGGCCACTGGCGCGTACAGTTCGATCTGGCGGTCGACGGCACGGATCCCGTCGAAATGCGCTGTTTTTTCAAGTCAGACGCGGAGACGCTGACAGAGACCTGGCTATTTCAGTACCATCCATTCTAAAATTACTGCGTCTGGACTTTTTTGACGCCAAGCTCCATCTAAAGCCCAACTTGGTCCCCCAGAGGAATTCTCCGCGTGTCCATTCGCCCAATTAAGCGCGTTTCCGAATCGACGCCTACGATTGAAGGCGCGGGGGTTAAATTACGACGCGCATTCGGTTTTGGCGACACAAGCGAGTTCGATCCCTTTCTGATGATGGATGACTTTCGCGGCGATCAACCCAGCGATTACCGCGCTGGCTTTCCCTGGCATCCGCACCGCGGCATCGAGACCATTACTTACGTCCTGGCGGGAATGGTCGATCATCGTGACAGCCTTGGCAATGTCGGCGCTTTAGGCGCGGGCGATGTGCAATGGATGACAGCCGGCAGGGGCATCCTGCATCAGGAAATGCCCAAGGGCGACGCAAGAGGTCGCATGCATGGTTTTCAGCTCTGGGCCAATCTGCCTTCTTCGTTGAAGATGACCGCACCGCGATATCAGGACATACCTGCCCTCGAAATTCCCGAAGTCATCGATGACGATGGCACAAGCGTGCGGGTTATCTGCGGCGATTTCTGGGGAAAGGCTGGACCGGTCGATGGAATTGCCGCGGAGCCGCGCTATCTTGACATTTTTGTTCCTGCCGGCAAGCGCAAGACGTTCAAAGTGGAGACCTATCGCCAAGCTTTCGCTTACATATTCGAAGGAGACGGAATTTTCGCCAGCGCTTCGGAGCCGTTCGGCGTGCTGCACGAAAAGGAAGTTGACGGCGAGGAATTGTTTGTACGGGAGAAGGTCGGCAATCGATCGCTCGTAGTGTTCGATAGTGGCGATGAAGTTACGGTTCAGGCGGGCGAGCACGGAATCCGCTTCCTTCTTGTATCGGGGCGTCCAATTCGCGAGCCGGTGGCTTGGCACGGCCCGATCGTGATGAATACCCAGGAAGAATTGCGACAGGCCGTGCGCGACCTGCGGGACGGCACCTTCATCAAGCAGAACTGATGGAAGCACGCCGCGTCCTCGTCCTTGGCGGCGCCCGCTCAGGCAAAAGCGCGTATGCGCAAAGGCTAGCGGAGGCCGGAACCGCGGAGCGGGTCTACCTGGCTACGGGAAGCGCCATTGATGAGGAAATGGCTGCGCGCATTGCCCGGCATAGGCTGGAGCGCTGCGGCGGATGGTTTACCCGGGAGGAGCCGCTGGAACTCGCAGCGGCGCTTCGATCTGAAGCACGGCCGGGCCGGATCGTACTCGTGGACTGCCTGACTTTGTGGCTCAGCAATTGTATGTTGGCAGGACGGCAACCGGCGGACGAGACGGGGCAGTTATGCGCCGTACTTGAAGAGCTTGAGGGCCCTGTCGTGCTCGTTTCAAACGAACTTGGATCCGGTCTTGTTCCGGAAGGCAAGCTGGGACGCGACTTTCGCGATGCACACGGTCGTCTTAACCAGAATATCGGGTACGTTTGCGACGCCGTTGTGCTTATCACGGCTGGGTTGCCCTCATTGCTGAAGCCCACACCCGCGTTGTCGATCACTCTGGTTTAGGCGCGCACTGGCATCGTTGGCGTCACAAGCAATTTAGACCAAAGCCCCCAGTTTCGTAAACGATCGTCCGTTTTCAATAACTTGCGAGACGGACTCCTTCCGCTCTGAGACCGTTGGCGGCGATGGGCCGCCATTCGTTGAATTTAATAGACCTGCTGTTATCTTTAAGCAGCTTCAAAAGGCCGGCGCCCCCGCTTCAGTTTGGCTACGTCTCCACCCGTCCGCGGGCGGCCAAGCAGCAGTCGCGGGGTTTGTGGGGACAGCAATTCGCTATCGTTGGACTGCGACGAGATGTCGTTGCTGCCGGATACATTTTGCCTGTCCTGTTCAGACGTTCGGCTATCTCTATCGGCGCTGAGAGCTCCTTCTGCGAGGATGCGGCGCGAACGCTCAGCCTCCAGTTCTTCAATGAGAGCGCGCATTCGAGTTTCCGAGTTCAGGCTAAGCGCTGCAAATTCGCTTGCTCGCATTTCGAGACGGCTCTCCATATCGTGCATGCGCAACCCCAACTGCCGCGCTTCAACTTGCTTTTCGCGTAAAGCAATGATCAGGGGCCGGACCCGGCGCAACATTGTTTTTTGTTGCGCCTTGGCCGTGGCGTATTCGACGAGCGCCGCGTCGCGCGCCGCCTCTGCGGCCCTGGACTTCTGCTCCCCGTGATCGACCGCCAATTCCGCTTCCTGCGCGCGCCGCTCCGCACGTTTGATCTCGTCGTTCTTGAGCTGCAATTCCGCGCGTGCTTCGTTCAGCAATCGCTCATGCACGCTGCCGATGCCGGTCGCCTGATCGAGCTGCGCCTGCAAACCCGCCACGTCCGCGCGATGTTGATCGGCTTCGCGCTGCCAAAGACCGCGCATACGCGTGTGCTCCTGCTGAAAATCGTGCAATTCGGACTCCAGATTGGCAATGCGATTCGCGGACGCATGCAGGCCGATGCGGGCGTCTTCCAGATCAGTGGTGGAGCGCGCGTGCGCGCTCTGAGATTCTGTCAGCATGTCCTTAAACGTTGCAACCGCCTGTTCGGCGAGTTCGGCGCGCAAAGCACTTTCCGCAACATCCGTGTTCCGCTGGGCAATCAAGAGATCGTTCTTCTTCAACTCGCTGCGCGCCGCCTCAAGTTCCTGCGCGGTAAAGCCGGTCAATTCGCATTGTTTGGCATGATCACGTGACAACTCGGCCAATTGGTCGCGCGATTGAGCGCCTTCCGCTTCAAGGTGCTGAATGCGCGTTTCCGCTTTGTCGAGTGCGCTCGACAGCCGCCCCATTTCAGGCCGCAAGAGATCGAGCTCCGACTGGGCGTGTTCAAGCATTTCGCTCAGTTCCTTGATCCGCGATTGCGCGGCTTCCCGAGTTTCTCGCTCGAATTTGATGAGTGCCTCTCTCTGAGCGAGTTCGGATTTTGTCTTCTCCAGATCATCTAGAATTTGGCTTGTGTGACCAAAAATCTCCGAAAGATCGTCCTCGAGTGAACTGAGCAGACTCGCTTTACGAATAATACTTTCGTGGCGGCGGCGAATGTCCTCGTTTTCACGGCCGACCGCGGAAAGAAATTGCGCGTCGCTTAAAGCGTTCTTATCGGCAGTATCAACAGCTTGTTCCGGAATCGGCGCCGGTTCTTCAAGCGCCTCCCGATTCCTTCCTCCAAGTAGTCCGGCAGTGAGCAACGATAGTGTGTTCATCGCGAGGCTCATTTTCTTGTCCTTCGGCTTACGCGAGCGTTCCGCTTGTCGCAGTTCAGGACGACAAGAAGTGTGTGCGGGGGCGGTTACCTCAGGGTATGTAGGTAAATGTCATTTCTCTTGTCGATGAAATCGTTCATCTTTAGTTAACTACTTTGGTTACTCGGAGTAAAGAGTTGGTTCCGTCGATAGCCTCGTCAGCCCCCAAAGTGGACGGCCTCCGGACCCACAAGTGCTCGGTCCAAGCGAGGCATCGCCGGGCTCGGAATCCCGGGAAGGACCCAGAAATGCGGCTCTCGCCGCGCACCGTCGGCCATCCCTCTCATAGCTTGAGGCTCGCCCACGACTTACCTTCTGGGCGGCGGAAACGCCGCCGACATGCAGGCGGACGTCGCTGAGCGGCGAGCGGAAGTGACTATATAACATACTACAAATGTGCTACCCTGGACAGGGCGTTTTCGGACGTGTGCGTGCGCGGCGTGGTGCAATTAACCTAAAGGGCATTTTTGACGACAAACCATTCGCTCCCATCCCAATGCTCTAGCGACTCATGCGGGGCCTGAGCTACATTCGTACCATGCTGCGCCTGTTTCAGCGCCGACCGTCGGTCGCGACTACCGCCCATGTCGATATTTCGCATGGCGCGGAGGTGTATCGCGTTGCGCTCAAACGCATGGCTTCATCCCGCCGATTCACCTTGCGAGTGCGCACGGCCACCCGCGACGTTGTCCTAACCATGCCAACACGCTCGTCGCTGCAGTCGGCGCGCGAATTCGCCGAGCGCCATGCTGCCTGGATTGGCGTTCGGCTTGCACGGCTACCCAAACCCATCAGTTTCGAGCCCCGTTCGGTTGCGCCGTTGCGCGGAGTCGAGCATCGCATCGTCCATTGCCCCGGTGCGCGGGGCGTCGTCTGGACGGACGCAGACGAACGGGGCGCGGTACTATGCGTCTCGGGCGAGCGCGCTCACGTCGCACGCCGTGTTGCAGACTTTCTCAAGAAGGAAGCGCGCAAGGACATTGATCGCGCCGTCGCCCGCCATACCAAAGCGCTCGGCCTATCCGCGCGTAGCGTGACCCTGCGCGACACCACTAGCCGCTGGGGTTCCTGCTCGTCGACCGGCGGGCTCAGCTTCTCCTGGCGATTGATCCTGGCGCCGCCATTCGTTCTCGACTATCTCGCCGCGCACGAAGTCGCCCACTTCGTCCACATGAACCACTCGCTGTCATTTTGGCGCGTCACCCGGAGACTATTTCCTGAGACAGACAGGGCGGAGGCGTGGTTGAAGACCCATGGCGCCAGCCTGCACCGCTATGGCGCCAAGTCGGAGTGATACATCAGCTCAAAGCTTCGACCGCATTGATAAGCATCGCCAAATCCTGCGGTCGCGACAGGCGGTGATCCCCGTCCCTGACAAGGGTAAGCGTGACCGGATCGCCGGCAACATGCTCGACTAACCTCTGCACATGCCTGTGAGGCACGTCCTCATCCAGCATGCCCTGCAAGATGCGCGTCGGAGCATGGGTGCGGATGGGGCGGTCCAGCAGCAAATGCCGCCGACCATCCTCGATCAGGTTGCGGGTGATTGGGTAGAACTGTGAAGCGTAAGGAGTCGGTCGAAGCCAACGGCCGAAGTGTGTAATTGTTTGGCGCACCTCGTCGGAAGCGCGCTCCCAGATCAACCGCTCGGTGAAATCCACTGCCGGAGCGATCAAAATCATGCCTGAGAGACGTCCCGCTTCGTTCAAAGCAGCAAGTTGGCGCGCCAGCAGCAGTGCAAGATAACCGCCCATCGACGAGCCGACCAGTATTTGCGGACCACTCGTACGGGCGCGAAAGACCGAGAGGCTTTCTTCAAGCCACCGGCTGATTGTACCGGCTTCAAATTCTCCGCTGGAAGCGCCGTGCCCCGAATAGTCAAATCGCAGTAGCGCGCGCTCCTTCGCGATGCAGTAGTCATTAAGCGCGACAGCCTTGGTCGAAGTCATGTCAGATTTAAAACCGGGCAGCCAGACGAGGCCCGGCCCGGCCCCCGACAGGCCGCGAAATGCTATCCGCCTGGCTGTAGGACCCGCGCCAACTTCAAGCAATTGCAGTTCCGGCTCTGTCAAACCTAAAGTGGCCTTTGATTCGTGCTTTTGAGACAATGACCAAATGAGCTCCTGCGCTGTCAACGTGGTGGAGACTTTCCGCCGGACCGGATTCCGCCTCGGGCGGCTTTCCCACTTGCCGCGATACTGTCTGTGAGCCCCGAACTGGCTCCGTTCGGCACGGAAGAAAAGCTATCGCTGGCCGGTCGCACGATTTTGCAAATCATTCCGCATATCGATGCCGGCGGCGCGGAACGAACAACGATCGATATCGCAGCGGCGCTGGTGCGGGCAGGCGCCCGCGCACTTGTCGCTTCGGAGGGCGGGCGGCTGGCGGGGGAGTTGCAAGCCGTCGGCGGCGTCGCCGTTCCATTTCCCGCCGCCAGCAAAAATCCGATTTCCATGCTGCTCAACACTCGTCGTCTCGCGCGCCTGCTGCTTAACGAAGGTGTCGATATCGTGCACGCTCGATCGCGAGCGCCCGCTTGGGTCGCCCTCGGCGCGTGTCGCATCGCCGGGCGCCCCTTGGTTACCACATTTCACGGGGCCTACGGCGGGCGCTCCTCGCTCAAACTGCGCTATAATTCGGTTATGGCGCGCGGCGATTTCGTCATCGCCAATTCGCATTTTACTGCCGACATGATCGCGCGGCTTTATCCGCAGGCTCGCCAACGCATTCGCGTCATCCACCGGGGAACAGACCTAGCTAGATTCTCACCTGCGGCGATCGATCCTGCGCGCGTCGCCCGGCTACGCGAGGTGTGGGGTGTCTCGCCGCATGAGCGGATCGTGCTGCTTGCGGCGCGCCTGACCAACTGGAAGGGCCAAAAGGTTCTGATCGAGGCGGCACGCCTGCTTAAAGCGCAAGGGCTCGAAGGAGTGCGCTTTATCCTTGCGGGAGACGCTCAAGGCCGGACCGCCTACGTACGCGAACTCGATGCGCAGATCGAAAAGAGTGGCCTTGCGGGGAACGTCAGCCGGGTCGGCCATTGCGCCGACATGCCGGCGGCGCTGGTCGCCGCCAGCATCGTCGCCGTTCCCTCGACCGAACCGGAGGCGTTCGGCCGCTCGGCAGTCGAGGCGCAGGCGATGGGTACGCTGGTTGTCGTTTCCGACCTTGGCGCGGTGGCCGAAACTGTTCGGGCTCCCCCACAATCACCGCCCGAAGCGCGCACTGGATGGCGGGTGCCGGCTGGCGATGCGCCGGCTCTGGCCAAAGCGCTGCGAACAGCACTCGATTTGGGAGCATCCTCGCGCGAAACATTGGCAAGACGAGCGCGCGCGCACGTAGAGGGATCATTCTCCCTCGAGAAGATGACGCACGAAACGCTTGGCGTCTATCTCGATGCACTGAGATCCTAGATTGGGGCACTTTCTCCTTCCCCGATCCAATGCTACAAGGCGCCCGAAGCGCCGCTCTCGCCGCGACGAGCGCATTTTCTCACCGGCGTGCCGATGAACCCTGTTTTCGCCAACATTGGCACCAGCGTATTTGAGACGATGTCGCGTCTGGCGCGCGAGCACGACGCGATCAATCTTGGCCAGGGCTTTCCCGACGATCCGGGTCCGGAGGATATGCGCGCGAAGGCTGCCGAAGCTGTGATGTCGGGCTGGAACCAGTATCCTCCGATGATGGGGCTGCCTGAACTGCGTGAGGCGGTTGCGCATCATTACAAGCGCTTTCAGGATCTCGACTTCGATCCGGATGAGGAGGTCATGGTCACCTCCGGCGCAACCGAGGCGCTGGCCGGCGCGCTCATAGCGCTGATTGAGCCCGGCGATGAGGTCATTCTATTCCAGCCAATGTACGACGCCTATCTGCCTCTCGTGCGGCGCGCGGGCGGCGTCGCTCGATTTGTTACTCTGAGGCCGCCGCGCTGGACTTTTGACGAAGGCGACCTCGAAGCGGTGGTAACGACCCGCACTCGCGCGGTTCTATTCAACAACCCCCTCAATCCCGCGGGTATCATTTACGACCGCGCGGCGCTGGCACCCCTGGCTCGGTTCTGCGTAAAACACCATCTTGTTGCGATCTGCGATGAGGTCTGGGAGCACATTATCTTCGACGGACGCACACACGCTCCGCTCATCGCCTTGGAGGGGATGCGCCGTCGCTGTATCAAGATAGGGTCAGCGGGCAAGATATTCTCTTTGACCGGTTGGAAAGTCGGATTCATTTGCGCGGCGCCCGCATTGTTGCGCGTCCTCGCCAAGGCGCACCAATTCATCACATTCACGACGCCGCCCAGTCTACAAAGCGCCGTCGCTTACGGCCTAATGAAGGATGTTGCTTACTTTGATGGCATGCGCTCGGGCTTTCAGCGCAGTCGCGATCGTTTTGCCAAGGGGTTGATCGCGAGGGGGTTTTCGGTTGTGCCCAGCGAGGGCACGTATTTTTTAAATATCGACATATCCAAACTCGGTTTCGAAGATGACCTCGCATTTTGCGCTGACATGGTCAGGCGCCACCGAGTGGCGGCAATTCCCGTGTCGGCCTTTTACGCCATTCACCCGGTGCGCTCGATTGTCCGTTTCTGTTTCGCCAAGGCCGACGCGAAGCTTGACAGTGCACTTGCGCGCCTCGATTCGGTTATGCGATTGGCGCAGCGCACGTGAGGCTGATCTGCGCTATCATTGCTCTACTGTGTTTGGAGGTCCTTCCCGTTCTTGCCGAGGAACAGTCTCCATTCGCGACGCCGCCTGCCGAGAAGCCGCAGCGCGTCCGCGTTCTCGCCTTCGCTGACTACCTAGATACCCAAACATTCGCCGAGTTTGAAGACACCACCGGCTATCAGATCGCGTATGATTCTTATGAGTCCCCCGACGCGATTCCCAGCAAGCTTAGAGAGGGACCCTATGACCTTTTGATCATTCCTGGGCCGGAGGTCGCGCGGGAGATCGCCGTAGGCGGCTTGCAAAAGTTCAACAAAGCAAAAGCTCCCAATTCATCGAAAGTCTCGCCGGAGCTGGCAGCGAAGTTTTCCGCCTATGACAAGTCAGGGAGTTACGCGCTGCCGTATGGTTGGGTCGCGACCGGGTTGGTTTACGACGCTGATGCATCTCCCTTTCGCTCGGGCGGGCCGCCCGTCTCATGGGCCGCGCTGTTTTCGTCCGACCAGACACGAAAGCTCGCAGATTGCGCCATTGTCGCGCCGGATGCGCGCGACGACCTGTTTGTAGCGGCTTGGCGCTATCTTGGCGTCGATCCAGTGAGGGTTACACCGGCGGACGTCAGACGGGCTGGCGATTTGCTTGCGCACGCGAAGATGGGCATCCTAATGTTTGGCGCGCCCGATTTACCTAGTGCTTTGACTAACGGTTCGGCATGCCTTGGCTTCGGCAGCGAACGCGATGCGAGTCTTGCAATGGCGCGAGCTGCAGCGAGCGGGGGGCCTCGCAACGTTCGCTTTGCCCTGCCAAGAGAGGGTGGACCGATGTCCGTCGATGCCATCGCCATTCCCGCGGATGCGCCAAACCTATCGCAATCCTACGCGCTCGCTAACTTTTTGCTTCGCTCGGATATCGGCGCTCGCAATGCAGCAGCGGCCAATGTCGTCAGCGGCGACGCGACGGGCAACGACGACACGCTAAAGCGCCTATGGCCGGTAGGAGCGCTCACCCCTGCTTTGACTGCGCTGGTCGATAAGGAATGGGCGCGACTGCGCACCACGCGCTAGCAAGCGGGGGATCGACGACGATGGCCGACAAGCCGCCAAATATTCTGATCGTAGTGGCTGATCAGTTGGCGCCGGCATTCTTGCCCATCTATGGCAAAACGATTGTCAAGGCTCCGAACATCGGGGCGTTGGCGAGCAGGAGCGTCGTCTTCGACAGCGCCTACTGCAATAGCCCGCTTTGTTCGCCATCTCGCGCGGTCTTCATGAGTGGTAGGCTGCCTTCGAAGACTGGCGTCTATGATAATGCCGCTGAATTTCGTGCGGATATTCCGACCTACGCGCATCATTTGCGACTGATCGGATATCGCACGATTCTCTCTGGGAAGATGCACTTCTGCGGCCCCGACCAATTGCACGGCTTCGAACAGCGGCTGACTACGGACATATATCCAGCCGATTATGGCTGGACGCCTGATCGGGATAACCCGCGCGAGCGGCCTAGCTGGCACCACAACATGAGTTCGGTCACTGAGGCTGGTCTGTGTGTGCGCACGAACCAACTCGATTTTGATGATGAGGTTGTGTTCACTTCTAAGCGAGCGCGTTACGATCATGCGCGCTCGCCCGACAAACGACCATTCCTCTTGGTGGCCTCGTTAACGCATCCGCACGATCCGTTCGCCATCCCCGAAAGATACTGGAGCCTCTATGGCGACGCCGATATTGACATGCCCCGCTATCTAGTTCCAGTTGAGGAGCTCGATCCCCATTCCCACCGGCTGCGCCACGTCTGTGGCACGGACTCGGCCGAAGTCACCGAAGCCCACATTCGTGCCGCGCGGCGCGCCTACTATGGCGCGATCTCGTATGTCGACGACAATGTCGGAAGGTTGATGCGCGCACTGCGCGCGACAAAACTCACGGAAGAAACGATCGCTATTTTCCTGAGCGACCATGGCGAAATGCTCGGGGAACGGGGGCTCTGGTTCAAGATGAATTATTTCGAAGGCAGCTCGCGAGGGCGCGATTGCCCCTATAGTGATGATCCGGCGACGGCCTTGGAAATTCATCCATAGCGCGCCCAACCCCGACATGCTGTTCAATCTTATCGATGATCCGTTTGAGCGCGCCAACCTTGTGGCCCATCCCGACCAGCGGTCCCGCGTCACAGACTTTGCCGCCGAGATAGTGCGGCGTTGGGATCTTTCTGATTTGGACACCGAAGTGCGCGAGAGCCAGCGCCGGCGGCGAATGGTCGATGCGGCGCTCAATGTTGGAGAGCGGCGCACGTGGGATTTTCAACCATACCGCGACGCATCGCGCAGCTACGTTCGCAACACCATTCCGCTCGACGATCTGGAAGCGATGGCGCGTTTTCCGCCAGTCGGCACATCAGCCAGACCAAGCGATTAAGGCGTTGACACGATCAGCAGCCGTTTGACTGCCACCCCAATGGCGTCCACACTGGCGATTGGTAGGGTGAACATGCGCGTATGTCCGATCGTTGCCTCCAATGGATGTGCCCGGTGTGCCCGCGCCAGTGCCACCCGCGCCCGCCATGTCTAGCATGCCCGCCATGTCTAGCATGGCCGCCATGGCCATGTCCGCGCGCATCGGCAGGCGCAGAACTCGCCATAGCGCCAATCGCGACAACCAAACTCATGAGCGCGACGAGTGCAACGCGTTGAAGTTTGCGATGGTCCATGTTGCTTTCCATTTCACCAATGACGGCAATAGCGGATGAAAACTTTGAAGGCAGGAGTCGGGTGGGCACCGCCTTTGTATCTCAATTAGACCCCTGCAGGCCGCGCCAGCAACGAGAAAATGATCGATTAATACTCTCGCTGCTCTGGGCGGCCGGTTCTTCTGTATCGGAGTCGCCGTCAAGCACCCGCTACTGCTGACAATCGTCGCTTTGCGCGTATCGATCGCGGCGCTGATTCTCGCGCCTCTCACCGGCCTTACAATGCCGCGATCGCGTGAGATGTGGATAGTCTTCGCCAGCCTAGGGCTGATCAACAATATGGTGCCGTTCTGTTTGATAGCACGGGGCCAGACGATCTGGCCAGCGGGCTGGCGGCCATACTGAACGCGACTACCCCTCTGTTACCCGTGCTTGCTGCGCATATTCTGACGCGCAACGAGAGAATGACATCATTGCGCCTTGTGGGGGCTTTATGCGGTTTTATGGGCGGCGCTGCGATGATCATCGCTGAGGGACTGGGACCAATGTCGCGATTCTCGCGGTGGCGACGAGTCGCCATCGGCAGCATCTATGGCCGCCGATTCCGCACTGCGCGCTTAGAGTGCGTTTTGAAAATCGTCTCTGCGGGATTCCTTGCGGGCTGAGTTTATGATTCAAGCTCTGGATGTGGACAGACCAGAGCCGTGGGCGGATGGCCCGGATTGCGGGGAAGACCAAGCGCTACCCGTCGGATTTGACGG
>Ga0075015_100000622_pt1 | contig 12508 bp, 11 predicted proteins | sample AleBraG_ABR_2013_FD_71476 | JGI IMG/M metagenome (GOLD analysis project Ga0075015, IMG submission 71476) | Freshwater sediment microbial communities in response to fracking from Pennsylvania, USA - Alex Branch Run_MetaG_ABR_2013 | ecosystem: Environmental > Aquatic > Freshwater > Creek >...
GTGCACGGGGTTGCTCCGGCGGTGGCCAGTCCGCGCGCCGAAGTGGCCCATACTATTTCCTTCAGACGTCGCAAGGGTACCGTGTTGGTTCTGGAACAGCTGGCCCGGGATGTGACCGGCTGGAGCGCGCACGCGAGCGAGTTATTTCAGGTATTGGCGGTCACCCAATACATGAAACACATCCGGCCCGACAACCATTACGCGCCCGATTTGCGGCACTGGCAGACGAGCGGTTACATGAATACGGGCTTCGATGCCACAGCCCACAAGATCGACGTCCGCCGCATCGCCGCCGAGCGGGGTCGTTACAATGTCCAGAACATTGGAATCTTCCTGTGGTCGCTGAACTCCTACAGCCTCACGAAGGTGCCCGCCACTCCGGTCGACACCAGCGGCCAGTTCTTCCGCTTCAGCCCGCTGGCGGCCGATATGCCTCTCTTTAATAACCCGGTTTCCCAAGGTTCTGATATTAGCGCTGCTGCCCAGCCGGTGAATGTGCCAGACCGGTTGCAGCGCCGTGTTTTGTGCGACGACATTCAAAGCGGGGCCGCGGCGGTTTATTACGGGGAAGGCCAAAGTCTGGCCTTGTATCTCAATCACACACTCTTAAACCCGTTTCAAATCCGGGTTTGCGACCTCTCCGGAGATGACGGCCATTGGGCGGATGTGCCAACGGCTGGAAGCCTCTATGCCGCTTCGGTTGATCCCGAGTTGGGCCGGATCGCCCTGCCACCTGCACCCGCCGGGTCAGCGACACCGCAAGTGCAGGCTTCCCTCTACTACGGCTTCAACGCCGATATGGGTGGCGGAGAATATCCCCGGTCCGATAGTTTCACGATCCAAACGCAAACCCAAACCTCGGTTTTGCCGTTTCCCGACAATGCAAGCCCGGCCCGCTATTCGACCCTTCAGGACGCTTTGAATTTCGCCGCAAGTAATCTGGGTGAGAACCAACAGGTGGCGGTTGAAATCACCGACAGCGGAATTTACCCGCTGTCTGATTCTCCGGCGTTGCAAGTCAATGTTCCAGCCGGAGCGACTATCGAACTGAGGGCGGCGGATGGCTGCCGGCCGACATTGATTCTAGAGGGCGAAATTACGGTGACCGGAGCAGCCAAGAGCGCCTTTGACCTGAACGGACTCGTGATCGCTTATGGGCCTCCTTCGCCGGGTGCAAGTCTTCCCCCAGCGTTACTTCACGTCCCCAGCGGCGGCACGAACCAGCTCACTCATCTGGGATTGACACACTGCACGCTCGTTCCCGGGTGGGCCCTGACGCCGACCGGCAAGCCTCAGCCTTCCTATTCAGGATTTCCTTCTCTGTTAGCAGAATCCTCGAGCTTGCAGATCGTGGTGCAGAAGTCCATTGTAGGCGGAATGCGAGTGCAGGAACTGGCCACCGCAAGTCTTTCCGACAGCATCGTGGACGCAGGCGATCCAACCGGCGTGGCCTATGCAGGACGGGACGGGGCCAGCGGAGGGGGCGGCCTGACACTGCAGGGTTGCACGGTGGTGGGAAAGATCCACGCCGCCCTGTTCGCATTGGTGTCCGACAGCATCATGTTGGCCGGATTGGCTTCGGGTGACAAGTGGATCGCACCCGTGTGGGCCGACCGCAAGCAGCAGGGCTGTGTGCTCTTCAGTTATCTTCCAGCCGGTTCGGTGGTGCCCCGCCAGTTCGAATGTATCGAGCAAGGGAAGGGCGTCTCCCCGCCGACGTTCTACTCCTTGCGGTACGGCGACCCGGGTTACGGTAAGCTCTTGCCGTCCACCGAGGACTCGATACGCCGGGGAGCGGACGACGGCGGGGAAATGGGAGCCTTTCACTTCGTGCTGGCATCTTTGCGTGAAACCGACCTGCGGGTGCGGCTCCAGGAATACCTGCCGGTGGGCTTGGAATTCGGTATTTTTTATCAAACTTAGGGGAACTCAATATGAGTTTCGATAACAGCCGTTCCACTTTCAACCCTTGGCGCGATTATTTCGGCGTGGTGATGCAACAGGGACGGGTCCAACTGGATTCCGACTGGAACGAATGGCTCGCCGAATTCGCCCGCCGCATCCAAGCCGGAACTCTGGACATCCTTGGGCTGGCTGGCGTGCCGTCCACCACCCCTTTCGGATTCAAGATCAACGCCTTCCAGGACACATCCGGAACGCCGCATGTCACGATCGGCGCGGGACGAATCTACGTGGATGGGATCTTGGCCGAGAACCACGGATCCGTGGCGTTGGCTCAATGGGACCCAGCCCTGGCCGAGTGGTCAGGATCTCCGCAGACCCCGGATGCCTCGGAAATCGACATAGATTACAGCAACCAGCCGTATCTTCCCGGCGCTGCCCTCCCAACGGGAAAGGGGCCCTTCCTGGTGTATCTGGATGTGTGGCAACGGGACGTGACTTATCTGGAGGATTCGGGCCTAGTGGAAAAGGCGGTCGGGATCGATACCACGGGCCGTCGTCAGACAGTCTGGCAAGTCAAGTTATTGGACGTGAGCAGCGTTGGTGGCGGAGTGGCCTGCTCGACCCTAGACTCGGCGATCACGCCTTGGGAAACCGTGATCCAGCCATCGGCAAGCCTGCTCAGCAACGGCCTGGTGCCATCGGCCGCATCTGGACCGTGCTCTCTCAGCCCCGCCACCGGCTATACGGGCCTGGAGAACCAGCTTTACCGGGTGGAAATACACCAGGGCGGAACCACCACGTCGAGCCCTCCGGCGACCTTCAAGTGGTCGCGGGAAAACGCTTCGGTCGCCACGGCAGTCACCGCCATTTCGTCCGTCACCAACTCGGCCGGCAACCCCGCCAGCCAACTCACTGTCCAAAGCAAGGGCCGGGACCAGGTGCTGGGATTCCACCCCGGGGACTGGATTGAAATCATCGACGACTTCCAGGAATTGTACGGTCAACCTGGGGAATTACACCAAATCGTTAGCATCAATTCCACGGCCAAGACCATCGTCCTGGATAAAACCGTCACCTCCGCCAGTTTCCCTCTCGACAGCAACGGCCAAACCGATCCGAGCCGCCACACCCGGATCCAGCGCTGGGACCAGGCAGGAAAGGTGTACCTGGGCGACGGCACAACCGTTTGGGTGGACCTGAACGCGGCTGGCAGCGCCGGCATTCCGGTTCCGCCTCCTGGTACTGCTCTCATCTTGGAAAATGGGATTACCGTTGCTTTCGACCTGAATTCTTCGGGAGATTCGTCCCAGCAGAGTTCGTTCCAGAGCGGTGATTTCTGGACCTTCGCTGCCCGCACGGCTGACGGCTCGATCCAGACCCTTAGCCAACCCGCTGCTGCCCAGACCCAGCCCGCGACCGCCTGGAATGCGACGACTACGTACACCCCAGGGCAAGTTGTGAGTAGTGGCGGAAGTAGCTACGTCTGCTTGGTGACCAATGCCAACCAGGCTCCGCCGAATGCGGCTTTCTGGGCGGTTGACCAGGCGCCTCCCTGCGGCATCCACCACCACTACTGTCGTCTGGGTATCGTCGACTTCAATGCTACGCCCCCAAAGGTCGTCGATTGCCGCCAGCTTTTCCCAGCCTTGGCGAATCCCGGTATTCATATCACCAGCGTTTTCCTCGGCAGTTCTCCACTTCTGAACGACAGCACAGTCAGCGTTCAAGACTTGGCCCACGGAATTAACGTGGTTTGCGATGTACCGGTAGATCCGAACTCCATCAGCCAGCCCACTTGCTTTGTGACCGTCGATGTTCCCGCTCCGATTCCGACTGGGGGTTCGAATCCTCCAGGGTCCAATCCTTTTATTCCCGCAGCGACGGTCGGCCTCCCCGTGGCCTCCAACACGATCAACTGGGCGCCGACCGGCGACGCCCAAACAGCGCTGCAAAATCTAGTCCCCCTAACCGGTCCACCCGTATTGGCACATCTGACACTGAAAGGTAACTTCATATGGGCGCAGGGCAACCCGAACGTGTACTTAAATGGAGCCGTCGGAGGCGTCCCCGCCCTGAGCGTCCAGTCGTCGCTTCCCCACGGCGGGGGCCCGACGCCACTTTCCGTCGCGGGCGTCCCCGGCCAGGCCTTTCCGCCTGGAGCGGGTGTCCCCGGCAGACCCTTTCCGCCTAGGGAGGGCCTCCCCGGAGTGCGCGATCCGTTTCTTCGGAGGTTCACAAGCTTGCAGTTGCCCAGTGGCGACGGCCGGCGTTCCGCCAACTTCGAGATGTGGTTCTGGCTCATCTCCCAACCCGTCGTTACCCTGTCGGCGACAGCCATTAATTTCAGCACCCCTCAACTTGTGGGTACGCCGAGCACCCAGCAGTCCGTCACAGTCACTAACAACAGCTCTTCGGCGACGGTAACTATCGCCGGCGTCTCTGGCCCGAATGCAGGAGACTTCATTCAGACGAATACTTGCAACGGAACGCTAGCGCCGGGCAATCCGCCTTGCACGATCAATGTCGCCTTCAATCCGACGGCTGCGGGCACACGCTCGGCCCAAATCACCGTCACGGATAGCACCGACAGTAATCAGTTCGTGATCGCGCTGACGGGCACCGGTATCCAACCTCTGCTGCAGGTTTCGCCCCAAAGCCTGAATTTCTCCCTACAAACGGTGGGCACCGCAAGCGGAATACAAACCGTGACGCTGACCAACACCGGCAATTCGCAACTGACGATCTCCGGCATTTCGATCACGAACGGGGGCCAAGCCGACTTTGTGCAATTCAGCAACTGCATTCCGCCGGGCGGCAGCGGGAACTTGCAACCCAACCAGCAATGCACGATCAACGTTCAGTTCGTGCCCATCGCGGCAGGATCTCAATCTGCCAACCTGGTGATCGCCAGCAACGCCGGCACCGTCACGATCCCGCTGTCGGGCACGGGCTTCGTGGGGACGCCCGGGGTGAGCGTTTCCCCCACCAGCCTCAACTTCGGAACACTACTCCTCTCCCAAAACCGGACACTGAGCGTGACTCTGACGAGCACCGGCAATGTGGCGCTTGCGATCACCGGCATGGCGATTACCGACGCCACAGGCAGCTACTCGCTCGTCGGCAATACATGCGGCGGCGGAAGCTTACAACCCGGCCAACAATGCACGGTCAGTGTTCGGTTCACCCCTACAGACACGACAGTTCTAAACGGCCAATTGCAGATCAGCCACAACGCGCCTGGCAGTCCGCTCACGATCCCGCTAACTGGCACTGGCCAGACCAAGAAACCGCCAAAGGATACCGCAATTGAAAAGGCCGCTGTTTTGGAGCAGATGCCAGATCGGCTGTCCACTTTGAAACCCTCTTCCTCCACCGGCACTCCGCCGGAGGGGGGAGGCGAAGAGGCGACGCGCAGAGCATTTATTAGTCCCGAAGAGCGTCCGCCGGTGGGCCCGCCACGGTCAGACAAACCTGAGGATGAGCCGCCCAATGAAGGGCCAAAGGAGGAGTGAAGTCGGAAATCTGTTTTTATGATTGTCATCGTAGCCAATCGCTGGGACCCAACCCCGAGGGCCTTCGCTTCGCGCTGGGCAGCGCACGACGTCAGGGTTTTGACCGCTCAGGATCTCTCGGTGGCCGGCTGGCGTCAGCAGCTGTCCGGTTCGGACGACGACACCGCAGTCGCGGAACGGAAGTCGGTGCCTCAGAAGGAAATCACTGGCGTTCTGACGCTCTTGCCCTGTGTCGTCGAGAACGAACTCGTTGACATTGCACCGGAGGACCGCCGTTATGTCGCGGCTGAAATGACCGCCTTTCTGTTGTTCTGGCTCTCACGCCTCCAATGTCCTGTGCTGAACCGGCCGACGCCCACTTGCCTATCGGGGCCTTACTGGCGGCGGGAAAAATGGGTCCGTGTGGCTGCTCAGGCCGGAATTCCGGTGCAGCCCGTACGGCGACTTGCGGCTCTGTCTGATGCGAGCGCCGAGGAAGAAACTCTCCCCGATTCCACCACCGTGACCGTGATTGGTAAGCGCATCTTCAGTGAGGCCGATCCTGGTTTGCAGTGCCAGGCGCGGTGCCTCGCTGATTTAGCCGGAGTCGAACTGCTGGCGGTTCGATTCTCCGGCCCCGAGCGCGGTGCACGTTTTGTCAGCGCTGACCTTTTCCCCAATCTCTCAGACGACACGCTGGCGGGCGCCGTGCTGGAGTGTCTGCGAGGCGAGCCGGCAAGGTGCACGTGACGGACACAGACACGATTCTGCTTTGGGGCCTTCCGGCTGACCCTCCGGTTGCGGCAGTGCGCGACGCGCTTCAGCGAGCGGGCTGTCAGGTAACTCTGCTCGACCAGCGGGCGGTGCTCGACACAGAAATTGAGTTAAGGGTAGGTTCCAGCGTGGAGGGTCTGCTGCGCATAAGGGACGAGACTTTCGACCTCGCCGCAGTCAGGGCAGTGTACCTTCGTCCCTATGACTCTCGCGAATTGCCCAACGTCGCGAGTGCTGGTCAGAACAGCGAATTATGGCGGCACGCTCTTGCTGTTCAAGACATCTTTCTTTCGTGGGCCGACCTGACACCCGCTCTGGTGCTAAACCGGCCGAGCGCGATGGCGGCAAATAGTTCCAAACCTTATCAGGCCTCGTGGATCGAGTCGCTTGGCTTTCGCATACCGGACACCTTGATCACGACCGACCCTGACATGGCTTTGGAATTCTGGAGGCAACACGATCGGGTCATCTACAAATCAGTGAGTGGAATTCGCAGCATCGTGTCGCGTCTGACGGCGGAACATACGCAGAGGTTTGCCAACATCGCCTCGTGCCCGACTCAATTCCAGCAGTATGTCCCGGGTACTGAGTATAGGGTCCACGTCGTAGGTGAGGAGGTTTTTGCCTGCACGATCATCTCGGAAGCGGATGACTACCGTTACTCGACCGAATGCGTCGACATGCACCCTTGCGATCTCCCAAGCGATGTCGCTGCTCTATGCAGAACACTCGTGGGATTGATGAACCTTTTCCTGGCGGGCCTCGACCTGCGCTGCACACCGGAGGGTAGATGGTATTGTTTTGAAGTCAATCCTTCCCCAGCGTTTACGTGTTTCCAGGACGTGACTGGGCAGCCTATTGCAGAAGCCGTTGCTCGCATTTTGGAGTCCGGCCCCGAAGGGTCCTTCAAAAACCACCTGTGCTGCGCGGAGAGCCCCGCTTATGCTGCAGGCGAAGGGGTTGGGTCGAAGCGGTAGATAACCCACGGTTCAGTCCGAAGGTAGCGCTTGCCAGGTCCCGCAGCATCGAGCTTCTTGCGGAGGGAAATCAAGACTCTTAAGAACTCGGTTTGCCGAAGTCGATTCGCACTCCAACTTGTCGCCAACATAGTGCGTCGTGTAACCAGGCTTTGAGGATGGCTGGCCAAGAATACGAGGACATCGAATTCTTCTGAAGTCAGCCGCAAATCCTGACCGCACAAAGTCACGGTTCGATTGTCAAGGTCGATCTTGAAGTCGCCAGATTCGATCATCCCTCTCACCGAAAGGCCTTCTTCAGCAGTGTCCCGCTCGGGTGCTTTATCTTCGCCAGTGAAAAGTCGCCGCAGACTCCAGCTTCTGGTCATTTGAGTTCTCTCATCTCACAGGTCCGCTGACGACGAATCGCTCGATCTCAGCAGCCCCATTCGGCTTCCCCCGGCTTTGCGAAGTAGCGTCTTGTGTCGTCACGCTCGGTGACGGTTGCGGCCAATTCCAGTAACGCCAAACGGGTAGCGGCGACCAGGCGGCTCTTTTCCGGTTGTGGCATTTGCTCCCATGCTTCAGAGTTTGGCTTGCTCGCACAGTCAAAATCTGGCCCGATGGCCTGCTGATAGTGGTGGAGGAGTTCTGCCAATTGTTCCGCGGATACTTCTTGGATCGACATCAGATATTCCCTTTCTCGATTCGTCAATCTTGCCCTGAGTTTGCTCCAATTGGAGAGTGGCCCGCATTCACGCCGTTTTCATGCAGCGCGAGTCATGGGTCTTGTGCGCGCCTGAGGTTCAACTGGGGTGTCTTCTCCAAAGCCAGAGCGCAGACGCACCCAATAACCAGTCAAACGAGGCTTGCACTCCTTGCATAGCGCGACGAGGAATCGCAGATAAAATGCGATACCTGCCGTGCACAGCACCGTCCATACCGTTGCCACGATCATTCAGCCTCCAGTCGTCGATCCCAGCGCCTGAAACGTTGCCTGGAATCAATCAACACCAGATCATTGGATACGAACGGCCATAAATCTCGAATAAAGGGTTCATAAATTGTTGGTAAAGGTGCGAAGACATTGCTTATCAAGCTTTTATGAGTAAAAGATCCGCGGCCACCAAGGCCAGCGAACCCTCTCCCTTGGTCCCGGCTTCCCTGACTGCCGCACAGATCGTCCGCCATGCACCAAAGGACAGTGCAGGTATCCTGCCATCCACATGCATGAGCCTGCCCGGCAGCGCGCACGAGACTTGGCCGACATAGCAAGCTTCGCGAACGCACAACGGGAAAGAAAGAAGCTGGAAGCGCCTTCGCATTGGCATCTAGTTCACCTATCGCCAGTAGGGAATGTTGAAAAGATTTACATTTTTTTACTCGGCGCCGTGTCGATCTTAAGGTTAAGATGTACTGGTAGTACGCATCTCCCCCAAGGCCCAGGGTTCCCCCACTTAGTAACCTTAAACCGACCCAGCTAGAACTCCTCCTCGATACGGTCGATTTAACTTCCGTTCGCTTTTGTGTGCGGACTCTCAAACACGCAAAAAGCTGGACACGCCGTGAGCCCACAAGCTCAGGAGAGGAATAATTATGCTTCGACACAGACTTTTACTTTGGCTCGCCGCTCTGCCGCTTCTTGCGGTTCAACCGCTGGTGGCAGCCAATGTCCAGGTCGGAACCTGCAAGCCTAAACTCGCAACCTTTTCAACGATCTCGGCTGCCGTGAGCGCCGTTCCGCCCGGTTCGACCATCCAGGTATGCCCGGGCACCTATGCTGAGCAGGTTACGATAACTCAGCCACTAAACCTGGAAGGTGTTACGGCTGGCACGGCTAACCAGGTCTTAATAACCGTTCCTTCCGGCGGGCTGGTGGCAAACGTGTTCAGCATGTTTGGCGAGCCAGTGGCGGCCCAGGTTCTTGTCCAGGGCGCGGGGCCGGTCAATATCACCAACATTACCGTCGATGGCACAGGCGGCGATCTGGGCTGCATATCGAACACCTGGATCGCGGGAATTTTCTACGGTTCCATCTCCTCGGGAACCGTAAATCGGGCACGAGCCAGCAATCAGACCGATGGCGGCTGCGGGGTCGGAATCTGGGCCGAAAATAGCGACAGCTCGAGCCAATCGATAACGATCGAGAACAGCACCGTGTACAACGTAGATGGGGAGGGGATTTTTGCCGCCAGCGGCGACACACCCACCCTTTCTGTCAACGTAAGCAGCAATGTAGTGAACCCCATCACCGGACTGGCCGGCATCCTCGCCGAGAGCGTGAACGGCGTGGTGCGCAGCAACAATATAAGCAACGCTTTGGTTGGCGTCTTTGACACCTCTCCGGCGGTCAGCGTTACGTCCAACACTATCACCTCGACCGAATTTGGAATGTTCCTGACGAACGGTGGCACAGCCGTTGGCAACCAAGTGTCAGGCTCCAACATCGGAGTCTTCCTCGCCGCCGCCGGCGCCACGCTCCGCAACAATCGCATTGTGTCCAGTGCGGCTGCCGGGGTGGAGTTGAGCTGCTTTACCGCGAGCGTGAGCGGCAACTTCATCAACGATGCGGCCGTTGGCGTCGATCAGGCCCCTGCGGCCATTGGATCGAACACCTTCGCGAACACCGCAACCACCAGCACCGATGGCTGCGTCAGTAGTGCGGCTGCCTCGCGGACCACGCGAGCCAATTCGCAGGAAGCATGGCACACGCCGGCGACGCCTTTCGGCACACGCAGGAAGTAGTAGCGCGAGGGATCCCGGCGCGTGCTTGGCCCGGAACCCCTCTGTTCTCGAACGAAACGTGGGTGCCGGCGAGATCGGGATGGTCTCGCTGGCTCCCACGTCTTGAAAAGTAAGACGTGCCACCCAAGCGAACTCAATCGCTTCGCGTCGATTTTTGTATGTATCGGAATACAAGATGGTTAGCTAACTTGGTTTCGCTAATGAGCGCGCACAGTCGTAACGTGTCGGTAACTTGGTTGCCTTATGATCCTGCCCGAACCTGCGAAACGATGTTTCGGTAGTCGGCACGAACTTGACTACAAGGTGGCTGTCATCGCTGCTGGGAAAACGCCTCGCACGAGCGCCGACCCCCGCGACGCTTGCAACCGCTTGTCGCACATCAGTACGCTGAAGGTCGGGCAAACTTGCCGAACCCTTATCCTTTCCCCCGACGTGCATGTTATCGAGGGCTCTCTGCTGGAGCTAGTGCTCTAGGGGCAGGGCCAAGCAGGTGCGAACAAATGCATTCCATCCACGCCGGGGCTGATGGTAGCTGAGTATGAACCCCAGAGAGCCGGTACTCGATGCAATGAATTTCCTGCCTGCCCTCGAACAACGCTAACCGCCAGCGCCCTAAGCCAGCGAGAATCGCGCCGTTCGTCGTGATCAGAATCGGCTCGGGCGAGAACTGTTTCTCCCGTCGTGCGGCCTCGTTGAGTTCGTCCATTACACCGGTCCAGCCGAGTTCATCCAGCGCGCGATGCAGCCGCAGTTGTTCTGGCGAACAAATGACCGTGCGCCTTCCAACCGACTCATCGCAGTCGGATTGAAAGATTGCGGCGGCCGCGGGACTGCACAGATAAGCTCCACGGCGATCCAGTTGCGACGGTCGTGGAAATCCTCCGATTGTTTAGCCGTACACCGAGCCTGCGCGGCGTGTCTGTCCACAACACTCCATAGAGGTCAGCGAGGCGCCCTCTCAGACCTGCGTTGTGACGCACGATTAGCAAGACGATGACGATAGCGGCAGCGGCAGCCGCCCAGTCCAATGCGGTCAAGGTTTCAGTTGTGGACTGACTCTAGACTGGTAGCGCAATCCAGGGCAGCTCCACTCGCGGCGACTGGGAATGTGGGTACGTTCAATGCTTGGCCTTGTCTTCCCAGATGATCATTTGCTCGCGTGCGTCCTTGGCATCTGGGGCATCGGGAGCCAGTTCGAGATAGTGCTTCATGCGATCGGTGGCATCGGCATAGTTATTTGTTCGGCATAGATGATCGCCAGATTGAACCAGCCCGCGGGCCACATTGGCTGAACTTCCAGCGCACTCTCAGCGCTGGGAGAGATCGCTGACAGGCCCCGCTTTCTTTCAGGGCCGAAGCCAGCCATACTAGGCAGCACCGACATGAGCGAACACTATCGCTTCTCCGATCTCCGCGAGTTGTTGGCGAAGGCCAATGAGGAGAAATCCGGCGATCAACTTGCCGGAGTTGCGGCCGCTTCGGAGCGTGAGCGCGTCGCCGCAAAGAGCGCTCTGGCTGATCTGCCGCTGATTGATCTGCTGAGCAACCCGGTGATTCCGCCCGAAACTGACGAGGTCACCCGGCTCATTCTCGAGTCGCATGATGCCTCAGCATTCGAACCGATTCGCAGTATGACCGTGGGCGGGTTTCGCGAGTTTATCCTCGACGACCAGACTCGGGAGGCTGATCTGAGATCTCTGCAGTGGGGCATCACGCCCGAGATGGCGGCAGCCGTGGCGAAGCTGATGAGCAACAAGGACCTGGTGCTCGCGGCCGCTAAGATTCGTTGCGTCACGCGCTGTCGAAACACGATGGGCCAGCGCGGCGTTCTCGGCATTCGTCTGCAGCCCAACCACCCCGCCGATGACGTCGGCGGCATTCTGCTAACTGCGTTCGACGGCCTGCTGTACGGGTGCGGAGATGCCGTCATCGGAGTGAATCCGGCAACGGATTCGGTTGAAGGTGTCGCGACGATCCTGAACGCGCTCGATCGCCTGATTACGGCGTTCGCCATTCCGACGCAGGCGTGCTGCCTGGCGCACATCACAACCCAGTTGGCATGCCTCGATCGGGGGGCACCCATCGACTTGCTCTTTCAATCTGTGGCCGGCACCCAGGCTGCCAACGCCAGCTTCGGTATCAATTTTGCCATGCTGCGCGAGGGCCGCGAGCGCGTTCTGGAACATCACCGCGCACGGAATGTTTCGTGGGTAGGCGACAACGTGATGTACTTCGAAACCGGGCAGGGAAGCGCCTTATCGGCCGACGCCCATCACGGGGTCGACCAGTTGACGTTGGAGGCGCGTGCGTACGGTGTGGCTCGCGCCTTCGATCCATTCCTGGTGAACAGCGTGGTCGGCTTCATCGGACCCGAGTACCTATACGACGAGCGCCAGATCATTCGCGCCGGGCTGGAAGATCACTTCATGGGCAAGTTGCTGGGCCTGCCGATGGGATGCGACGTTTGTTACACCAATCACGCCGTCGCCGATCAGAACTCCGCCGACAATCTCATGCTTCTGCTGGCGGCCGCCGGCTGCAACTACTTCATGGGCGTGCCTGGTACCGATGATGTCATGCTGAATTACCAGTCAACCAGTTTTCATGACGCGCTGGCGGTTCGCAAAATCTTTAACC
>Ga0075015_100000623_pt1 | contig 12507 bp, 12 predicted proteins | sample AleBraG_ABR_2013_FD_71476 | JGI IMG/M metagenome (GOLD analysis project Ga0075015, IMG submission 71476) | Freshwater sediment microbial communities in response to fracking from Pennsylvania, USA - Alex Branch Run_MetaG_ABR_2013 | ecosystem: Environmental > Aquatic > Freshwater > Creek >...
CCGCTCGGGAAACTGCTGGTCTTCGGGGCCCGCACCGGCACGCCGGCATTGGAGATCCGCAGGTCGGGCCGGTCGGGCCGGTCGCGATCGACGAGCTGCTTCACGCCCGCGTTGACCAAGGTCGACGAGACCCCGGCCACCCCGAGGGCCCGGACGGCCTGGCGCCGGGCCGGTCCGGACCGCCTACCCCGCCACACGGCGATTCCCGTCCACAACCACCCGTGGTCACCGAGGCCCGTGATGACCTTGGCCGCGGCATCGACCGGTGCACGGCCCCGGAGGGGTTCGAACAACCGGTCCACCCGGTCGTCGACGGTGGCGACGACCGCGAGGAATCCCGTAGCCGGTGCCGGGTCGCGGGAGTCATGCCCTGTGGAATGGGTGCCGGACCCGCCGCTCACGCCGCCCCCTCGATGTCGCCGCCGAGGGCGCCTGCGGCCCGGGACGGGTCGCCCCCGTAGGCCGGGCAGAAGTCGCGGAACCGGCAGAACCGGCACAGCGGACCGGTCTTCGGTCGGAAGTCCTCGTCACGGCAGGCACGCTCGATGGCGGTCCACACGGCCAGGGTCTTGGTCCGCTGTCCGCGCAGACCCTGCTCGGTGGGCTCGGCGGTGATCACGGTGGGCTCCTTCAGGTGGAGGAGCTTGACCTGGACGGGCCGGCGACCGAGGACTTCCTGGCACAGCAGGGCGTACGTCTGGACCCCGGTGAGTTTGCCCTGGACGTAGGCGGGAGCCGGCGCCCGTCCGGTCTTGTAGTCCACGACGACGAGGTCACCGTCGGCGGTACGATCGAGGCGGTCCAGGATACCCCGCAACCGGACATCGCCCAGGCGGGCCTCCAAGGTGAGTTCGATGCCCACCGGGGTGATCTCGTCGGGATCTTCCAGGAGGAAGTAGTTGTCGACCAGGTGCTCGCCGTCGGCCAGGAAGGCGGCGGCCTCGTCGGCGGTCATTCCGAGGGACAGGTAGTCGGCGTCGGCCTGAAGCTCGGCCCAGGCCGCATGCAGCTCGGTCCGGGCGGCGACCGGGGTGCGCGCCCCTTGCCGATGGTTCCAGAACAGCCGCTCGAGGGCGCTGTGCACCAGGGTCCCCTTGACCGTCCAGACGGTGGCTGGGTCGGGCAGCCGCTCGATGGCGGTGAACCGGAACGCCAGGGCGCAGTCTCGGAACGAGGTCACCTTGGAGGGCGACAGCGACCGGGGGGGATCGAAGGGCACGGGAAGAGATTACGACGGGGGTGTGCCGTCGGGCGGACCCAGCGCCCGCAGCACGGCGGACGCCACCTCCCCGGGCCGCTCCAACGGACCGAAATGGGAGAGCTCGGGGAAGGAGGACACGGTCGCCCGTGGCGTGCGGGCGGCGTCGGCTTTCATGATCTCGGGTCCGAAGGCGTCGGTCCGCTCTCCGTAGGCGTACGTGGTGGGGCAGTGGATCTCGGACAACCGTTCGAAGGCCCCGTTGCCGAATCCGTGGACGTAGACCTCGGCCTCGTCGTCCCGTCGGCACCGGAGCCGGATCTCCCGTCCGTCCCCGCCCTCGATCGGGGGGACGACCTCGAACCCGTCCTCGACATAGCGCTGGAGCACGTCGGGATCGAGGCCCTCGAACGGCGGCTTGGAGGAGAAGTTCACGAAGGCGTCCTCCGCGGAGGGGAAGGTCTCCCGTCGGCGCCTTGCACCCTTCGACAACGGGTTCTCCTCGAGGGGGAACGGCACGGGACGGTCGGGCATCACCACCGGCTCGAAGAGGTAGAGACCGGAGAAGGTGCCGGGTCGACGCTGTTCGGCCAGGAGCAGCGAGGCACCGCCGCACGAGTGGCCGAAGGCCGCCGTCCCCTCCAGTCCGAGACGATCGACGACGGTCAGCACGTCGGTGCAGAAGCCCGACCAGGTGTAGTCGTCGTCCGGCGCCCGCCCGGATCGCCCGTGGCCCCGGAGGTCCAGGGCATGGCACCGGAAGCGGTCGGACAGGGCGGTGGCCAGCGGCAGGAGTACCCCCGCACAGAAGCCGGTGGCGTGGACCAGGAGGAGGTCGGGCCCGGTGCCGCCGAAGTCGTAGACCGCCAGTTCGACGCCGTCCGCCGTGGCGCAGGTCAACGCGGGTGAGGCGGTGGCGTCCACGTCGGTCACGGGGTGACGGTAGCCGCTCGGTGGTCCGGCCGGAACTCCCGGGAGCCGGTGGAGGTTGCCCGGTCCGGGGCCCTTGGACCGAGTAGACAGTAGGCACCATGACGCAGACGCTTACCAATTTTCTCTACAGCCACACCTACTTCGCCGTGTTCCTGCTGAGCTTCATCTCGTCGATGGGGATCCCGGCCGGTTCCGAGTTGGCCATCATCGGGGGCGGCGCACTGGCCAGTGGTGAGGTCCACAAGCAGGTCGCCGCCGGCGCCCCACCCGAGTTCTTCCACCTGTCGATCATCGCCGTGATCCTGCTCGCCACCCTCGGTGAGGTGCTCGGCTCGATGGTGGGTTACCTCATCGGGTTGAAGGGCGGGCGCGTCGCCGTCGACAGATGGGGCAAGTACCTCCTGTTGACCCACAAGGACCTCGACCGGGCCGAAGCCTGGTTCGATCGTCACGGCGAGCCCCTGGTGGTCTTCGGACGCTTCATCCCCCTGCTCCGGTCGTTCGTGTCATTCGCGGCCGGTCTGGCAGAGATGGCCTTCGCCAAATTCGTCATCTTCACCGTCATCGGTTGCGCCGTGTGGTGCACGGCACTCTCGCTCCTGGGCTACTCGTTGGGGGGCACCTACGACAGTGTCCAGAAATCGTTCAGCAATGCGTCGCTGGTGATCGCCTTCCTGGCCGTGGTGGCCGTCGCCTTCCTCATCTGGCACCGGGTCCGCGCCGTGCGAGCGGAGCGAACCTGAGCCGGGGCAGCTCGACCGGGGCACGCAAGGCCGCCCTCCTGGCCTCCGGGCACCTCGAGCGCTCCGAGGCGTGGAACGGGTTGCGGGTCGGCGACCCGGTGGTCGTGAGCGGCCTGGGCATGCGCGGCGCGACGTGGACGTTCCGCGCCCACGTGGTCAACACCAACAACGGGACCGAGTCGATCGAGGTGGTGGGCGGTCGCCCCGGCGACCGGACCATCCGCTCCTTCGGCCCCGAACGCATCTTCGCCACCACCGGCAAGCGGTCGACGGGGTCAGCCAAGGCCACGGCTGGCCAGCTCTCGTTGGCCGAGGCGCCCCAGCTTCCGCTGGCCTGACCGGTCACGGGGCGGTGCGGCCCCGGTAGGGTGCGGGCATGGCGACCGTCACCTTCTTCCACGCCCATCCCGACGACGAGGCGATCGCCACCGGGGGGACCATGGTCTCCTTGGCCGAGCAGGGCCACCGGGTCGTCCTGGTGACGGCCACCCGGGGGGAACTGGGCGAGGTCGCCGAGGGATTCCTCGATCCCGGGGAGACGTTGGCCGAGCGGCGTGGCGTCGAGCTCGCCGAGGCGGCCCGGGTGCTGGGTACGGCCCGGCAGCTCTTCCTGGGGTACGAGGACTCCGGCATGGAAGGGGAACCCAGTGCGGAGCGGCCCGGGTGTTTCGCCACCGCGGACGTGGACGAGGCGAGCGGGCGCCTGGCGGCCATCCTGGAGGAGGAGTCGGCCGATGTACTGGTCGTCTACGACGAGCACGGCGGGTACGGGCACCCCGACCACGTCCAGGTACACCGGGTGGGCATGGCAGCGGCCGACCGGGCTGGGACCCCGGTGGTCTACATGGCCACCATGGACCGGGACTTCATGGTCGAGCTGCGCCGCCAGGCCGCCGACTCGGAGTTCGGTCCCGACGACAACCTCGAGGGCGCCGAGACGATGGGAGAGCCGTCCGTCCGCATCACCACCGAGGTGGACGTGAGCCCCTGGCTGACGGTCAAGCGCGACGCCATGCGGGCCCACGCCAGCCAGATCGGCGAGGAGAGCTTCTTCCTGTCGATGCCCGACGATGTCTTCGCCACCGTGTGGGGCCAGGAGTGGTTCATCCGGGTTCGGCCCGAGCCCGACGGGCTGGGTGACGGCGTGCGCGAGAGCGGGCTCGTGGTCGATGCGGCCGCCGGCGAGCTCGGCGGGGGCGCCGTGCGGGAAGGAGCGGAACGATGACCACGCACAAGGTGCTGCGCGTCCACGGCGGAAGGCTGGTGGTGGCCGAGCGGCGCGTGGAGCTGGAGGCCGAACTCGACGCCCTGGCTGCTGACGGCTACACGCTGGTCAACTCGTTCGCGGTCGACGACAACGTCTACCTGGTGATGGCCTCCGACAACTGATCGGTGGCGGCGGTCGTCGACCCCGCGCCGCGGGCTACGACTCGGTGAAGGCGGCGATCGAGACGACCCGGTCGCGCCCGGATTTCTTGGCCTGGTAGAGGGCCCGGTCGGCCCGCTCGATGAACGAGGTCGGGTCCTCGATGCCGTCCCAACTGGTGAGGCCGGCCGACAGGGTCACGCCCAGTTCGGTGGTGGAGTCGCGGCCGCCGGCCCGGAGGTGGTCCAGCAGATGGTGACCGCCGATGAGGTCGGTGTCCGGGAGGACGAGGGTGAACTCCTCGCCGCCGTAGCGGGCCACCAGGTCCTGGTCGCGGGTGTTGGAGACCATCATGGCGGCCACCGATCGCAGGACCGTGTCACCGACGACGTGGCCGTACCGGTCGTTGTACTCCTTGAAGTGGTCGAGGTCGATCATGGCCAGCGTGAGCGGGGTGTCGGCACGCAGGGCGTGGGCCATCTCCATCTCGATGCGCTCCATGAGGCTGCGACGGTTGGCCAGCCCGGTGAGGGGATCGGTGCGGCTCTCGGTGTGCAGGCCGTTCACGAAGTTGGCCCGGCTGGTGACCCGCAGGAACGCCGCGGCCAGCAGTTCGGCCGCCTCCGCGGTGTGGGCGTCGGTGCCGACTGCGGGCAGCGTGCGCTCGATGATCATCACCAGCTCGCCGCTGGCGGCATAGCCGACCGGCAGCACACAGTGGCGGGGCTCGAGCTGGACGGTGTTGTGGGCGAGGGCGGTGGCCACCGCGGGCAGGCGGGCCAGGTCACTGCAGTCGATCTCGACGTCGGGCCAGGCCGCCACCAGGACGAACCGCTCGACGGAACCCGTCCGGTGGAAGACGGCCACCCGCTCGGCCGGCAGGATGCTCGGCACATGCGGCAGTCCCCGGGCGAAGATCTCCGCGAATGTGTCGGCGGTGGGTCGTGCCGCGTCGAGGCCGACCTGGTCGAAGCACTCGTTGAGGGAGTCGAGGGCGAGGGAGAAGTTGATCTGCTCGGTCAGCGACCCCACCGTGCGGGCACAGATGAAGGCCACGACGGCGATGGTCGACGCGTAGATGAACATCGAGACCGCGTACTCGGCCCCGCGTAGGCCCTGGACCCAGCCGATCACGGCGATCAGGGAGAGGGCGTAGAGGTCGATCACCAGCTGCATCCGTCGGTCGCCGACGATGGCGATGAACAGCACGCCGACCAATATCGCCGGCGTGTAGAGGGCGGCCGGCGTGTCGGTCGACAGCTCGATGCACGCCAGTGCGGCCAGGGCCAGGCAGGCGATGACGAACCAGGCATTGGCCTGGGACTCGACGGTGGCCGACCCGCGGGTCACAGCTGCGAAGATCACCTGGTACACGATGGACACGAGGATGCAGGCCACCGCTCCCACCAGGTAACCCCACCGGACCTGGCGATGGTCGAGGAACGTCACCGTGAGCAGGATCGGGATCATGATCGACTCCGCAATCAGCCCACAGGTGACCCCATCCCGCAATTGGCGCGGCGTCGGGTGCTCGAGATCAAATCGCACAGAAGGGGTATCGGCCTCTCGGGCGTCCACCTTGACCCCGTTCGATGCCTGAGGACGGTCGGCGGTCGACGTCCCAGGTCACACAGAGGAGCGACTGATGATCGCAATTGCTCCGACCCCGGGTGTCGGGCTGCGGACCCGGGACGCTCAGGCGTCGTCAGCCGGTGGTGCCGGCCCCTTCGCCGACCCGGTCCCCTCCGGCTCGTCGGCCACGATCGCCGTGTCGGGCAGCATCCGGGCCAGGAACAAGGCGAGCACGATGATCAGCGCCACCACCGAGAGGGCGGTGCGGAGGCCCACCAGCCGGGCCGACGCGTTCTCCGCTACCACGGCGTCCTGGGCGGTCGGGGACAGGCTGGTGGTGGCCAGGCGTTGCTTGAGCTCCGCGTCCGACACGAACGGGATGCCGGCCTCCAGGGTCACTGTGGCCTCGGCGGTGACCGACGCCGGGATGGCCTGGTTCTGCGCGGCCCCGGTCAGGAACGCGGAGGTGAGGCTCCCGATGAGCACGGCCCCGACCAGTGCCGTGCCGAGGGAGGCGCCGAAGTTGGTGAAGGTGTTCTGCAGGCCCCCGATCTCGGCGCTCATCGAGTCGGGGAAGGCCGACACGGTGATGGCACCGAGCTGGGAGGCGAGGGCGCCGATCCCCAGTCCGATCAGGGCCATGGGGATGAGGACCACCGCGGCCGTGGCGCCGGGATCCAGCCCGGCCACCAGCACCAGGGTTCCGGCCAGGATGGACAGCAGGCCGAGCCGCACCACGCGGCGCGGCGAGGCGCGCGGTGCGAGCTTGGGGATCAGGATGGCCGTGACCAGGAGGGCCACTGACAGGGGCAACAGGCGCAGGCCCGTCTGGAGGGCGTTGAGCCCGAGGACCACCGACAGGAACAGCGGGATGGTGAAGAAGATGCCGGCCTGGATGAAGAACTGGAAGGAGAACAGCACGAGGCCCCCGGTCAGCTGACGGCTGGCCAACATCGAGGGCTTGAACAGCGGCTCCTTCCCCGACCGCTCCCGCCGGACCTCCCACTCGACCAGGGCGGCGATGGTCAGGAGCCCGGCGAGGACGAGCCAGAACACCAGGGACACCCCGCCGACGGTCGGGGCGCTCGGCTTGGGGCGGACCCAGCCCCACGTCCCGGAGCGCAGGACCCCGTAGACGGTCAGCGACAGGCCGGCGACCGACAGGAATGCGCCGAAGCCGTCGAAGGCCACCCGCTTCTCGGGTGCGGCGTCGTGGATCACCCGGACGAAGCACAGGATGACGGCGACCAGGACCACCTCGCCGACGAACACCCACCGCCAGGACGCGAACGTGGTCACGGCGCCACCGATGAGCGGTCCGGCGGCCACCGCGATGGCTCCGGCCGCCGCGATCAGCCCGTAGGCCGCGGACCGGCCCTGTCTCGGGACGTTGCCGGCCACCAGGGCCACGATGGCCGGCATGATCAGCGCCGCCCCCAGTCCCTCGAGCAGCGACCACCCGATGATGAGGACGGTGAGGTTCGGGGCCAGGGACGTGACCAGCGAGCCGCAGGCGTACACGACGAGGCCGAGGGAGAAGGCCCGGCGGCGGCCGATGATGGCGCCGATCTTCCCGCCGGTCATCATGAACGACGCCATCACCAGGGTGTAGAGGGTGATGGCCGTCTGGATGCCGGTGACCGTGGTGCCGAGGTCGTTGGCCACCGACTGGATCGAGACGTTCATCACCGAACTGTCGAGCGTCATGAGGAACTGGCTGGCGGCCAGCAGGAGCAGTACGGGCGACCGGCCACCGGACGTCGGCGGCGCGGTGGTGACGTCGTCGCCGCTGGTGCCTCGAGTGCTCATCGGGGCGAACCTAGCCCGCAGGTGACCGGGACGCGACGACCGTTCAGTGCGGGTTGCGGGTGAGGCCGGCGGCACCGGCGGCCTCACGCAACCCGTCCCGGGCCCGGGGGTCGGCGGCCCGGTCGATCAGGAGCGCGGCCTGGTCGACATTGGAGCGGCCGAACATCTCGGCGGCACCGTGCTCGGTCACGATCACCGAGTGCTGGAAGGACGTGGCCGGGTCGGACAGGAGGGGGACGATGGTCGACGTTCCTGTCTTGTCGTGCCACGAGCGCAGCGCCACCACCGCGTGGCCGCCCTCGGAGTGGAGGGCGCCGATGACGAAGTCGGGCTGGCCGCCGAGGCCGGAGTAGACCGATCCGCGCACGTAGCTGGCGTTCGCCTGGTCGAAGAGGTCGACCTGGAGTGCGGTGTTGACCGACAGCATGGCCGGCTGGCGGGCGATGCGGGCCGGGTCGTTGATGACCTCGGTGCGGCGCATGGCCAGCTGGGAATTGTCGTCGGCCCACGCGTAGAGTTCCGGCGACCCGAAGAGGAACGAGGCGCAGATGGCGCGTCCGGGGTCGAGAGCGCCCGACCGCACCAGTTCGACCACACCGTCGCTCACCATCTCCGACCACACGCCGAGGCCCCGACGGTCCCGGAGCGCGGTCGTGGCCGCATCGGGGATCTCCCCGATCCCCAGTTGGATGGTGCCACCGTCGGAGGCGAAGGCGGCGATCCGCTCGCCGACCGTCGAGCAGCGCGGGTCCGGTGGCCGGCGCTCCGGGGACGGGAGGGGGGCATCCACCTCGATGGCGAGGTCGATGCGGTCGACGTCGATCAGGGCGTCGCCGCGGGTGTGGGGCATGCGCGGGTTCACCTGGGCCACCACGGGCCCGCCGCGGGCCGCGACGGCCTCGATGGCGGCCGGCAGCAGGTTGACCTCGATGCCGAGGGACACCTGGCCGTCGCGCGGCGGTGAGGTCTGGACGAGGACGGCGTCGGGCGGATGGGTCGACCCGAACAGGCGGGGGACCAGCGAGAGCCGGGTCGGGAGGTACTCGACGGTCGGGTCGCCCCGGACGCCGGGGCCGACGAAGGGGGTCTCGGTCCGGAATCCGTCCCGGCGGGGCCATCCTCGCTGGATGTTGAGCGAGAAGGCGCGGCACCTCGGGAGGGAGGCGTCCAGGATGCGCACCAGCTCGTGGGGGGCGGCGAAGTTGCCCCCCACGACCACCCGGGGCTCGTCGCCGGGAAGGGTCTGCAACCGGTCGGCGATCACCCGCTCGTTCACGAACTCCATGGCGGGTCCCGTCTCCGACGTCGTCATCCCGGATGCCCGGGTGTCCTGCGACCAGGGCTGTTGCCCGTCCGTGAACCTACACGGCGCCCACCGGCCACAGGGTGGACGGGGCGGCCTCGGGTGATCGTCGAGGGTGCGGCGCTCGACCGCCCCAGGCGGTCGACGGTCGACGGTCGACCATGCCGGCAGCGCGGGGTGCGACCGGGTCGCCCGCGACCCCTGGACGGCCACCGACCGCAACGGTGACGCCTCGGCGAACGTGTCCCCCGGGGCGACGGCCGGGACGGATCCGGTTACGGCCAAGGGGCCCGCGGCCGTCCGTGCGGTGTGCACCCTCGATCGACATCCGCCCCGGCGGCGCCGCGGCCTCCACCCCGGCTGTCGGGGTGTCGGTGGAGCGGCTGAAGGGGATCGAACCCTCGTCATCTGATTGGAAATCAGAGGCTCTACCATTGAGCTACAGCCGCATGTCTCTGGGCGACGACTCTAGCAGCGGCGCGCTGACCAGGAGGTTTGCCCGATCGGGCAGTAGCGCCGGGCTCAGGGCACGGCAGGCGACCAGAGCGGCTCGTCAGCCTCGAACCCCACCGGCGATCCCCACCGGTTCCGGTATGAAACCTCCTGGACCGGTCGCCGGGCGGCAACACCCCACCGGCCCGTCGGGTACCCGAAGCTCACGCAGCAGGCCATGATCCACTGCTCGTCGGTGGGGACACCGAGGATCTCGAACGTCTCGTCGGGATGCCAGAAGCCGAGGACGGCGGTGAGCGAACTACCCACCCCCTGGGCCCGGGCGGCCAACTGGGCGCTCCACACCGCCGGGTAGATCGATCCACCGGTCGGATCGCCCTGGATGAAGGCGAAGAGGAACAGGGGGACCTCGGCGAAGTGGTCGGCGAGCCACTGGGCGGAGCGCTGGACCTTCAGCATCTGCACGCTCTCCTCTGCCGCCGGGTCCGCCCGGGCGGCGGTCAGCCGGTCCGCGTAGACGGTCTCCCACAGCTCGCCGATGGCGTGCTGGTAGAGGGGGGCGATGCGGCCGATGGTCTCCTTGTCGTCCACCAGGAGGAACCGCCAGTTCTGGGTGTTGCCGCCCGACGGGGCCCGGATGGCGGCGTCGAGGATCTTCGCCTGCACCGGCATGGGGATGGGGTCCGACTTCACCCGGCGCATGGCCCGTGTGGTGTAGAGCGCCTCGTCGATGTCCACGTGTTCCCTCCCGGAGCGCGGGTGACCGCCCGGTGGCGGTCCGTCGGCCTCACCGTATCGCCGTCGCCTCGGGCCCGCCGGGCCCGGCCCCAGCAGGGCGGCCGCCGGTGTGGTGCTAAGAACCGGGCCATGCCCCTAGCCGCCTCGGTGCCCGACGACGTCCTCGATCTCGAGGTCGGTGCCATCGCCGCCGGAGGGGGGTGCGTGGCCCGGGCACCCGACGGTCGTGTGGTCTTCGTCCGTCACAGCCTGCCCGGAGAGCGGGTCCGGGCCAGGGTCACCTCGGAGACGACGTCGTTCCTGCGGGCCGACGCCATCGACGTCGTCGAGGCCTCACCCGACCGGGTCACCCCGGTCTGCCCCCATGCCGGCCCCGGACGGTGCGGTGGGTGCGATTTCCAACACGTCAGTCCGGCGGCCCAACGGCGCCTCAAGGAGGACCTGGTGGCCGAGCAGCTGTCTCGGCTGGCCGGGCTCGACCTTCGGGTGGCGGTCGAAGCGGTGGACGGCTCCCCCGACGGCCTCGGCTGGCGGACCCGGGTCGGTTTCGCCGTCGACCGGGAAGGGGGGATCGGCCTCCGACGGCACCGTAGCCACGACATCGAAGCGGTCGACCATTGCCCGATCGCCACCGACGGCGTCAACGCCGCGGCGGTCGGCTCCGTCAACTGGACGGGCGCCCGCCAGCTCGAGGTCCTCGTCTCGCCCGACGGCGGTACGCCGGTGGTCCTGGTGGAGACGGGCAAGGAGCGGCTCGACGGACTTCCCGACCTCGATGTGGGCCTGGTGTGGAAGGGTCGGACCCTGCGGGCCCCGAACCACATCGAGGTGCGGGTCGCCGACAACCGGTTCGTCGTCGGGGCCGGGGTGTTCTGGCAGGTGCACCCGGCCGCCGGACCGTTGCTCACCCAGGTCGTCCTGGAGGCCCTGGCGGCGCGACCGGGCGAGCGGGTCGCCGACCTGTATGCCGGTGCCGGGTTGTTCACCGTGGCCCTGGCCCAGGTGGTCGGGACGGACGGATCGGTGGTGGCCGTCGAGCGGAGCGGACCGGCGATCGCCGACCTCAAGGCGAACACCGCCGGCCTGGCCCACGTCGAGATCGTGCGGGCCGGCGTCACCCCGGCCCTGGTCACCCGTCGCCTGGGCCGTCCCGATCTCGTGGTCCTCGATCCGGCCCGGGCCGGCGCCGGTCGCGCCGTCATGGCGTCCCTGGTCGCGCTCGATCCACCGCCGCGCCGGGTGGCCTACGTCTCGTGTGAGCCGGCCCCCTTCGCCCGCGACCTGCGGGTCGCCCTCGACGCCGGGTGGACCGTGCGGTCGTTGCGGGCCTTCGACCTGTTCCCCATGACCGAGCACGTGGAACTGGTGGGGATCCTGGAGCCACCCGTCGCCTGACCCGGCCCGGTAGGAGGACGGCAGGCGACGGAGCGGCCCGGATGCCCGCTGGTACCCTCGTCCCGTGCGTGGCAGACCTGTGGCCCTCCTCCTGGCGGCCGGGCTGGCGGCCTCGGCCTGCTCAGGCGGGACGTCGTCCGGTACGCCGACCACCACCCGGGCACCCCGGCCGGCGGGCGCGGTCCCCTCGGCCATCTCGGTCCAGGTGTGTTCGCACGAGGCCCAGCGCGAGATGGCTTCGGCGCTCGGGGAGACCGCCCAGGTCACCCCCCCCACCTGGTCGGACCACCGCTACGCCTGCACCTACGCCTATCCCGCCGCGCAGCCGACGGGTTCGTTCGCCGTGTCGGTCAAGGAGTTGTCGAGCTGGGAGGAGACCACCGCCTACTACGACGGCCTGGCGGCCCGGCTCGGCAAGTCCCGGGACCTCGAGGCGCTCGGTCAGGCGGGATTCCAGACCACCGACGGCTCGGTGGTGGTACGCAAGGACTGGAAGGTGCTCCTGGTGGACAACACCGGTCTGCCCGCCCAGTTCGGGGTGCCGCCGACCAGTGCGTCAGCGGTGGCCGTCACCGTGGCCGACGTGATCCTGGGTTGCTGGGCCGGCGACTGACGCCGTGCCCCGTCGGCGGTCGGCCCGGACCGGCGGTCGTCAGGGCTTGTAGGCGCCCTTGACCGTCTGGATCAGGCCCAGGCACATCTCGTCGGACGACCCGTCGCCCCACACCACGTAGCGGGCCGGGAGCTTGCGCAGCTGAGGGAGCTCCTGGCGCAGCTTGGGGTCGTAGGTGCAGCTGACCTCCACCGTGTCGCCCTTGTGGGTCTGCACCGGGTGGGCCAACGTGTACGACCTCTGGTAGTCGAAGTTGAAGTTCTTGACGTCCAGGAGGGTCTTCTGATTCGGGGTGCCGGGGTCGAGGATGATCTGCAACGACCGGCCCGTGAGGTGCATGTGGGCCCCGAGGCGGACGATGGTCTGGCCGCCGCGGATCGGCCA
>Ga0075015_100000624_pt1 | contig 12498 bp, 8 predicted proteins | sample AleBraG_ABR_2013_FD_71476 | JGI IMG/M metagenome (GOLD analysis project Ga0075015, IMG submission 71476) | Freshwater sediment microbial communities in response to fracking from Pennsylvania, USA - Alex Branch Run_MetaG_ABR_2013 | ecosystem: Environmental > Aquatic > Freshwater > Creek >...
CCCGGCTGCATGCGAATCAAGTAGCGCACGTCCGTAGCCAGGGCGCGATTGAGTTCCACCAGAAAATCAATGGTCCGACGCGCTGTTCGATCCACTTTTCCCAGGTAGGCCGCAAACCGAGGCGTCAACGGCAGCTTCACCAGCAGGTACGCGGCCAGTTCACGTATCTCTTCCAAGCTGTAGCGGAACGGCGCCTTTTCGGCGTGCGGAGCCAGAAAGAAATCGAAGGGGTTGAGCACGGCCATTTCGGCCACCAAATCAACCTCGACATTAAACAGACGAGTGGGTTCGGCAAACACCAGTCGCGCCAGGTAGTTCGCCTGCGGATCCTGCTGCCAGTTGACGAAATGCGTGGCCGGTGTGACGCGCAGTGAGTACGACAGAATTCGCGTCCGACAATGCGGGGCCGGGCGCAGCCGCACCAACTGAGGTCCCAGCGACACCTCGCGATCATATTGATAGCGCGTGACGTGGTTGAGCGCGACGTGGATGGACAACGGGTCACCTCACTGACCGGGGATTGCCCCAATCATGCCTGAGCCGTTGCCAACCTGGGGCAATTGCCCCGCAGCGGTGCAGTCCGGGCATCCCTGCACCGATTTTGCCATGGCCACCCCGCACGGGACAGCGCCTCCAATCCTAAGTGCCCACGCCTGGACCATGTTCGTAGAGGCGAATATCGGCAATGTGGTTGGCGGCGCTAAGACTGCGAGCGTTGCCGGAAATTGCAGCCAGGAATTCTTCGCGACCCAGCGAGTAGAGGCTGGCGTTCGTCACGGCTCTGACGCTGGCGGTGCGCGGCAGGTCTTTCAGCAGCGCAATCTCGCCGAAATGATCGCCTGGACCCAAGGTGCGTACCACTCGACCGTCAATCTGCACCTCGAACTGGCCCTGATCCACGACGTAGTAGTGGCCGCCGCTTTCGCCCTGTCGCACCGCGAATTCCCCAGCGGCCACGGCAACCGGCACCAGGGCTCGTGCCAGGGGCTCCACAATCTGAGGCGGCAAGGGGGCGAAGAGCGCAATGGCGCGCAGCAAGGCAATCTGCCGAGCCGGCACCACGGTGGCCCTGTCAATAGCCCGCAGCGCTGGCAGACACAGGACTACCAGCACCGGCAGCGACGCACCGCAAACGCCAAGTGCCCAGCGTACCCCGATGCGATTGACCAGTTCGGCCGCAGCGATGGCGCCGATGCCGAATGGCCCGCAATAGAAGCCTTCTACGACGCCAAATACGCGGCCTAAAACCTCGCCTGGCACCAGTCTCTGCAGCAGTGTGATGACAGCGACGTCGGCAATTGGACTGGCGATCCCGTGGACGAACAGGCACAGCACTCCGACCGCCACCAGGGGAAACAACCCCGGCCCAATCAGCATGGTTCCAGCCGCGATCATAGCGAGGCCAAGAGGGACAGCCAGAGTACGCGTGCCGACTAACAGCAGCGAGCCGAGTCCCCCGACCATGGCGCCCATGCCGATGGCGGCCGTCAGCAAGCCTACGCCGGGGTCACCCAGTCGGTACAACTCGAGCGCTGCGACCACAACCAGTGTCGCCACCGTGCCGTGGACAAAGTTAAATACCCCGAACAGCGCTACGACCATACGCGAATGAGGATCTGCCCTTAGAGCGTGCAGGCCGTCGGCGATGCTGTGAGCGAATCCCAGTAAAGGCTGCTGCGGCTGGTGGCCGGCTGTCATATTGTCTGGAATCCGAATTCTGAACGCGATGCCGGCGGCTGCGAGTAGGGTGCCCGCCGCCCATATGAATACCCAAGGCGGTGCCGCGGCCGCCAGGATCAGCGCGGCGAGTGCCGGGCCTACCAGTACCGCAATACCCTCCACGGCGCTGGTGGCCACGTTCGCGGCTGTCATCTCCTCTGGCGACTGCGCCAGACTGGGAATCAAAGCGTTTTGGGCCGGCCAGTAGGTTGTTGCAATGGTGGCGTCGACGGCTGCGAGGGTAAGGACCGCCCAGGTCGGCCAGCCTGCAGAGAGGGCAATGGCCACCGTTACTACGAGCACGGCTCGCGCCACCAATCCGGCGGCCATCACGCGTTCTCTGGGGTGGCGATCCAACTGCCCCGCCAGGAACGGTGCGAGCAAGGCCGCTGGCGCCGTTCGGGCCACGCCTATCAGACCAACGGCACTCGCTCCCCCGATATTGAACGCGTAGACACCGAACGCAACCAGGCAGCCCGCGTCGGCGCTCCAAAAACACAACCATGCCAACTGCAAGCGGCGGATGTTGGCGTTGCGGAACGCTCCCGCTAGGGCGCTGACGGAAGAGCGAATTTGCTGCTCGGCAGCGCCCACGGGAGGATGATCGGTCCCAGTGCAGCTACGGTCCAACGGTCGGGTGCGTCAGCTCGGCCTCGACCAGAGCTGCGAGATCATGCAGCAGGCCGAGCTGCCGCTCATCTAGTAGTCGCGCCCGCTGATCTATCAGGCACAACGTGCCCACCAGACTCCCGTCCGCCGCCGCCAGCGGTGCGCCGGCGTAAAATCGTACGCGCGGCGGCCCCGTGACCAGCGGATTGTCTGCAAAGCGTGCGTCCTGCAAGGCATCGGGGATCTGCAGAATCGCGCGGTTAAGGATCGCGTGGGCACAGAGCGCCTGGTCCCGCGGTGTCTCGGTGGCGTCGATTCCGTGTCGTGATTTAAACCATTGCCGATCCTTGTCGACCAAACTCACCAGTGCAATCGGTACGTCGAACAGACCAGCGGCGATGCGTGTAAAGCGGTCGAACCGTTCTTCCGGCGCAGTGTCGAGCACATGCAGGCTTTGCAGCGCGTGCAGGCGCTTAGCCTCGCCCTCCGGAAGCGGGGCCGGCGACCACCGGCACGCCTGGCGCAGCGCCCAACAGTGCATTCGAGCACGAGCGTAGGTTTCCTTGAAGGGCCACAACAGCCAGTCGGTTACACCGGCGCGAACCCCAGCCTCCACATCGACGTCCTGCTGACGCGCTGCAATCATCACCACCTCAGGTCGGGCGTCGCCGCCGCCCACTGTGCGGCGCAGCTCACCGCAAAAGTCGAGCGCGTCGCGTGCGTCAAACGCGCGCTGCAAAAAAACCAGCGCGGGCTTTTGCGCCGCATTCAGTCGCAGCAAGGCATCGGCGTTCTGGGCACTCAATACCCGACCGCCGTCGGCGAGAACTGCCGCCGTGAGCACTCGCTCGGGCTCCGGATTTGCAGCGATCAGCACGAGTCGATCCAGTGGGTTTTGCAATGGCTGTGGAGCGATGCTCGCAGCGGGCCCCAACGGCGCGTGCGTGGCGACGGAGGCGCCGAGCTCGATCACCAAGCCCTCGGCGGCGCCGAACACTTCGAGGCCGGTGCCCACGGCGCGCTGGCGCGCGCTTGCAACGATCAGGTCTACCCCGGCGTCGTCGCGCAGTGGATCGTGGTGGAACAGTGCCAGCTGTTTCACCCGGCCGGCGACCGCCATGTCGACCGCGAACTCGGCGGGACTGTGTCCCCAGCCCACGTGCTGCTCGTACTCGCTCAAAGTGAATTGTGCATCGTGAATCAGCAGGTCAGCGGCGTTGATGAAATCCGCATACTGGCGCTCATCGATGCTCTGCGGTGCCCGCCCGCCGCCGGCAAGCGCCGGCGCGTGCGGCTCATGATCCGTGGCATAGACGAGAGTCGCACCATCCGCCTCGATGCGGTAGCCCAGCGTAAGGGCAGGGTGATTCATGTAGTGCGTGCTGATGCGGGCGGTTCCGATCCGCAGACTTCCTTCGACCAGGTCGTGATAGCGAATTTTCGCGGCAAATTGCTCGACCGAGATCGGGAAGTAGGTGTATTGCATCTGGCCCGCCAGCGTTTCGCGAATCGATGGCCCGAGGCCACGCGGGCCGTAAATGTCCCACTCAAAATCGGCTTCGAACAATGGCGCCATGAAAGGCAGCCCTTGTATGTGGTCCCAGTGCGTATGACTGATGAACATGTGGCCGTGCCGTGGACCGTTCGGATCAGCCAACAGCGCATGGCCCAGCGCGTGGGCGCCGGTGCCACAGTCCAGCACGAAAAGCAGGCCGTCGGCAGTACGAACCTCTACGCAGGAAGTGTTGCCGCCGAAGCGGATGGTTTGCGGCCCGGGTACCGGGATCGAACCACGTGTGCCCCAAAAGCGACTTTGCATGCCCCCTCCCAACCCGGCGCGGGCCTGAATGGCGCGCGAGCTGCCTCGCAACCCAGCTACCGTTAACCGTATCACGCCTGTCATCTGGATTAAACCGCCCCAACGCCTCAATTGCCGGTCGCCTGCGCACCGATTGCGTACCAGGACGCCGTAGTTCATTCTGTCGCCACCCAAATCAAGCACGTTTAAGCAACCCGTGACCGACCAATCTGGACCCACCGGCGAGCCGCTACCCGCCTCGGGAACTCATCGGGCCGTATTCCTCAGCTATGCATCGCAGGACAAGGAGGCCGCGGGACGGATCTGCGCTGGCCTGAGGAGTGCAGGCGTAGAAGTGTGGTTCGACCAGCATGAGCTGCGTGGTGGAGCTGCTTGGGACGCCACCATCCGCAAGCAAATCAAGAGTTGTGCCCTGTTCATACCCATCATTTCTGGCAATACGCGCGCCCGAGTAGAGGGGTATTTTCGGCTCGAGTGGAAGCTCGCGGTGGATCGCTCCCACTTGATGGCCGCCGAGCGGCCCTTCCTGTTGCCCGTCGCCATCGATGATATTGCCCAGGACGAGGCGTTGGTCCCCGATAAATTTCACGAGGTGCAGTGGACGTGGTTGAGCGCCGGGGCGCCATCCCCAGATTTTCTGCACCAACTGCTGCGCCTGCTGAGGTTGGGTGAAAATCAGGTGGCGATAGGTGCCGGGCCGGTGGCCACGGTGGACGCGCGGCGAGCGCGACCGTCGGTAGCGGCGGAGCCGTGGACCCCCGCGCCAGGGCAGGAGTCGGTCTCCGAGCAGTCGATTGCGGTGCTGCCGTTTGTGGATATCAGTCAGCACCGGGATCAGGAATACTTTGCCGACGGCCTGACGGAGGAACTGATCAGTCTGCTGACCAGAGTTCAGGAGCTGCGCGTCCCGGCGCGCACGTCATGCTTCTACTTCAAGGGTAAACAGTCGACTATTGCCGAGGTTGCGCACGCGCTCCGGGTCGCGCATGTGCTCGAGGGCAGTGTGCGCAAATCCGGTAACATGGTTCGCATCGCGGTGCAGCTGATTCGCGCGGATACGGGCTATCACATCTGGGCGCAGAACTACGATCGTACCCTTGATGATATCTTCAAGGTTCAGGACGAGATTGCCGGCTCGGTAGTGCAGTCGCTAAGTGTTACCCTGCTGCACCCCGCGACGCAGACGCGAACCGCGGCGCTCAATCCTGAGGCGTACCAATTTTATCTGCACGGCAAATTCCATTGGAATCGGCGCTCACCCGAAGAGTTCAAGAAAGCCATCGGGTATTTTCAGCAAGCCATTGCCGTTGAGCCACATTACGCTGCAGCGCTGGCCGGACTGGCAAACTGCTACGCCTTGCTGCCCATTTACGACCATCTGTCAACCGCCACGACGATGATGCCGCAGGCAAAATCGGCCACATTGCGGGCGCTCGCGGCGGACGATAATTTGCCGGAAGCGCACGCATCGTTGGGACTGATACTCGGAATTTTTGGTTATGAGTGGCAGGCAGCGGAACGTGAGTACCTGCGGGCAATTGAACTGAATCCCAATGTACCGGAGCCGCACCAGTGGTACGGCGAGCTGCTGGTCAACAGTGGGCGATTCGAGGCGGGCCTGGCGCAGGGTCGCCGCGCTGTGGAACTCGATCCCTTGTCGCGGTCGGCCAATCTGGCGCTGGGAATTCAGCTCAATTCTGCGCGCCGCTACGAGGAGGCCATCGGACAGCTGCAGATTACCCTGGAGCTCGAGCGGAACTTCGCCGACGTCAATTATTTCCTGTTCGAGGCGTACGCGAATCTGGGGTCATACTCTCAGGCTGTGGCGGCGTACGCCCAACAGCAGCGGCTGGACGGCGAGCTGGCATCAACCATTGACGAATTCATGGAAGCATTTGTCAGCGGCTCGTGGTTTGGCTTCCTGCAGTGCCGCATCCGCCGGCTCGACAGCCAGGGACAAGCGGACTGCGATCAGGCCGCGTCCTTGTGTGCCCGGGCCGGCGACCTGGACCGAGCATTTGCCTGGCTGGAGAAGTCCTATGCCGGGAGAAGTGCGCGACTGACCCACTTGAAAGTCGATGCGCGCTATGACAATTTGCGAACCGATCCGCGCTTTGCGGACTTATTGAACCGCGTCGGATTGGCGTGAGCTTCGGCGGGTTCCAGCGGCAACTGGCCGGCATTTGTCGGCACCCGACCGGCTCGCTTCAGCCGGGGGCGTCGCTGTTCGCACTGGGCCGATCGTAACGCGATTTAAGAAACAGAATGCCGGCTCCCATCATGTAGCGCCAGGCCGCCTCAATATCGGGGGAGAAGAATTCATCGCACTCTTTCACCGCGCGCAGCAGGCAGTCGAGCCAAAGGTCGTACAGGTGGGGCGGGATGTCGCGGCCTTGTTTGCCATGTGCGGCGGCGATGCGCTCCAGGTAGGCCTGGCATTCCGGCCATCCCAACGCGATGTATTCCACCAGCATGTAGAACGAAGTTTGCAACATGCGCCGCTGTCGGCGAAAATCCGTGGCACGAAACTTCTCGCGCACCTCGGGGGAAGATGCCAGAAATAGATCGTAAAAGCGCTGAAACAGCCGCTCGCCTCGCAAGCAACGGGTCAGACTGTCATTGAACAGCTCAATTTCCGGTCTGAACATTTCAGTACTCATATTTCACCGGGTCGCTAAAGACGTTCGCGCTGCCAACCGCCATCATGCCCTGACACCGACAACATTGTAGGCCGTGACGGGACGGTGTAGCCCCTTGAGCGTCAGCTCGCCAACCGATTCGATCTCGAAATGCTCGGCGGTAGCGGCGAGCAGGCGCTTGGACACCAGCACCTGCCCCGCCCTGGCCTCACCGCACAAGCGTGCGGCAAGATTCGTTACCGTGCCAATGGCGCCGTAGTCCCAGCGTCCCTCATAGCCGATCGCGCCAATCGTGGCATACCCTTGCGCGATGCCGATACCAAGTCCAAGCTCGTAACCCATTTTGCGCCAGTCAATGCTCATTTCGTCGACGCGCGAGCGCATTGCCAGTGCCATGCGCACGGTTCGCTCCGCGGCGTTAGGCACCGGGACCGGATCGTTGAAAAATACCATCATGCCATCGCCGGTAAAGCGTTCCAGGGTTCCCTCGTGCTCCATCACCAGTCGGCCCATGGCGGCGTGGTACTCACGCAGTACGCTCATCACCTCTTCCGGCTCGACGCTCTCCGCAAACGAAGTGAAGTCACGTAAGTCCAAGAAGCAAACAGTCAGATCACGACGGTGGGTGGCTAGCGGATCGTCTGCGCCACCGGCCACAATGAGTTCGGCCAGTTGTGGTGAGAAAAACCGCTTGAGTCGGCCGAGACGATCGAGCAGCGCCACTTGTTCCTGGACCCGCTGTTCAAGTTTTTGATTCCACTCGGCCAACTCACGCAAGTGCATGGCCTCGCGATCGCGCAGACGCTTTTTCTCCAGGCAGGCGCCGATGCGGGCGCGCAGCAGTACCGGATCAAAGGGCTTCGGCAAATAGTCCTCGGCACCCAGTTCGATGCAGCGCACGACGCTCTCCATCTCGTCCAGCGCCGATATCATGATGACTGGAATCTCCCGCAGATCATCGTCGGCCGTGAGGCGTTGCAACACCTCGTAACCGCTCATCTCCGGCATGAGCACATCGAGCAGCACCAAGTCGATGGATTGCTGCCGCAGCAAAGCCAGCGCCGCCGGTCCGTTGGCCACCACCTGCACCCGGTGTCCTTCCCGCGCCAAGCGGCGACTGAGCATTTCGCGATTCGCCGCATTGTCATCTACCACCAATATGTTGCCTGTCTCCATGGCGCGCAGCGGCGCAATCGCCATGCGGCCGGTATCTGCGTTGGCGGACGGGTCGGACGGGGCGGACGGCGGCAGTGCGACACCGTCGGCGATCATGGTATGAAGGCTGTGGGCGGCGCTCGCAATCCGCTCCAGATCCTGGCCGGCCTCGATGGCACCCAGTTGCCGCGCCTGGGCCTGTAGGTCCGCGGTAGTGCCAATGATGGCGCGTATGGGAGCCGCCGTCCGGGCGCCAAGTTTGTGCAGGTCGATCTCAATATCCTTGCGCGAGCGGCCCAGCACCTCGTCAACAAGCTGCAGCAACTGCTGGGCGTGAGCGTTGAGCTCGCAGAGCCTGGGCTGCAGCACGGCAGTACTGCCCTCGGTAGCGCTCTCCAGCAATAGTTCGCTGTAGCCGATGATGTGGTTGAGCGGCGTGTGCAGCTCGTGTCGCAGGTGATTCACGGTAGCGCGATCCGTAGTCACGATTATTGCCCTGAGCCCAGCAAGCCTTCGATCTTGGCCAGCAATCGCGGTAGCTCTATTGGCTTGGTATCGAAATCGTCACACCCCACCGCCATGGCGGTGTCGCGATCAGTGGCGGTAGCGTACGCGGTCAGAGCCACGATCGGGATGCGCCGCGTGGCCGGCGCCGCCTTGAGTCGCCGCGTGGCCTCCCAACCATCGATGCCGGGCAGGCTCACGTCCATCAGAATCAGACCCGGCGCCTCGGATTCGGCTGCAGCGACACCGCTTTCACCATCGATCGCAGTTACCACGACGTAGCCGCGCTTTTGCAATCGCCGCGACAGCATATCGCGATTCAACTCGTTGTCTTCGATCAGCAGAATCTTGTTCATACGCCACCTCACATTCCGCCGCTTGTCGACAGTGTCCGAATTTTTTCAAGCAGCCGCTGCATATCGACAGGTTTGGTGTCAAAATCATCACAGCCGGCGGCGAGGGCTTTTTCGCGGTCGCCGCTCATGGCATTTGCTGTCAGCGCTATGACGGGAATGCGCCGGGTGCACGCCGCGGCCTTGATCTGGCGCGTTGCCTCCCAGCCATCGAGCACCGGCAAACTCAGATCCATCAATATCACGTCAGGCAGCTCGCTGGCGGCGAGTCGCACACCGCTGGCGCCGTCGCGCGCGACAACGACAGAGTGCCCTTGGCGCGTGAGGCGCCTTTCCAGAACATAGACGTTGTCCAGATTGTCCTCGACGTACAGGATTTTCACACCAGCATCTCCTTGGGTTTGTCACGTTGACCGCGCGCGATTGATTGCGGCAACATCCGACCCAATTCACCTAACAGCTCCTCCAGATCGGATGAGCTCTTCTGCATTACCCGCTCGACGTAGCCGTTGAGCCGCTGTAGATCCTCGGCGTTCAAGTCCTTGGCCGTCATGACCAGCACTGGAATATCGCGCCAGTCCGGGCGCTCACGGATTGCCACCAGAAACTCAAATCCGTCCATCTCCGGCATCATCAAGTCCAGCAAGATCACGTCCGGGCAGGTGGTCGCAAGGCATGCCAACGCCAGGCGCCCGTTGCCCGCCTCGGCCACTTCCCATTGCTCCTGCTCGAGCACGCGACGCACGCTCTCGCGCATAATCTCATCATCATCCACTAGCAGCACCTTGCGTGCGGTGCGGGTGCTGAAGCTATGCAATAAGCTGATGAGCCGCTCGCGGTCAATGGGCTTTACCATGTATTCGGTCGCGCCGAGCGAATAACCGCGACTGCGATTGTCCTCGATGGTCACCATGACCACGGGAATGTCCGCCAGCTGTGGATCCCCCTTGATTGCCGCCAATACCGTCCAGCCGTCCACGTCCGGCATATGTATGTCCAGTGTTATAGCTGCCGGGTGGAGCTCGCGCGCGAGCGCCAATCCGTCCAGACCGCTGGTCACCGTGCGCACTACGAACCCTTCGCGCTCCAGGTGCCGCGCCATCACATCGCACACGACGGCGTCGTCATCGATGACCAAAACCAAGGATCCTTGCGTCGGCTTAATTGCCGGTCGACTGGCACGCACGCGGCGCGGTGCCGGCGCTTGCTGTGCGGCATCGACACGAGCGGGCAGCAGCATCGTAAAGGTCGAGCCCACTCCCAGCTGGCTTTCGACGGCGATGTCGCCTCCCATCATCTGGCAGAAGCGGCGGCTGATGGACAGCCCAAGCCCGGTGCCGCCGTACTTGCGGGTGGTGGAGGGGTCGGCTTGCACAAATTCCTGAAACAGCCGACCTACCTGCTCAGGTGACATGCCGATACCCGTATCGCTCACCGCCATTCGAACCGACTCGCCAGCGTTGTTCACCAGTCGCGTCACGTCCAACGTTACACGGCCATGTTCGGTGAACTTGTTGGCATTGCTGAGGAGATTGAGCAACGCCTGGCGGATGCGGGTCTGGTCAGCATGCATCTGGCCGATGTTCTGGGGGCAATGGACGGTGATGCTGTTGCCGTTCTTCACCGCCACCGGAGTGATGGTAGCGACGACGTCGTCAATCAGCGGTGCAATGTCGAAACTCTCGATGTGCAGGTCCATCCGGCCAGCTTCAATTTTCGACAGATCCAGGATGTCGTTGATGAGATCCAGTAGATGATGCGCGGCACGCAGTACCCGCTCCAATGGTTCGAGCTCTTCGGTGCGCTTCAAGTCACTGGCATCCTCATGCAGCATCTCAGTCAGACCGATGATGGCATTGAGCGGTGTGCGCAGCTCGTGCGACATATTGGCCAGGAACTGCGACTTAAGCTTGCTGGCCTCGGCCAGTTGCTCGCTCTTGGTTTGACTGTCCTTGAATAGGCGCGCACTCTCTATGGCCAGCACGGATTGCGAGGCCAGTGTTTGCAGTAGTTTTACCACGGAGGGCGAAAACTCGCCGGTGGTCTTGCGGCGAATCACCAGCGCGCCCGTCACCTTGGCATCGCGCAGAAGCGGGACCGCTACCACCGCACGGACGCCATATCGTAGCCACAGTGGGCTGAATCTTAAATGGGAGGCCTCGGCATCGGTCATCTGAACCGGCGCACGATTGACCGCGCAGGTGCCGACCATGTCGTCGCCGAGCCCGAGGCGCGAGCTTCGCAGCGTTTCAATCATCTCGTCACTGACCCCGAAGTTGGCGCGCGGGTCAAACACGCCATCGGTTTCATCAAAATGGTAGAGCGTGCCGGAATCCGCATCGGCCTGGCGCACGGCGTGCGCAATGACGGTGGTCAGCACTGTGTCGAGATCAAGGGATGAACTGACGGCCTGACCCACCTCATTGAGCACCTGCAGTTCGGCTACCGAATGCATCAGCTCGCGAGTGCGGGCTTCGACTTCCGAGGTGCGCTCCGCCACCCGTTGCTCCAGCTTGCGCTGGTCCTCCTCGATTTCCAGTTTCGACTGACGCAGGTTCTCGCTCATCACCTTCAGGGAAGCGAGTAGGTCGCCGAGATCGCGCTTGGGCAGATGGTCCGCGGCCGAAGCGAATTCTCCGGCCGCAATGCGTCGGGCAAGGTCGACTGCCGCCGTGAGCGGCTCGGTTACCCCAGTGATCATGCTGTAGATGAACCACGAGGCAATAAGCAGCGTGAATACGGTGGTGGCCGCCACGATTCTGCTTTGGCGGCGAGCGGATTGGATGGACTCGGTAATGGTGGCGTTGCTTTCGCTCTCGTAACCATCCTCGAGCTTGCCCACGGCTGCGCGCGCCTGTCTGACCTGGGGTTGAAGCGCCAGCAGGCGATCGACTGGCATGGCAACGGCGATCTGCCCTGCCAGCGCTTGCAGGCTGGTGGCGACAGGGGCGGCCGCTACGTCCTTGTCACGCAGCGCCGCGGCCGTCCGTGCCGACTGTTGGAGGAGCTCATACGCACGCTGGCCGAGACTGCCGGTATCCACGGCATCCGTGGCGTGCGTCATGAAGGACTCGAAGCCATCCTTGGTCGCCCGCGACAGGCCGTGGCGAACCACGATACTCTCGACCGCTGCGGCGCGCTGGCGGTCCGAGACTGCCTGATAGACCAGCACCAGTGTAATGGGCGCGATGATGATCAGGAACTGCGCAAAGATGCGTAGTTTTAGTTGCTTGACTTTGATCATTGCGACTATACCCCCAGGGCGCCAGGCGGGCGCGCGCCGCCCGCGGCCCGTCAGAAGCGGGCGATGACAGCGACGCCAGGGCCCGGCGCCGTTGCGACGTAGCTGCACCCGCCGCGCGTCTGTTTGACGTAGGCGAGGGCTTCGGCGTCATTCGACTTCATCGGCGGCGGATTAACGCCATCACGGAACGCCTTCTTGGTCCAAATACTGGCGTACTTGCTGGCATCCACTTTAAGTACTCTTTCCAGAAATGTCGCTTGAGCCGCGCTATTGTCCGCCGGCGCCAGCGTCAGTGAGCCGACGAAGCCCTTTTCCCCCACAAAAGTGTCCCTGATCTCCGAGGGTCGCAGCGTCACGGCAGCGTTACAAATAACGTAGAGCTCGCCGCTTACACCGGCACCCACACCTACGCCCGAGGCCGCACCCGCGGGCGCGCCGGCCCAGCCCGTCAACGCC
>Ga0075015_100000625_pt1 | contig 12498 bp, 8 predicted proteins | sample AleBraG_ABR_2013_FD_71476 | JGI IMG/M metagenome (GOLD analysis project Ga0075015, IMG submission 71476) | Freshwater sediment microbial communities in response to fracking from Pennsylvania, USA - Alex Branch Run_MetaG_ABR_2013 | ecosystem: Environmental > Aquatic > Freshwater > Creek >...
GCGGTCTCCGCCGTGGTGAACTTCCTGTTCATCCCGGTCCAGCCGTTCACCTCACTCGCCCTGATCGCCATCGACGTCTGGATCATCCACTCCCTGGCCGTGCACAAGCGCGAGCCGCAGGTGCTCTACCTCAACCCGGGCACCGCCACCGTCAGCGAGCAGTCGCCCCGGAGCACCAGCACCGTGTAGCACTCCGTTCCCCGGACCGTGGGCCAGCACGATCGGGCGATTCGGAACGCACGCTGGAACAGGGGGGCCTCGCGGTCGGGACGGCCGCGGGGCCCCGCCGTGTCAGTCGAGGACGTGGATGTCCTTGCGCGCGCACATGTCCTTGAGCACCTGCGGCCACACCGTGACGCTGACCTCGCCGAGATGCGCCTTGCGCAGCAGCAGCATCTGGGTGCGCGACTGGCCGATCCCCCCGCCGATCGACAACGGGACCGTCCCCTCGACGATTCCCCGGTGGTAGGGAAGCTCGAGCCAGTCGAGCTGGCCGGTGAGCTCGAGCTGACGTCGCAGCGCGTCGGCATCCACGCGGACACCCATGGAGCTGAGCTCGTGCCGGCGACGTGTCACCGGGTTCCACACCAGGATGTCGCCGTTGAGCCCGTGGGTCGGGCGACCTTCGGTCGAGGTGGCCGGGGTGACCCAGTCGTCGTAGTCGGCGGCGCGCATCTCGTGCGGGTAGCCGTCGTCGAGGGTCCAGCCGATGCCGATGATGAACACGGCCGGGACGTCCTGCAGCAGCATCGTCTCGCGCTGCTTGCGCGGCAGGTCGGGGTAGCGCGAGAGCAGGTCCTCCGCGTGGATGAACGTGACCTCCTCGGGCAGGTCGGGGTAGCGCGGGTCGCGCAGCGCGGGGAACGCCTCCTGGACGTGGCGCTCCGCGCCGGTGAGCACCGACCAGATCCGTCGCACCGTGTCCTTGAGGGTGTCGAGGGTGCGCTCCTCGGCCGTGATCGCCCGCTCCCAGTCCCACTGGTCGACATAGGCGCTGTGGTCGTGGTCGAGGAAATAGTCCTTGCGCACCGCCCGCATGTCGGTGCACAGGCCCTCCCCCGGACCCATGCCGAACTGCGCGAGCGCGAGGCGCTTCCACTTCGTCGCGGCCTGCACGACCTGGGCGTCGACCGGGTGCACCCCGTGGTCGTTGTCGATCCGGAACGACACGGGGGTGCGCGACCCGTCACGGTCGAGCATGTCGTTGACGCCCGAGTCGGCGTCGACGATGAGCGGCACCTGCACCATCTGCAGTCCGAGCTCGCGGCACAGGCCGTCCTCGATGAACTGCTTGGCGGCGTAGATCGCGGTCTGGGTCTCCCGTGGCGTGAGCAGCGAGTGGTAGTCGTCGGGCAGCACCGCCTCAAGGTCCTCGTAGCTACCGATTCCGGGTCCTGCCAGGTCGGCGCGCTTCGCGCCGGCGACGTCCTGCATGACGGTCCGCCTCCCGTACGACCGACTGGTCGGCGCGGCGTCGACCGGTCCGGCACCCAGCCTTCACCTCCGTCGGCGGTGAGTCGAGCGGAGCGCGGCGTCCGGGGATCGGCTCACCAGCGGCGCAGGACCCCCGTGACGTCCGTGCCAGCCGGGAGGGTGCCGTATTCGTGACCGCGCTCGGGTCCCAGGCGGGACGCGACGAAGGCGTCGCTCACGCAGGGCGGGGCGAACCGCACGAGGAGCGCAGCCTGAAACGCGAGGGCCATCGCCTCGACCAGGCGCCGGGCGCCGCGCTCGGCGTCGGCCGGCTCGGCGGCGAGGATGCCGCGCACGTCGTCGGTGAGCTGGTCGAGGTGGGTGTCGAGTATCCGGTGCCCGCCGCGCGCGAGCTCGATCTCGGCCGTGACGGCGTCGAGCGACTCGGGCTCGCGGTGCAGCGCCCGGAGCACGTCGAGCGCGATGACGTTGCCCGAGCCCTCCCACACCGCCATCACCGGCTGCTCGCGGTAGCGCCGGGCGAGCGGGAACTCCTCGGTGTAGCCGTTTCCGCCCAGGCACTCCAGCGACTCGTAGGCGTGGTGTGGGCCGCGCTTGCAGATCCAGTACTTCGCCACCGCGGTGGCGAGGCGACGCAGGTGCTCGTCGCCGGCGTCGTCGTCGTGAGCCCGCGCGAGCCGCATGGCGGTGACGGTGGCCGCCTCCGACTCGAGCGCGAGGTCGGCGAGCACCGACGCCATCGCCGGCTGGTCGACGAGCACGCGCCCGAAGGCGCTGCGGTGACGCGCGTGCCAGACCGCCTCGGCGACGCACTGGCGCATGCCGGCCGCCGATCCGAGTACGCAGTCGAGCCTCGTGCGGTTCACCATCTCGATGATCGTGCGCACGCCGCGACCGGCCTCTCCGACCATGACCGCGACCGTGCCGTCAAGCTCGATCTCCGACGACGCATTGGACCGATTGCCCAGCTTGTCCTTGAGCCGTTGAACCCGGAACACGTTGCGCGTCCCGTCCGGCAGCACACGCGGCAGCAGGAAGCAGGACAGCCCCTCGCCGCCGGGTCCGGTCGCCTGCGCGAGCACGAGGAAGGCGTCCGACATGGGCGCCGAGCAGAACCACTTGTGCCCGGTCAGCAGGTACGTCGCCCCCGGCCCTCCACCGCCCGCAGGGACGGCCACGGTCGCGTTCGCGCGTACGTCGGACCCGCCCTGCTTCTCGGTCATCGCCATGCCGACGATCGCGGATGACTTCGTGCCGTCGCCGAGGTCGCCGTCGTAGTCCCTCGAGAGCAGGCGGGGCACCCACTGCCCTGCGACGTCGGGCTGCAGCTGCAGGGTCGGGACGGCTGCGTGCGTCATGGAGATCGGGCAGGCGTGCCCGGGCTCGACCTGCGCGAAGAGCAGGAAGGTTGCGGCTCGGGCGACGTTCGCCCCGGGACGGGGCTGAGCCCACGCGGAGGTGTGCGCCCCGTCGGCGACGGCCGCGCTGATGATGCGGTGGTAGGCCGGGTGGTAGTCGACCTCGTCGACGCGGTTGCCCCATCGATCGACCGCGCGCAGCACCGGGGTGGCAGTGTTGGCGAGGACCGCGTCGTCCTGGAACGACGCACTGCCGACGAGCGTGCCGACCGCGTGCAGGGCGTCGACCGCCCAGTCAGCGTCGTGGCGGCGGACCGCCTCGAGGAGCGCGACGTCGGCCATGGCCTCGTCGACGTCGACCCGCGGTGGTGGCTGGTTGAGGACCTCGTGCGTCACGTGCGGGCGCGGGTGCGCGGTGCCGGTGGACCCCAGCGTGCTCACGGCAACCTCCGATCGCGCGCGAGCCTCGCGCGCCGTCGCCTCGATCCTGCCCCTCGTCGCCCCGGGCACGCGACCCACCGCCCCCGTCTACCGGCCGGGCGCCCGAACCCGCACGACGGCGGGGGAAACCTCGACGACGATCTCCCGGCGACGTCCCCCGAGTTGGCGGGCCCTGTCGCTGCGCCTGGCCGGCCCCGGTCGCCGGTTGGCGCTCCGTCAGGCCGGACCGGTCGCCTGGACCACCTCGAAGAGCCAGATGGTGGACCCCGTGGCGGCCGGACCGTCCTCGGCCGACCGTCCCGAGGCCTGGGCGTGCCCGCGGTCGAAGGCCTGGGAGGCCGTCCAGGCCTCGAAGTGCTCGCGCGTGCTCCAGCGCGTGTATACGAGGTAGGCGTCGGTTCCCTCGACCGGGCCAAGCAGCTCGAAGCGCTCGAAGCCAGGCGCCTTCTCCACGGAACCGGCTCGGGCGGCGAAGCGCTGCTCAAGCAGGTCACCGCGGCCCGGGGGGACGCTGAGGACGTTGACGGCGACGAAGGTCATGTCCCGATTCTGCCTCCTGCCAGTACCACGTCGCCCAGCGCGCCGGTCCGACGCGGACGCACCGCGGCCGCACGTCAATGCCCGACCGCAGCCGAGGTCACCGGTCGCTGCCCCGCCGAGGGCGGTCACGCCCACCGGGGTCACGGGTCGAGGCGGTACCCGAGACCCGGCTCGGTGATCAGGTGCCGTGGCGCGGAGGGGTCGGCCTCGAGCTTGCGGCGCAGCTGCGCCATGTAGACGCGCAGGTAGTGCGTCTCCTTCTCGTAGCCGGGACCCCAGACCTCGCGCAGCAGCTGCTGCTGGGAGACCAGCCGCCCGGCATGTCGGGCCAGGACCTCCAGCAGGTGGTACTCCGTCGGCGTCAGTCGCACCTGCTCGCCCGCGCGGGTCACGACCCCCGCCCCGAAGTCCACCGTGAACGACGCGGTCTGCACGGTCGCCGGGGTGTCTGCACCCGCGCGAGCGCCGCGTCGCGCCGCAGCGCGCAGGCGGGCCAGCAGCTCGTTCATCTCGAACGGCTTGGTCACGTAGTCGTCCGCGCCGGCGTCGAGGGCATCGACCTTCTCGTCGCTCGTCGCGCGGGCCGAGAGCACGACCACCGGGACGTCGTTCCAGCCGCGGATGCCGTGCAGCACCTCCATGCCGTCGAGGTCCGGCAGGCCGAGGTCGAGCACGACGACCTCGGGATGGAACCTCGCCAGGATGTCCAGGGCCTCCCGGCCCGAGGCTGCCACAGCGACCTCGTAGCCGCGCGCGCGCAGGTTGATGGACATCGCGCGGGCCAGGGCCGCGTCGTCGTCGACGACGAGGAGTCGGGTCACGCTGCCCCCACGTCCGCTGAGCCGCCCGCGCTCGCCCCGGCCAGCGGCACCGTGACGACCATGGTGAGTCCGCCGCCCGGCGTGTCCTCGGCGTCGAGTGTCGCCCCGACGGCTTCGGTCAGCCCCCGGGCGACGGCGAGGCCGAGCCCGACGCCGGAACCCGCGGGCACGTCGCCGAGGCGCTGGAACGGCTGGAACATGCGCTCCCGATCGTCCTCGGTCACACCCGGTCCCCGGTCGATGATCCGCAGCTGGAGGGAGCCCCCCGGCACGGCCGCGGCGCAGAGCCGCACGGGATCACCCGCGGGCGAGTGCCGGATCGCGTTCTCGATGAGGTTGGCGACCGCGCGTTCGAGGAGACCGGCGTCGGTGAGGATGAGCGGCACGCCGTCGTCGGTCTCGTCCGCGACGGCGTTCGCCTCGACGCCCTGCAAGGCTCGCTGGAGGACCTCGTCGAGGGCAGTCGGCTCGAGCCTGGCTCGGACCGCACCGGTCTGGATGCGGCTGAGGTCGAGGAGGTTGGAGACGAGGCCGTCGAGACGGTCGACGGACGCGGCCGCGTCTGCGAGCAGCTCGCGACGGTCATCCTCGGTCACCGCCAGCTCCGGGTCGTGCAGCGTCGTGATGGTCGCCTTGATCCCCGCCAGCGGCGTCCGGAGGTCGTGCGAGACGGCGGCCAGTAGCGCCGTCCGGACGGAGTCCGACTCGCGGAGCCGCGCGGCGTCGGCAGCCTTGACCGCGAGCCGGTTGCGTTCGAGGACCGCGGCCGCCTGGGCGGCGAACGCGTCGAGGATGCGCAGGTCCGAGGCCGCCAGGGGCTGGCCGGACAGCGCGAGGACGAGCCCCGGACCGGCGTCGACCCTGACATCGGCCTGCCCCGGCGACGTCGGAGGTCGCTCGCCGGAGACCTCGATGACCGACGTGGTCGCACCGCCGTCGGTGCTTTCGAACAGTGCGGCGCTGCGCATCCCGAAGGTGTCGCGCGCCTCGTCGAGCAGGGCCCGCACCCCGTCCTGGCGACGGAGAACTCCTGCCGACATGGACGCCAGGACGTTGGCCTCCGCCCCCCGTCGAGCGGCTTGGTCCGCCCGCGACGTGCTGCGGTCCACGATCGTGGCGACCACACCCGCCACGAGCACGAAGACGGCGATGGCGAACGCGTTCTCGGGCTCGGAGATCGTGAAGGCGCCGAGGGGCGGCACGAAGAAGTAGTTGGCAAGAAGACTCGCCTCGAGCGCGGTCGCGATCGCCGGCAGGAGGCCGCCCACGAGCGAGGACGCTACGACGCCGAGGAGGTACGCGAGCAGGATCGTGCTCAGACTCAGGTGCTCGCGGACGGGGTGCAGGACCGCCGTCACGGCGATCGGGATGGTGACGGCGAGGGCCCAGGACCACGAGCGTCGGCGCCCCCTGACCCGGCGGTGCCGCGCAGCGTTGCCCGACGCCACGGCCGCGTGGGTCACGACGTGGACGTCGATGTCGCCGGAGTCGCGCACGATGTAGTCGGCGGTGCTGGGTCGCAGCGCCGTGCTGATCCGCCCGCGACGCGACGTGCCGACGACGACCTGCGTACCGTTCACCGATCGCGCGAAGTCGAGCACCGCCCCGGCGACGTCCTCCCCGACCACGGTGTGGAACGAGCCGCCGAGGTCCTCGGTGAGCTGACGCAGCCGCGCGAGCGAGTCCGGCCGTGCGCCCAGCGTCCCGTCTCCGCGTACGACGTGCACGGCGGTGAGGTCGCGGCCGGCCGAGCGTCCGGCGATGAGAGCGCCGCGACGCAGGAGCGACTCGTCCTCCTCCCCCCCGGTCAGTGCGACGACGATCCGCTGGCGCGCGGCCCAGGTGCCCTGGATCCCGTGCTGCTCACGGTAGCGCTCGAGGCCCTCCTCCACCCGGTCCGCCAACCAGAGCAGGGCGAGCTCGCGCAGGGCCGTGAGGTTGCCGACCCGGAAGTAGTTGCCCAGGGCGGCGTCGACCTTCTCCGGGGCGTAGACGTTGCCGTGCGCGAGCCGTCGTCGTAGCGCCTCCGGGCTCATGTCGACCAGCTCGATCTGGTCGGCCGCGCGGACGACGGCGTCCGGCACGGTCTCGCGCTGCTTGATGCCGGTGATGGCCTCGACGACGTCGTTGAGGGACTCGAGGTGCTGGATGTTGACCGTGGAGATCACGTCGATGCCGGCGGTGAGCAGGTCGTGGATGTCCTGCCAGCGCTTGGTGTGGCGGGATCCCGGGACGTTGGTGTGCGCGAGCTCGTCGACGAGCGCGACCTCCGGCCTGCGTGCCAGGACGGCGTCCAGGTCCATCTCCTCGAACCGCCCGCCGCGGTGCTCGACGGTGCGGCGGGGCACGACCTCGAGCCCGGAGATCATCGCCTCGGTCTGGACCCGGCCGTGGCTCTCGACGAAGCCGACGACCAGGTCGGTGCCGCGCGCGACGCGACGGTGCCCCTCGCCGAGCATGGAGTAGGTCTTGCCGACGCCGGGCGCGGCGCCGAGGTAGATCCGCAGGCGACCGCGGCCCGCGGCCCTGGGGTCCGGGGCGCGGGCTGCAGCGTCGGGGACGGCAGTCACGTCACCTTCTCCAGGGCCAGGTTGAGCTCGAGGACGTTGACCCGAGGCTCGCCGATGAAGCCGAGGATACGACCGGTGACGTGGGCGGCGACGAGCGCGTTGACGGCGGCCACCGTCATGCCGCGAGACCGCGCGATGCGGGCGACCTGCTCGTGGGCGTACTCCGGGCTGATGTCCGGGTCCAGGCCGCTGCCGCTCGCGGTGACGGCATCGGCCGGGATGGAGCCGGGTGCCACGCCGTCCGCGGCGACGAGGGCGGCCTTGCGCTTGCCCACGGCGACGACGAGTGCGGGGTTGTCAGCGGCGAGGTTGGAGCCACCGCTCGCGAGCGCGTCGTAGCCCGACCCGGCGGCCGAGGGCCGGGACCAGAACCACTGCGGCCCGGTGAACGACTGGCCGATCAGCGTCGAGCCGACGACGCGCCCTGATGCGTCCGAGACGAAGGACCCGTCGGCACGGCCGGGAGTGAGGCGTCCGACTCCCCAGATCGCGAGCGGGTAGACCGTGCATCCCACGAGCAGATCGAGCAGCACCAGCGCGTCGCCGTTGCCGTCCGGGGCCAGCCGTCCCATCTGGTTCTGCACACAGCCGTCGGTCACCAGCACGGCGACGAGGCCAGCCAGCACAAACGGGCACCGTCGGCGACCAGGCCGCGGCGGCGGCGATCGCGAGGACATCCAGGGAGCCGGGTCCCGGTCGGTCGGTGCCGGGCCGGCACCGACCAGGCCAGCTCCGTCCGGAAGGCCAGCCCCACCGGGAGCGCCTCCGGAGCCCGCGGGTCGTCCGGAGCTCGGCGCAGGTCGACCACGGGCACCCGGCACGGAGGGCCGGTGCCATGGCTGCAGGGCACCCCACCGGTCGTGCGTCGCTCGGGGTCGTGTGGCCACCTTGACGCCCCGTCCGCGATCCTGATGGCGTCTCGACGAGCGTCGTCGCGCCGCCTGCTCGTGATGGACGTCGACGGCGCTTGGGTCTCGAGCCCGTCCGCGTCGACGCGCAGGTCTCGGCGACCCTCGACAGATGTCGCGACCCGAGGGGCCTTCCCTCACCCAGAGGAGCCGGGCGACGGCGGACCTCCCGGGGAGGTGGCCCGCGACGTCGTCGTGGGCAGGGGTGCCCGAAGGGTGAGGACCCCGTCCTGGACCTGACTCGACCAGACCAGCCCGGTCGCCTCGAGCACCCGCAGCATCTCGTTGTTCTGCGCCAGCACGGTGCCGACGACCTGGTCGAAGCCGAGCCGTTCGGCCAACTCCAGCATGTGCCGGACGAGCCGTGTCCCGATGCCGCGGCGTTGGTAGGCGTCCTCGACGATCACGGCGAGCTCCGCCGTTTGGCCGTCTGTCGCGGATTCCGGGAACACGTGCCCCAAGCCCACGATGGCGCCCTCCTCGCTCATGGCGACGATGGTTGCGCCTCGGTGGCCGCCGGTCAGGCGGCGGAGGGTGACGTCACGCCACTGGCCGACGGCGGTGAGGTAACGCCGGTACAGGGTCTGCTCGGAGCACCGTTCGTGCATGGCGGCGACCGCGTCGGAGTCCTCGGGGCGGGCGAGTCGGATCCAGATGGTTCCGCCGGAGTTCATCGGTTCGATCCAGCCGAGCGCCTCCGCCTCGCCCGCCAAGCTCGCGATCGCCGCTGCCAGGCGCAGCAGCGCGGAGGCACGGGTCTTCTCCGCGCGCGCGAACGGCGCCCAGTCTCGGTGCAGCACGACGTGACGGTCAGCAGTCCATTGCAGCCGCAGCACGTCCGTGGCGTCGTCCTCGCCCAAGGTGGCGTCGGCGACTTCGAAGCGGTCGGCCTCGACCAGGGTCGCGGCGGCGAGCGGGGCGGATCCGGGGTTGGTCACCAGCTCGGTGGCACCGTCGAGCACGCGTGTCGGTAGGTCGCCTCCGTCGTCGGGTGATCCCGCCATCAGGTAGCCGTGGTGCCCCACGGTCATGGCCGCCGCGAGCAGGGTTTCGGCGCTGACCTGGTCCGGAGCCATCAGCGCCAGGTCGATCGTGCGGTTGCCGTCGTGGGAGTCCAGCACGTAGGAGGCGACCACGTGGACGTGGAGCGTGCCCAGGGCGCTCAGCAGCAGGGATAGCCCGCCGGGCCGGTCCGGGATGTCGATGCGTAACCGCCACGGGGTGCTCGCGTCGTGGTCGGCGGACAGGAGGTATCCGGTGGGCGCGAATGCTGCGCCGATGCGAGCCATCAGTGCGTTCCAGCTGGCCTGCGTGGGCCGGGTCGGCGACACCGGGTCGATGGCCGCGAGGCCCGCCGAGAGTGCCATCGCGAAGTGCACGAACGCGTCATCGTCGATGCGCTCGTCGATGCCGCCGGCGCGCCGGGTCTGTTCGGTGACCTTCTTCAGGTTCGCCTTGCGCGTCTGCAGGCGGGCGGTCTCCAGGGCACGGACCTCGTCGTCGCTGTGTGCGCGGGTGAGTGCCTCGAGCTCGACGGCGTTCCAGCTGCGCTCGGGCGTCGCGAAGGTGTCGCCCGCCACTTCGATCAGGACGGAGACCGGGGGCGCGGCCTCGGGATCTGCCGCGGCGGCGGCGACGCGTGCGGCGGACTCCGACGGCGGCCTGGTGGCCAGCACCTGGGCGAAGAGCTGGGCGCGGCTGCCGGTCAGCGCCTTGACCGTTCGGGGTGCGACGCCGGCGCGCTCGGCCACCAGGCGCAGCTTGGTGCCGCCGTACCCGGTCTCCGCGAACAGGTCCGCCGCCGCCTCGACGATCCGCTGCCGGAGCTCGTCGTCGTCGCTCACCGAATCCTCCTCGTTCGGGCGACGAGAGACTGACGCCCACGGGTTGGTCCACACCTGCCTTCTGGCACATCCGGGCCCTGCCCGTTGATCAGCACCACCCTAGGCGGGGCAGGCCGTCGTTGGCGGCGCACCGGGCGTCCCGCCCGACGGCACACCAGGCGTCAATGCCCTCGACCGCCGTAGTCTCACAGTGTTGGTCCCTGCTGCCGGCTGGCCAGTGCTGCGCTGGGGGCCTGGAGGCGTCATGAGCACAACGACCATCGGATCCGTGAATCCCTCCAGCTACCCGACGCCGGCGGCATCGGTGGGCCGGTTGTTCAACGACCGGGTCGCGGCCACTCCCTCGGCTGAGGCGTTCCGGCATCCGGTCGCCGGCGGCTGGGAGTCCGTGACGTGGGAGCAGGCCGCCGACACGGTCAGGACCGTGGCCGCCGGGTTGCTCGCTCTGGGCATCGGGCCGCAGGAGCGGGTGGCTATCGCGTCCTCGACCCGCATCGAGTGGCTGTACGCCGACCTGGGGGTGATGTGCGCGGGCGCGGCGACGACGGCGATCTACCCCTCGACCGGGGTGGAGGACGTCGGATACATCCTCACCGACAGCGGGACGCGGCTCGTCTTCGCCGAGGACGACACCCAGATCGCCAAGCTCCGCAGCCTGCGCGACCACCTCCCGGACGTGATCCGGGTGGTCACCTTCGACGGGCAGGCGGACGGGCAGTGGGTGCTCAGCCTGGCCGATCTCCAGGCCATGGGCGCCCGCCATCTCGTCGATCACCCCAGCGCGGTCGACGAGGCGGTCGCCGCCGTCCGGCCGGAGCACCTCGCGACCCTGATGTACACCTCGGGTACCACCGGTCGCCCGAAAGGTGTCGAGCTGCCGCACCGCTGCTGGACCTACGTCGGAGCCGGCGCCCAGGCCATCGACATCCTGTCCATCGACGACCTGCAGTTCCTGTGGCTCCCGTTGTCGCACTCGTTCGGCAAAATGCTCGAGGCGGTGCAGCTCCAAATCGGCTTCCCCACGGCCGTCGACGGTCGGATGGACAAGATCGTTGAGAACCTGGCGACGGTCCGACCGACCTTCATGGCCGGCCCCCCGCGCATCTTCGAGAAGGTGCACTCCAGCGTCGTGCAGACGATGCAGGAAGACGGCGGCGCCAAACTCAAGCTGTTCAGCTGGGCTTTCAACGTCGGCAACCGGGTGTCACAGGCCAAGCTGTCCGGCAAGCAGCCCGGCTGGGCGTTGCGGGCACAGCACGCCCTCGCCGACCGGCTCGTGTTCACCAAGGTCCGCGACCGGCTCGGCGGACGGATCCGGTTCATGGTCTCGGGCAGCGCCGCGCTGTCCCCGGACGTCGCCACCTGGTTCCACGCCGCCGGCCTACTGGTGCTCGAGGGCTACGGGCTCACCGAGACCAGCGCCGCGGCCTGCCTGGTCCGGCCCCGCGACCCGGCGTTCGGCGTCGTGGGTCCCCCGATAAACGGGACGGAGGTCAGCATCGCCCCGGACGGGGAGATCCTCGTCCGCGGACCTGGCGTGATGTCCGGTTACCACAACCTGCCCGAGGCGACAGCCGAGGCGCTCAGCCCCGACGGGTGGTTCGCCTCGGGGGACATCGGAGAGATCGACCCGACGGGCCAGCTGCGGATCACCGACCGCAAGAAGGACCTGATGAAGACCTCCGGCGGGAAGTACATCGCCCCGCAGGCCATCGAGGTCATGTTCCGGGCCGTCTGCCCCCTCGCCAGCCAGATGCTGGTGCATGCCGACCGACGCAACTACGCCACCGCGCTGATCACCCTCGACCCGGATGCGCTCGCCCAGTGGGCCCGGGCCCAGGGCCTCGCCGAGACCGACTACGCGACGCTCGCCGCGGACCCCACGGTGCGCGACTACGTGCAGGCCAGCATCGAGGAGCTCAACGGCCGACTCAACCGGTGGGAGACCATCAAGGACTTCCGCATCCTCGACCACGACCTGACCGTGGAGGCCGACGAACTCACCCCCAGCCTGAAGGTCAAGCGCAAGGTCGTGGAAGGCAAGTACCAGGAACTCCTCGACTCGATGTACACCGCGTAGGCACCGACCGGGCGCGCCAGTCACAGCGATCGGCGCGCTGCTCATCGCCCCAGGGTGCCGAGGACCGGGGATGCCCGTCCGCCGGTCGCGGGGCACTGCGCTTCTCGCCGAACGGCGAGTTGTGTCCTGCCGTTGGTTGGTGTGGTCCGTCCGCAATGTCCATCCGAGGGTCACGATGACCTCACCATCCCACCATCGTCTCCCGGCCCTCGTGTCACAGCGGAGCGGGCACCTCCAGCTCCCAGGGGTCGTCACAGCCGCATCGAGGTCGTGACCAGCCATCCCCGGGCCCGGCACGAGCGGGGTTCGCCGACGACGACGTCCACGGTCGGCGAGCGCCGGCCTGCGCTGGAGGCGCTCACGACACGCGCCGTCCACGCACCGCGCGGCCGCGCGCATCACACCGGAGTCCCGTCGGGCTAGAGGTCGTTGCCCGCGTAGGACTGGTTGAAACTCTTGTTGGCCAGAGGGAAGTCGGGGACGATCACGTCGGTCAGGGCGA
>Ga0075015_100000628_pt1 | contig 12474 bp, 15 predicted proteins | sample AleBraG_ABR_2013_FD_71476 | JGI IMG/M metagenome (GOLD analysis project Ga0075015, IMG submission 71476) | Freshwater sediment microbial communities in response to fracking from Pennsylvania, USA - Alex Branch Run_MetaG_ABR_2013 | ecosystem: Environmental > Aquatic > Freshwater > Creek >...
GTCCAGCCAATCTACGCCAGTGGCGTACTTCTTCTGCAAGTCCTTGGTCTCATCGGCTTCCTTAAGTTCCTTGATCTTGAACTGGTTGAGCGTGTTCTGATCAATCAGATCCTTTAGCTGGAACGCCTTGGCCTTAGCACCCATGATGTCTCCACCGGAGGTGCCAATCTGAGAGATGATGGAAGGATCAAATGCCATAACTTACCCCTTCAACCCGCCATATCCGCCACCCTGACTGAGCAATCCTTGTAAGGTATTGTTCATCACGCTGGCATTGATTCCCTGTCCAATGGCACCAGTCACCCCACCAATCGTATTGGTGTAAATGCCAGCCATGTTGTTACCTTGATTGGTGTAGATGTTGGCAAGGTTCGAGCCTTGGCCGGTGGCAATGTTGGCGAGATTACTACCCTCCTGGCTGTACAGGTTCGCTAGACTCCCGCCCTGCTGTCCGTACACATTTGACAATGCCTGAGCGGTACCAGTGTCGGTGTTGGCCAGATTCGTGCCTAGACCGGATTGGAGGTTGCTGACGTTTGAGGCTTCACCTGAGGTGTATCCAGCCAATTGCCCGGCAGCACTCAAACCCGTGCCCACGGCTCCCGCAGCGTTCCCCACGGCGTTCTGGTAGGTGGTATCTGCAAGCCCTGCGGCCCGGTTCTGCAAGGCTTCCAACGTATTGCCAGAGAGTCCACCGCCACCAAATGCAGCACTACCCTGGTTTGTGACACCCTGCAAAGCCTCGTTCTTCGTGAACTGATAGCCAGGTGTTGCAGCCAGGGCCTTTTCGACCCCACCAGCGCCTTGATTGCCTATGCCAAGCAGGTTCCGGTACTGATCAACCGCACTAGCCCCGAGAGAGGTATAGGGAGACAGTTGCCCCTGAATCTTCGATAAGCCAGCTTGCTGCGTGCCAATAGCGGCATTGGTGGCACCGGTAAGGTCAGTCCTGGCAGCCTGCGCCCCACCCTGCAATGCGGTCGTTTGCTGCGGGACAGCGGCGTTAATCGCCTGGGCGGCACTTTGTGTAGCGCCCATCACATCCTGCCTGCCTTGGGTCGCCGCCTGTCTGGTAGCGCCAGCTGCAGCATTAGCGGCATTGCTGGTCGCCGATGCAGCCTCATTGCCGGCTACGATAGATCCCACCGCACCAATCGCCGCTGCTGCGATTATAGGCATGATTGCACCCACTTCTTGATCGATAGCACGTATACCAAGCCTTCATGGCCAAAGAGCGTGCATTCCTTGTGTCTTTCAAACCCACAAGCCAAAGCCAAATCCCTCGCGGGACTGTTCTCGTGCCCGACGAATGTGGAGATAAGTTCACACGTCGTTTGCTCAAACATGTACCGGAGCATCTTCATGGCAAGTACCGGAACCCGGGGACCTCGGAACTTAGGCAGGAACTGCGTGTGTATGTCCCACAATCCATCGCCCAGATCCAACAGAAAGAAGCCACCGTTGTCATCCCCGAAGAATAGCGCTTTACCAGTCTCAAGCAGAGACTTTGATCTGATGACCGTCCCTTGATCCAGGTAATGCCACTTCCTCAATTCTTCGTTGTTGAAGAGCGCGTCAATGGCTTCATGGTTTTGGGATGGCATCATACAACCGTCCCCGTGGCATCAACCCAGACGGTAGGATTCAAGCTCTTTACCCATATCGGTTTATTGAGCGTGCTATCGAAGTAACTCTGACCCACATACAAGGGTCTCTGAGGGGATGCGTTCACAGGTCGATTAGCCGTAGTCCCATTGGTTCCAACGGGTGCGAGATAATATTGAATGGACGCTAGCCACGCCTGGTAGGAGCGTTCGAGACTCCCGCCCTTATCGACGATCTGCAAAGTGGTGGGTATGGGAGCTAAACTCATTGCGCCCTCTCGCTTAACTTAAGCGCACCTTCTGTGATGACAAACTTCACCGGATCGGTCATGCGAATCCGAAATGTGGCATCCCGCGTACTCCCGAAGCGACGCCACAATACTCGGTTCAGGTACTGCCCGACTTGACCTAGCGATGACCACCGCTCCGCACTCCAGGTTCTCCCGTTGTCCTTGCTGTACTGAAGCATCACCTGAGGGTTAACACCCTGGCCGGTCTGTGTTCCTACTCCGGTATCCATGTCCAAATACAAGGAATCCACCCTGAAGCGGTTGAAGTTCGAGAGCGTGTGTCGGGTGATAACCTCCCGCACAATCGGCAGCCCGTTGTCTGTGTAGGCAGTATCACTCATGGTGTAAAGGATATTCTTCTGGTAATCGCTGATGATCGATACACTGCGCCAATAGGTGGAGAGGTTCCCGATATGCCTTCCTCCCTGTGTTCCGCTTTGCACTTCGGTCCAGATCCCAGTGGAAGCATTCCACAGGAACGATCGCGGTAACGGGAGTGCGGAAGGAAAGGTAATCTGATAGAACTTGTGGGTGTCAATCTGATAGGTAAGCGCAACGGCATCGGAAATCCCAGCACTTATGTTAGTGAATATGTCTACCTTGTTAAACCCGTTGATGATATTTTCCAAATCAGTATCGGAAATCACCTTCGGGGACAAACCGATCAACTGCACCACCTGGACCTTGCCGGTCCGAGTCTGGGCAAGATACACCAGCGTTTGATCGAGATGCTGGCGGCTTGCAATCGCAGCCAAGCCAAACTCATTCGATGCCGACAGAATCGGCGCAAACGGTTCAGGAGATCCACCCACGTTTTGCCAGCTCTCCGTACCCTGTTCGGCAAACAGGATGAGATTTCCTAATAGGTTATCGACTGCGACAATGTTCCCTGAATCACTTGCCAGTTGTGCAAAGGCAAGCGCATTCCATGTGGTAGGGTCATTGAAGTTTGAGACCCAGAACTTCTGGGTCTTGGGCTGTTCGGCCACAAAGAAACCGGCTACGTAAGTGACCGTGTTTGCCCCTGTTGCCTGCCACGGGCTGATTGCAGCAAAGGCAAAACTGCCATCGGTAAATACCCATCCGCCCGTGCCATCCACGACTACCGCATTAGTCGGGGATGCGGTGATAGAACAAAATCCACTGGTGGTCGTGATCTGCCCTGCATTGACGATGCCAAAACCACCAACACCAGGCTGCATGGCCAGAAAGTTGTTACTCTGCACCATGTACAGGTCGGATTGCTCACCGTGCAATGCTCTGGCAGGAGCCGTATAGCTCGTTGAGATAAAGTCATACAGCACTACCGCTCCGGGCGTGCCGTAAACCACCACCGAGGATTTATCCTGATCCGCCCGGTTCTCAAAGTAACAGTTGACCCGCCGCTGCCGTGATACCACGTAGCTCTTGTTGGCCGTAGAAGCCCCAAATATTGGCACGATGTTCAGGGCTCGAAGGGACTCCCAGCCCGAGTTTGAAAGTAGAAACTCGTCACTTCACTATCGGCTTCCCGCGCCATCGCCATCGCTTCCAGGTAATTGCTGGTCATTTCCCCGGTCCACACCGCATCGAACATGCCGGTAATCTCACGCGACAGTCCCCAGCACAGCGCCCGATACCACTGCTGCGGATATTCGGGATTATCCCCTGGGTTGTCAAAATCCTGAACCGTGCGTAGGAATACGATGTGCAGCGTCTTGGTCACATCCTGCGCTCCACCGACGTCGATGTAGAGCTGCCCGTTACTCAACTGGCTTTCGTAATACCATGCGGTCGGATCGGACTGCGAGGTGTTCATGGTCTTGGTCGATAACTGCTCGTAGTCCTCCAGTGTCATGCGTGTGAGGGGAACATCGTTGTCATTCACATCCCGTAACACGACAGTCTCAATCTGCAGCGGGCGCTGTTGCTTACTGGTGTAGTTAAATACATAGCCGCCCTGCGCAGCCGTACCTGTCAGTACGCCATTGAGGACTACTTGAAAAGTATTCCCAGAACTAGCACTTACACTTGCAACACTAGTCCAGTAAAGATCAATGCCACCACTAGGAACCGTATTACCAGTACTGCTGATCAGCGTGGGCGCATACTGAATACCGATCTGATCCCCGACATTGATCCCAGGAACTCCGGTATTCTGTCCGTAGACAAAAATCTGGTTGTCACCAAAGTTAGCCGTCTGTGATAGCTGAGTTTGGCTGAAGGTCTGTCCAAGTGGACCACTTGTTAACGCCCCAGCCCAATTATCTCCGGTAGGACCTAACTGGTACTGGTATTTCATCCACCCAAGGAACAAGTCCCCTCTCTGTCTAGTCCACATCTTCAAGCCGGGGGCGAAGTCCTGCTTGCCCATCCATTGCTTGACGATCATGTTCAGCTTGCGTAGGCAATCGTTGTACTCCTGAGCGGTGGCTATTTCACCCTCTCCAATTGCCCCAATGTTGAGCATCGCCTCGCGCACGATATCGGCGGCATTGACAGTGAAGTCATAGCTTCCAGAAGTACTCATGCTACGGCCCTGATCTTGTAGTTCAAGGCATGCTCAATCGCGTGCCAGCCCTCTTCAGCCGAGATATCAGCCATGCACTGGCTCACCCCATCATCCGTCTTTTTGCATAACTCCCAACTGTAGTGCATCTGATGACAAGCTGGCGCTTCGTTATTTCCCCTACCTGGGCATACGGTGTGGCGACTCGCCAATGCAATGCAGTTGTCCCAATCCCGAGTCAGGTTCTCATCCGTCGAGTGCGAGAGGAACACGACTTTCGGAACATCCAAACCTGAAGCGGCGTTCATGATCCCGGTTTCAGGCCCCACGACGCAATCGGCCTGCTCAAGAAAGGCCATGCTCTGGCGAATCTCCCACTTATCGCTCCTGCAATGCACGCGCTTTTCCTTCTCCCAGCCTTGCTCGAGAATCTGGCAAGCCTTATTGCCCATCAACACTACATCCCACGCTGGATACTGCAGCATGATCCTGGCGATGATCGCATCCATGTAGGGCCAGGTTTTGTGTACGGCAGAACCGGCGAGTGACCACACCAGCACCTTTTCCCCCATCTTAGAGCGCTCTTTCCGGGCCCAGTCCTTCTCGCTTTCGGTGGGGAAGAAGTGAATCTTTGGAATGTGCGGAACTTGCGCGATCGCATGCATCGCTTCAACGTAGTTCACGTTCACCACGCTGTGCCTAGCAGCGGGAGGCCATTCGTGCAAGGCACGGTTCTTCAGGGTGAGGAAAGTCCCTTCCACGCTCTCGCACAGATTCACCCACTTGTCGTACTTCTTCTTGTGATGCGCCCAATACTCGGAAAGCATCCCGTTGGGTACCTGATCCTTGTCCTGAATGTAAAAAGCGTCGATGTTAGGATCATGCTTCACCACATCTACGCCAGGAGGGGAGGCGTACAACGTGATGTGATAACCCTGAGCTTTGAGCCCCGCGAACACCGACGAACTCTGCAGCAGATCGCCGAACGCTCCATAGCGAACGACGGCGGCTGTCTTTGTGGGTTTTGGATTCTTCCAACTGAAGTGCTGGCCGGAACCAACCTTCTGGAACACGAACAGGAGAGAGTATTCCTTGTCCCCGTTGCGCTTCTGGAAGTCCACTAAGTCCCAGGAACCAGGCATGAAATCCACTACCCGCTGGTAGTTCACGTTCCACTTGTGATCCGGGTTACAACCCTTGGAAGATTCTGTGATGCCCCGTGATTCTTCATTGCACTTGGGGTACTCATCCTCATCCGGAAGGTACAGGACCAGGTACCCTTTGGGCTTGATAAGCCGCATCCATTCCTTGAGCGTATCGGTGACACGCTCTGGTGGAACGTGTTCGAGTAGGTGTGAGGAAAAGCAGAAGTCCATGCTCGCTGAGGCGAACATGTCCAGTTTCTCGGCAGATTCGATCCTGATATCGGGATTGCACTTGATCCCGAACAGCATCTCATCAATGCAGTTATCGACCCCGATCCAGTGCGGGAATGTTTTCCCAGGGCCACAGCCGATATCCAGGCCCTTGCCTCTGGTCCACTTCACCAGTTCCCAGCAGACCTTGCGGGCTTCGTTGCCCATGGGGTCGTCGATCTTCCAGCTCATCGCTCCTCCTAAACCAGAAGCGATGTAGGCGCTTCAGAGCCTGTCGAGGTAGTTGTTTCGCTCAACATACCCCGTCACTCCATCCACTGTGACATCATCGTAAAAGGCGTCGTTGTGTTCTCTCGTGTACATGTCATCGGTCGGCTGCAAACGCAGTTTCACGAAACCACTCTTGAAGTCACCCCCAGAAGGGTTGTCCGTGACATCATCCGTGCCCGCTGTGATCAGGCGCTGCTTACGGACATCGGATATTTCAGCGTCCGTGATATCAGTTCCTGGAGGGAGCGATTGGTAATGCACGGCATTATCCATCGTCTTGGAATCCCAATCCCCACCCGCACGGCCCTCTCTACCTGGAACGCCTTTCTTCGTGCGCACGCTCTTGTCTGACGCCCACCCGTTCTGGGCGTCATCGTTGGCGTTCTCCTCGACGCGAGCCTCGAACTTTTCCTGAACTATGCGGCTCACGTCCAGCCATCGCCAGGAAAGCTGATGCCTCCTTTGTAGGTGGACATCTCCTGCACACGGATATCAGCCACTTCCTGATCGTTGATATCTGTTCCTGGAGGGAGCGAATTGAAGTGCGCCGTCACCCCAAATGGAGTGCCCTTCTTCACCAGATACCCCTGATCCTTGATGCCTGACTTGTCCAGGCTCTCGCCGCCACTTGTGGGCAGTACGCCAAGATCGGCGTACCTATCTCCTGAGGTTTCATGACGCATGGCACCTCGAGCATTGACGCTCTTGATGACATCACGCTTGTCGGGCATATCGCCACCCGTCACCGGCGTAGCGTGGGTGAGGGAGGTTTCCTGATTGCTCTCGAAATCAGAGTTTTTGCTGCGAGTCGTCATACATCCTCCTTAAGCCGACACATTGGCGAGCGGCAGAATCGCCATCTCAACCGAGTAGACGTTGGTGCAGGTCGCATCGGTCCCTTTCTGCACATACCACTGATCGCCCTGCAATAGAGCCGGGTTCGCACCGATCGTCAGTGTGTTGCTGGTCGCTGCCGAAGTACCCACAGCAGAAGCCGTGTTCAGCGTGGCATTACCGAAGTACGCTGCAGAGGCAAGGACAGTGCCATAGGTGTAAGTGGCAGTAACGGTATTGACCGCCGTAGTGCCGTTATTGGTGATGCGAAACAGCAAACACGTATCGGCACTGGTACCCAATACGGTAGAAATCGCCGTAATGGACTTCACCAGCATCGAAGTGAAAGCCGCGTACTTCTGCGTGTTGGTGGCAGAACCCGTAATACCCGTGCCGGCAATGGAAAGCGCCGGTTGAGAAACCACCGCAAGGTAGGCCGGGTGGTCATAGGCCATGTTCTTAGTCGCCATGATCGCTCCTTATCAGCAGACCTCTCCTGCGTTATTAGGGCCGAAGGGCCGGAGGGAGTAGGTCCTCCGGCCACCCGTGTCAGCTCTCAGCTCGAAGCATCCCATTTGAGGATGCGGCAGTTGGCAGCGAGCGTATGCACGATGCCAAATCCTCCTAAGTAGTACCAGGCAATGCCTTTGCTGCGTCCGTAGTCGGTGGGAATTTTGCCTCGCATTTCCTCAGGCACCGCGATTGCCTCAGCCACCGTGTCATTACCAAAGAAGAAGATCCAGTCCGACTTGCCCTGCGCCCAGGCCGTACCAGTAATACCGTCAGTGCTTACGCCCTTGACGATATTGGTCTGCTCGATGTACCTGCAGTTCTCGTACCTTCCAATCTCACCGTTCATGATGAGATTAAAGCCGGTATCCGAGTACTGGTGAATCGTCTCCAGGTTGTTCTTGAGCGTTCGGAGCGTGGTGGGCCAAGCAATAGCGTAGTAATCATCGGCGATGTAGGCGGGAATGTTCCGCTCCTTCATCGTATCGACAATGAACTTGGCGTGCCCGATGTTGTAGGCCGTGCTATTCGTGCTGGCAGCCGTACCGTTGGTGGCAAGCGTGCAAACTGGAACCAGCGTGGCCGTATCGGTCGAACTCACCCGCAGCAGACACTGGTTGAACTGCGTCCAAGCCAGTCGGTCAAGTGCTTTGACGGTATCGTTCTTGAGGGCCTTCTTGATGATGTCCTCGACCGGGAACTTGGACAGGTTATCGAGTTTCCCCGAGTACGGAACGCTGTTGCCGGCTTCCGTAATGGTCAAGGTACCCTGGGTGATCGTGAAATTGGTCTCAGGCAGCGTGTTGGTTTCAACCAGCACCGAGCCTGCCGTGGCGACATCGGAGACCACATCCCAGGTGAAAGTATCGCCCTTCTTCTTGCCCTGCTGCGAGATGTCGTGAACGTCAGCGAACTGACGGAACTTCACCAGCGGCTGTACCGCCATGCGAAGTACGTTGGAGAGCTGGCGGCTGTAAAGATACCCGCCGAGCGAGGAAACGGCCCAGACTTGACCTGCCATGTGGGTGACTCCTATATGCCAGGAGCCACCACTTTATGGGCCCCTAGCCTGACTTGCGGTGAAGAATGGGACTTAACCCGCGAGCCTTTGCCATCCGATCGATGACATCGCTCAAATCTTCTTCACCTTCCTCATCATGTTCCACCGACTGGCGCTGTGATGCCGTGGGCGGGTTGACGAGGGTGCGCTTCCGTTCCAGTTTCGCACTCGCAGTGGAGCCTTTTAGAACCGTGGAGAACTTGCCCCGCAATGATTCACCGACCTGCCGGTAGGCAGCCGATAGATTCATCTGGGGGTTTTGATTGGCGAGCTGCTGGATTTTCACCCGAAACAGCGTCCCAATCTCATCGTCTCCGAGCAGGTCCTTGTACTCCGCTTCCAGTGCGGCCAGTTCGGTCCTGAACGATAAGCGCTGATCGACGGCCTGCAACACGTCGGGAGTCACCGATGGTGTTGCATCGAGGGCCGATGCCAACTGCTCAATCGCCTCTTCATCTCCCAGTACTGCCGAAGCCAGGAGTTTCTTCAGCCCGTCCTTGCCGGGCCTGCTGGGCACGTCCACAGGGGATAGCGCCTGCCGTGAAGCGTTTCTAACACTTTCTGATGCAGCGCGCAAGTATTCGTCAGCCGATTCGACTTTCTGAGCCGTTTGACGAATTTCCTTCAAAGATTGCCACTTTTCGACACCGTTCACGACCTGCCGGTAATAGGTTTCCCCGTTGGTAACTCGGGTATCGGCATCGTCTGCTTCGGGTTCTGCTGGAGTCTCGACTCCCTCTTCCTGCAGTTTCTTGGCGTGAGCTTGGGCCTGGGCATCTTCAGCCGCAGCCGCTGCTTCCCTCGCTTCGGCATCGTCAAAATCCGCTGCTCGGTTCTTTTCCGACCCATCGGCAATGGCCTCCATACGCTTGAGTCTTTCGGTATTTCGATTGTCAATGGCTTCCTTGATCTTCTTATCAGCCGCCTCGACCTCTTCCCGTGCTTCCTCGCTCATAAATCCTCCTTCAGTTGTTCGGTCGCCTGTAACCCGGCCCTGATCGCATCGCCTAACCAGTCGATGATGTGATCGGCCTCGTTGATCTTCATCTGCAAACCCATGATCGCCTCCCAATGCGTAGGGGGCGTGGTTTTAAGCTTTTCAGTATTGCTGTCGGATTGCTCCTTGGCCCGCTGCAGGAGGTAACTGCCTACATCCGAGTGCAGGAACCGCTCCACTTCCTTGCCAAAGACAGCCGTCCGTACCAGGGGATCTTCGGGGTTAAGCATCCCGCATCAGCCAAAGCAATAACGCCTGGGCCGCCTCCTCTTCGGTAGTGTATGTCACTAGATCATCCTCCACCATCATCAAAGCCATAAGGGATTCAACGCCTTGCCTCTCTTCTAACTCAATTCTGGCCTTCTCCACAGCCAGTTCTTCCTGCGCTTGTGCAAGCCGTTCCTGCTTCTCCAGCGCCTCCTGTACCAGTTGCGAGCGGCGCTCGAGCAGTATCTTCCGGCGTACCTCGAAACGTTCATACTGGTCCGCACGGATCGGCTTTGCCTGTTGCTCTAGGACAACGTTTAAGGAAACCTGAACCTTATCGACCTTCTCAGCCGCTTCTACCGCTACCGTCTCGGCCTTGACTACCGCACGCTCTAGGGCCTCTTTCTCCCAGCGGCGCTTGATCTTGAGGATTTCCCGCGTCTTACGTTGGTTGTATTCGTAGTCCTCATCCCCGTGACCTCCTACGATTACCGGCGGTGGAACCGGTGGCGTAGTGGGGGTAATGAGAAATGGCAGCAGATCGGACCAGAAGTCCCTAGATCGCCATTGCAAGGCTTCAGCGGTATCCGGTACCGGGGATTGCCACAAATAGACATTCCACGGTTGAGGGGAGGGCGGCGGGGAGATAACTGTCGGGAAGAACGGGGCATAACTAATCGAGGCAGCACTGACCTGCTCTGGATCAATCCTCACCCCTGCAGGCGTGGATAAGGCGATAAAAGGCTGTCCTACGCTCTGGTAGCCCACCCGGTAGATATGCAGATCAGGGATAGGGTGACGATCAAAGGACTCAGCCTCGAGCGTGGGAGGCCGGTAGAACTGCCACAGACGGTAGGACTGTCCAACCGTCTGGTATGTAGTTCTGAATCTATGGAGCGAGTAATCGCTGACAGGAAGCGGAGCATCTTCCTGAAACACCGCCCTTCCGTTCTGCCACAGGTACCAGGGGACTCCGGCAGTTGGCGTGACCGCTGTAGTACGGCCGTAAAGGGGAGTCTGTGGTATCGGGGGAGAGGTGAACCCCTCGGCCTCTACCGTCAGTGCCTTAGGCGGCGGCCACAGCAGATAGCCCTGCCCAACGGTCTGGTAGCCGACTCGGTACTGGTGCAGGAGCTGGGATCGGTCAGGCTGCCTGGGGAACCCATCGGACGGGTCAAGAAGAACAACCCGTGTGCTGACCTGTCCCTGAGATCCCCCGACAGGGGTGATCCTGAACGGAGTTAGCTGCCGGTCATAGCTAGGAGGCCAATCTGGAGGCCAGGCGGAAGTGGCCGCTGCCAGTTGTGCTGCGGCCCCTAGGATCGCCGCCGACCACATAGGCCAGGGTTGATTTCTCTGGCCTTGCGGGAGAAGCGGAGCATAGAGGCCGCCGACCTGAACCGGGCCTGGGCCGTGGCCTATGCTGATCGGCATGGACTACTCAGTTGAGAGATTGCAATATCGCACTCATGGGTGTGCAGCTTCCAGCCACAGAGAGCGTCCAACCGATCTGGAAACCTGCGGCAATGGAGGCATCAACGTTCACCGATGCGGTAGAGCCGAATATGACCTCTATCGCACTCCCAGCCGTTCCCGCCGCTCCTGCCGCCTGCAGGAAGCCATGCACCACCACTGGCGTATTGGCGCCTGCAGCACCCAAGGGACCGCGACAGTAAATCCACCCCTGAATCGTCCAGGGGACATTCGTAAGGTTAATCACCACGGTCTGCGCCTGAGAGGCCCCAAGCGAGGTTCCACTGGTCGTGGTTCCCCACCTGGGCGTGAGCGTCAGTGTTCCAGAAGCTCCCGTGGACATGATCCCGTGAGCATCCAACTTGTAGACCTTGCCGGTGCGAATATCATTGGCAGGAATGCCGATGAATTGCGCCGGCAACAGAATTGTCTCCGTTGTCGCCGTAATGGCGCTCTGATTCGCAAGTACCGGATCGGTGTAGGGTGCGTCGCGGAAGTATTGGCGGCTCACGTTTAGATTTCCTCTAGATACACTTCGCCAGAGGCGACAAAAGATTGTCCAGGCGCAGCGGCAAGGAACAGGCATAGCCGGTTATTCGCACTACCGCCCGATGCCGGTAGGTCGATACGCTGATCGGGCGTGTAGATACGCTCGAAGGGAACAATCACGGAAGGATTTCCTCCCCAGAGAATGTCCTGAATCGTACCCTGCGTCGTCACCACAGTGCGGTTTACAGTGGTGAGCGCAGCGACCGTATTCCTTGGGTTCACAGGCTTAGGAGTGACCGCAGCGCCTCCTGATCCTGTGGTGCTGCGCCTGCAAATCTGCAGGTTCAGGCGCACATCCTGTGCCACACCGGAAGTGATCGTAGGCGTAAATTCTACGCGCCAGGAGTGAATCACCGTAGCGCAGTTCGCACTGCCTATGAATTCGAAGATATCCTGAATTGCGTTGGTGACGGTAACGCCCTGGAAGGAAGCGGTATAGATAAGACCATTGGCGGCCATGTGAAACTCCTATGCGGCCAAAAAAACCGGATGTGAATAGGGCAATCGAGAGAAATTGGCAAATGGATCGCTCGGAGAATACTGAGCTCCGGCGACAGTTAGACTATTAGCAGTCTGCGTGCTGGGTTCTGGATTTTTGTTTCCATAGAGTGGCCAGTATTCCACGAGGTTTGCGGCTTGCGTGCAGGGTGGAGAGCGCGCATAGAGATTGGCTACGTCAGCATCTGAGAGTGCAATGTTCCAGAGAGCAAAATGGGCGTAATCCACATTAAACCCACCACCAGAAACAGGATCACCCAAAATGAATGCTCCCGTCGTGGCTCCGCATGTGCGAGCTGTGATATCGGTAGCCTTATT
>Ga0075015_100000629_pt1 | contig 12461 bp, 18 predicted proteins | sample AleBraG_ABR_2013_FD_71476 | JGI IMG/M metagenome (GOLD analysis project Ga0075015, IMG submission 71476) | Freshwater sediment microbial communities in response to fracking from Pennsylvania, USA - Alex Branch Run_MetaG_ABR_2013 | ecosystem: Environmental > Aquatic > Freshwater > Creek >...
TATTCATTCTATCCAAAGATCGTGAAAGATCTATCTTTTATTATTCATCAAAATATTTCTTTTGAAGAGATTCGAGAAATCTTATATTGCAATGGTACTAAATTTTTAGTTCAAATCAACTTATTAGATGAATATCGAGGTAATTCAATTCCTGAGAATCATACGAGCTTATGTTTACAATTGATTTTTCAATCGAACGAAAAAACATTGCAAAATAAAGAGGTAGAAAGTATCATTAATAATCTTCAATTCTTACTGACTAAAAATTTTAACGCTACGATTCGAGTTTAAATTAAAAGATAATTCTATAAATCTTATAGAATTATCCACCTCCAACAATGGTAACAATTTCAATTTTGTCATTGTCTTTGATAAAAATTTTATTCCAATTTTTTTTATTGCAAATTAAATTATTATATTCCAAAACAAGAAGAGAAGTATTGCAGTTGAAATAATTTATTATATCAAAAATAGTTATATCATGATATGTGTAATATTCTTGACCATTTAAAAAAAATTTTCTAAATTTCGACATAAATTTACTTATTTTTAATTTATAGTTCTAATATAGAATAATTTATTTCCTTAAAACTTGTAAAATAGTCAATATTCTAATATTTTATAAAAATTTATATAGATAAAATTAACATATGGTATTACCTGTTGCAGATGCTCTTACAACACCGTGCTTAACGAATAGTATGAACCCAGTTGCCAGACAAAAATTAAAAGAACGATATCGTATAGCCAAACGGTACGGTATAAAAGCTGCCTGGGGAGTAGTAACCGGATCAGGGATTCTGCAATTAGCGAAAGAAGTTGCTAAAGGTAAAATCGTGAAACAGGGAAAACGAAAAGTGGGGTCATTGATTTTATTAGGTTGTAGTCATGTTGGTCTAGGCGCGGTCCCATTGATCACAAACTCCACAAAAATTATCAAATACGCCAAGAAGGCACATAGCGTTACTTCCTGTATTTATCGATGCGCGCATGATGCTTCAGAAGTTCCTCTAATTGCACTTGATTTTATGTTATTTGGTGAATATGTACCTTCATGTCCTGATAATGGATATCAATTATTTAATGTCAGTTCAGATGCTTTAGATCAAATCGCAAATTTAAACGATTAATTGCGATGTATATATACATCGCAATAGTTTTTTTAGGTGAGATGAAGAAATTTTTAAAGTATTAACGAAAACTTTTATTTAAAACTTGTGAAAAAAGATTAGAATATTAAAAAGGAGTTTTTTTATGAGCTTAGATGTAGGATATTCATATTGCACTAACTTGACGGAGCAGGAAAAACTTGATATCGATAAGCAAGTTCGGAAGAATCGATTAGAGTTAAGATTTGCTGTTTTTTTCCGTTTCCAATGTTTCCAACGCCAATGGCTCCATTTTTTCCGGTTGAAGGGTTTAGCCCCCAACAAATAGTAAGAAACGCAAGGGATCGAGTTGAATCAGCTACAGCTGAAAAGATGGCTCAAATGGCTCAATTTGTAGATGACTGTGAGGAAGCATATAACGAATATAAAGTTTATTCAGAAATGTCTTCTACATTGTCTAAAGTTTCGAAGAAAGTTCGGAAAGATGAAGAGACTAAAAAAGGCTTAGACAACTTACACGAACAATTAAAAAATGGTAAATTTCATGCAGGCCGAGGAGCTAAAAAATTAGCTGGTAGCAAAACTATTTTTTATATGAGATCGGGAAGTAGAGCTAGGTTATTTTTTAGGTATTCAGAAAAAGAAAAAGGAGCAGTAGAAGTTGTAGGGGAATCTAACAAAAAAGAAGAAGACACTGTGATCAAGAATATAAAAAAGAATTATGAATAAATAAAATTTTACTAGAAGAAACTATTATGAAAATTGAAAGCATTACTTTTTTAAGTGATTTTAAAGATGTAGAGGATATTTTTGATGATAATATGGATGTGGCTGTAAAGTTAGATGATGGGCACAAATATATTGTAGTTGTAGCGACTCAAAAAAATTTATTGACGTTAATGGATAACGAAAAAAGTGATTTTCTATCTCCAGGTGATCCAATGATAATCGTTAGAAAATTAACTAAAGAGGTTGTTGAAAAGGCAATTGAAGCTTATGCAGAAGATGAGGCATATTATTTAAAGTTTTATGCTGCTGAGTTGGATATTAAGACGTTAAACGTATTAAACGATCGTTACATTGCGAGAAGTAAATTTCTAGATGACCTTCTTGAAAAGGGTGAATCGATTGATATCGAAAATTACGATCTTATAGATTTTAATATCAATAATGATTCAAACCTAAATTGTAAGGAATTTTAGATTCCTTACAATTTAGGTTTGCTAACCAAAATTATTTTATCTTTCATCTTCAACACTAAAACCTGCTTATTTTCTACTTAACTCTGGGTGAAAGTATTATATTATCTACCCAAAACTAAATTTATTTTCATTCTCGAGCTTTTTAGAACCATTTCAGAGCACATTTGAAACTCCCTCCCTTCCCTTCGATTTAATAATCAAAGATTTCCAATCCCAGACTGTCGTTTTGGGGTATGGTACAATTAATTTCATATTTTTAATTTTATGATATAATTAATTTTGTATTCGTATATTTATTTATATTTTAAGGAGTCAAAATGGTAAAAGTAATTTTATATTTTAAGGAGTCAAAATGGTAAAAGTAATTGGAGAAATTGCTAAAACTACTCTTGATATCCTTAAGGGAGTGAACGCCACAGTTTGGGGTGGCGTTTCTGCCTCTGAGAAGGTTGGGAAAATTGTAAAAACTGGTCTTTCTGGTGCTGACGTTGTAATAGGGACTAGCCATGCGCTGGAAGATTACGCTTGTGGAGACATAGTCTGCACTTGTTTGGATGTTGCCGGTAGCGTCTCAAGTACCGTTGGCTTGGTTTTAGGCAATATTCCCGCGACTAAAAAGCTGACTGTAATAACAGGTTCTATAACTTTTGGATGTAGAACTATAAGATACTACTGTAGAAACTATGGTACTTTTTGGGGTTGTACTGCTGCAGCTACACACGGTGTTAAAGAAACTATTAAGTTTATCATAAATAAAAAATAAATCTAGTTTCTTATGAATTTAATATCACCAATTCGAGTCCTATTAGACTCGAATTGGTGATATTAAACTCTAAAATTAACAGTTTCACTTTTGTAGATGAAGCATTTTTATCAATTAGCTCGAATTGATTTTTTTTTAACTCGTTTATTATTTGCTATTTTAAATTGTAATTTATTTTTCTAAAAATAAAAATAATATTTTATTATTAAAGTAATTTAATAATTAGTTTTTTGACTTTTGTTTGTTTCTGATTACGAACAGAGAATTTATTTAAAAAGTCTTCCACACAGAACTTTTTTTTTTAATTCCAAATTCCAAATACGTGAACAGAACCGAACTTCGTAATGACTTTTCGTGTCCAAGAATTCTTAAAGTTTATCTATTCTGATATGGAAGTCTATAATCATTATCAATTAACTAAAACAGTCAATTTTTTGACCAAACAATTGACCCATTAGTAACGCATTTTAGTGATACGTCCTTTAGAAGTGTTGTCGCCTTTCCATACTTATCGGTTGAGAAGCAAGGCAAATCCTGGAATGTGACTCTTGCTATCAACTATATTTTTACCAATATCCATTTCGATTTCCTAATTTTTTTACAAAGTATCGCAATAAATATGATTTTGAAGTTAAACTGGAAATTCTAAGAGTATTTAGTGTAGACAACATAGAAAAACAGTTTGAGACTGAAATATTCTTAAACCAATTTCGAGTTCCCAACAAATGTCGATCTGATATTAAAAAAATTATTATTAATTTGTTTTTAGAGTTACAAAAGTATGATCTTATTGAACCTAAGTATTAAGTATAAAGTACTTTCTGATGGGGTTTACCATCAGGTTAATCTCTTAACTTCTACTAATATTTGCGAGTCTTTTATTTTTTATGAAAAATTAAAATAGTTAAAAAGTGTCCAGTTTAAAAAAAAAATTGACGTAAAATGGATCGTTTTTAACTGTTTGATTTTTACTGAAACATGTCCAAATTCTGAATAGTTTTTAACCTTTATTTTCAAGGATTTTATGAACTTTATTAGGAAGATTTTTTCAAAAATGTTGAAATGAAATTGGTAAAAAATGAAAATTTTTCACCTTACTACTCGTAGCGGTTTTTTTAGGTGTACCTTTTTTTATAATTTTTGTATAGTAACAAAAACAAATATGACACTAGATTTAGCTTATTCGTATTGCACTGGGTTGAGTAAAAACGAAGAAATTGCAATTGATATACAGGTTTTTAGAAATAGAGAAAAAGTTTACATCTTTGTAAGAAACCTTCTTTCGAATGCAAAGGATAAAACCAAAAGAGTAATTATTGTGAGTGGTTTAGGAGTTGCACTTTGGTTTAGTAATGTATAACCATCTGAGGCTATGGGTTTAAGTATGCCACCTGGACCAATGGTAAGAGTTGAGCCAAGTTATGAAGATACATTTGAATTAAGAACTCCTATAATGGTTGCAAGAAGAAATAATCGTATTGCTTACAATTCAAATAGAGAAATATTATTGTTAATTTATTTAACAGATCCGCGAATATCCTCAAATCAACAAGTATTAAAAATTACGAAAGAGTTACGTGGTGGAAGTTGGGGTTTACTAGGGACATTAGGATTTCTAGGATTGATGATTTTGATATTTTCAATGTCAGAAGGTTTTCTACCGCATCCTGTGGATCCAGGCTGGGGATTAGATCGTCCAAATCCTTTTCAACCTCCAAGTGGTCCACATAGATTTCCGCCGTATTACGAGTTTTTCTCTCCTCGAAGAACACCGGGCTGTCCTTTAGAAATTAATCGGCCTACCTCAATGCCGCATCAAGAATTTGTTGGTTTAAGTAAAGAAGAGAGACGTCAGGTTCCTGATAGTAAAGATATGAAAATTAAGCATGAAGGGTATCCAGAGTTGTATGTTGGCTTCTGGCAGTCAAAATTCAAAGTCAGTGATCATGGTGCGGTTCATGATTTGCCATATACTGTAAAAGCTAATGTTGGTACAAGAACCGAAAAGAGCGACGAGAATGCATTAAAAATGATGCGATCTATTGTTAAATTGTTAATATGCCCAATCGAGACAATGTCCGATGGTTTGAGGACGGGATGTATCAAGGTGGTACAGATCGCGAATTTGAGGCCATTCACATTTATGATTTAGATAAACGGGTAATTGCCGTCTTTAAAAAATCAATAGGCAAGTTTGTAACTACTTGTCAGCTTACTGAAAAGGAAGATGCTGAATTAAAAGCGACTGGAAATTTCGGTGGTGGAAAAGACTGGTTTAGTGGACAAGTTATGAATTTGCCTCCGCAACAAAATGTCGAAAGTGATTTGACACCCGTGTATACTTTTGAAAGCGATGTAATGGGAATGACTCCTATCAGTCCAATGGATGAAAATTCATCGCCAAATCCAGGCTTTACTCCAATGAGTAGTTTTGAAAGTGATGTAATGGGTATAACGCCGATAGATAACCCATAAGACGGGTTATTATTATTTACTAATACTAGAAACTCAAAATGACTTATAATCAAAAAAGACATATACAACTGTTGAAACGTTCACAAGATTTAAAGAATCAAGGAAAAAATCTTTTTATAGAAAATCGAGAAGAAGATTTCGAATTATCTAAGTATAACATAGCTGTGGAAGAACATATTTTTTGGCAAGATCGGTATCAAGTTGGCTTATTAATGGAAGACTTTCTGAATAGAAAAATCGATGGTGAAGAATTGTGCGGTCGAGTCTATGGACTTCGTCGTAAATTAATAAATACATGTGAAAAATTTAAGTTAGAATTAACTTCCGGTTCGGAAAAGATTAAAGCTTTTCAGCCAGATGGGAGATCAAAAAAGCTTAGTGGTTTTTTAACCGGTCTCTATTGTGAATGTGAACATTTTGATGAGGATTACGAAAACGACGAATTCTATACTTCTATTAAAAACGGGTTTTTAAACTTTCAAAAAGCTTTGAATGAAGAGTAGGATCTTTTTTAATAGTTTTGAATACTTTACTTTTTCAAAACTATTAATTTTTTATATTCAAATTTCTTACTGATTATAGTTAGCAAAATTAACAGACCAAACCCTCTGAATCTCTTTGATTATTACCTAAACTTGATTAATTTTGATTCTCGAGCGTTTTAAGGCCATTTCAGAGTATATTGAATCATCTTCTCAACCGAATTATTTTATCTTTCATCTTCAGCACTAAAACTTGCTTATTTTCGACTCGATTTTGCCTGAAGGTATATCACTACTCAGCCTATCAAATCACCTTCACGGGCCTTCTAGAGCCCTCTGAGAGTTCATTTCAATCTCAGATCCCGGAATAGAAATATTGGATTCATCTCTAACCACACCGCTGTCGTTTTAGGGTAAACTCCAAACCCCAAGCAATATTTTGTATTTTAAATAGCATAAATTAAGTCTTGACAGTCAAAGCTAAATATACTTATATTAGCTTTGACTGTCAAGAGTACCCTATTGGCCATTAATTAGCAGAGTTTGGAGTTTACTCTAAAAAAACAACAATTCGACAAAACAAAAAAGGAGCTCTGAGTGAGTTTTTATTTGGAATTTCTCAATCTAAAGATTTTCATCAAGATCCAACAAGGTTTGAAAGATTTGGAAAAAAAGATTCAAAGATTTCAAAACGAGGTCGACTTTCTCAAACAAAACCTTAACACTCTCGAAAGAGAGAAGGAAGGAAAATCAAATATACTCTCAGACGGTCCTAAACCCTAATTTAAGACACTTTTACAGACTCAGCAGGGGTATAATAATAATACTTATAATACTATAATACCTCAAACCAAAATCAGGACAGATTTCAGAGGATGAGAAGATAGATATTCTCAAAACAGCCTTTCATTTACAAGCTAAAAACTTTTCTGTATTCCAACGCTCTAAAATTAATGTATTTGAACCATCAATATTTTGTTGATATTTAATTGGTTGGAAACCAATTTTTTGACTTTCACCAATAATTACTTCCCCAGCATATTGTTGAGCAATTTTATCAATAAAACTTTCAACTGGATAAGGTTGTTCCCAAAAACTCATGTCAACAACTAATTCGTATTCTTGACCATTCCAAGAAAATTCAATATCATATCCATTTGATTGAGGAATCAATAAATTTATATTATATGATTTTGAAGTAGAATTAGTTATATGGTTTTGTTTATGTACAATATTTAATCTATTTAAGGCTTTTTCTAAATAGAATAAATTTTGAAAACGGGTTTTCATGTGTGTGAAATGTGACATAAATAGTGTGATTAATAAATAAATTTACCTTCAATTATAATCAATCTTTATTGATTATAACGTCTATTTTTAATTAAATATTAACGTACCAAGAATACCTTATATATTTCCTTTGATAGTAAATGTAAATATAAAAAATTTTTAGGGCCGAATTTTTCACTAGGCCCTATGAATATAGAAATTTCACTAAATTATTTAAGTTGTAATGATGTTAGCTTTCTTTAATAAGTTTAAAACTGTTTGAGTAGGCTTCACTCCGTAATTTAACCATTTTGTAATTTTAGGGATATTAAAATCATACTGTTTTGTGATTGGATTATAATATCCAACTTCATCGATTGGTTTTCCATCTCGTCGAAATGTATTTTCCATTATTACTAATCTATATGATGGATAACGCTTTCTTCCTGTTCTTTTTAATCGTAATTTTAACATAGATCTAGGTATAATATATAATATATAAATTAATTTTAATAACTTATCGTCGTGAGTAATACTCAATTACAAGTAATTCATCGAGTTGTAATGGAATATCATTTCTATTACAATAATCTAAAATTGTTGCCTCTAGTTTTGAGTTATCAAATTTTAAATGAGATGGAATTTCACCCGCTTGATTATTTTTAATATTCTTTTCCACTAAATTTTTTGAAGTACTTTTGTCTTTAATTCCAATTACATCATTTAATCTACATTGAAAACTAGGAATATTAACTACTTTATTATTAATAGTAATATGACCATGATTTACTAATTGTCTAGCTTCTGCGATACTTTTTGCAAAACCTAACGTAAAGCAAATCGTATCTAATCGCATTTCTAATAATTGAAGTAAAATTAAGCCTGTAACCCCTTTGCGACGTCTAGCTTCTTTGACATATCGATATAATTGACTTTCTGTTAATCCATAATTAAATTTTAATTTTTGTTTTTCTTCTAAACGTACCCCATATTCAGTTAATTTTTTGCCAGTATCAGCATTAGCATTTCCATCTTTTCCTGGACGATTAATCTTATTTGACTTTTTTGTTGTTAAACCTGGCAACGTTCCTAATCGTCGACTAATTCGTAATTTTGGTCCTCGATAACGTGACATAAAAATAGATTTAATTAATAAGTAATTCTTTTAGTAATCTTAATATTAAAACTTGCAACAAGGGCGAGTGACCGGACTTGAACCGGCGAATGGTGGAACCACAACCCACTGCCTTAACCACTTGGCTACACCCGCCAAATTGTCTTGACGGCTACTGTACCAATTAATATGATTTTACGTCTAGTTTATTTCACAAAAAGTTTTAAAAGTAAATCCGAGTCTCTTGTTTCTGAATTTGAAAACCAATCCAAGGTTTTTTTTAAACAATACGATTACAATCCAGAATTAAAAAGTTTTTGGTCCAGAACTAAGGTGAGCTTTTCGGGCGATAATGCAACTTATTTTTATAGTTTTATCAAAGAAAAAACGGGTTAGAGTTTGAACTGGAAATGAAAAACGAAGTGGTAAAGTCGGTTCAAGAGTTTTTATTTTTGAACCATCTGGATTAGTTTTTAGTTACAAGTTATTTGGAAAACAGTAATTTTAATTCTTTGGTTGAGGCAGAATATTTTTTCAAATTGCTGCAATTTTTATCGTTTATTCGCGATTTAAAGGGTTCTAAGTTGTTTGTAGGGAAACAGGGCTATTATCTGATTACGTTTCCTGTAGCAGATTTTTTACGGGTTACAGGCGTTAAAAGGAATATACCCTATTATACATTCAATTAAAAAGGAGCAAGGCCTAGAGTATATGGCTAGAATTGAAAATTTATTGCAAACACCCAATTTAATTGGTCCGAAATATGGAACAATGAATAAGCAGGAACCAGCGATAATCTTCTTAGAACCCGACTTGAGATTAGTTGTCGCCTTTGAAAATAATCCATTATACGACAAGCACCATTTTATTAGTTCATACCAAATTAGCGAGCCGGCAGTGAAGGAGTTTATTAGAACTGATAACATTGGCCAAAGTCGAGAAATGCGGATAGCAAAACTAGACCAAAATCGAAAATTAAAAGCTGCGCAGGAAGAAATCCGAAAGAATGAGAAGTTATTTTATCAATCTCTCCCAGCAGATGCCCGTATGAGTAGCAAGCAATTGCATGAAGTTGAAAATTTTAAACCTTAACTGATAAAGAAAAAGACTTTATCGAACGTGCAGAAAAGTACAAACAGTATAAACAGGAATTTTATAAAAATAATCCTGATATATCTGAGGATGAATTGTGATTTTTTAATTTATAGAAAATTAATGAAGGAATCAAAGGAAATTCGTAAAAAAGGTAAGTTTTTATGGGATTACGATGAAGCTAAGAGTCACGAATTGAATCAATATCTTACTTTTTTAGATGATGACATCGTTTGGCAGAGTCGAAAGGAATATTTTCAAATTCTAGAATTATTTATTAGTAGAAGCATTACCGTTGAGGAATTTATCCAGCAATACAGTCATCTGCGAAGATCAAATTTAGACGCATCAGAAATGCGTCAAAAAAATTTAGAAGCCGAAGCTTTCGCCGATTTGCCTAAGACAAGTGAGATAGATTTCCAGCTAAACCCTCAATCTCGTGGATTTACAGAAATACTCTCATTTATAGATAGTAATATAGATTTATTCAACCCTGATATAGATTTTGATATGAATTTAAAGCATCCAGAGTTAATTGATTATAGGAAGCAAGTCGGAAGAAATTGTTTAAATTACTAACTATTTTATTTGTTGTGTGTTTAGTGTGTTTGAGATTATTATGAGCTTAGAGTAATCATAACAAATTGATTGAATTTATTTATTGGAAACCATTACAAAGTATTTAGAAATTTACAGTACTTTAAAAACAGTCCGTCCGATGGACTTATTATTTAATAAAAATTTAATATAAAATTTAATAAAAATTTAATAAAAATTTAATAAAAATTTAATATAAAATTTAATAAAAATTTAATAAAAATTTAATAAAAATGAAAAAATTCTTGTCTTCTATTTTCAAAAATAAAGTCAAAGGAAGAAAGCGAAGAATATTTGTATGTTTCTTATTAATTTGGTTCTTAAAAGTTAGCCCGGTCAAAGGTGCTCCTATTCTAGGTGTTGATGGATTTACACCAATATGCCGTTGCCTTAAGAGTCAAACTTATTCAAGAGAAATTACTTCTTTAAGTACTCGACTTCACGAAAATCCTACCAATGAAAATATTCCTAGACAAAATAAAACCAGATATAATCGCCGTATTAAAGAATACGGTGTTATCCTGGAAGATTTGCAAATTCGAAATAAATATAAGCATGCAGGGGATTTTGGAGTTAAAGGGAATCCTTCCCGAGAAAATTTTGAACTCTTTAAAGACAGGATCACAGATCATATGAGAGATCCTTCAACAATAATCAAAGAAGGCACCTATAAGAAAAATATTGATGTAATGCATTACGTCAATGAAAATACAGGTTTAAATGTAATGATACGCCAAGATGACAACACTTTTTTAAGTGGATGGAAATTAAACGAGAAACAACTACAAAATCTAAAAAATAAAGGAGCTTTATAGTGCAAAATAATCATTCCTTATTATTGGAAAATTTTAGTTACTGGGAAAATAAAAAGCAGTATTTGGAGTTAATGGAAAGATTTATCAATGGGAAAATTGATGGAACGCAATTTGATAGCGAATTCTGCCAAATGTGGAGAGTAGACCGTGATAAAAATTATAGTTGGAAAGAATTCCTTGATAAGATACATGATGTAGAGGTAACTAAATTAGAAGGTTTCTCAGCTCTAATATCAGACTTATTCACTGACTGCGACGTCTTTCAACCCAACCCGGCTTTACGAGACGATTATGAAATATCCGAAGAAGAATTAAGAAATTGTGTGAAAAAAACTCTTTTACAGATCCAAGAATATTTCTAACTTCAAATTCCTAAATATGTCTACATGTTGGAAGAGTGAAAGAAAATTTTTAACATTAAAAAAATATTTAAATAAAAAAATGGGATTTTTTAAAAGAGATAACATTTATAATTTATAGCGTCACTCGAATGACAGGCAACCGAGACAATATTTTGGGTATTTCTTTTGCTGAAAAGGATACCATTGAAGATAATATCGAAGTAATTGAATGGGATTTTCCTAACATTCCTAACACTGATAAAAGCAGAATCCGAACCTCAAAAGAAGAGGTCTTGCAACAAGTACTTTCGGGTTTGAATTCGATGAATGAATATTTCGGAACAAATTATCAATTATCGAAGATTTATTACGTACCTTCAGAAGATGGATCAAATTTAATTTATCAAACTCTTATTCGGAGGTTAATTAGACACTATCATAATGGGAATGAATTCAAATAAGTCTAGGGTGTTGGATAAAATTAGAAAAATCTCTCTTTTTAGAAAAATATTTTTCCCTCCGATAAAGTAAATTAAAAAATATAAAGATTCTTAACTTTTTTCTAAACCTTTAATTTTTTAAAATTAAAGGTTTAGAAAAACTAGAAATTAGCCGTTAACAGCTGGAGCTGTTAAAGCAACTGGTAATACTTCACCAGAAGCTAAATCTAATGGGAAGTTGTGAGCGTTACGTTCATGCATTACTTCCATACCTAAGTCAGCACGGTTGATGATGTCAGCCCATGTGTTAATTACACGACCTTGAGAATCAACAACTGATTGGTTGAAGTTGAAACCGTTTAAGTTGAACGCCATTGTACTAATACCCATAGCTGTTAACCAAATACCAACAACTGGCCATAAAGCTAAGAAGAAGTGTAAAGCACGAGAGTTGTTGAATGAAGCGTATTGGAAAATTAAACGACCAAAGTAACCGTGTGCTGCTACGATGTTGTAAGTTTCTTCTTCTTGACCGAATTTGTAACCGAAGTCAGGAGATTCGTTTTCAGTTGTTTCACGAATTAAAGAAGAAGTTACTAATGAACCGTGCATAGCTGAGAATAATGAACCACCAAATACACCAGCTACACCAGCCATGTGGAATGGGTGCATTAAAATGTTGTGTTCAGCTTGGAATACGATCATGAAGTTGAAAGTACCAGAAATACCTAAAGGCATACCATCAGAGAAAGAACCTTGACC
>Ga0075015_100000630_pt1 | contig 12454 bp, 12 predicted proteins | sample AleBraG_ABR_2013_FD_71476 | JGI IMG/M metagenome (GOLD analysis project Ga0075015, IMG submission 71476) | Freshwater sediment microbial communities in response to fracking from Pennsylvania, USA - Alex Branch Run_MetaG_ABR_2013 | ecosystem: Environmental > Aquatic > Freshwater > Creek >...
GCATAGGTGATGAGCGCGGCGAGGAAGAACGACTGGATGTTCCGGAAGGGTGGCATGCGGCCCTTGCCGTCGCGGATGACCGCCGCGACTTCGTCGCCGCGCAGTCGCGACGCGACATCCAAGAGCGAGGGTATGGACGGCGGGGATCCCTTGCGCTGCGCGCCGTGGCAGCTCGCACAGTTCTGCTGGTAAAGCGCGCTGCCTAACCCACCGCCGTTGACGGTCGGTACGACAGACCCTGTCCACGCCACGTCGTTCGCGTTGATATAGAGGATGCCACGGCGTGGATCGACCGCTGCGCCTCCCCACTCCGCGCCGCCATCGAAGCCGGGGAACACGACCGTGGGCTTGTTGGCCGCCATCGGGACGAACTGGCCGTCGCTGACAAAGTTCCTGAACTGCTCCAGCGCCCACTTGTGGGCTGCGGGCGTACGTACCGTGAGGGTGGATTCATCCAGCCGCTGGCGCGCGATGGGCGCCGGCAACACGGGCATGGGCTGCGTCGAGGACGTGACCTCTCCGGGCACGGCGCTGGCCGGGTAGGGGAGCTCGCGTATCGGGAACAGGGGGCGCCCGCTTACGCGGTCGAACAGGTACACGTAGCCCTGCTTGGTCGCCTGCGCCACGGCGGGAATCCGGCGCCCATCGCGTTCGACGGTCAGCAAGGTAGGCGGCGCCGGGAAGTCGCGGTCCCATACGTCGTGGTGCACGCCCTGGAAATGCCACAATCGCCTGCCCGTGCGGGCATCCAGTGCCAGTAGCGTATTGGCGTACAGGTTATCGCCGATGCGGTCGGCACCATAGAAATCCGCAACCGCGGATCCAGTCGGCACATACACGATGCCCCGCTCCGCATCGAGCGCCATGCCTGCCCAGTTGTTTGCAGCGCCCGCGGCGGGCAACGAGGCCTGCGGCCAGGTCTCGCTGCCCGGCTCGCCCGCGCGGGGGATGGTATGGAACTGCCAGCGCAGCGTGCCGGTGCGCACATCGAAGGCCCTGATGTCCCCGGGCGGCGCCGGATGGGTTTCGCCGGTACGGAATCCGACGATTATTTCGTCATCGAATACGATGCCGGGCGTTGTCAGTGAAACGTAGTAACTGGCGGAATCGCCTCCCAGGCCTTCGCGCAGGTCGATGGCCCCGTCCTTGCCGAACGTGGTGATGAGGCGGCCCGTCGCCGGGTCGATCGCGAAGAGGTACTGCATGACGCCGGCCAGCAACCGGCGCTCTTTGCCATGCTGCCAGAGCGCCATGCCGCGAGCCGGCCCCGTGAAATGGATTCCCTGCGCCACCGGAATGCCCTGCAAGCCCGGATCGAAGGTCCAGAGCGTCCGCCCGGTGGCGCCATCGAGTGCCACGATGTGGAGCGCTGGCGTATAGCCATAGACAATGCCGTCGATGACCAGCGGATTGGTCTCCGGGTCGCCCGGCTCCGCCCAGGTGGTGCGCCATGCCTCCATGAGCTGGCCGACGTTCGAGGTGTTAACGTCGGCGAGGGCAGCGTAGTGGTCGCCGTCCGCATGCCCGTTGTAGGTGGACCAGTCGACATCGTTGCCGATGGGCAGGTGGTGGCAGCCGGCGAGCGGAGCAATCGCGCAGAATGCCGCGGCGAGGCTGGCGATGGAGGCCCTCACTGCGCCGCCTGACGGGCGCTGCTGCGTTCCATGTCAACCCGCGGTCAAGGCAGAATAAGGGTCGCAAGACGTTCGGCATGCATCGGGAAAATATGCACGTCCGGCGGGAAATAGGAATAGCGGGTGCGGGTGGTGACTTCGATCCTGTGGATGCCGGGGGCCAATCCACCGGGCTTGTCCACGATCACGGCGCCCCACTCGAACATCCCCCACCGTGCCTTGGTTTCCTCGCGCAGCTCCTCGAGTGTGTACACCTCGTCGCGGATGGCGAAGCGGTTTCGTTCATGGCTGAAAAATTCGCCATCCAATGTCACGTCGGCGCCGTCGTAATGCGAAAGCCGTGTGCCGTGGTAGTTGGGAACGCGAATACGAAAGCAGAATCCCGTTCGCGCGCCCACGGGCCCCAGGTTCCTGAACCCGGTGCTCTGGATCAACTGGTGTTCAAGCATGGTCATGCTCCGTGACTGTGGTGCTGCTGGCCGCCCCTGCTGGCGATTCAGGACGTGCGCCCTTCGTCGTACTCCCGTTCAAGCTGGCGAAGCAGCACGTGTTGTCTGCGCACCTGGTCGATCGATCGCCAGGGAGAGCGCAGGCCTTCATATTCACTGGAGAGGTAGCCGGAGTATCCCGAACGCTTGAGTGCCGAGATCACCGGCCGCCAGGGGATCTGCTGGTCTTCCAGTTCGTCGCTGATGTCGTGGAACTTGGCCTGGATGAAGACGACGTACTTGACGATGTCGAGGAATTCCTCGGGGTTGACGCGGATCCCGTTCAGGAACGCCATGTGCTTGTTGTTGCGCATCTCTTCGGTGATCTGGTGCGAGCCCCAGTGCTGCAGGGGGCGATCCTGGAAAATGCCGGTATCGATCATCAGGCCAAAATTCCTAGTACCGGTTCGTTCGATGAACTCGATGTAGCCATCCACGACGGAATGCCTGATCGGCGTCGGGGCGTGGATCTCCGGGCAGATCACGATGCCGTACTTGTGGGCCAGCTCCAGGTTGCGCTCCGTGTACGCCGTCCAGTTCGGCTCGGGGATCAGGTCGTGCGACAGGACGCCGAATTTCGGCCGCAGGAACTTGAAGCCGAGCCGATGGGCGAGGTGCAGGTCGCGGGCCAGTTCGGCGGCACCTTCCGCGACGGTCAGGGACCGCTTGAGCGTCGTCCGATTTTCGATCCACGAGCACATGTTCGTCGGCTCGAGCTTGTAGACCTCGAGCAGGCGGAACCATTCATCGAGCCAGGCAGTGCTCGGGTCCGGATAGCCCTCGACCTGGGCCTCGCCCATGATCTCGATGCCCGTCGCCCCGGTGTCGGCGATGTGGTCGAAGGCATCCTCGAGTGTCATGACGGAACCATAGTCGTTGACGTAGCTGTACGTCGACACGCCATACTTGAATGAGCCGGCCATGTTGCCCTCGCGCGCTGCCTGGCCCGAATCTAAGCGATGATTAGATGACTTGCAAGCGTTTCCGGGCCGCGCCGCCCGGGCCGACTACTTCGCGAAGGCTGCGGCGGCCGCCTGGGCCACGATAGAGCGTGCCACCGTCTTGCGGGACATGCCGAACCGGGCGAAGGAGTGCAGGTCGTAGATACGCCGCAGCGCTGCGAACCCGTAAACGAAGGCCCAGAAGGCCATGGCTCGTATCTCGATGCTCCTGGGTGACGCCCGCCGCATTCCCGACGCAATGGCGGCCTGGATCAGTTCCTGGCCCAACTTCTGGTACTTACGGAGTTCCGGCGGCTGCCTGGGTGTAGACAGTTCGCTTTCGTACATCAACTCGAACAGGCGCGGGGACTTGTCGGCGAACTCGATGAAATGCAGGCCCAGGGCGATCAGCTGGTCGCGCCCTCCAAGGCCGGATTCACCGATCCCGGTGGCTCCGAGGGTGAGGATCCTGAACCCGTCCGAGGCAATCGCCAGCAACAGCAGTCGCCGGTCGCCGAAATGGTGGTATGGGGCGCCCGGCGAGACGCCAACTTTCTGCGCCAGCGTGCGCACGGACAGGGACTGGTGGCCGTGCGCCTCCACGTAGGCGCGGCCTGCGTCCACGAGGTCCTGGCGGAGATTTTCCTTGTGGTATGACTTGCTCTTGGCCATCGCGTCCCTGCCTTTCTTGTCTGACCGGCAATATTGTAGCCGCAAAGCCCCCATCCTGATTGACTTTGATCTAAACAGTGATTAAATCAACGGGAGGCACGGGGATGGCAGGAAGAGGATCCATGGAAAGAAATACTCATGCAAAGGTGGGCTGGGGATTGCTCGGTGCCTCCGGCATCGCCGGCCGGGCCCTGGCGCCGGCAATTGCCGCCTCCGGCTACGGCCGGCTCGTGGCGGTGGCGAGCCGCGAGCGCTCGAAGGCTGACGCGTTCGCCGCAAAGCACGCCATCGCGCGCTCCCATGGGAGCTATGAGGCGCTGCTCGCCGACCAGGAGGTGGAGGCCGTCTATGTCTCGCTCCCCAACAGTGAACACGTGACGTGGGCGATCCGCGCGGTTGAGGCCGGCAAGCATGTGCTATGCGAGAAGCCGATGCACCGCGATCCAGCCCAAGTCGCGCGCTTGTACGATGCCGCGGAGCGTGCGGGCAGGTTGGTGATGGAAGCGTTCATGTACCGCCATCACCCTGATACGCAGGCGCTTTTTGCGAGCGTGGCCAAAGGTGAGATCGGCGATGTCTACCACGCGCGCGCCGCGCTGAGCTTCTCCATGCCGCTCGCGGGTAACATCAGGCTCGATCCGGACTTGCATGGGGGCGCCCTCATGGACCTGGGCTGCTATGCGATCAGCGCCCTCCGGATCCTGGCTGGCGAACCTCGACGCGTCAGCGGCCTCGCGCAGCGCGCGTCGACTGGTGTCGACATGCGCGCCACCGCGTTCATGGAATGCCAGAATGGGACTACGGCGACGTTCAACTGTGGCATGGACTTGCCCGGCCAGAGCTGTCTTGAGGTGATCGGCAGCAAGGGCATCCTGCGCGCGGAATGGCCCTTCTTCCGGCCGTTCTTCCCGCACGTCGACCCGCCGAAGGTTGAGATCCGTATCGGCCTCGAGAGCCGGTTGTTGCCCCTCACCGACGTGAACCCCTACGTTCTGCAGGTCGACAACCTGTCGCGCGCCATTCGCGGCGACGGGCAGCCGTTGCTGGGGCGCACGGATGCCCACTCGCAGGCGAAGGTGGTCGGTGCGCTGCACCGTTCCATGGCTTCGCAAGGCGAGTGGGTAGCACCCTGAAAGGCTTCGATACGACTGGTTGGTGGTTCGGGAGAATCAAATGGCTAACACGCTGGGATTGAAGGCACACCACATCACGGGTCGCGTATGCGACATCAACGCCGTGGTCACGTGGTACATGGACATCCTCGACCTGCAGCTGATCGAGAGGGGCGAACTCCTGGGCGGCAGGATGAAATACGCCGTGCTGGGGTTGCCGGGGTATTCCATCAGCTTCGTGCAGTTCGATGACCCGGAACGCGGTGTCTCATCGGGACCCGCGCCGATTCCCCACTGGGTCCACCCGGTGTTCTCCGTAGCGGATCCGGACGCCGCCTATCGACTGCTCGAGAGCAAGGGAGTGAGGCTCGCGACCCATGGTCCGAAGCCTCCGATCGTCAAGGTCTTCCAGCTGTTCGATTGCGAAGGCAATCAAATCGAGATCGTTGCGGATGGCGCTGTCCACTAACGCCGTGACAATGTTCGGGATATTGCAGGAATCCAGGTGATGGAAATGAACGATCAGCCAGGGCGGAGTGGGGATGAATACCTTGTCCCGGGCGAACTGATAGAAAAGTTTCATCGGGACGGCTATGTCACCCTGCACGGGGTGATGAGCGCAGAGGAACTGGAGGCCATCGAACCGGAGTTCAGGAAGTTCGTTGGTGGTGAGGTTCCGGGGATGGGTCGTGACTTTTGCGACATGTCGGGCCCCTATGGCCGGAAATTCGAAGACTTCGCTCTGGTCAATGCCATGCTGCCCAGGGTCTACAACCCCGCGCTAAGGGACAATCTCTTCGAGCGCCGGGCCGCGTCGGTGGCGCGCCAGCTGATTGGGAAGACTGCGACCCTCGACTATGACCAGTTTCTCGCCAAGCGGCCCAACAAGCCCTCGGCCACGTTCAGTTGGCACCAGGACCTGGGCTATTGGCCGACAGGCGCACAGGAACAGATTACGGCGACCTGTTCGCTGGCGCTGGATGATGCCGACAGTGAGAACGGTTGCCTGCGCGTCGTGCCGGGCTCCCAGAAGGGCCAGCTGCGCCCACATCGGCCCCTGCATGGTACCGATCGAGAAGCTTCGCACGTACTCAGCATTGAGCTCAGCGAATCAGACCGGGTGGTGGAATTGCCGCTCAAGCGAGGCGATATGACGGTTCACGATGAAATGATCATCCACGGTTCCGGAGGCAACCTGTCATCGAGCCGCTGGCGCCGAACCTATATTGCCGCGTTCCGTACTGCTGCGTGTGTCGCGTATGAGCGCTCGATTGGCTTTACGCATTCGCACAATGACAGGGTCAATTGGGAGACGCACCTGGGGGCACTGAAACGTTGAACCGGAGTTCCCAGGGCGTTGTGGCATCCCGGCTGCTGCGTCTACAGACATCCGCCAATTTGCCGGGGACTCGGCTGGGGGATTTGTCGATATAAGCCTCGAAAGGTAGCGTTTTCCCCGATGGATTCTGGGGTTTTCCGCTCCGGCCGGGGGCGCCAATAAAATCAATTAGTTATGACAATATCCTCAGTTGACTACTCGTAATATATAAGTTACAGTCATCCTTCATGTACGAAGTGCTCCGGACCGCTGCGTTCTCGAACTGGCTGACCGCACTCGAAGATCGCAAGGGCCGTACAGCAGTTCTGTCCAGGCTCGACCGCTTGACGTTGGGCAATGTCGGGGACTCCAAGGCTGTGGGCGCAGGGGTGTCAGAACTGCGAATCGATGTAGGTCCGGGTTACCGCGTGTATTTCACGCGAGTCGGTGCGCGGATCTATGTGGTGCTCGCCGGTGGCGCCAAACGCACGCAGGCCGCTGACATCAAGAGCGCAATCAATATGGCAACAGAATTGAAAGCGGCGTCGCCATCCGGGGCCGCAAGGAGATCAAAATGACAGCGAAGATCAATGCCAAGGCCGCCCGCAAACTGGGTGTCCGGCGTTTTGATGCCGCGGATTATCTTCGCGACGAAGTAGACATCGCCGCCTACCTGGAAGCAGCAGCGGCGGGGGGTGATCCGAAGGTTCTGGCCACGGCACTTGGGGCCGTTGCGCGCGCTCGGGGCATGACGCAGATCGCGCGCAAGGTCGGGATGACGCGTGAGGCTCTCTATCGATCTCTGTCAGCGCAGGGGAATCCCGAACTGACAACCCTGACCCGCGTACTCAAGGCGGTCGGTATGAGAATCGCGATTCAGCCGGCAGCGTGATCCGCGCTCGGCATTCGCCAATTCATTGGCGTTGCTCCAACCTGACTTGATGCTCGCGCGATCTGGCAGAGGCTGAATCCATACGGCGACAATCCGATCGGCAACAACTCTGTGAGATGGGAAAAGGTCGCGGCAACATGAGCTATGTAAGGAATGGCGCTATCGCATAGACTGCGGCCACGGGTTTGGCCTTGTGTTACAGCTATTGGCACTCCGCAAAAGGTTCGCTGGTTAGTGAAGCTCAGAACCGTACCAAGAATCCGGACCTTGGTGAGTCATTACCCAACGTTGCGCAAAGTGTCCACGGTACTGTTCCGGTGCCACCTAGTGGGCGAACAGTCTCGGGGTCGGACCACGTCCCAACAATGGCCATTGTCCCGCAAACGTCTATTGGCTTGTCCAGCACAGATAATAGAGCGAATGGAAGCGGCAATGACAGTGGCGATGGCGAGACGAACGACGGAACCGGCAAGCCTATTGCGCCACGATTTTCGCCAGAGTGGTTGAGCGCTGCTACACGCATATGCGACTCTCCGCTCACAGCCGCCGTTCACATTGACGACGCTTGTAAAGCGCTGCGAGAGACCCTGAATCTATTATTGAAGGTATCAATAGTGAAGGGGACCCATGGCCTGAAGACATGCGGCAAGCTCTTTTGGAATATGCGAACTCGTCGGTCGCGCGCAATAGAATCCAAGCGGTTAGCGCTACCTGCGATACGAACGGTTGTTTGCTCTTCCTGGAGGGACGACAAGATAGAATGTTTCAAAATGGCTTGTACCCCGACGCTCAAAGTATCCGAGATTTTAGGACTGACATGGCGCAACAAATTTGGGCTAACGAGTTTGTGTGGCCATGCGAAGCTGGTGACTGTCCGTACAACGGAGGGGTTGCGAGGTGGCTTCAGGTATATAAAGCCGGTGATGATGGCGATTTGCTTGTGTTCTTGCGGAGACGCCCGTAGTTAAGTATTGCGGCTGTCTAGGGACGACCTGATACCCGCTGTAGTCCCAAAGATGGTCCAAAAGATGATCCAGTAGCGTCTGGGGACATCCGCACAATTGCCGGGGACTCGGCTGGGGGATCTGGTGAAAGTGGCTCAAGAAGCACTGATTTCCCCGAGTGATTTTGATGTTTTCCGCTCCGGCCGGGGGCGCCGATAATGGCAAATATAGTTGACAGAAATGGCAATTCTGGCTACAGTATTTTCCATTATGGCAAAGACCACTCCCGCCATCCTCCCCGCGCTCCGGCGCCACCTTCAGCAGCTGGGTGAAAACATCCGTCTCGCCAGGTTGCGGCGTGGCTTTTCCGCCGAACTGACCGCTGAGCGAGTCGGGATCTCAAGGCCGACCTTGCGGGCCATTGAGCGCGGCGACGGAAGTGTATCTATGGGCGCTTACGCCAGCGTCCTCCAGACCTTGGGGCTCGAGAAGACGCTCACTGGTGTCGCGCATGACGATGTGCTCGGTCGCAAGCTCCAGGACCTTAACGTCAAGGCCAGGAAGCGCGCGCCGCGCCTGAAGCGGTTGCCGTGAAGGCGCGAGATCGCGCCATTGAAGTGTGGGGCGAATGGGCGGAGTTGCACGGCGCAGTCCGGGTAGGCGCTCTGCATGCCACGCCGGCGCGTGGCAAGGAAATTTTTGCGTTCGAATACGACAGCGCATGGGTTGCCCATCCTCAGCGTGTCAATCTTGACCCAAACCTGGTACTCCATCAGGGGCGGCAATTCGGTCCGGACGACCAGGGCAGGTTCCGAGCATTCCTCGATTCCGCCCCCGATCGCTGGGGGCGATTGCTGATGCAGCGTCGTGAAGCGCAGGCCGCCCGCGTGGCAGGGCGGGCGCCGCGGAGCCTAGTGGAGTCCGACTATCTGCTGGGCGTCTATGACGGTCACCGGCAGGGAGGGTTGCGTTTCCGGCTTGATCCGGGCGGCCCGTTTCTAGATGACAATGCCGAGATGGCCTCGCCGCCGTGGACGTCGCTTCGCGAGCTCATGCACGCAAGCTGGCAGCTCGAACGACCGGGCGCCGAGGACAAACGCGATTACGCGAAGTGGCTGCGCATGCTCATCGCGCCCGGCGCATCTCTGGGTGGCGCGCGCCCGAAAGCCAGCGTGCTCGACGAGCAGGGTAGGTTGTGGATCGCCAAGTTCCCGAGCGCGCAGGATACCTGCGATGTCGGCGCTTGGGAGCAGGTGCTGCACGTGCTCGCCCAGCGCGCTGAAGTTGATGTACCGGAGGCTAAAGCACGGCGCTTCGCGGGTCGCCACCACACCTTCCTGACACGCCGCTTTGATCGCGATGCGGCGGGCCAGCGCAGACATTTCGCTTCGGCGATGACGCTTCTCCAGCGCTCTGACGGGGACGATGCGTCCAGCGGAGCCAGCTATTTGGAATTCGTGGAATTGCTGGCACGAATTGGTGCCCAGCCTGAACGCGACATGGAGCAACTGTGGCGGCGAATCGTATTCAATATGTGCGTCTCGAACGTCGACGACCATCTACGCAATCACGGGTTCCTCCTGCAGGCCAACGGCTGGACGCTGGCGCCCGCCTACGACATGAACCCGTTGGAGACGGGGGATGGCCTGATGCTCAATGTCAGCGAATCGGACAACAGCCAGAGTCTGGAACTAGCGCGAAGCGTAGCCAGCCTCTTTCGGATCAAGCCCGCGCGCGCCACGCAGATCACCGAAGATGTGATCGGAGCCGTTAGGCAATGGCCAGAGGTTGCGTCATTGATGGGTGTCCCGAAGGCGGAACAGCAACGTGTGCGCAATGCGTTTCGCCTTGCAGAAGGAACGCAGTCATGATGAAAGGCCGATGGGCTGCCTACGGTCCGGCAATGTCCATCAACATCCGTATCGACGTCGGGGACTCGACTGGGGGACCTCCAGAATGGTACTCAAAAAAATGCCATTTCCCCGAGGGATGTTGAAGTTTCCCACTCCGGCCGGGGCGCCAATAAAAGTCTTTAAAAACAATACTTTATGTTTCAGCGCCGCGCTTGGAATTGGTGCGCCAATTGACAGCCGCAAACAAGGGTATTACTTTCTGACTACCACTCGGGAGTCGCCGTGCCAGCCACCAGCCTCAAGTTACCAGACGAACTGAAACGCAGCATTGTCCGCATGGCCACGAGGGCGGGGCTGACGCCGCATGCCTTCATGGTCGATGCGCTGGCTCGCGAAGCGGCGCGGGCGGAATTGCGGGAGCGATTCGCTTCCGCAGCCGAGCTTTCGGAGCGCGAGGCTCTCGCTTCCGGCAAAGCCGTTCCGTTGGAGGTGGCCTTTGACTACCTCGAGTCGCGCGCAGCAGGTAGGAAGGTTCGCCGTCCCAAGGCGCGAGCATGGCGCGCGTCGAAATAGCCGCGCGCGCACTGCTCGATGTCGAGCGATTGTTTGAGTTCATTGCCGCGGTGGATCCGGTCCGTGCGTGCGAGCAAATTGCCAGCGTGCGACGCGCATTTGAGCTGCTGGCCGAGCATCCGCTGCTCGGGTGTGTTGCCGAACACGGCCGACGGGAACTCGTGCTCTCGCGAGGGCGATACGGGTACATCGCGAAGTATCGCTGGTTGCCGGCGGACGACGTCGTCCTGGTCCTCGCGGTGCGTCACCAACGTGAAGCCGGATATACGGAAGAGTAATAGTCGCGGGGAGCCGATTGGACTCCGGACATAGGTTCGACGCGCGCACAACCTGAAATTGCGGTCCTTCCCAGTCGAGACTGCGCATGTTATTGAATGGTAACGGGGAATTCTGGTAGGTGAAATCTGGCTGGGAAGTTAGCTGAGCAGGCATCGTGCGTGTAAATTTACGTCGTAAGCCCGTAGGAGCTCACCCGGCATTTTCAAACGACCGCGCCGTGCCAAGAGCAAGCTGTGACACGGTTCAAACACGCGATGACTAATCGACCCTCATTCGACTGATTGGCGCTATGATCTCTAGTAGTCACCTTGGAAGGTCGGCCATGCGCCGAGTTCGGCAACTGATCGTCATCCTGCTTGCAGCGGTGCTGCCTCTTCAAGAGTCTGCCCTTGCAGCGAAGGCATGCGTCTGTCCCGCGAATTCAGTGGCGGCAAGCCAGACCACGATGGCGAATTGCGATACGCCAACCGATGGGAAGTACTCCACCAGCCACCACGGTGCGCCGGTCTGCGGTAGTGCGGATTGCGTCTGCGCAACTGCGCTGTCGGTGGTAGCTGGCGTACCCGCGACTGGGCGGATCTGGACTATTGAAGTCCACGAGCCCGCAATCCAGACCGCTTCCCGGCCCTTCTCGTTCGATCCCTGTCCTGGCCCGTGGCGTCCGCCACGGGCGTGCTAGCACACCGCTGATCGAGACTGCTGCTGCGCCCGGATCCGGGTGCGGTAGCGGAATGCGCTTCGCGCGCGTTCGACTATTGGAATTGACACATGCTAGCCCGAAACTTGCTCTTCCTGGCGCTGCTGGGCAGTGCCACCTTGTTGCCCGCCGAGCCATTGACCTTTGATGCTGCGTTGAAGCTTGCCGAACGCGAGTCGCCCGATCTCGCAGCACAAGGCGCCGGCATTGAATCAGCGCGCGCGGCAGCACGAGCCGCCGGTGCGCTTCCCGATCCGCGACTGGCCCTGGGTGTGGACAACCTGCCCGTCACAGGTCCGGATCGCTGGAGCCTGAATCGCGACTTTATGACCATGCGCAAGGTGGGGCTCATGCAGGAGTTCCCCAACGCCGGGCGACGGCGCGCGAGCGTGGACGAAGCGGATGCGATGATCGCGCAGGCGGAGGCCGAGCGTCGCGTGCACATCGCTGCGGTTCGTTCGTCGGCCGCCGTTGCGTGGATCAATGTACGGTATGCGGAACTGCGAGTCGCGCTGCTCGGGGAATTGCACGGCGAGAATGATCTGCTGGCCGGGCAGGTGCAGTCGCAACTGCTCGCCAATCGCGGCGCGGCCACGGACGCGGTCCTGCCAGGCCAGGAAGCAGCAGACCTGGCAGACCGTCTCGACGAGGGTCGGGCGGAGCTGGCCAAGGCGCGAGCCGCGTTGCGGCGCCTGTTGGGGCCAACGGGCGACGACCCGTTGTCAGGAGAATCAGCGGATTTGACTGCAGACGCTCCGCAGTTGCGCCTGCATGTGCATGCGCATCCGGAGCTGGTGGCATTCGGCCCCATGATTGCCGGCGCGCAGGCGAAAATCCACGCGGCAGAAGCCGCGGCGAGGCCAGACTGGGGCGTGGAGCTCGCCTACGCGCAGCGCGCGGCCCTCTATAGCGACATGGTCTCGCTGCAATTTACCGTCGCGCTGCCCGTGTTCCGCGGCTCGCGCCAGGATCCACTGATCGATGCCAGCCACAGAGCCCTGCAGCGTCTGGAAGCGGAGCGCGCCGATATGCTGCGCGATCACACCGAGAC
>Ga0075015_100000633_pt1 | contig 12438 bp, 8 predicted proteins | sample AleBraG_ABR_2013_FD_71476 | JGI IMG/M metagenome (GOLD analysis project Ga0075015, IMG submission 71476) | Freshwater sediment microbial communities in response to fracking from Pennsylvania, USA - Alex Branch Run_MetaG_ABR_2013 | ecosystem: Environmental > Aquatic > Freshwater > Creek >...
CCCCGGGTTTTTCAGGACGCGGTTTCGGCGCGGCTGAAGCCGCGCCCCTTCAAAGCGCTTTCCAATCTGCCATAGCCAATGCGCGTTCTGGCTTGCGGGGACCCGTAACCGCCAAAGCTTTCCAGCCTGCGGAAGCCGGCAACCGCATACAATCATCTAAAGACTGTTGGTTGGTGGGGTGTCTATGCGGCGGGTTTACTTCGACAACAACGCGACGACGCCGGTGCTGCCTGAGGTGATGGCTGCGATGCAGCCTTACTTTGGGGAGCACTTTGGGAATGCTTCGTCGATTCACCATCACGGACAGGAAACGCGGGGAGCGGTGGAGCGGGCGCGGGAGCCGGTGGCGAAGTTGCTCGGGTGCCGTCCGGCGGAAGTAGTGTTTACCAGCGGTGGAACAGAGGCGGACAACCTGGCGCTGTTTGGGTTGGTGCGGGCTGGGGATCATGTGATTACGTCGACGATTGAGCATCATGCGGTGCTCAATGCGTGTCATCGGCTGGAGGAGATGGGGTGCGAGGTCAGCTATGTGCCGGTGAACGGAGCGGGCGTGGTGGATTCGGAGGATGTGCGGCGGGCGCTGCGGAGGAACACGAAGCTCATCTCGGTGATGATGGCAAACAATGAGACGGGTGTGGTGCAGCCGGTGGAGGAGATTGGAAAGGTTGCCGCCGAGGCTGATGTTTACTTCCATACGGACGCGGTGCAGGCAGCGGGGAAGGTTGGACTGAATGTGGAGCGGATCGGTTGCGATGCGCTTTCGATATCGGGACACAAGATGCATGCGCCGCAGGGGATTGGGGCGCTTTATGTGAGGAAGGGAACGGTGCTGCAACCGCTGTTTTATGGCGGGCGGCATGAGCGATCGCGACGGGCGGGGACGGAGAATGTCCCGGGGATCGTCGGCTTGGGGAAGGCGGCGGAGATTGCGGTAGCGGGATTGGAACGCAGGGATAATCAGAAGATGGGTGCGATGCGGGATCGGTTACAGCAGACACTCCTGGCTGGGATCGAGGCGGCGGGCGTAAATGGAGACGGGGCGCCGCGGGTGCCGAACACGACTAATATTTATTTCGATCACATTGAGGGAGAGGCGCTGATTATTGCGCTGGACTTGAAGGGTCTGGCGGTTTCGACCGGGGCTGCGTGTTCGTCGGGGGCGATTGAGCCTTCGCATGTGTTGACGGCGATGGGACTGCGGGCGGATCGGGCGCGGGCAAGCATTCGGTTCAGTCTAGGAAAGCAAAATACGACGGAAGAAGTGGAGTTTGCGCTGGGGTTGGTGCCGGAGACGGTGGGGCGGTTGCGGGAGTTGTCGCCGCTGTGGAACAAGCGGGAAGTGAAGGTTCAGTGATGGGTGAGCCTACGATTGCGGTGGCTATGTCGGGCGGGGTGGATTCTTCGACCGTCGCGGCCATGCTGCGGGCGGAGGGACACGCTGTTATTGGACTGACGATGCAGTTGTGGAATCAGCGGCGGCTGGCGGGGCACGAGGGTATGCCGGAGTCGGTGCAGGGTAGGTGTTGCTCGATCGACGATGTCTACGATGCGCGGCGGGTGGCAGAGCAGCTGGGGTTTCCTTATTACGTAGTGAATCATGAGCAGCGGTTTGAGCAGGACGTGGTGCGGCCATTTGTGGCGGAGTACCTGGCGGGGCGGACGCCGATTCCGTGCAGCTTATGCAATAACCATTTGAAGTTCGATCAGTTGCTGATTGTGGCGCGGCAAATTGGGGCGGAGAAGATCGCGACCGGGCATTATGCGCGGGTGGAGTTTGACGAGGGGCGAGGGCGATGGTTGCTGAAGCGTCCGGCGGACCGGGCGAAGGATCAGACTTACTTTTTGTTTGGGTTGACGCAGGAGCAGTTGAGCCGGACGCTGTTTCCCTTGGGGAACATGACGAAGGCGGAGGTGCGGCAGGCAGCGCGGGAGTTCGGGATTCGGTCGGCGGAGAAGCCGGAGTCGCAGGAGATTTGCTTTGTTCCGGGCGGGGATTATAAGCGGTTCATTGAGGCTTATCTGGCGGAGCAGGGTGGGGTGCCGGAGGCAGCGGGGCAGTTGGTTACACCAGCAGGGGAAGTGGTGGGCGAGCATGGCGGCGTGCACAACTTTACCGTGGGGCAGCGGAGGGGGTTGGGTGTGGCGACGGGGACTCCTTTGTATGTGATCCAGATCAAGAACGATTCGCAGGAAGTGGTGGTGGGGGGAGAGTCGGCGTTGTATTCGCGGACCTTGCGGGCGCGGCAGTTGAACTGGATTGCGGTGGAGCGGCTGGATGGGGAGATGCAGGTGGAGGTGAAGATCCGGCATCGGCATGAGGCGGCGCCGGCGTTGATTGTGATGAGTGGCGCGGATGAAGTGACGGCGACGTTTGACGAGGTGCAGCGGGCGGTTACGCCGGGGCAGGCGGCGGTTTTCTATGATGGGGATGTGGTGGTGGGGGGCGGGTGGATTGTGTGAGGTGCGGCGCACTGCACTTCAGGGGCGAAAGCCCGGTTCTTGAGCTGTGTGTATCGGCGCGGCTGAAGCCGCGCCCTTTCAAAGCTTTTCCCACTATTTTGCCGGGCAGCGTTGCGAGACGAAAAGTTCGGAACAAAAAGGGGCAGCGGTGGACGCTGCCCTTTGTTCTGTTCCCGCTGAGTTGCCTAGATGAACATCTCGTCTTGCGGGACGCCGACGTGTTCGCGGCCGGATTTGCGGCCTCGGCCGAGAAACATGTCGAGGCCGACGGAGATGCCGTGCATGATTCCGGCCAGCTGGCGGACGGGCGACATGACGGTTTTGTGGACGACGTCGGTCGTTTCTTCTACGCGATCCATGGTGCGGCCAACCAGTTCGTCGGCGCGGATGACCTGCAGGCGAGTGCGGTCGAGGATGTCGTGGACGGTGGCGTCGAGGCGCGTCATGTGGCCGCGGACGAGAGTCGTCGAGTGGGCAACGTTGCCGGCGATGGTCGCAATCTGCGGACGGAGCTCAGTAAGGATTTCGTGAGCTTTCTCGACGGCGGGAATGGCTTTGTCCTTAACCTCGGTCGCGAGGGCATCCATGCGCTGGGTGCTTTGGCGGACGGCGAAGTAGAGCGCCGCGAGGATCACCATTTGCAGAACGACGGCGACTGAGGTGACGGCGACGAAGATTGTGAGCGTTTTGTCCATCGAGTTAGTCCGTGAAAGCGGGTGTTGGGTGCGGCCTTAAGTCCTAAAGATTCTCAGCTGGCTCGGCGGTCTTCTCGCGATAGGCCTGGCGTCCGGCTTCGTAGGCGGCGCGGAACTTGTCGCGGTGCTCGCCCATGGCGCTGCGGCCGCGGTCGATCCAATCGTTGGCCTGGTCTTTGGCGCGTTTGGTCTGCTCGCGCAACTGGTCGCGGCCCTCTTCGGCGCGGGAGCGCAGGGACTCGCGGGTTTCGGCGCCGGAGCGCGGAGCGTAGAGAACGCCTACCAGGGCGCCGACTCCCAGTCCGGCGAGGAACCAGAAGAAACTGCTGCCACCACTGCGATCGGACATAGAACCTCCAGGAGAATGGCTGATCGTTGGATGGTAGCACCGGGGGTGAGGGCGTGACAAACGTGTGTGCGCGGGGGGGTCAGTTGGGCAGGGTGTGCGGTAGGCGCGATGACGTGGCTCTAAGTTAGCGAAACTGAGATACAATCTGCCGGTCCGAACTACCCCGGGCCCCGCACAGGAGCGTGCCGCATGGGGACTCACGCACCAAGAAGTGTTTCAGGACACTCAAAGGAAAAACTGCTCAGCCGTCCGATTGAATGGCTGGCTTTTGGCCTCGCATTTACAGTGTTTGCCGGCATGCTTGCGGCCATGATCTCAGTTCTTCTGAGCCACGCGGAATAGAGTTGTTCTCAGACACGCTGAGGAATTCCTACGCCTGCGGGATGCCTTACGGTGTACCGAGCGAAGGTTCACGGGAGCGGCACGACTGCCTGAAGTGTCAAGGCAGACGAGTGACAAGGCTTACATGCGGCGGAAGCCCAACCTCTTCACCACGCTCTAGTTGCGGCGAAGGCCACTGACATAGTCGGGACCTTTGACGGCGCGCATGTATTGGGCGCGTTCGTATTCGGCGGGGTTGGGGCAGTGTTTCTGGCTCATGCTGCCGCGCATTTGTTTCACAGACTCGTACTCGTGCTTTTCCATCCACTCGGTGAGGCCCTGTTCTACGGTGCGAAGGTGGTCTACGCCGTTGCGCAGCAGGGAAGAGCAAAGCATAGTGACGCTGGCGCCGACCATGAGGAGTTTGAGCGCGTCTTCGGCCTGATAGACGCCGCTGCTGGCGGCGAGGCAGGGGCGGATGCGGCCGTAGAGCATGCCGATCCAGGTCAGTGGGAGGCGGAGATCCTGCGGGGTGCTCAACAGGACGTTGGGCTTAACCTCGAGGTGTTCCAGATCGAGATCGGGCTGGTAGAAGCGGTTGAAGAGGACCAGGCCGTCCACGGCGGCTTCGTCCAGGCGCTTGGCTATGCCGGCGAGGTTGGTGAAGTACGGTGAGAGTTTGACGGCGACGGGGATCTTCACGGCGCTCTTCACGGCTTTGACGATGTCGAGATAGGTTTGCTCGATCTCGGCGGCGGATTGGCGCGGGTCGGAAGGGATCCAGTAGATGTTGCACTCGAGGGCGTCGGCGCCGGCTTCTTCGATGAGGCGGGCGTAGTCGGTCCAGCCGCCAACGGTCATGCCGTTGAGGCTGGCGATGACAGGAATGCGCACGGATTCTTTCACGTGGCGAACGTGCTTGAGGTAGCCTTCGGGGCCGAGGTGGAATTCTTCGGGTTGGGGGAAATAGTTGAGGGCTTCGGCGGAGCCGTTGGCCCAGTTGTTGAGATGGTAGTCGAGCTCCATGCTCTCCATGCGGAGCTGTTCCTCGAACAGGGAGTAGAGGACGATGGCCGATGCCCCGGCATCTTCGAGGCGGCGAATGGTATCGAGGTCCTGCGACAACGGAGAGGCGGAGGGGACCAGCGGCGTGCGCAGGTTCAGGCCCAGGTATTGCGTGCTCAGATCGATGACTGCCATTGGGTTCTTCTCCCTGTCGAGTTTGTCGTTCTTGTGAGCCTTAGTGTTTTACCGGTTCGGGCGTGAGCTTGCGCTGGGCCAGATACTCGTAGAAGCGCCAACGGGCTTCGACGTCTTTTTGCGCTTGCTCCCAGAGTTGGCGCGCGGCTTCGGGATGGCTCTTGGTGAGCATCTGGAAGCGAGTTTGCGACTGCAGGTAGTCCTTCACTTTCGCGGTTGGCGGGCGCGAGTCGAGGACGAGCGGATTCTCGCCCGCGGCGGTGCGCTCGGGGTTGTAACGATAGAGCAGCCACTGGCCCGAGTCCACGAGCAGCTTGTGCGCTGACATGGCTGTCGTCATGTCGATACCGTGAGCGATGCAGTGACTGTAGGCGATGATGATGCTGGGACCGTCGTAGGCTTCGGCTTCCAAGAAAGCTTTCAGCGTGTGCTCGTCTTTGGCGCCCATGGCGACGCTGGCGACATACACGTTGCCGTAGGTCATGGCCATCATGCCGAGATCTTTCTTGGTGCCGGGCTTGCCTCCGGCGGCGAACTTGGCGACGGCGCCGCGAGGCGTGGACTTCGACATCTGGCCGCCGGTGTTGGAGTAGACCTCGGTGTCCAGGACGAGCAAGTTCACGTTCTTGCCGCTGGCGAGGACGTGATCGAGACCGCCGTAGCCGATGTCGTAGGCCCAGCCGTCGCCGCCGACGATCCAGATGCTCTTCTTGACCAACATGTCGGCGACAGCGAGGAGGCGCTTGGCGTCGGGGGTGTTCAGTTTCTGCAGGCGCTCTTTGAGGATGTCGACGCGCTGACGCTGTTCGAAGATTTCTGCTTCGTCTTTCTGTTTGCATTCGACGATGGCGGTGGCCAAGTCGTCGCCGATCTTGCCGGCAAGCTGTTTCGCGAGTTCGCGGGCGAACTCACTCTGCTTGTCGATGGAGAGACGGAATCCGAGGCCGAACTCGGCGTTGTCTTCGAAGAGCGAGTTGGACCAGGCGGGGCCGCGGCCTTCGGCGTTCTTGGTGTATGGGGTGGTGGGCAGGTTGCCGCCGTAGATGGAGGAACAACCTGTGGCGTTGGCGACGATGGAGCGGTCGCCGAAGAGCTGGGTGAGGAGCTTGATGTAAGGAGTTTCGCCGCAGCCGGCACAGGCGCCGGAGAATTCGAACAATGGCTCCTGCACCTGCTGCGTACGAATGGACGCCGATTTGACACGGCGCCGGTCGAGCTCGGGAAGCTGGAGGAAGTACTCCCAGTTCTCGCGCTCAGTGGCGCGCAGCGGAGGCTGCGCTTGCATGTTGATGGCTTTGAGACGGGTTTCCTGCTTGTTCTTTACTGGGCAGATGTCGACGCAGATACCGCAGCCGGTGCAGTCTTCGGGCGCGACCTGGATGGTGTATTTCTGGCCGGTCCAGTCTTTCTCTTTCGCATCCATCGCTTTGAAGGTGGCTGGGGCTTTTTCCAGATGCTTGGGATCGTAGACCTTGATGCGGATGGAGGCGTGCGGACAAACAATCGCGCACTTGCTGCACTGGATGCAGATCTTGGTATCCCAGACGGGAATTTCGAGAGCGATGTTGCGCTTCTCCCACTTGGCGGTGCCGGTGGGGAAGGTGCCGTCGCAGGGGAAGGCGCTCACGGGGAGGTCATCGCCGTGGCTGCCGTAAATGGTGCCGAGAACATTGCGGACGAAGGCGGGGGCTTCGTCGGAGAACGGCGGAGGCACGGTGAGGGCGCTGGTGGCTTTTTCGGGGAGCTTCACCTCGTGCAGGTGCTGCAGGGTGGCGTCGACGGCTTCGAGGTTGCGGCGGACGACTTCATCGCCCTTGCGGCCGTAGGTGTCGCGAATAGATTGGCGGATGGCTTCGATAGCTTGTTCTCGAGGTAGAACTTGTGAGATGGCGAAGAAGCAGACCTGCAGGATGGTGTTCATGCGGCCGCCCATGCCGGTATCGCGGGCGACGGTGTAACCGTCAATGACGAAGAAGCGGGCCTTCTTGGCGATAAGGCCCTCCTGCACTTCGCGGGGCAACTTGTCCCAGACCTCGTCGGGGCCGAAGGGGCTGTTGAGGAGGAAGGTGCCTCCGGGAGTCAACGGCTGGATCATGTCGTAACGCTCGAGGAAGACCCACTGGTGACAGGCGACGAAGTTGGCCCTGGAGACGAGATAGGTGGACTGGATGGGGCGCGGGCCGAAACGGAGGTGCGAGACGGTCATGGCGCCGGCTTTTTTCGAGTCGTAGACGAAGTATCCCTGAGCCCAGTTGCTGGTGTTCTCGGCGATGATCTTGATGGAATTCTTGTTGGCGCTGACGGTGCCGTCGGAGCCGAGACCGTAGAACATGGCGCGGACTACGTCGTCGGGCTCGGTGGAGAATTCGGCGTCGTAGGACAAGCTGGTGTGAGTTACGTCGTCGTTGATGCCAATGGTGAAGTGATCCTTGGGAGAGGGGGACGCCAAGTTCTCGTAGACGGCTCTTACCATGGCGGGTGTGAATTCCTTGGAAGAGAGGCCGTAACGTCCGCCGACGATCTTGGGCATGGACTTGAGTTTGCCGTAGCCGAGGTCGAGACCTTCTTTCAGGGCGTTCACGCAATCCACGAAGAGAGGTTCGCCGGCGGCACCAGGTTCCTTGGTGCGATCGAGAACGGCGATGGCACGGACCGTTGGTGGCAGGATTTCGAGGAAGTGCTTCACTGAGAAGGGGCGATAGAGGCGGACCTTCACGAGGCCGAGTTTGGCGCCGCGGGCGTTCAGGTAGTGGACGGCTTCATCGGCGGCTTCGGCTCCGGAACCCATCATCACGATGACGCGCTCGGCATCCGGTGCGCCGACGTAATCGAAGAGGTGATAGGCGCGGCCTGTGATCTCGTGGAACTTGTCCATCACTTTCTGCGTGATGTCGGGTGCGGCGGCGTAGAACGGGTTGATCGTCTCGCGGACCTGGAAGAAGACGTCGGGATTCTGGGCGGTGCCGCGCAGGACCGGATGATCGGGAGACAGGGCGCGCTGACGATGGTCGGCGACGCGGTCTTCGTTGATCATGGCACGGATGTCAGCGTCGTCGAGGATTTCGATCTTGTTGACTTCATGAGACGTGCGGAAGCCGTCGAAGAAATGGAGGAAGGGGATTCGGGTTTCGAGCGAGGCGGCGTGGGCGATGACGGCGAGGTCGTGGGCTTCCTGGACGGAGTTGGAACAGAGCAGGGAGAAGCCGGTCGTGCGGCAGGTCATGACGTCACTGTGGTCGCCGAAGATGGAGAGGGCGTGCGCGGCCAGGGTGCGGGCGGAAACATGGAAGGCGGTGGCCGTCAGTTCGCCGGCGATCTTCAGCATATTGGGAATCATTAAAAGGAGGCCTTGCGAGGCCGTGAACGTGGTAGCGAGGGCGCCGGTTTGGAGGGCGCCGTGGACGGCGCCGGAAGCTCCGCCTTCGCTTTGCAATTCCGCGACGTGCGGGATGGTGCCCCAAACGTTGGGCAGGCCTTCGGAAGCCCACTGGTCAGCCCACTCGCCCATGGGGGAGGACGGAGTGATGGGGTAGATGGCGATGACCTCGTTCACGCGATAGGCGACATAGGCCACCGCTTCGTTGGCATCCAGGGCTTTGAACTTACGCATGAGTCTCCTCTTTGTGGGGACGCCGGGTGGCGTCAGCCCCACATCATCATCGGGTATTGCGGGCGGATGGGATGGGGCAGAGATCACTGACCGATGTGATTGACATCACAGGGCGGGAAGCAGAAGGTGTGCACTTCGTGAGGTCGATTCCACGCGCCATGTTCATTCCGCCTGGCATTGCCAGAGACGCGAGCAGCGACCACGACCGCAAGAGAGGGTCGCCAAGCCGTTCGAGGCAAGATACCTTCCGACAGCGAAACGATTCCGTAGTAGAAAAAAATACCTCGCACTGTGATGGCGATCACAGACCAGTTGTGCTCGCCACACCATAATGCGCCAATTTGCTCGGCACCCGTCCTCGCGGATGTCTACTGTCACGCCGCGATTTGCGCCGAGCACTTGGAGGCTTCCATGGTTTTGCGGTCCATCTCGCGAACGTTGTTGGTACTGGTGGCAACGACATTGATTCTGCTGGCTGTCCCTGTTTTCGCGGGGGATCCCGCGCACACTGGCAGCACGGCTTCTGACCCTCTCGTTCAGCTATTGACCAGCAAAGGCATTCTGACCCCCGAGGAAGCCCAGAGCGTGAACCAGGGGAGTCCGGTGGAGCAACGGGCGCGGTTGCTCGAGTTGCTCAAGAGAAAAGGGATTCTCTCGTCCGGCGAAGTAGAGACGCTGGCGACGCCGTCGGCTTCGGCGCAGGTTTCGCCGGCGCTGGTGGCATCGCTTACGCCGGTGGTTCCTGCGGCTGTGGTGACCACGCAGGCGGCCCAAGCGAAGACTGAAACGCCGAAACCGGCACCGCCGAAAGTCGTGCCGGCCGTTGCCCCGTTGCGCGTGCTGCAACTCGAACCATCAAAGCAGGATGGCCTGGTGCCGGATCTCAAACTCGGCAGCGGTGCCAAGCTCAAGCTCTACGGCATGGTGAAAGCCAGCCTGATCTACGATTCGTCGTCGCCGTACGGTACCGACATGCCGCTGCCGGGATTCATCAACGGAATATCGGGGGCGGGCTTCGATCCCGGGCCGAACCGCAGCCCGGAATTTCACGCCAAGGCGCGCTTCGCGCGCGTGGGCACGAACTTTGAATGGCCGGACATTGCCGGCAGCAGCAACGCACTTACCGGCAAGCTGGAATTCGACTTTGAAGGCAACTACAGCCGGGCTTTGAACCGGAATATTTCGACCATCCGGTCGAGTATGGCGTCGATCCGTCTGGCGTACGGGCGGGTGGACCACAAAGTCAATGACAGCACGAGCATGTTTGTGCTGTTCGGGCAGGACTGGACGCCGTTCGCCTCTTCGACTCTGCCGAACCTGTTCGAGACTACGGGCTACGGGCTCGGATTCGGCACGCTCTATGAACGGGCGCCGCAATTCCGCTTTGGAGTAGGCCACAAGATCGGCGGCTCGCGTAACTTCTTCTTCCAGCCCGAATTCGCGCTCGTGATGCCAGCCTACGGCAACGACCCGTCGAACGTGGCGGACCAGCTCGGTTATGGCGAAAAGCAGGGCGCGGACTCAGGGCGGCCTGAATTGCAGGCCCGCATAGTGACGCAATTCCAGCTGGACAAGGCGCCGGGGGTTGCACCGGCTCAGCTGATCATCAGCGGCGTGCAGGGCAAGAGGAAGGCGATGGTACGGGCTTCCGACGTGCCACTCTGCGCGACGACGAACCCGCTTTGCACCACCGACACTGTTTTCAGGACGGCATTCCCACACGGCGCGGCGGTTTCGAGCACCCGGACCGGGTTTACCGGCGAACTGCAGTTACCCACGCGCTACGTCACGGTGATCGGGAAGTATTGGACGGGCTCGGACTTGCGGTTCTACTTCGTGGGCAGTCTATTTTCCAACTACAACGACACGCTGGGGTTGACGAAGAACTGCGGGACGGCAGCGGCAACGGCGTTCTGCTCGGCGGCGTCCAGCGACGGCGGTTCCACCGTGCTGTTTGCGCTCACCGGGACGACACCGGAAGTGGTTCCACAGCGTCCGGTGCGAACCAACGGCGGATTCGTCAATGTGGCGTTCCCGCTTTCGCGGATTTTCGGGGCTGATCCTGCGGGCCGCAATGCGGGTTGGCAGCTGCACTTCCACTATGCCTTCGATCAGGCCAAGACCCGTGATGTTCTGCGGTTGGGCAACCAGCGTTCCAAGAACGATCTAGCGGCGGCGACCCTGTTCTATAAAATGAACAACCTAGTGTCGTTCGTGCTGGAAGAATCCATGTACCGGACGCGGATTGCCAATCCCGATCCTGCGGCCGTAGCGACCTTCCCGAAGTATGAAGGGGTGGGGGCGCGTCAGTGGCATGACACGCGCACCGAATTTGGCCCAATTTTCACATTCTAGTGATACAACGTGTGGTACAAAAACCGGCGGTCTACGAGGCCGGTCCAGTTGGAAAGGTAGTTCGTTGAGGAAAGTGCTTGCTAATCGGTGCGGGAGCCCAACTCGCCTACGGAAGAGCAAGGGTCTCCCGCTTCCTGGTACGTCTTCTGTAAAGGAGAAGAACTGTGGCTACTTCAGATCTTTCGTCTAACCCTGGTATCAGCCGTTGGTGGCGCGTGGTCGGCGGGATGTCCATGAACCTGGCGCTGGGCACGCTGTATGCCTGGAGCGTGTTTGTCGCCCCGCTGGAGAAGGAATTCGGCTGGAAGCGGGCTGAAACTTCCAACGTATTTACGATCGCGGTCGTGGTATTCGCGCTCTCGTTCATCCTGGCCGGACGGCTGCAAGACAAATTTGGGCCGTTATGGGTTTCACTGACCGGGGGAGTCCTAGTGAGCCTGGGCTTCTTCTTGTGCGCTTACACGCAGAGCTTAACCTACCTGTATGTGTGCTTCGGCGTGATTGGCGGGCTGGGCAACGGGTTTGGCTACGCTACACCCATTCCGGTGATGGCCAAGTGGTTTCCGGACAAACGAGGTTTGGCCGTGGGACTCGCTGTAGGCGGATACGGCGGCGGGTCTGCGATCTTCGGGCCCCTAGCCAACCTGAAGCTCATCCCAGCCTATGGCGTGCACACCACGTTCATGATTCTGGGGGTGATCTTCCTGTTCATGACTGTGATTGGCGCCTTCCTGCTGCAGAATCCTCCGGCGGGGTACAAGCCCGCGAACTGGACGCCTGCGCCTGCCAGCAAAGCCGCCGCTTCCACCTACGAGTTCAGCCCGAGCGAAGTGCTACGCACACCTACGTTCTACTTCATGTGGGTCGCCTATGCTCTGGGCGCTTCGGCGGGACTGATGGTGATCAGTCAGCTGGTTCCCTTTGCCAAGAGCGTGGGGATCCCGGGCGCGGCGCTGGCGACAATGGGGTTGGTTGTGGGCGCAGTTGGCAACGCCTCGGGCCGCATTTTGTCCGGCTGGATGTCGGACGCACTCGGCCGCCTGAACGTGTTGCGCCTGATGATCGCCATCTCCATGATCGCTATGCCCATTCTCTACCAAGTGGGCGGTGCGGTAGCGCCTCTGTATGTGGCGGTGTTCGTGGTGTACTGGTGCTATGGAACACAGCTCTCGGTCAACGCCTCCACGACCGCGGATTTCTGGGGAACGAAGAACGCCGGCATCAACTACGGGATGCTGTTCACCGCATGGGGCGTGGCCGGCATCATTGGTCCCAGGATCGCCGGGGTGCTCTTTGACAAGTACAAGAACTACCAGATGGCGTTCTACACGGCGGCGGCCCTGGCGGCAGTTGCCCTGCTCAGCGAACTGGCAGCGAGACGCCCGGCCGTGCCGGAGGGAAGGCTGGCGGGAAAGAACGTGCCGGCGGCTGCCTAGCTTTCCGGAACG
>Ga0075015_100000634_pt1 | contig 12435 bp, 15 predicted proteins | sample AleBraG_ABR_2013_FD_71476 | JGI IMG/M metagenome (GOLD analysis project Ga0075015, IMG submission 71476) | Freshwater sediment microbial communities in response to fracking from Pennsylvania, USA - Alex Branch Run_MetaG_ABR_2013 | ecosystem: Environmental > Aquatic > Freshwater > Creek >...
GTCTCGGGGAGTCGTCGTGAGCACGGCGACGATTACCCAGCCGCCGGTACCCGAACCCGAGGCCTCCGATCTGGTCGGCGGAACGTCCGACCGCCGCGGATCGTGGCTGCCCAACGGCGCCATGATCGCCACACGGTTCATGGAGCTGCGCAAGCGCCGGGGCCTCATGATCGCCCTGATCCTCGTCAACATCGGCATCCCGGTGGTGTTCCTCACCATCCGGCTCCTCGCCCACGCGATCGCCCCCCACTCCTACGGGCCGGCCGGCGGGTACACCGTCTTCTCCACCCTGGTGGCAGGCGTCTTGTTCATCTTCGGATTCATCGTGGCTGCCACGCTCGGCTGCACGGCGGGCTCGGTCGACCTCACGGAGGGAATGTTCCGCCACCTGGTCGTGACCGGCCGGTCGAGGCTCGCCCTCTACCTGGCCAGGATCCCGGCGGGCCTCGCCATCATCGTGCCCATGGTGGCCGCTGGATTCACCGTTGTCTGCCTGGTGTGCTCGTTCGCTGCGCCAACCCACCTCGACTACGACGGTGTGACCGTGCCGCCCGGGCTCTCCCATGCCGCCTTCGACTCCTGGGCCTCTGACCACGCCGAAGAGGTCGTCTGCAATTTCAACATCAATTTCGGGCCGAACGACCCGAACGCCCCCGCGATCATGAACGTGCTCAACAACGTCCCCTGTGGGAACAACCCCGGCGGACCGGTGAAGGTGGGTCCGGGCGCACCGACCCAGCCCCAACCCACGCAGGCCCAGATCGAGCACGTGGCACGCCTCATGGCCAGTCAGAACTACGCCGATTACTCGGGCCGGTTCCTGTCGCCGTCGGTATCGCTGATGATCCGGACCGGGCTGTGGATCGAACTGTACGCAGCCATCGGATTCCTGGTCGGCCTCGGCCTGTCCTCCCTCATGGGCCAGCGCACGGTCCCGGTCATCTTGTTGATCGTGCTCGAGATAGTCCTGACCCCGGTGCTATCGCATCCGGACATCCCCCACGTGTTGAACCTCCAGCGCGGGCTGATCGGTGTGGCCACCAGTCATCTCGAACCCGCCGGACTCCCGTCCGTCTTTGGCGGAATGCACCGTGTCGGCTCCTCGCAGGTGCCCGAGTCCCTCACCGTTGCGATCTGTGTGATCGTGGGTTGGGCCCTCGTGTGGACCGCCCTCGGGGCATGGCGGATGGTCACGCGGGACGCCTGATGATCTGACCCGGCAGGACCACCGACGGTGGCAAGTCATCAGGCTGCGGACGTGTCCCACGACACCGGCTCGGGGCACACTATCGAGGACCGAGTCCTTGCCACACGCGAACTGCCACACTCCGGCCCATTCGGGCGTGCGGATAATCCCGATAGGGCAGTCGGATTGTCCGTCGACAACGCCCAAAATGGGCTACACCTCAGCTCACCGGCCTGCCATGCCTGGCGAAGGGAAATGTCGTCCACTGACATCTACGTAGGAACGTTGGCCAAGGCCCGCTCGACCGCAGGGTCGCCGTGGAGAGCATCGCCTGTTGACATTCTCCAGAAGAGGCCTAGCGTAACCGGTAGCGCCGCGGGCGGTCGCGTGCTGGCGGGAATCAGATCCGACAGATTGGCCCTTCGGCTACCTAGCAGATTGTGAATTTCATCTACCAACATCTACCAAGGAGTCCTCAATGTTCCGCAGATTCTCGTTGGTCGCCGCAGCTGTACTCGCCCCGACGGGGCTTCTGATCCTTGCGGCACCTCAGGCGGCTAATGCGGTGGTGATCGGCCATGGAACGGCACTGTGCAATGTCATCCAGGGAGCTGGCACGGTGAGCCCGGGACTAACTCCCATCGGCAGCCCTGGCGGTGTCAAGATCAACTTTCACGCCACCATCGGCAGTCCAGCGGGGGCGCTCTGCGGCGGAACGGTGACCTCACCAGCCGGTGATCACGTCCGCGGCGGGTCATTGGTCGGCTCGGGCTACTACAACGCTCCCATCCCGACCGCCCACGGCAGCTCCTGTTCCAACTTCGCTGGTCCCGACATCGTCGGCCAGATCAAAGTCACGATCAGCTGGACAATGACCGGGCCCCCAATTGCCAACACCGTCGTGGTCTACAAGCTCAACCCGGCGACCGTCGCGGGTGCCGGTGTTGACACGATCACGTTGAAGGCTCCCGGCGGCACTGCCGTGAAGACGGGGTCTTTCGCAACCGGGCTCCTCAATACGACAAGGCTGAAGACAACCCTTCCCGGTCCAGCGTGTGGACCTGGGCCCTGGGCGGCTTTCGGGATCAACGGCGGCAATGTCTCGATGTAGCAACAGTTGAGTTCAATCGGTGCCGGTGGCAGTCCATACGCCAGGTGCCAGCCCGATGACTCGCAAGCAGGAGCATTCTCATTGGCCATCGTCATCTCACCTGACGTGTCGGGGCCGTCAGTCGCAATCAGGATCGGATTGCGGGTCCCATTGGTCGCCGCGAGCACTGCATCTTGTTGTGCCAGCTTGACCGGCTGCATCATCGAGCAGTATCGGTGCCGGTACTGCTCGAACGCTGTCCCTGAACAGTGACACTGTCCCTCAGGGTCCACCGCCGAATGGCGGGTCCTCAATACCTTCAGGAACACTGGAGAATTCAGCCTGACTAGTGGTCATGAGGCGCCCTCGGGCCTCGTCGACCGGGCCGCCAGTTGCACAGCTAACGCAGGCGCGGTTTCGACCACCAACTGTTCGAAGATGGTGTCGATCGCCGACACCTCCGCCTTGAGCTCGAGTGCCCGTCGGGCCAGCATCCGCAGCGTCAGCTTGTTGATCGACACGAGGTCCCGCCCGTCGGCCGTCGATAGGACGAGGCCCGCTCCAGCAACCGGTAGACGTTGAGGCCCCGCAACTCGGCCCGGATGCAGTCGGGCCCGGTGGCAATGAGTGCCCGCATCTGGTTGAGCGCCCGGCCGCGTCCCTTCCTGGCTGACGCTCGTGCGACACGCAATACCCGCATGGCCTCGACGTTTCCGTCCCTGGTCTTGGCTTCTCCGGTGGCGTCCCCACCTTGGGCGGCCCGGGCTGCCGAGATGGCGTCCTGCGGGTCGGACTTGCCGTGCCGGCGACGACGTAGACAGTTGGGTCGGTTGACCTCGACGACCTTCACGCCCCGACGGTGGAGGTGGCGGGTGAGTCCTGCGCCATACGAGCCGGTGCCTTCGACCCCGAGGAGGTCGACCTCACCGAAGCTCTCCAGCCAGGGCAGCAACTGCCCATAGCCCTTGGGGGTCGTCGCAAAGGACTCCACGCCGAGGAGCCCTCCCGTTCGTCCAGGGTGGAGGCGACCAGCACGTCCAGGTGGGTGTCGGCACCTCCCGTGATCTGCCGTGTCAACGTGGTCGTCGTCATCCTTTCGCTCACACTGCGGGTGGGATGGCACCGCACCGAACGGGACGATGGACAGGACAGCGACGGGCCTGTGCGGCGGGCTCCTATGAGGTCACTCCGTCCGACCGGCAGGTGTCGAGTGGATGTCCAAGACGGGCCGATGGATCGTTATCAAGACAGTCCGATCATGTCAGACGGGAAAGTTGAGTCAGACCTGGCTTGGGCATCCACCCTCACGCTGACCGGTGTCACCGCCGAGGTGGTGGACCGGATCAACGCCCGATTCAATCCTCGCTGCCGGGTGGGTGTCGGGTCAGGCGCGGCCCAGCACGCCGCCCCACTTCTCGCGGGTCAGGGATCTCCGATTGTCGAGATGATGTACCGCTTGACGTTCGCCGATCGGATTGGTGGCGATACGGCCGCCGGCTGACCGGCGCCCCGAAAGGCGAGCAGATGTTCCTCTCCATCCCATCGCTCGAAGATGTTGATCCGCCGATCGTCGATTGGATCGGCTGCCTGTACGAAATCAAGGCAACCTGTCGCTTGACGGGCCCGGCCCACTACTTCCGCATTGGCATCAAGAAACGTCGAACGGTCGGCTGGATCCACGATCAGATGGCCGGCAATGATCAGCATGGGTCCAACCTACTGAGGAGTACCGAATCGTTCCCGCCAATCGACTCCCACCCCCGAACGTCAGGAGCGTGTCACGCTCAGGCACGTGTGAGGTCATTCGATTCGGGCTTCCGGGCGCACTACCTTCGGACGAAGCCCGATCCCCTGAAAGGCGATCACCATGGCCAAGCTGATCTACCTGGCGATCACGTCGCTCGACGGATACATCGAGGACGAGCAGGGCAACTTCGACTGGGCGGCACCCGACGAGGAGGTGCACAGCTTCGTCAATGACCTGGTACGACCGGTCGGCACCCACTTGTACGGGCGCCGGATGTACGAGACGATGGTCTACTGGGAGACGGTCAGCAGCCCTGCCGACGGGCCGGCTTTCGCCCGCGACTTCACGGAGCTGTGGCAGGCGGCCGACAAGATCGTCTACTCCAGGTCACTGGAAGCCGTGTCGAGCGCGAGGACGCGCATCGAGCGCAGGTTCGACCCGCAGGTGATCCAGCAGATGAAATCGTCCCAGGAACGAGACATCTCCGTAGGTGGCCCCGACCTGGCCGCCCAGGCGCTCAAGGCCGGGCTCGTCGACGAATGCCAGCTCCTGCTGACGCCCGTCATCGTGGGGGGCGGCAAACCATCGCTGCCCGACGACGTCCGCCTTGACCTCGAACTGCTCAGCGAGCACCGTTTCCGCAACGGCGTCGTGTTCCTCCACTACCGCACCTCGACGGCCGACCCACCGCACGCCTGATCGGTCGCCGGGACCGGGTCGCCCATCGGACCTGGCCGGGCTGCCCATGGTGGGCCGATGGCTACGACAGACCGAGCCGCTCGGAGAGGGAGGAGATGTAGTCGATGTGCGCATCGACCGAGTCCAGGCCGAGGCCCATGGTGACCACCGAGACATGTGTGCCGCCAGCCCCTCGCCACGCCTCGATCTCCCGGATGAGCTCGCCTACGTCACCACCACTGAGCGCCACGTAGTCGCCGCCGAACTGATCGACCGACCTGCCGGCACGGGCCACGCGGTTGCGGAGCCCCGTCCAGGCTTCGATGGTGTGCTCGACGCCACCACCGAAGAAGAGGAACCCGTCGCCGAGCCGGGCCGCGCGATCGAACGCCTTGTCCCCGGCCCCACCGAGCCATATCGGAATCGGGCCAGACGGCTTGGGTACGAGTGCCGCCCGGTCGATCCGGTCGAAGCGACCCGAGTAGTCGACGACAGGCTCGGTGAAGAGACGACGGAGCAGACCGATCTGCTCCTCCTGGCGGGCACCACGGGTGTGGAAGTCCTGACCGAGGGCTTCGTACTCGACAGGGTTCCAACCGACGCCGACGCCGAGCCGCAGCCGACCCCCGGACAGGAGGTCGACATCGGCGGCCTGCCGTGCCACCAGTGCGGTCTGGCGTTGCGGCAGAACCAGGATCCCCGTAGTGAAGCGGATCCGCTGGGTGATGCCGGCCAGGTATCCGAACAGCACGAATGGGTCATGGAACGGATCACGCTCGGTGTAGGGACCCTGCAGGTGAGGCGACCGATCGGCATGAACGGCGCCGAGTACATGCTCATAGGCGAGGAGATGGTCGAAACCCAATTCCTCCACCGCACTCGAAAACGCCCGGAGCGCGGTGGGGTCGCCCTGCAGTTCGATCTGGGGGTACGCGATGCCGATCTCCATGTGCCCCACTTTCTCACGGGAGATTCATCTGTGCCCCCGCACGCTGCCGGATCGGCCAAGACCGTGGGCAGCCGGCCAAGCGCGAGTCCCGTCCTCGGGGTGGTCGGGACATTGGGGGGTCGATGTGCGCAATCGAGGCGAATGTTCGGGTCGAGAGTCCCGATGAAGCCCGACCACTCCTGCCAGCGGCCCGAGAAGCACTCGTCCCCCGGGCGCCGGGAATCGTCCGTGACTGCTGGCGGGAGCCGATGGACGGAACCGGAGCGTCCCCCTCAGCCTTCGAGACCCCTCAGCCTTCGAGACCCCTCAGCCTTCGAGACCCCTCAGCCTTCGAGACCAAGGGGTATGCGGAAGAGCCTGCACGGTATCCGGTGACGCCGGTCCTACGAGGCACCCAGGTCGATCCGACGGTCCGTGAGGTCCTCGCTCAGGTCTGCGGCGTCGACGACGAGAGGCCGCGTGCCCCGGGAACCGTCACCAACCCTGTGTCCCGGGCCCACCTTTGAACGGCCCGACGAGATCGGCGGTGATCCAGCCACCGTAGAAGCCTCCGGGCTGGGGGTCGACCTCCTCGTCTCCCAGCAGGCAACGGTCCATGGGGGCGGGGTAGAAGGCCACGAAGCCGGCGATGGCGGCGAAGGCGGGGCTCGGGTCGTCGTACCCCCAAGCGGCATCCGGCGCCAGCGCGTCCCCTACGGTGACGTCGAAGTAGTGGGCCGTGCCCTTCCACTCACAGAAGGACGCGTGGCGGGTTCGAATCAGGCAGCCCGCAAGGACGTCGCTTGGCGGCACGTAGTAGTTGGGTGGGTGGCTCGTCTCGAGGACCCGGAAGCCGGTCACGGTGTCGGCGATGGTGATGCCGGCGAACACCACCCGGATGCGTGACGTGACCGCCTCCAGTCGGGGTGGTCGGGGATAGTCCCATACCGATTCCCGACCGGGTTCGAGGGGGGTGCCGGAGCGGTGGCGGTCACCGTGATTTGGGGTCCTCATGACTCCAGCATGCCAACCGGGGCCCGGCGATCGGGTCAGCCCCGTGCCGCCGGCCTGCGACTGTCGGTGCCCCAGGCGGTCGCCTCGGAAGGAAGCGCGGCACCTTCACCCGACGCGACCTCGGACAGCTCGGCGAATCCGCCGATCCCGGACGGTCCCGATACCCGTCGACCACTCGCCGGATGCGGGACGCACGGTGCGGATCGGTCCGGGTTGGAAAGGTGCTAGATGCCGGCCATTTCGGCTCAGCTCGTCTGCGGACGGGCCCGATCGAGCGCCCTCCTCGACATCGGCACCATCTTCGCCATCCCGAATGACACCTCGAGTGCCAGTGTCGTGGCAATCCGTGGGTCCAGGGTGGCAGCGGTCTGGCTGATGGCCGAGGCGAGCGCCATCGCCCCGAGACCGTGCCGGCTCCACCCGGTCGGTCGGCCGTCGTCGGCTGGACCGACCCGGAATCGGAGACGTTCGGCCTCGTCATCGACGACCGGTCGCATCTCGAACGCGCACTTGATCGGAATGATGTGGGGCCGATGCGCCTCGGGCACGGTGACCGCCACAGTGCCCCATGGAGATGCGCCAACGTGCTCCGCCACGTGCCTGTAGAGCCGCTCTACCGAGGGGAATGCCGCCTCGGGCACCAGTGCCGGAACGAGCTGACTGTGCATGATGCCGACGACCGTCAGCAGTTCAGGCTCCGCCGGTGTCGTCCCGTCACCGCTCAGGACCCGGTTGATCGCCGGCCCGAAGATCCCCTGCCCGGGGATCAGGTCGGTGCCCTCGATGTCGATGCTCCCGCTGTCCACCAGGGTCGCCTCGCCGGTCGCCGCAGCCAGGACGGCGAGGAGGTCCTCCGCCCGGACCCGTTGGTCGTCACCCTTGACGAGCGCGATCGCGTGGTCCTGGACCGAGCGGACGGCCGCGATGAAGTCCCGGGAGTTCTGCGCCTGACGGGCTTGCAACGCCCTCGATCCCGCCCAGGGGTCTGCGATCGCCCGCTCCATGGCGAGTCTCGCTTTGCGGACCTTCACCAGGCCCATCCGCGGGTTCCGGACTCTGGAATCATCGGTGTTGTGTCGACCTGTCGGCAGACGACCTTTACCGGTGTCCCGCATCGCCGGAGACGGGGCCTGGGACACCCCGGCACGTTGATCATCCGAGACGGCGATCGTGCTGCCGATCAGGACCACCAGCCGCACCGGTGGCTGCACCAAAGAGTAAAGTATGTACTTGACTGTTGCCGACAGTCGCTCGTATCCTCGCGTACATGCCGGACCAGACCATCGACCTGGATCGAACCTTCCAGGCGCTGGCCGACAAGAGCAGGCGCGGCATGGTGGAACGACTCGCACGGGGACCAGCCTCGGTCAGCGAGCTCGCGCAGCCGCTGGCGATGTCCCTGGCCGCCGTGGTCCAACACGTGCAGGTCCTCGAAGGGTGCGGGGTGGTGAAGACCGAGAAGGTCGGGAGGACACGCATGTGTCAGCTCGAACCCGCCGCGATGACCGCCGCCGAAGGGTGGATCCACGATCGGCGGCGGGGTTGGGAAGCCCGGCTGGACCGGTTGGGCGACGTCTTGGAGGAAGCAACGACCACCGAGGGGAAACCGTGACCGAGTCCACCGTCGCCCATGACACGTTCGTGGTCGACCGGACGTACCGGGTTCCGGTCGACCGGACCTTCCGGGCATGGGCGGATCCCCAACTCAAGTCCCGCTGGTTTGCCGGCTCTGCGGAGGCGCTGGGAGCCGGCTACGAACTCGACTTCCGGGTCGGGGGCCGCGAGGTCAATCATGGTGGTCCTCCCGGCGGGCCGGTCTACACGTACGAGGCGGAGTTTCGAGACATCGTCCCCGAGCAGCGGATCGTCTACACGTACGAGATGTACGCCGACCAGGCCCGCATCTCCGTGTCCGTCACCACGGTCCTGTTCAGCGGGGACGGTGCGACATCGAAGCTGGTCCTCACGGAGCAGGGGGTGTTCCTCGACGGCCTCGACACCGTGATCCAGCGGGAGGAGGGAACCCGTTCGATGCTGGACTCGCTGGCCACGTTGTTGACCGGCGACGTGCCGCGATGACGCTGCCCGGCGACGTCACCGACCGGTGGACGAGACGACACCCCGGGCGATGATCGGTCCCGTGCCCCGGCCGTGAGCCTGATCCCCAGGATCCCCACCACGGATCCCTTCCCTCCACTGATCAATCACCATCACCATCCCCGTCCATCTCTGAGGAGTACAAGCATGTCATCGGTCCGTGTCCACAACTTCGCCGTTTCGCTCGACGGTTTCAGCACCGGTGAGGGGCAGTCCCTCGAGCAGCCGTTCGGACATGCAGGAACCCGGCTCCTCGACCGGTTCCTGGCCACCCGCACCTTTCGCGAGTTGCACGGCGAGTCGGGGGGAAGCAACGGAGTCGACGAGGCCTTCGCCAGCAACTGGGGGACGGGCATCGGAGCCGAGATCATGGGCCGCAACAAGTTCGGCCCCCAGCGCGGCCCGTGGGCCGACGAGGAGTGGAAGGGTTGGTGGGGCGACGATCCCGTGTTCCACACACCGGTGTTCGTGCTGACGCACCATCCGAGGCCGTCGATCCAGATGGAGGGCGGTACGACCTTCCACTTCATCGACGCCACGCCCGCCGAGGCCCTCGCGATCGCCCAGGAAGCAGCAGGTGGCCTCGACGTGCGCATCGGCGGAGGGCCGTCGACGGTCCGTCAATTCCTGGACGCAGACCTGATCGATCACCTTCACCTGATCCTCGTGCCCATCGTCCTGGGACGAGGGGTACGACTCTGGGACGGACTCGAGGGACTGGAGGAACGCTTCGCCGTGGAGGCGGTCAGCACGCCGAGCGGCGTCACCCACGTCACCTTCACCCGTCGATAGCCGGCCGGGCGAGCCGCACCCGTTGGTCCCGTCCGGCGCGGGACCAGGGGTCAGGGGTCAGCAATCCTGCCCGGCAACCGTCAGTTGGTGAGCCACCGGACGGTGGTCGGTCGACAGGCAACGCTCCCCGCTCGGTCGTGCACTATGACTTCCCGGCCTCGTAGGTCTCCGTGAACAGGTCCCCTTGGGCGGCACCCGACCCGGACTTGCCCCCTCCCGCACCTCGGAGGACGAACGCGATGCCCACGGCCAAGATCGCACCGGCCAGGGGCCCGGCCACGTAGATCCAATAGCCGGTGAACGTGGTGCTCACCAGGTCGGGGCCGAATGTACGGGCCGGGTTCATCGAGGCCCCGGAGATGGGGCTGCCCCAGAGGCCGGCCAGCGCGATGTATCCCCCGACCCCGATGGCGCCGAACAGCCCGATGTTCTGCGCCCCCGAGGCCGTGCCGAGGATGACGCTGACCAGCCCCATGGTCAGGAGCAGCTCCATCCAGAACGCGGCCATGTCCGAATGGCCGGGCGCCGGATAGTTGGCCCCGTACTTCGCCGATACCGTGATCACCGCGTGGAGCACGAGCGCCGCCAGGGTCGCGCCGATGAGCTGGACGACGATGTAGCCGGGTACCCGCCGCCACGGAAAGTCGCGACGCAGCGCGAAGGCGATGCTCACCGCCGGGTTGAGATGGGCGCCGGATACCTTGCCCATGAACAGGATGATCCCCATCACCATCAGGCCGGGTGCGACCACGGCGGCGGAGCGACCGATGGTACCGGGGAAGGCCTGGCCCATCATGCCCCCACCGGCCGCCACCATCACCAGGAGGAACGTCCCCAGCAACTCCGAGAAGAGGCGGCGCCATTCCTGCCTCGGATCGTTGAAGTCCGAAATGCGGTCGATCATGTTCTGCTCGTAGCGAGCGATGGGCCCGAGGACGGGGAATTCCTGAGTTGCCGGCATCGTCGATCCTGCTTTCCAATTGTTGCGTCCGCGGAGGGAGATGGGGTTCAGCAGCCCTCGCCGAATCGTAGGACCGCCACGACGGGCCGAGTTGGATGGGTTCCCCGGTCCTCATCGGAAGCGAGGCATGCTGAGGTCATGGGTCCGGCATCGCTGCGCATCGTGGCGGCAGTCAATGTCTCCACTGTCGGCGACGCGGTCCTGCTTTTCCTCGCTGTCACCTTGTCCTGGGCCGGCGTACCGGGAATCGGCACGGTGGCGCTCACGGCGGCCGCTGTTGCCGCCAGCCAAGGCCGATTCGATCTCGGCGCGGTGATCGTCGTGTCGTCGATCGCCGGAGAGGTCGGCGGTCTGATCGGCTACTGGATCGGAGACCACTGGGGCCGCGAACTCGCCGAGCGACCGGGAAAGCACCAGGACCGCCGCGAGCGACTGCTCACCCGGGGTGAGCAGGTCTATGCCCGATGGGGTCGGCTCGCCGTGTTCGTCACACCGGCGGTCATCTCCGGCACGGCGAAGATGCGGTACGGACAGTTCGTTCTGTGGAACTTCCTCGCATCCCTCGGCTTCTCCGTGTCGGTGGGTGCAAGTGCCTACGGAATCGGCAGGATCGCCAGTGGTCACCACTCGCGCCAGGACATCGCCTTCCTGGTCATCGGAGGTGTCGTCGGTACGGTCATCGTGATCAGGACCCGTCAAAGGCACCGGGAACACACGGCCGGATCCGCGCCCGCCCCTGACGCCGAAGGAGGCTGACCCGTATCTCCGGAGCGTGCGTGAGCCGGTCGCACGGTGCCGGTGGGTTGTGCCCGTAGCTCGACCTCCCGGTCCAGCCTGCTGCCACCCCGATCCGACCAGTCCGGGCACTACAAGCGACACCACCGGTGAGCGGCTCCCGTCTGGCCGGGAGGACCGGCCGGGCCGGTTCTCGCCCTTACGGGCGATGGCGTCGGTTGGCGTCGCGCCCGCGCTGACGGGTGGCCGCCGACCGTGCCTCGTCCTTGGTGCTGCGCTCTTCGACGTAGGCCAGGAACTCGGCCCGTCGTCGCCGATCGAGGGTACCGTCGGTCACGGCCCGGTCGAGCGCGCAGCCTGGCGTGCCGAGGTGGCTGCAGTCCGAGAACCGGCACTCCTCGGCCAAGGCATCGAGGTCGGGGAAGCGCGGGGACTCGTCCTCCTCTTCGCCGTCGTCCCACGACGTCGCCGCCCGGATGCCCGGGGTGTCGATGATCGCCCCGCCACCGGGCAGCGCCAGCAACTCCCGCCGGGTGGTGGTGTGGCGGCCCTCGCCCGTGCGACCGACCTCGTTCGTCTCCTGGGCGTCGTTGCCGAGCAGGACATTGGTCAAGGTCGACTTGCCGGCACCCGAGGCCCCGAGCAGCACCACCGTGCGGTCGGCGGTGAGGGCCCGCAATCGGTCGAGGCCGTCCCCGGTGACGGTACTGGTGGTCACCACCTCCACGCCATCGAGCGCCCCACCCAACTCGGCGATGAGCGCCTCGCCGCTGTCGGACGTGTCGACCTTGGAGAGCACGAGGACGGGAACCGCACCCGAGTCGTGGGCCAGGGTCAGCATGTCCAGGAGGCGGCTGCTCCCCACCCGCGTGTCGAGCGCCCAGGTCACGACCACGACGTCGACGTTGGCCGCCATGTGCTGGGGCTCGTCCCGCCCAGACACCGACTGGCGGACCAACAGGCTGCGGCGCTCGAGGCGCTGGAGCACCCCCTGGCCGTCGGGCACCACCCAGTCGCCGACCACGATCTGCGGGCACTCCCGCAGGGGCACCCGGCGGGCCTTGCGGGTCCCCTGGAGGGTCGCCCACCCCCGGTCGATGCGGACGACGCGGGCCGCCAGCTCGGAGGAGTACCCACCAGCCCGGGCCTCGTCGACCCGGGTGCGGTCGAAGCCGATCGGGGCGAGGGGATGGGCACCCTGGTCGTC
>Ga0075015_100000636_pt1 | contig 12398 bp, 12 predicted proteins | sample AleBraG_ABR_2013_FD_71476 | JGI IMG/M metagenome (GOLD analysis project Ga0075015, IMG submission 71476) | Freshwater sediment microbial communities in response to fracking from Pennsylvania, USA - Alex Branch Run_MetaG_ABR_2013 | ecosystem: Environmental > Aquatic > Freshwater > Creek >...
ATCCCTCCGAGCGGGTAGTCCTTGCGCTGGGGGTGGCCGGGCCAGTCGTCGGGCATCATGATCCGGGTCAGCGCCGGGTGACCGTCGAACACCAGGCCGAAGAAGTCCCAGGTCTCGCGCTCGTGCCAGTCGCATGTCGGGTACACCGACACTATCGACGGCAGATGCGGGTCGTCGTCGGGCACCGAGACCTCGACGCGGACCCGACGGTTGTGGGTGATCGACAGGAAGTGGTAGACGGCGTGCAGCTCACGGCCGGTCTGCTCCGGGAAGTGCACTCCGCTGACGCCCATGCACATCTCGAAACGCAGCTCGGGGTCGTCGCGCAGGGGGCGAACGAACTCCATCAGGTGCTCGCGCCGCACGTGGAAGGTGAGCTCGTCGCGGTCGACGACGACGGCTTCCACCGCGTCGGAGTAGCCGGGGTAGACCGCTGCGAGGCGGTCGGCGGTCTGGTCGAACCAGCCGCCGTAGGGGCGGGCCGTCGCCCCGGGCAGGGCGACGACGCGCTGGAGCAGGCCGTACCCGGAGGTGTCGCCGCTGCCCCGTGCGCCGAACATGCCGTGACGCTCGGCGACGGTCTCCCCGCCGGCGAAGGCGGGGGTCGCTGCGACCTCGACGCCGTCCTGGGCTGCTGGCTCGGCCGCCGGGTCAAGGTTCGGGTCCGTCACCGCAGCAGTCCCTTCATCTCGCTGGACGGGGCGGCGGCAAGGGCCGCGGTCTCGAGCTCGCCGATCTCGCGGCGGCGCTGCGAGCCGAGCTTGGTGTCCTGGATCTTGTCGTGCAGCTTCAAGATCGCGTCCATGAGCATCTCGGGCCGAGGCGGGCAGCCGGGCAGGTACATGTCGACCGGGACGACGTGGTCGACCCCTTGGACGATCGCGTAGTTGTTGAACATGCCGCCGGAGGAGGCGCACACCCCCATGGCCAGGACGTATCGGGGCTCGGGCATCTGGTCGTAGATCTGGCGCAGCACCGGCGCCATCTTCTGGCTGACGCGTCCGGCGACGATCATCAGGTCGGCCTGGCGTGGGGATGCGCGGAAGACCTCCATGCCGAAGCGGGCCAGGTCGTAGCGGCCGGCTCCGGTGGCCATCATCTCGATGGCGCAGCACGCCAGACCGAACGTCGCCGGCCACAGCGAGTTCTTGCGGGCATAGCCGGCCAGCTTCTCGACGCTGGTCAGCAGAATGCCACTCGGCAGCTTCTCCTCGAGACCCATCCGTGTGCTCCGCTCCCGGGGACGGTCAGTCCCTGCTCCACTTGATCAGTGCTTGCCGGACCTCTAGTCCCACTCCAGGCCGCCGCGTCGCCACACGTACGCGTAGGCGACGCCCAACGTCGCGATGAACAGCACCATCTCCACCAGGCCGAAGACGCCGAGCCGGTCGAACGCGATCGCCCACGGGTAGAGGAAGACGATCTCGATGTCGAAGATGATGAACAGCATCGCCGTGAGGTAGTACTTGACCGGGAAGCGACCGCCCCCGATCGGCTGTGGAGTCGGCTCGATCCCGCACTCGTAGGCGTCGAGCTTGGCGCGGTTGTAGCGCTTGGGCCCGGACAGCGCCCCGGCGACCACGGAGAACACCGCGAAGCCTGCTGCGAGGACTCCCAGGACGAGGATTGGAACAGTCGCGTTCATGGTGACCCGGCCCCTCCTCTTGTCGTGATCGACGCTGCTGCGGCTCCGCTGCTGGTCATGTGAGCGTGCCCATCCTAGGACCGTCCAGGTGGAGGTCCGACCCGGGGCGCTCGCGCCGGCTCATGCGGTGGGAGTGATCTTCGCCAGCCCGTTGATGAGCCGGTCCATGGTGTCGCCGCCGCGGGGGTCAGTCAGGTTCGCGAGCAGTTTGAGCGTGAAACGCATCAGCGTCGGGTGGGGCAGGCCACGCTGGGTGGCCAGCCGCATCACGTTGGGGTTTCCGATCGCCCGCACGAACAGCCGCCCGAGGGTGTAGTAGCCGCCGTAGGTGTCTTTGAGGATCTTCGGGTACGACTCCAGGGCCCGCTCCCGGGCTCCCACCGAGTCCCGGGCCAGCGCCTGGGTGGCGACCTCCGCGGCGAGCTCCCCGGACTCCATCGCGTAGGCGATGCCCTCGCCGTTGAACGGGTTGACCATGCCGCCGGCGTCTCCGACCAGCATCAGACCCGCGCGGTAGTGCGGCTGCCGGTTGAAACCCATCGGCAGTGCAGCGCCGCGGACGGGCTGGGTCATGTTCTCGTCGCGGTACCCCCACTCCTGGGGAGTGTGGTCCAGCCAGCCTTTGAGCAGAACCTTGTAGTCGACGTGCCCGAAGGCCTTGCTGGTGTTCAGGATGCCCAGGCCGACGTTGGAGGTTCCGTCGCCGAGGCCGAACACCCAGCCGTAGCCGGGAAGCAGGGTGGGCTCCTTGCCCGAGTAGTCCCACAGCTCGAGCCAGGACTCCAGCCAGTCGTCCTCGTGCCGTGGGCTGGTGTAGTAGGTGCGGACCGCGACACCCATCGGGCGGTCGTCGCGGGGCCGAAGTCCGACGGCTAGCGACAGCCGTGAGGAGTTTCCGTCCGCCGCGACGACCAGCGGCGCACGGTAGGTCACCTCGGGGCCGCGGGCCCCCGACTCGTCGCTGCTGCGGGCGGTCACGCCCTGCACTCGGCCGGTGCGCTCGTCGACCACCGGGCCGGTCACCGAGGTGCGCTCGTGCAGGCGCACACCGGACTTCTGGGCGGCCCGGGCCAGGGTCTGGTCGAAGTCCATCCTCTTGCGGACCAGCCCGAACGACGGGTACTGCGCCAGGTCGGGCCAGGCGATCTCGAGCCGGTGCCCGCCTCCGATGATGCGTAGGCCCTGGTTACGGAGCCAGCCGGCCTCGGGGGAGATGTCGATGCCCATCGAGACCAGCGACTTGACCGCGCGGGGAGTGAGCCCGTCCCCGCAGACCTTCTCCCGCGGGAACGCTGTCTTCTCCAGCAGCAGCACGTCCAGCCCGGCCTGGGCCAGGTGGTAGGCGGTGGTCGACCCGGCGGGGCCGGCGCCAACGACGATGACGTCGGCGTCGGTGTCGGTTCGCCCGGTGCTGCTCACGTCAGGGTCCTCGCTGAATGTCTCGGTGGTCGGCTCGGTCACGGCCGGCGGCCGCTTGTGAACGGATTCACGAACAGCCGCTAATCCTAGGCCTCCGGCGGCCTGGTTGCTCGGTGCAGGGCGACGATGCCACCTGTCAGGTCACGCCAGCCGACCGACTGCCATCCTGCGTCGGCGATCTGGGCTGCGAGCCGAGCCTGGTCCGGCCATGCCCTGATCGACTCGGCGAGGTAGACGTAGGCGTCGGGGTTTGAGCACACGGTCCTGGCCAGCGGCGGCAGGGCCCGCATCAGGTATTCCTGGTACAGGGTGCGCAGCGGAGCCCAGGTGGGGCTGGAGAACTCGCAGACCACCAGCCGCCCGCCGGGTTTGGTCACCCGCAGCAGCTCAGACAGGGCGGAGCCGGTGTCGGTGACGTTGCGCAGGCCGAACGAGATCGTCACGGCGTCGAAGCTGGCGTCGGTGAAGGGCAGGTGCAGCGCGTCGCCGGCGACGAACGCGAGCCGTGGCTGCCGGTGCTGTCCGACGGACAGCATTCCTTGGGAGAAGTCGCAGGCGACCACCTGGGCGCCGGCGCCAGCGAACGGGGTGCTGCTGGTTCCGGTGCCGGCGGCTACGTCCAGGACGGTCCGGCCTGGAGCGGGGTCGACGGCGCGCACCACGGCCCGGCGCCAGTACCTGGCCTGGCCCAGGCTGAGCAGGTCGTTGGTCACGTCGTAACGTTTGGCGACATCATCGAACATGTGGGCGATGTCGGCTGGCTGCTTGTCCAGGTCGGCGCGGATCACGCGCACCAGTCTCTCAGCCTGTAGACATCACACATGCGCTACGGCCTGACTGTCCCCCTGGAGCAGATTCCGCTGGCCGACCAGAGGGACCTGGTGGCTGCGTTGCCCGACCTGGGCTACACCGACGTGTGGAGCTCGGAGACCGCTGGGGCCGATGCGTTCACTCCGCTGGTCCTGGCCTCGCAGTGGGCGCCTGCGCTGCGCCTGGGGACGGCGGTGGTGCCGGTGCACACCCGCGGCGCCGCGGTGTTGGCGCAGTCGTTCGCGGCGTTGGCGGCGGTGGCACCCGGCAAGGTGGTGGTCGGGATCGGGGCATCAAGCAAGGTCATCGTCCAGGGGTGGAACTCGGTCGAGTACGACGCCCCGTATGCGCGGGTGCGGGACACGTTGCGGCTGCTTCGGCTGGCGTTGGGTGGCGGTGACGGGGGGCGGGTGGACATGGAGTCGCCGACGGTGACGGTTCACGGCTTTCGTCCGTCGCTGGTCCCGGACCCGGCGCCGCCGATCGTGGTGGCGGCGCTGCGGGAGCAGATGCTGCGTCTGGCCGGGCGCGAGGGTGACGGGGCGATCTTGAACTGGCTGGGCGCCGGCAACGTCGCCCAGGCGGTAGCGCCGGTCCTCGACGCGGCCGACGGGGCGCCCCGGGAGATCGTGGCCCGGATCTTCGTGGCCCCGGTGGACGATGCGGATGCCGTGCGTCCGGCGGCGAAGGTGGCGTTGGCCGCGTACCTCACGGTTCCGGCGTATGCGGCGTTTCACGCGTGGATCGGCAACTCCGACCGACTCGAGCGCACCTGGCAGCTGTGGGCCGCCGGCGATCGACGGGCGGCGGCGGCGGCGATCCCTGACTCTTTGGTGGACGAGCTGGTGTTGCACGGGTCCCCGCAGGCCTGCCGTGAGCAGGTGGCCGCCTATGTGGACGCCGGGGTCACCACCCCGGTGCTGGCCCTGCTGCCGTTCGGCTACGACATGGCGGCGGCGGTGCGTGACCTGGCCCCGCGCTGACCCGGCCGGGGCGCTGACCTGGCAGCGCAGCGGGCCCAGGAGCACCGTTCACGGATGTCGACGTTCGCGTAGGCCGTCGAGGATCTTGCGCTGCTGGCGCTGCATCCCGGCGATCCAGCGGTCACGGTCGGCCACCCGGAACAGCTCGTACTGGGCGGTCTCAGGATGGGTGAGCACCAGGAAGCGGCCGGCCAGCAGCCCGGCGACGATCAGCTCGGCGGCGGCTGTCACGGTCAGGACGGGCGACGCGGACACGCTGTCCCCTTCCAGGGTGCCGGCGCCGGATCGCAGCAGGGCCGTGTCCACACCCATGGGGCAGATGCAGGCCACGTACAGTCCGCGTTCGCCGTAGGTGATCGCCAGCCATTCGGCGAAGGCGACGGCGGCGTGCTTGGTGACCGAGTACGAGGCGTTGCCCAGGTTGGTGAGCAGCCCGGCCGCGCTGGCGGTGGTGACGAAGGCCCCGTGGCCTCGCTCGACCATCCGCGGCACCACTGCCCGGGCGGCGTGGACGTGAGCCATCACGTTGACGTCCCAGGTCTGCTTCCACACGTCGTCGGGGGTCTCCAGGCCTCCCCCGCCACCGACGCCGGCGTTGGCGACGAACAGGTCGATGCGCCCGAGCACGGACCAGGTCCGGTCGACGAAGGCCTCGACCTGGACCGGGTCCACTACGTCGGCGGTGACTTCGGTGGCCCGCACCCTGGGGTAGGCGGCCTTCAGCTCGGCGGCGACCTGGGCTGCCGCCGGCCCGTCGTGGTCGACCAGGACCAGCGCCTCGACACCCTCGCCGGCGAGGCGGCGGGCGAGCCCGGCGCCGATCCCGCGGCCGGCGCCGGTGATGACCACGACCGCACCAGTGAGCTCCATCGGGGAAGCGTACGGTCGAGGGGCCCTTTGGGGCCTCTGGCTGCCGGGACAGGCGTGCGGGCCTACCCTGGACATGTTGTGTCCACCGCCCACGTGGTCGCGCCCACCACCTCGCGCACGCAAGCCGTCGACCTTCCCGTCGATCTCCTCGACAGGTTGCCGCTCGACGGCTGCCTGGCGTGGGTCCGCGACGGTGACGGACTCGTGGGCTGGGGTGAGGCGGGCCGGGTCGAGCTCACCGGACCTGACCACTTCGCGGCCGCGGAGCGCTGGTGGGCGGCGTTCCGAGCCGACCTGGACATCCACGACGAGGTGGGGCTGGCCGGCTGCGGGCCGGTGGCTTTCGCTTCCTTCGCGTTCGATGCGGTCAACGGCCGTTCGGTTCTGGTGGTTCCGCAGGTCCTGCTGGGCAGGCGCGGGGACCAGGCCTGGATCACCGTTCTCGCCGACGGTGACCCGGTGCTACCGGCGGTGTCGGTGCCCAGCGCCCCGGTCGGGGTCCGCTACAGCGAGGGGGCGACCAGCTCCGGGCACTGGCAGCTGGCGGTCCGGCAGGCGGTGGCGCGGATCGCCAACGGTGACCTGGACAAGGCGGTGCTGGCCCGGGACCTGGTCGCCACCGCTGACGCGCCGATCGACGTCCGGCACCTGCTCCAGCGGCTGGCCGGCAGCTACCCGTCGTGCTGGACTTTCTGCGTCGACGCCCTGGTGGGAGCCACACCGGAGCTGCTGGTGCGCCGGGCCGGCGACCAGGTGAGCTCCCGGGTGCTGGCCGGTACGGTGCGACGCCTCGGCGACGACGTCGCCGACGGCGAGCTCGCCGACGCCCTGATGGACTCGGACAAAGACCTCGAAGAGCACGAGCTGGCGGTCCACTCCGTCGCTGCCGCCCTGGCCGCCCACTGCGACGACCTGCAGGTGCCACCGCGTCCTCGAGTCCTCCGGCTGGCCAACGTGCAGCACCTGGCCACCGACATCACCGGGCGGATCGTCGACGGATCTAGCGTGCTGGCGCTGGCCGCCGCCCTGCACCCGACGGCGGCGGTGTGCGGCACCCCGACGCAGGTCGCCCTGGAGCTGATCCGCGAGCTCGAGGGGATGGACCGTGGCCGCTACGCCGGACCGGTCGGGTGGATCGGAGCCGACGGCGACGGCGAGTTCGGGATCGCGCTGCGGTGCGCCATCGTCGATGGTCCCCGGGCCCGGCTGTTCGCCGGCTGCGGCATCGTGGCCGGCTCCGACGCCGACGCCGAGCTCGCTGAGGCGCAGGCCAAGTTCGTGCCCGTGCGCGACGCCCTCGAGTCCAGCTGACCGGTGTTCGGGTCCCGAACCCAGGTCCTGGTGGATGTGGACAACCTCGACGCCGGTCGGCTGCGTCTGGTGGCCGCGGAACTGGCCGGTGCGGTGGAGGCCGGCCGGGCGCCGCGGATCGTCGTCGCGGGGTCGGCTGCCCGGATCGTGGAGCAGCAGTGGCCGGACGGGGCAGCTGTGCTCACCGCCGGCGGCTGGCAACGAGCCGACGCCGCCTTGGCCCAGGCGTACCAGCCCGACCAGGAGCCGCTTGTTCTGGTCAGCGGCGACGGGGACTTCTCACTGCTCGCCCAGCGGCACCCGGGGCCGGTCCTGGTCGTCGGGGTGGCCGGGTCCACCTCCTCGCGGTTGGCCAACGGTGCCGCGGCGGTGGTGGACCCCGTCCACGACGGTCTGGAGCGGCTTCGGGCCTGGCTGTGACAGCCAGCTGGCCCGAGCCGCTGCCACGCGGCCACTCATACTGTGCCGGTGACCGATCGACCCTCGCTGACGGCCGGCTACTTCGACTCCTGGTACGCCGACATGGCCCGGTCCAGCGCCAAGGACGAGATCATGGCCCGGCACCTGGGTCTGCCGCCGTCGCTGCTGGCGACGAACACCGTCCCGTGGCAGGGCATCGGTGAGGTGGTCGATGCGCTGCAGCTGAGCCCCGGCGACACACTGCTCGACCTGGCCTGCGGGCGGGCCGGATACGGGCTGGAGATCGCTGCCCGCACCGGCGCCGCCTTGATCGGTGTGGACTTCTCCGCGCAGGCACTGCGGCAGGCCGGCCGGCAGTCACGGCGTCGAGGCCGGGCGGACACCTTCGTCGTCGGTGACCTGTCGGCGACCGGCCTGGCGACTGGCTGTGTGCAGTCGGCGGTGTGCCTGGACTCCATCCAGTTCGCCAACCCCGCCGGCGCCGCCTACCGAGAGCTTGCGCGGGTGCTGGCACCAGGCGGCCGGGTAGTCCTGACCTGCTGGGAGCCGGTGGAGCGCGGCGACGACCGGCTCACGCCGCGGCTGAGGTGGGTCGACCTGTCGGCCGGCCTGACCGCCGCCGGCTTCGTCGACGTCGCAGCCGAGTCCCGGCCCGACTGGCACGACCTGGAGCGGTCGTTGTGGCAGGAGGCGGCGGCGCTGGAACCCGGTGACGACCCGGCGCTGGGGTCCCTGCGGGACGAGGGGGTGCGGTCGCTGGCCACTTTCGACCTGCTGACCCGGGTGATGGCGTCGGCGACTGCGCCGGCCGCCGCCGCGCAGGGCCGGCAGTAGGGCCCACCGGGTCGACACGCCGGTCGCAGTCAGTGCCCTCCGTGGCCGGTGAGCGCGGCGGCGACGCCGACGCGGATGCGCTCGGCTCGGGCCCGGTCCCCTCCGCGTTCCAGTCGAACCTCGACGACCTGCAGTCCGGCGCGCGGGTCGGTCGCGGCAGCGACCAGCTCCGCGGTGGTGCTCACCCTGGTGTGGGGGGTGCCGGTCGCACCGCACAGGGCCGCCAGGTCCACCCCGTGCGGGGTTCCGAAGATCCGCTCATAGCTGGACGCCAGCGCCGGATCACCCTGTTCGAGCAGGGAGAAGATCGCGCCCCCGTCGTTGTTCACCACCACCAGGCACAGGTCTGGTCGCGGCTCGTCCGGTCCGATCACCAGGCCGCCCGCGTCGTGGAGGAAGGTCAGGTCGCCGAGGAGGGCGAACGCCGCTCCCCCACCCGCGCCCTGCCAGGCCAAGGCGGCCCCCACCGCCGTGGACACCGTCCCGTCGATGCCGGCCGCCCCCCGGTTGCAGAGCACCGTGACACCTTCTCGGGGCGCCGCGTAGGCCAGGTCCCGGACCGGCATCGACGACCCCGCGACCAGCAGCGACCCGGCAGGCAGCCCGGCCATCAGGTCCGCGGCGACGGCCGTGCCGGTGAGCGGACCAGAGCCCGGTGCCCGCTCGGGGCCGCCGGCCGCCGAGGCGACGACGGCGCAGGCGGCCCGGTCGGCGTCCTGCCATCGGCTCAGCCAGGTGTCGTCGAGGTGGGGATGGTGGCCGCCTTGCTGCGGGACCGCCGCCAGGACCGCCGCCGCGCTTCGGCCCGCGTCCGGCCAGCTGCCCGCCGAGACGACGACCTCGACCCGGACCTGGCTGCGGCGCAGCAGGGCGGCGACCTGGCGGTGCAGCGTCGGGTGGCCCACAACTAGCACCCGCTCGGGAAGGTTCCGCTGAACCCAGTCGTCGACACCGAGGATCAGGTGTCCGGCGCGCAGCGCGTTCGGGCCGTAGCGGGCCCCCGACGACGGCTCGGCCAGCAGCGGCCAGCCACGCGCCTGAGCCAGCCGCGCCGCCTCGGCCCCCACCTGCGGCGCGGCGTCCCCGACGACCACCAGAGCGCGGGCCGGCCAGTCGTCGGCCGCCGGCGGCGCCGCAGCGGCGACCTCGTCGACCACGGTCCAGGGCCGGCCGGACCCCCGCCCGGACCGCGTCAGCAGGGGCGCACGGTCGGCGCCGGCTGCGCCTCGGCCCGCCGGGACCAGGGGATCACGCAGCGCCAGGTTCAGGTGGACGGGGCCGGGGCGAGCGGACACGGTGCCAGCCGCGGCGGCGAACACGCGACAGGCCAGAGCCCGGATGTAGGGGTCTTCGTTCGGGTCCCCGGTCGGGGCTCCCACCTCGTGGAACAACCGGACCGCGTCACCGAACATCTTGACCTGGTCGACGGTTTGGCTGGCTCCGGTGGCCCGCAGCTCCGGCGGCCGGTCCGCGGTGAGGACGAGCAGCGGCACCGCGGACTCGCTGGCCTCCACCACGGCCGGGTGCAGGTTCGCGGCGGCAGTGCCGGACGTGGTCACCACCAGCACCGGCGTCCGCGAGGCCTTGGCCAGACCCAGGGCCAGGAAACCTGCCGAGCGCTCGTCGATGCGCACGTGCAGCCGGAGCTGACCGGCGGCGTCAGCGTCGGCCAGGGCGAACGCCAACGGCGCTGAACGCGACCCGGGAGACAGCACCGCCTCGGTGACCCCGCACCGGGCCAGCTCGTCCACCAGGGCGGCCGCCAACGCCACAGACGGCGGCACGTCGACGGTCATGAGGCGAGCATGCTCTCGTAGGCGGCCGCCAGCCGCGAGTGCCACCAGTGAACCCGCTCGGCGGTGGCGGCGTGCTCGGCGAGCAGGCCCGGGTCCGGCACCGGGCGGCCGACCGTGAGCAGACCCCGGTGGGGAAGCAGGCGCTGGAGCACCACGTCGGCGCACAGCAGCCGACCAGATCCCAGGCCGCACGCGTACGGCAGCTCCGGCAGGGCCGCTGCCACCGCGACACCGGCGGCCAGACCGACGGAGGTGTCCAGTGCGCTGGACACCACGACCGGCAGCCCGCAGGCGCGGGCCACGTCCAACGCGGCGACCACCCCGCCGAGCGGCGCCACCTTCAGGACCACCAGGTCAGCGGCCTGGGCCAGGCCCGGGACCCGGCGCGGGTCGTCGGCCTTGCGGACCCCCTCGTCGGCGGCTAGCGGAACCTCCACCATGCGTCGCAGCCGGGCCTGCTCGGCCAGCGTCTGGCAAGGCTGCTCGGCGTACTCCAGCCCGAAGGCCGCCAGCTCGCCCAGAGCGACCCGGGCCTGATCCACGGTCCAGCCGCCGTTGGCGTCCACGCGGAGCCGCCCGCCCGGGCCGGCCTCGTCGAGCGCCGAACGGACTGCGGCCACGCGGGCGATGTCGTCGTCGAGGTGCTGGCCGGCCTGCGCCACCTTCACCTTGGCGGTCCGACAGCCCCCAGACCGGTGCAGGATCGCGGCCGCCGCCTTCGGCTCCACCGCCGGGATGATGGCGTTGACGGGCACCACCGGGCGCACCGCGGCCGGCCACGGCGGCCCCCACGCGTCCTGGACTGCGGACGCGAGCCAGCGGGCCGACTCGTGCGGGCCGTACTCCAGGAACGGTGCCCATTCGCCCCACCCGGAGGGGCCGTGCAGCAGCATCGCCTCCCGGGTGTCGATGCCGCGGAAGCGGGTCGTCAGCGGGATCTGGACGACGTGTGCCCCCGCCGCCAGCTCCGCCAGCGGCGGGACGGCGGATGCCATCAGGGACGCTTGGGGAACTGGCCGAAGTCCGGTCGGCGGTGCTCCTGGTAGGCGTTACGGCCCTCCTGCGCCTCCTGGCTCAGGTAGTACAGCATCGTCGCGTCACCGGCCAGCTGCTGGATGCCGGCCAGCCCGTCGTCCGCGGCGTTCAGGCTCGCCTTGAGCAGGCGAAGCGACAACGGGGACATCTCGAGCATCCGCCGGCACCACTCGACGGTGGCGACCTCGAGGTCGGCGAGGGGGACCACAGCGTTGACCAGGCCCCACTCCAGGGCCTGCTCCGCGTCGTACTGCCGGCACAAGAACCAGATCTCGCGGGCCCGCTTCTGTCCGATCTGCCGGGCCAGCAGTCCCGAGCCGTACCCGCCGTCGAAGGAACCGACCCGCGGGCCGGTCTGACCGAACCGGGCGTTGTCGGCAGCGATGGTCAGGTCGCACACCACGTGCAGGACGTGACCGCCACCGATGGCGTAGCCGGCGACCATCGCGACCACCGGCTTGGGCGTGCGCCGGATCTGGATCTGCAGATCCAGGACGTTGAGCCGGCCGATGCCTTGCTTGGCCACCTCGTCGTCGCCGAGGTACCCGTCGTCGCCGCGGATCATCTGGTCACCGCCGGAACAGAACGCGTAGTCACCGGCGCCGGTCAGCACGATGACACCCACGGAAGGGTCGTCGCGGGCCAGGTCGAAGGCGTCCCGCAGCTCGAACAGGGTCTGCGGCCGGAACGCGTTGCGCTTGTGCGGACGGTCGATGGTGATCTTGGCGATCCCGTCGGCCGTCGCGTAGGAGATGTCGGTCCAGCTGCCGGCCGGCACCCAGTCGGCGCCGGGTCGGATGGTCGAGGCAGCCGGGTCGTCGCCGTCGTCCAGGCGGGCAGGGTCGATGAGAGTCACCGGGACAGCGTAGGGCGGGCGTCCACAGGTCCTGGGCCCACCCACAGCCGGCCAGGGCGGGCGAGCGTTCACCGCAGCCGCGGCCTAGGTTCGACCGATGGCTCTGGAGCACCGACCGCCGAGGACGATGGCAGCCATCCCGGCGTTGCAGCGCCCGAGGGAGAGACTGGTCGACCTGGGCCCGGAGTCACTGGCAGACGCCGAGCTGCTGGCGATCCTGCTCGGAACCGGCACTCGCGGTCGCAGTGCCTTGGACCTGGCCCACGACCTGCTGGCGGACTACTGCGGTCCGTCCGGGCTGGCAGGAGCCGAGACGACCGAGCTGGCCAGGCGAACTGGCATCGGCCCGGCGAAGGCTGCGCGGGTCATCGCCGCGTTCAGTCTCGGCCGGCGGATCAGCCCACCCGCGCCGCGGCTGC
>Ga0075015_100000640_pt1 | contig 12386 bp, 13 predicted proteins | sample AleBraG_ABR_2013_FD_71476 | JGI IMG/M metagenome (GOLD analysis project Ga0075015, IMG submission 71476) | Freshwater sediment microbial communities in response to fracking from Pennsylvania, USA - Alex Branch Run_MetaG_ABR_2013 | ecosystem: Environmental > Aquatic > Freshwater > Creek >...
GTCGTCAAGGCCGACGGCCTCGCCGCGGGCAAGGGCGTGGTGATCGCCGCGACGCACGAACAGGCACTCGCGGCCATCGAGGGCATGTTCGCCGGCGCATTCGGCCCCGCCGGCGACACGGTCGTGGTCGAGGAATTCCTGCCGGGCGAGGAAGCGAGCTTCATCGTCATGGTGGACGGGGCGCACGTGCTGCCGCTCGCGAGCTCGCAGGACCACAAGCGGCTCGGCGACGGTGACGCGGGGCCCAACACGGGCGGCATGGGCGCCTACTCGCCGGCGCCGGTCGTGACGCCTGCGCTGCACGCGCGCATCATGCGCGAGGTCATCGAACCGACCGTTCGGGGCCTCGCCGCCGACGGTACGCCGTACGTCGGCTTCCTGTACGCCGGCATCATGATCGGGCCGGACGGCACGCCCAACGTGCTCGAGTTCAACTGTCGCTGCGGCGATCCGGAAACGCAGCCGATCATGATGCGGCTCGAGTCGGACCTGACGGTGCTCGTCGACGCGGCGCTCGCCGGCCAGCTCGATGCGGTCACGGCGCAATGGGACCGCCGCGCGGCCGTCGGCGTCGTGCTCGCGGCCCAGGGCTATCCCGGGACGCCGCGCCGGGGCGACACGATCACGGGCCTCGAAGCGGCCGCGCAGCTGCCCGGCAAGGTGTTCCATGCGGCGACCGCCACGGCCGGCGGCGCGGTGGTCACTGCGGGCGGCCGCGTGCTCTGTGCGGTCGGGCTCGGCGACGAGGTCGGCAGCGCGCAGCGCGCCGCCTACGCGCTCGTCGACCTGATCCGCTTCCGCGGCATGCAATGCCGGCGCGACATCGGCTTTCGCGCCATCGCGCGCGAGCGTGCATGAGCCGCATCCTGATCCGCCGCTCGCATGCGCTCAAGCCCGCCGAGGCGCGCGAGCGCGTCGCGCACCTGGCGCGCAAGCTCGGCGAGCGCTTCGGCGCCGAGTGCCGCTGGCAGGGTGCGGTGCTCACGATCAGCCACTCGAACGTCACCGGTACCGTGACGCTGGCCGAGCGCGACATCGTCGTCGATGCCGAGCTCGGCTTCGCGCTGAGCCTGTTCCGCAGCCGCGCTGAACAGGAAATCGCGCGCCTCCTCGACGAGGAGCTCAGCGCCTGACGGTGGCCGGCGTGCCGCCGCCGGCCGCCGCCCGCGGCGACACCGCGCGGCGCACGCGCACGGCCTCCTCCTGGTCGACGGCCTCGAGCAGTCCGGCCACGCGCCCGAGCTCGAGGTCGAGCTCCGGAATCAGCACGTTCTCCAGTGCCCGCGCGCGGCGCTGTGCACGCTGGTACTCGCCCGCCAGCCGCAGCAGGCTCGCCTCGAGCGCCGCCTGCCGTGCGCCGAGCTCGATGACGCGCTGGAAGGCACGCGCGCAGGCGGCGGCCTGCGCCGCGGCTTCGAGCGGCTGCGCGGCCGGTACGGCCGGGCCGAGCTCGAGCGTGGCCACGGGCAGCCGCACGCCGAGGAAGCCGCGCCAGTGCAACTCGAAACGCGGCGCGCGCGGCGCATGCACGGGCTGCGACTCGGCACCGTCGCAGCCGCCGGCCGCAATCAGCGCGGCCAGCGCCTCGCGCGCGCCGCCGAGCGCGAGCTCGTGCTCGCGCGCGAGCTGCTCGTGCACGCGCAGGCCGCGCAGGATCTCGGCGGCGAGCAGCATGCGCTTCTCGTCGAGCAGCGAGTAGCCTTCGCTGTAGACGCGCCGCTCCTCGCGCAATTCGAGCCAGCCGGCGCGCGTCGCGCTGACGCGCTCATCCGCCATGCGCACCACCGGGCTGCTGCCGCGCCTGCCGCTGCGTCGCGATGTGCGCGGCGATCTGCGCCTGCGACAGGCGCGTGAGATCCGTTGCGGGCAGCTGCGCGAGCGCAGCCCAGCCCGCGGCCATGCTCTGCTCGAGGCTGCGCGCGCCGTCCTGGTGCACCACGTCGCGCTCGAACACCGTCGCGAATTCGAGGAAGCGCCGGTCGGCCTCGCCGAGCCCCTCCATGCCCATCACGCTCGCGAGCACGCGCACGCGCGTGGCGCGCGCGTAGGCGGCAAACAGCTGGTGCGCGAGCGCCGGGTGATCGGCGTGCGTCGCGCCCGCGCCGACGCCGAGGTTCATGAGCCGCGACAGGCTCGGCAGCACGCTGACGGGTGGATAGACGCCCTTGCGCTCGAGCTCGCGGTCCAGAACGATCTGCCCCTCGGTGATGTAGCCGGTCAGGTCGGGGATCGGATGGCCGATGTCGTCGGCCGGCATGGTCAGGATCGGCAGTTGCGTGAGCGTACCGGGCCGGTCGGCGATGCAGCCGGCCCGCTCGTACAGCGAGGCGAGGTCGGAGTACATGTAGCCCGGGTAGCCCTTGCGGCTCGGCACCTCGCCGTGGCTGGCCGACACCTCGCGCAGCGCCTCGCAATAGTTCGTCATGTCGGTCATGACGACGAGCACGTGGCGACCCTCGACGAAGGCGAGGTACTCGGCGGCCGTGAGCGCGACACGCGGCGTCAGCAGCCGCTGCGCGCTCGGCTCGTCGGCGTGGCTCAGGAACATCACGGTGTGGCCGAGCGCGCCGCTGTCGAGCATTGCGGCGCGAAACGCCTCGGAGGTGTCGTGCGACACGCCGATGCCGACGAACACGACCGCGAAGCCGCCCGGTGCGGCGCCGCGCAGCCGCGCGCGCGCTGCGATCTCGGTCGCGAGGCGGTCGTGCGGCAGCCCGCCGGCCGAGAACAGCGGCAGCTTCTGGCCACGCACGAGGCTGTTCATGAGGTCGATCGCGGTGACACCGGTCTCGATGAAGTCGCGCGGCAGCGTGCGCGCCGCCGGGTTGATCGCGAAGCCGTCGATGCGGGCGCGCCGCTGCGCGCCGACCGGCGGCCCGCCGTCGATCGGCCGGCCGATGCTGTCGAACACGCGCCCGAGTAGGCCCGGGCCGACGCCGAACAGCAGCGCCTCGTCGCGAATGTGGACGCGTGTATCGCCGAGGCCGAGGCCACGCGTGCTGTCGAGCACCTCGATGACGAGTCGCTCGGCGTCGACCGCCGCGACGCGGCCGACGCGTGTGCGCCCGTCGCGGCCGGCGACCTCGACCGCGGCGTTGAGGCCGACGTTGACGGTGCGGCGCAGGAACAAGAGCGGCCCGTCGATGCGGGTCGCGGCCGACTCGACGGTGACGTCAGCGCGCACCGGCCGGCTCCGCCGCGAGCGCCGCGAACGCATCCTCGACCTCGCGCCCCAGGGCATTGAGCCCGTCGGGCGCCCGCTCGCCGTAGTCCTCACCGAGGCGCGCGAGGCGCGGCAACAGCGGCAGAGCGGCGATCGCGCGCGGTTCGACGCCGCGCGCAACGGCGCGCTCGGCGAGCTCGATGAAGCGCATCACGAGTCTGAGCATCGCGGTCTGGCGTGCCGGCGAGCAGTAGCGGTCGACCGGTGAGAACGACGACTGGCGCAGGATCGCCTCGGCGAGCAGGTCGGCGCACAGCATCGTGACCTGCTGCGCGGGCGGCAGCGCGTCCCGGCCGACGATGCGCGCCATGCGCTCGAGGCGCGCCTGCTGCTCGAGCAGCGTCAGCATGCGCTGCCGGTGCTGCGGCCACTCGCCGTTGCCGTTCGCCTGCCACCAGGCCGCCAGCTGCAGCGCGTCCGAGCTGTACGACAGTAGCGGATGCACGGCCGGAAAGAAGCGCGCCTGCGCGCGCTCCGGATCCAGCGCCCAGAAGCTGCGCACGAGGCGCTTGGTGTGCATCGTCACGGGCTCGGTGAAGTCGCCGGCGGGCGGGCTGATCGCGCCGATGATCGTCACCGATCCCTCGCGGCCGCCGAGCGTGCGCACGCGCGCGGCGCGCTCGTAGAACTCCGCGAGCCGAGAGCTCAGGTAGGCCGGGTAGCCGGACTCACCGGGCAGCTCGCCGAGGCGGCCCGAGACCTCGCGCAGCGCCTCGGCCCAGCGGCTCGTCGAGTCGGCCAGCAGGGCCACGTGCTGGCCCTGGTCGCGGAAGTACTCGGCCACCGTGACGGCCGTGTAGATACTCGCCTCGCGCGCCGCGACCGGCATGTTCGAGGTGTTGGCGATGATGACCGCGCGCTCCATGAGCGGACGGCCCGTCCGCGGGTCCTCGAGCCCGGGAAACTCGTCGAGTACCTCCGCCATCTCGTTGCCGCGCTCGCCGCAGCCGACGTAGACGATGACGTCGGCGTCGCACCACTTGGCGATGGATTCCTGCAGGATCGTCTTGCCGGTGCCGAAGCCGCCGGGCAGCGCCGCGCGGCTGCCGCGCGCCACCGGGAACAGCGTGTCGAGGATGCGCTGCCCCGTGACCATGGGCGTGACCGGCGGCAGGCGCGCCGCGACCGGGCGGGCGCGCCGCACGCTCCACGACTCGCTCAGTGCCAGCGGCTGGCGGGCGCCATCCGCCGTCTCGAGCAGGCAGACCGTTGCGCCGTCCTCGTACTCACCGGCCGGCTCGACCTCGACGACCTTGCCGCCGCAGCCGGGCGGCACGAGGCAGGCGTGCTCGCGCACGCCCGGCACCACGCCGAAGGGCTGGCCGGCCGCGAGCTCCTCACCACGCCGCACGCGCGGCTCGAACGCGAAGCGCGGCCGCGCCGTCGCCGCAGCGCCCGACGCGATGAACGCGCCGGCCGCCCGCTCGAGCGGCCGCAGCAGCCCGTCGAACAGCCGGCCGAGCATGCCGGGGCCGAGCCGGACGCAGAGCGGCTGGCCGGCACCCACGACCTCGTCGCCGGGCCTCAAGCCGGTCGTGTCCTCGTAGACCTGGGCGACGATCTCGCGTTCGTCGAGCTGGATGACCTCGCCGAGCAGCTGGCGCGGGCCGACTGCCACGGCTTCGTACACGAAGAAGCCGCCGTCGGTCGCGGCGCGGACCACCGGCCCGCCCGCCCAGCTGATGGTGCCGTGTGCCACGCTCACTCCACCGCTGCCGGTCCGAGCGCCGCCGCGAGCTGCTGCGCGAGCGCGGCGTCGACCGCCGGGCGGGCGCGCACGAGTCCGGTCGAGGTCGCGTCCAGCGTTGCACCATCGGCCGTGACCGCGAGTCCCGCAGCGCACGCCGCATCGATGCGTACCTCGACGGCGCGTGCCCCGAGCCGCCTGGCCTCTGACTCGAGCTCGGTGCGCTCGGCCGCGGGCAGCGGCGCGCATACGATGTGCCAGGCGCGGCTGCGCAGCAGCCGGGCCGACTCGGCGAGCGCCGCCCGCCACCATGCGCGCCGGGTCGCCGGCGCCTGCCAGCGCGCCGCGAGCGCCGCAGGCAGCAGGCGCCAGCTCATCGCCAGCAGTCGCTGCAGCAGTGCGAGGCGGCGCAGGCGCAGGTCGCCCTCGCGCGCCACCTCGACCTCGCGGCAACGCGCGCGCACGCGCTCGCGCTTGGCACGCGCCGCGCCGCGCAGCCGCTCGCGCGCCTCGCGGCGCGCCGCGGCGAGCAGCGTGGCGGCCGTGGTCGAGGCCTCCATGCCGGCCCGTGCACAGCTCGCGTCGCGCTGCCGCGCGACGGCCTCGAGCAGGACCGCGAGCCGCGCACGTGGCCCATCGGGCGCGTTCATTCACCGGCTCCGAGCACGCGCCAGAGGCGCTGCGCGAGCGGCGGCGCAGCGGCGTGCCCGGCGACGTCGGCCACGATCAGCACGAGTGGCGCGGCACGCTCGCGCGCCGCGTCGAGCACGGCGTCCGGCAGCTCGCGTGCCTGCGCCGCCGCGACCAGCACGAGGTCGGCCTCGGCACAGGCCGCCGCCATGGCTGCACCGACCGTGCCCGGGTCCGGCACGTGCGTGGCCGCGCCGGCGAGCCGGTAGCCCGCGGCCGAGAGCGCGTCACCGACGAAGGCCACGCGCATGCGTCAGCCGATACGGTTGAAGATGAGCACGGCGACGATGAGCCCGTAGATCGCGATGCCCTCGGCCAGGCCGACCAGGATCACCATGCGGCCGAACAGCTCGGGCTTCTCGGCCAGCGCGCCGACCGCCGCGCTGCCCACCTGGGCGACCGCATAGCCCGCCGCGAGGGCCGAGAGGCCCGCGGCCGCCGCGGCCGCGGCGAAGGCCCAGCGCGTGACGCCGGGATCGAGTGCGACGGCCGCCGCGGCGGCCGCGGCCTGCGCAGGCTGCGCAGGAAGCAGCACGAGGCCGGTGGCCGTGGCGAGCAGCGCCGCGAGCGCGGCGAGCGCGACGAGAACGAGAGTGACGGGACGCATTCTAGGGTCTCCTTGCGGCAGACGTGGCGGCACCGGGCAGCGGCAGCGGTGCGAACACGCGGCCCTCGCCCTTCAGGAAGCGGATGAAGAATTCGAACAGCACGAGGCGCGTGGTCTGGATCGCGACCACGAGTCCCTCGAGCACGAGGATCACGAGGTTGCCGAGCGCGAGCGCGAGCCAGTAGCCGGTCCCGGAGCCGGCCGTCGCGGCGATTCCGACCACCGCGGCGGCGAGGCCCGCGTGCGCGAGCGCGAACGCACCGGCACGCGCGAAGGACACGGTGTTGACGATGAGCTGCAGAATGCTCTCGAGCAGCTCGCCGACCGCGCCGAGCGCCGCGCCGGGGCCCGGCGCGAGCACCCGGCCCGCGACGCTCCAGCACGCGCCGGCCAGCACGGCGAGCAGCGCGCGCGAGTCGAACGGGCTCGCGAGCAGCCCGAGGTAGGTCAGCACGAGCCCTGCGCGTTCGCGCCACCAGTCGCGCGCACGGCCCGACCAATGATGCGCGGCCGCATCGAGCGCGAAGCCACCGAGCAGCAGCACGGCACCGAAACCGAGGCTGACGAGCAGCACCTCCAGCGGCCGCGCGAGCGGCGAGAGCCACAGCGGCGCAATCAGGTCGTCGCGCGCGAACAGCGAGCCGTACAGCCAGCCCCACAGCATCGCCGCGAGCCCGCCCGGCACGAGCAGCGCGAGCGGCGGGTAGCGGCGGCGCAGCGCGAGCCCGGCGGCCAGCAGCACGAGTCCCTGGCCGACGTCGCCGAACATGTAGCCGAACATGAGTGGCGCCACGAGCGCGACTACGGCGCTCGGGTCGGCTTCGCGCGCCGATGGCATGCCGAGCAGGCGCACGAACATCTCGAAGGGGCGCGCCCAGGCGGGGTTGACCAGCACCATCGGCGGCTCGATGCCGCCGGGCGCGGGCGGGAAGTCGAGCAAGTGCGGCACGCCGGCCTGCGCGAGCGCCAGCGGCAACGCGTTGCTCGCCAGATCGGAGGTCCAGCCCGTGACCCAGGCGAAGTGTTCCGTGACCGGCAGCTGTGGCACGTGGCGCGCGAGCCAGTCGAGGAACGTGAGGTCGCCGAGTACGCGCGGCAGGCTGTGCCGGGCCTCGAGCGCGGCGAGCTCATCGCGCGCCGCCGCAACGGCGCGCTGCACGGAGTCGCGCCGCGCCACGATGCTCGCGCGCGCCGCCGCATCACGTCCTGCAAGACCGGTGGGCCACTCGACGGCGCGCGCCCGCGCCGCCGCCAGCGCGCGCGTGTATGCGGCGAGCGGAGCGCCCGTGCCGAGTGCGAGCAGCCAGCGCTCGCCGTCGAGCAGCCACTCGGCAAGCAGCACGTCCTGCGGCGCCATGGGCCGCGGCGCAGACTCCGGCAGCACGTACAGGCGGCTCGCGAGCGTCGGGCCGGCGCCGGCCAGCAGCGCGAGATCCGGCAGCTCCGTGCCCTGTGCCGCGACCAGCCGCGCCAGCGATTCGAGCGTGGCGCGCTCGGCGCTCGCGGCCTCGAGCACGCTGATGACCGGCTCGGCCTGCTGCGCCCAGGCGCGCAGCGCGGCGAGGCAAGCCGCGGCGCGCGCCGCGAGCGCGGTGCCTTCCTCAAGGCCGATGCGGCGCTCGGGCGCCGGCCAGTACGCGCTGAAACGTGCGGCCAGCCGCGCGTAGTCGGCGAGCGCCGCGCGGTAATCCGGCAGGCTCAGCTGTGCCGCCACGGCGCGACGCGCCTCGAGCTCGACCGCGCCGGTCTGGGCCAGGCAGCCCAGTACCGTCGCCAGCGCCTCGTGCGTCGTGAGCACCTCGAACCAGCGCGCGCGGTGCGGCTTGAGGCTCATGCGGCGGCGGCTCCGCGCTCGAACAGCAGCGCACGCAGCAGCGCGGCGCGCAGCCGGTCGGCGTCGCGTCGCACGAGCAGCAGGTGCGCGCTGGTCGCCACCGCCGTCTGCGGCACGCGGCGAAAGACACGCTCGAGCAACTGCTCGCCGTGTCCGAGCGCGGCCGTCGAGGCCACGCGCGCCAGCGCGAGCGCGCTCGCCACGCGCGTGACGCCGGCCCGCTCGGCGGCGCTGTGCGCGGCAACGAGCCGGCGCCAATGCGCGTCGAAGTCGCGCGCCGCCTCGCCGGATGCCTCTGCCGCCACGAGCGGCGCGAACTCGCCCGCGGCGAACTCGGCCGGCCGCGCGCCCGGGTCGGCGGCCGCAAGTGCGGCGAGCTGCGGATCGGCGCGCATCCACGGCGCGGCCGGTGCGCCGCGCAGCAGGGCCGCTGCGGCCGGCAGCCACGGCAGCAGCGCCAGCCAGCGCGTCGCGGCCCGATCCGCGGCGGGCTGGTAGGCCGCGATTCCGAGGCAGTACGCGCGCCAGCGCGCGCGCAGCTCGCGCTCGACCTCGTGCGCCGTCGAGCGCGGGCCGAAACCCTGTACCCACGGGCGCAGGCAGCTCGCGCGCGCGACCTCGAGCAGGTGATCGGCCACGCGTGCCGAGTCGATCGCGCGCCACAGCAGCGCGCCGGGGCGCGCGCCGTGGCGCGCCTGCAGGCGCGCGTGCAGGCAGGCGTAGGCGCTAGCGGGCCTCACCCGCCTGATCCGTCAGCTCGGCGGCGAGCGCCTCGGCCGCGCGCCGCGCCAGCGCTTCGAGCACTTCGGTGCTCGGCTCGGCAGGGCCGAGCTCGCAGGCTGCCAGCGCCGCCGCGCGCTCGTCGGCCACGCGCTCGGTGCGGGCGTGAATGGCGCTCGCGGCTTGCTCGGCCCGCGCCACGAGCGCACGCGCCGCAGCGCGCGCGTCTGCGACCGTGCGGGCCGCCGCGCGCTGCGCCGCCGCGACTGCCTCGCGCCCGTCGCGTTCCGCCTCGAGCGCCAGCTGGATGGCGGCCGCCGCGGCGAGCTCGCCGGCCGCCGGCACGCGCGTGTCGCCGCTCGCCATTGGCATGGGCCGGCCTCCCAGTTGCAAGGGGCGCAGCCGCACCCTGCAGCTCGCGCCCGCTCCGGTCCAGCTTGCGTGCAGCCACAGTCGCCGCGTAGCGGCACTTCTACGTACGCGCCATCGCGAACCCGCGGGTCGGGCGCTGCTCGCGGTCGGCCGGCCGGAATGGGCTCAGGCGGCGCCGGCAGGCCGCGGCAGCTCGAGCGTGACGCACAGGCCACCCCCGGGGGCGTTCGCGGCGCGTGCCTGCCCGCCGTGCGCCTTCATGACGCGCGATGTGATCGCGAGCCCAATGCCATCGCCGCCCGACTCACGCTCGCGCGAGTCGGCGATGCGGTGGAACGGCTCGAAGATGCGTTCGAGCTCGCTGTCCGGCACGCCGGGGCCGTGGTCGCGCACGACAATCGTGAGCGCGCTCGCGCCCTCCGCGAGCGCGATCGCGACCGCGCTGCCCGGCCCGGCATAGCGCACGGCGTTGCGCACGACGTTTTCGACCGCACTCGCGAGTAGCGGCGCGGCGCCGCGCACGCGCACGCCGCGCGCCGGCGCCTGCCAGTCGATCCGTACGTTGCGCGCCTGCGCCTCGAAGGCCGCATCGCGCGCGATGCCGTCGACGAGCTCGACCAGGTCGACGTCCTCGACGGCGAGCATGCCGGCGCCGGCATCGAGGCGCGACAGCTGCAGGACCTGGCCGATCAGCCGATCGAGCCGCTCGGTCTCGGCATCGAGGCGCGCGAGCTGCCGGCCGACGTCGCCGCCCGGCTGGCGCGCGAGGCCGAGCGCGACGCGCATGCGCGCGAGCGGCGAGCGCAGCTCGTGCGAGATGTCGCCGAGCAGGCGCTCGCGGCCGCGCAGCGTCTCGCGCAGGCGCGCGGCCATGGCGTCGAAGTCGCGCGACAGCGCGCCGAGCTCGTCGCGCCGCGCGCTGACCGCCGGCTGCACGCGCACGTCGAGGTTGCCGGCGGCGAGGTCGCGCGTCGCGGCCCCGAGCGCGCTGACCGGCCGCGTGATCGAGCGCGTGAGCAGCCAGCTCGCCGAGCCCGTGACGACGATCGCGAGCAGCAGCACGGCCCAGCGCGACTCGGGGATGCCGAGCAGGCCGATGCGCGGCCGCGGCCCGACGACGAAGACGTCGTAGCTGCGGCCGTCGGCCGCCGTGATGAGCGAGGGCGCGAGCCAGTGCGGCGCGAGGCGCATCGTGAGCGGGTCGAACGCCGGGCCCGGTCCGTGCGGCTCGACCGGCGGCGGCTCGGCGGGTGGCTCGGCCGGCAGCTCCCCCGGCCGCCCCGGCGCGCCGTGGCGATGGTGCGCGAGGAACGGCGGGACGTGGCGGCTGAGCAGCTCGCGGCCGCCGGCGTCGAGGATGAACACGTGCAGCTCCGGCCTGCCCGCTTCCTGCAGCGCGAGCCACTGCTTGAGGCCCGCCTCGCCCTCGCTGCGCAGCACCGCGCCGGCCTCCGTCACGAGCGCCGCCGCCGCGCGCGGCAGCGAATCGGAGCGCTCGGCCAGCACGAGCCAGGTCACGGCCGCGGTACCTGCGACCACGAGCCCGAGGACCGCCCAGAACGACGCGAAGATCCGCGTGTAGAGCCGGCTCATGCGTCCGTCTCACCGCCCGGCAGCGTGAGCAGGTAGCCGGCGCCGCGGATGCCGCGGATCTCGGCCTCGCCGGGGCCCACCGGGCCGAGCTTGCGCCGCAGGTTGCTGACGTGCGTGTCGACGCTGCGGTCGTACAGCTCGAGCTTGCGGCCGAGCGCCTGCTCGGTCAGCTGCTCGCGGCTCACGACCCGGCCGGCCGCGCGCAGCAGCACTTCGAGCACGCGCAGCTCGGCGCTGGTCAGCGCGACGGCCGCGCCGCGCACGCTGGCGCGATGGCGCGCCGGATCGAGGCGCAGTGAGCCGAGCTCGAGCGGCACGCCGGCCGCCGGGCCGTCGCCCGGCGCGGCGCGATCGGTGGCACGGCGCAGGATCGCGCGCAGCCGCGCGACGAGCTCGCGCGGGTTGAAGGGCTTGGCCAGGTAGTCGTCGGCGCCGAGCTCGAGCCCGACGATCCGGTCGACGTCGTCGCCGCGCGCCGTGAGCATGAGCACGGGCAGGGACTCCGCGCGCGCGCGCAGCGCGCGCAGCACGTCCAGGCCGTTGCGGCCCGGCAGCATGACGTCGAGCACGACGAGGTCGGGATGCAGCGCCGCGAGCTCCTCGAGCGCCACCGCGCCGTCATGCAGCGCCGTCGTCTCGAAGCCCTCGCGCCCGAGATACTCGGCGAGCATGGCCGTGAGCTCGCGATCGTCGTCTACGAGCAGCACGCGCGGCATGGACTTCTCCTGCATGCGCCCATCGTGCCGCGCGGCGCCACGGGAGTCACGGCCGGCGGCCCGTCTTGACGATACTTTGCCGCAGCTTTGCCTCGCGCCGTAACTATCGCGCGGCACACTCGGGCACAGTGGCTGTGGGAATCGTGGCCGCCGTCGGCGACCGGTGGCAAGGGAGGGGCAGCACATGCAACGCGGCAAGCTCGTGGCGGGACTGGCCGGACTGACGGCCGCTGCCCTGCTGATCGGTGCGGCCTGGGCGACCGTGCGGCAGGCCGACGGGGACGATCCGCCGGGCATGCCGCAGGGCCAGGCCGGGCAAGTCCGCCCGGCGTTCGACTTCGCGGTTCCGGGCCTCGTGCCGCCGCGCGCGCTCGAGCAGCTCGCGAACCGGCTCGACCTGACGAGCGAGCAGCGCCGCACGATCAGCAGCTACTACCGCGAGGCGGGACCGGTCTTCGCACAGCTGTACAAGGAGCTTGCGGCCAACGCCGAGCTCCTGGCGGCGATCCGCCCGGACGATGCGAGCTATGCGGGCATCGTTGCAAACGTGAGCGAGTCGGCCGCCGAGATCGCCGCCCAGCTCGTGCTGCAGGGCAGCCAGCTGCGCTCGCGGGTGTTCGGCGTGCTGACCGACGACCAGAAGGCCAAGCTCGTATCGCTGCAGCTCGAGATGCAGGGCGGCCTCGGGCAGCAGCGCGCCGCGTGGCAACGCGTGCCGCCGCCTGCCGACGGCTCGCCGCGCCCGGACTGAGCGCGCCGCGTGGCAACGCGTGCCGGCGCCTGCCGACGGCTCGCCGCGCGCGGACTGAGCGCGCGGCCCGCAGCGGCGGCCGCGCACGTCGCGGGCCGCCGCCGCTATTGACTCATGCATAACTAATGTCCTATCTGAGGCGCAAAGGAAGGTGCGTATGACGCAGGAAGGCGCGCAGCAGATCGGGTTGGCG
>Ga0075015_100000641_pt1 | contig 12380 bp, 8 predicted proteins | sample AleBraG_ABR_2013_FD_71476 | JGI IMG/M metagenome (GOLD analysis project Ga0075015, IMG submission 71476) | Freshwater sediment microbial communities in response to fracking from Pennsylvania, USA - Alex Branch Run_MetaG_ABR_2013 | ecosystem: Environmental > Aquatic > Freshwater > Creek >...
CCGTGGACTGAGCGCACGGATTGGCGATGCGCTTGGCGGCCCCGACGAGATCCTCCGGCATTTGGTCGCGGTCATCGTCAATCTCGCAGCTTCGTTCCTGCAGGCCGAAGACGAAGAACGCTATAGAGAGCTGATCGACATGCTGTTCGACATAGGCAGCCAAGGCCATCGGGGCCATCAACACTTCGTTCTGGGACTATTGACCCTCAGACGAAACGAAGTCGTCATTCGATTACAACACGGCCATCATGCCGGCGCACAGCAGGCCCTTGGTGAGATGGCAGCTGAACTCTCGCGAATTATCGAAGCGGAAGCGGCGTCCCTTTGTCTCAGCGCGTGTATTAGATACTGCTACGAGACAGATATTCCCGAACAAGCGTTGTCCAGTGTAGTTCAGATCGGCTGTTGTGCGCTGGACCACGCCTTGCACGCCACGGACCAACGGGGCTGGCCAAATGTATTTCAGCAATGCCAGGAGCTAGCCATGAGGCTCAGGGAGCGACACCCCGTGCAGGCGGCTGCAATCCTCCGGGCTTACAAGAAGCTGGCCCTCGCTCGTTTTGCGCAAGGTAGAAAAGTCGCGGCGGATATCGATAGGGTCCTAGAGAAGCTGGGTGAGTAAGCTCCGGCAATCTGCGTTTCTAGGATTTGCCGGATACATTGGTCGAATTCATCATGCTCACGGCCGAACTACGCTTGAGAAGCACCCAACTTTCGCTAGAAGAGTTGCTACACTCGAATTCCCGAGGGGTTGCCTCTTCATCGGGATAACGAATGATAAAGGACGTTTGCTTCAATGATCCTGGATCGCTTCCTCAGAAGTTGGGACACCGAGGTGCAGATGTAAGTGCTTGCGTTTTCATGCATGGAAGTACGCCATCCGCCTTGCCCGGAAAGAACTGATTTTGGGCAAATGATTCACTTCTTAATGGCTGACCGCCGAGAAAGATCGACCCAGCTAGACCAGTAGAGTCCGCAGCATCGTTGGAAAGGTCAGGTGGAAGTGGCTTTGCAGTCTAACAAAGGTGTAGATCGCCGAGCGTTTGACGACACCCTGACAGATTGCTAGACCGCCCTTTGCGCCTAGCGCAAATCCCGAAATCTTGACCGTTCTGACGTGGGTGGCGCAGCGACTGGGGAAACGAGGAGTTTGTTACTACGGCCCCAGCGTGCGAACATCGCGGTATGCCTTCCCGAAAGAAAATCGACCTGCAAAAAGTCCTCGCCTGCCTGAATACCACCTGCACGAAATGCGACAGGTGATCGTGAGGGCGAATTTCGAAGAGATGATCTGCCCCGCTTGCGGAGCCGTCTTCGAGCCAGAAAAGCGGAGACCCTGATCACAACGAGGGTCTACACGGATAGTTTTTGGTCGGGTTTGCTGATCGCAGGGACGATCATCAGATGGTCGTCATTCCTGGCGCACCGCTGGATCATCGCTGACGGCGCACGTTTCGTGTAGATGTCGGTTGATACGAATGGCCTCCAAACCACACCGCTTCGCGGGTACCAGGAGAAAGCATAGCATTGCTTGTGTGATGGAAGCAGACTATAGTAATCAGCCTCAAGCCTGGCGGGAGGCGGTATGGCCTGCAGGGTCCTCTTCTCCACGACTGTCTTTCTTCTCTGGGTCGCTTGTGGTTCCGACACGGGACAGACCGTTGCAGCCTTGCGGGTACCGAAGTCTGTGAGCACATGGCTCGCGCAGGTGCGGAGCGGTGATGTGATGACTCAGCGGCGGGCGCGACGTTCGCCTAAAGAAATTGGATCCAATCGTACTGCGGCGGCAACAATTCTGGCGCGCGCTCTGGCAGACAAAGATCCTCGGGTACGCCGGTACGTGGCCGACGCGATGGGCGAGTATCAACTCGAACCGGCACGCTCAGTCGAGGCATTGATACAGGCCCTGGCAGATCCAGATAGGTCTGTGCGGGACCACGCGGCGATCGCATTGACCAAAATCGGAGCACCCGCGATTCCGCGACTCCTGGCGGTGATTCGCGCCGATCCCAACGGTCAGGCAAATCAGAACAGGCCGACCATGCGGGCCTTCGCGGCTTTTGCGCTGGGAAAGATAAAGGCGGGTTCGGCGCGAATCATTCTCAAAACGCCGCTGAATCTCGAAGACTTGAATCCATACGAGGCTTGGGTCGTAAGCGCGCAGCCGCAGGCCACGGCGGACGCTCTGCGAGCTTGGCTGACCTCGCCGGCGGAAAAAGTCCAACTACTCGCGCTGGATGGGTTGTCCGAAGATCGGCAGGCAGCGCTGAACGCCGCCCCGGAGCTTGTAAGGTTACTACGGCAGGGTAGGGCACTAGTTCAGGAGAGGGCCGTTGATGTGTTAAGGGAGATCGGACCAGAGGCTTCTGCCGCCGTCCCTGCTCTGATTGAGGAACTCAAGAGCCCGAACGCCAAATTGCGCATTGCAGCCGCGGAAGCACTGGGTCGGATTGGGGACCCCACGGAGTTGAGTGTCCCTGCTCTAACTGGACTGCTGCAAGGTGCGGACAAGGCTACCGAGAAGGCCGCGCTGCAAGCGCTGGCCTACATAGGTCCAAGTGCTGTTGCGGCCTGTCCGACAGTGCGATCTTTGGCGAGCCCGGCTGACATAGACGAATCAACAGGACTTGATGCGATTCGTAGCGTTTGTCCGCATGATCGAGCGACGATTGAAGCACTAGTTGCGTTGGCCGCAGATCCCAACCAGATGCCCCGTGTAGTTTCGACGTTGGGGTTTTTCGGACCCGATGCGGTGCCGGACCTGGTCGCACTCTACCGAAAAGGCGATCCCAAACTACGACAGAACGTCGTGGAAGCACTGGGCAATGAGCCCGAGCCTCTACCGAGCATCATATCTGCGCTCACCGACGCCCTTGCCGATCCGGATCGAAAAATCACCCATGATGCGGCCGTCGCGCTGGGACGTTTTGGTACTCGGCAAAATGCAACGCCTGAATTGACTCAGCAATTACCGACCATCGTGTCTGCGCTCACGCACGCGCTTGCCGATCCGGATCTTGAATATGCACGTGATGCGGCCGTTACGCTGGCGCGTCTTGGAGCGGCAGCGCGGAGTGCAACGCCTGAATTGATCCGGCAATACAATGCGAAGCGAAACCGCGCCGCCCTGAACTGCGCATTTGCCGGGATCGGACCCGACGCAGCTGAGGCGCTGCCGGTTCTGCGCGATGTAGCTGCCGACAAGGTAGCCTATGAGCAAGTCGAAGACGCAGTATTAAGGGGCAACGGATACGATGCCTGTTCAATGTCGTCGACATTTGCACACATTGGGCACGCATCAGTTCCGTTCTTGGTGGAGTTGCTTGCCAGTCCGCATTTTGCGGGAAATGCGCTGGCGAACTTGCTGGGCGAGGATGTGCCGAAAGATACGGCGCCGTCTGTGGTGGCGTTGCTGGGCGACTCTGCAAATCGGGACAATGCAGCGCAACTCCTTTCGGAGATGGGAGATGCAGGGTTCGCTGAACTGGCCAAGGCGACCCTCAATCCAGATGCGAACGAGAGAGAGAGTGCAGTCATCGGGCTGCGGAAGGCAAATCGCGGTTGTGACTCTACGGTGTCAATCGCGAAGCCACTTGCGCATGATCCGGAGCCGCGCGTGCGGATACAGGCAGGGTGGGTGTTCAAGGATTGCCCCGCGGCGGCGCCCGAGTTTGCAGCTTTGAAAGATGATCCTGATGAGAGTGTTCGTAGCGCTTTCAGAGAAGAGCCGCCGAAGCCGAGCCTGCTCGAACGCTTCCTGAGCAATGATGCGGGTGACCGCGAAAGTATTGCCAACCAGATTGAAGCGCTGGGCGATGAAGCCAAGCCTTTCATTCCTCGCTTGCGCGACGCGCTTTCAAGCTCTAATGAAGAGTTGGCTGAGGATGCGGCTTTGCTGCTCTCCCGCCTCGATGCTGGGCCAGATGACGACATGTATCGCTCGCTTTTGCTTGACAGTTTTCTCGAATCCTACATGAGGAAGACCATGCGGTTGATCGAAGTCTATACGGGCGAGATCAGATTGAAAACCGGGGCGGCGGGACCGGGGGATGAGTCCCTTCCCAAACTGCCGTGGCCCATCCCAAAACCGTCACGCCTGGACGTGATCCCCAAGACCCTGTTGAGCGAGGCAAAGACGTTGGGAGAAGTTTACAGCAAGCTGAATACTGGTCTGGGCCGTGTGGGCTTTGGGGAGAATGGCATCTTTGCGGTGCCCGCTGGTTTTGCAATCGTGACGGGGGTAGAGCGTATCGCCGATGACATGGCTTCATACAAGGAGCCGGAGCGCTGGACTTCCGGAAAACTCCCTCTTCGCGCGTTCAGTCTGACCGACTATTTAAGTAGCTTGTTTCTCGACCGTCCCGGACAGTTTCGTCTGTTCATGTTTATGGTAACGGACAAGAGTCCGGAGCTCAGCAACAAACAACTTACGGAGAAGGAGGCTCGTGACCTGGCTTTGGAGGGTGACCGAATTCTGCCGAATTCCATCGCGGACGAGATCTTCGCGGACAAGCAATGCTATGTCTTGGTCTATCACTTCGAACGGAAGGTCGGTGGCGACGCGGCGGAACTAACGCCGAGTCCGTTTATGATCAACACTCACCTGACAGGGGCGGGACTCACGCAGTTCGTCCAGTAAAGACCGGGAGGATTCATGGCTGACGCAAAAACATCATCGGTAAAAGCGGAAACGATCCAGCTCTCGGCGGCGCGGAATCGCCTCGCGCTAGTCTGGCTGTTTACGGCGGGCGCCATCTTCCTGTTACTGATTGTACAGACGTTCCTAGGGCATTTTGAAGATAAGTCGCAGGACGTGTGGAGTTGGGTGCTGCCAACACTTATGCCCACGCTTACCTTGATGGTGACTGTGGTAGGGGCCGACGCGCTGAGGGCCGAGGCAACCGATATGGTGGTTCGGAAAGGCTTCTTTCGGCTGGCACTGGTGATGTCCGTTTTTTATTTGTTGCTGGTGCTGGCCACGTTGTTAGTGGAGCCTTTGACTTCCATTCGTCTCCTCGACCTGCTCAAGATCTCCAATCTTTGGCTCGGGCCACTGCAGGGACTGGTGACGTCTGCTTTAGGGCTGTTGTTTTTCTCAAAGCGGGCCGCCGAAGCATAACGCAATTGTGGAAATAAAGTAGGCGGTAACCATGCGACTGCGCACGATGTTGGCGATAGCGTCCTTTATCATTCATTATCCCGAGCAAAAGACGACCGCATTAAAAATCCAGATGCGATTCGAATTCTGCGAACTCGGCGATGGTGTCTCGGCAATCTTCACGAAGTAGTCGAACGGGCTTTGCCGACCCTCGGGAGGACGCAACCATAGCGGATGGATCAGCACGTGGGCGCCAGTCGAAATCGCGGCCCGCATTCGCTTCAGTAAACACTTGCCGACTTCACAGGACTAATGTTCTTCCAAGCTCGTTTTGTCGCCAGTCTCCGGAGTGCCGACGGCCGCCTACAAGCCGCGGAGTGGGCCAATGACACGCTACTCCGCGCTCGTCAGCAAATTCATCGATTTCTTCCCGTATTTCTGCGATCATTCCAACCGCGATATGCCATGAGCTTCTGGCGGATACCTGGGCTTTCGACGTTCATTCTTCCCAATGAGAACGGCCTAGAAGAAATTGCTGAAAGACTGAGTCTCGCGATGACATCGCTACACTCTGTCTAGTTCAGTTTCTGGCGACTATAGCAGCGAATGACTTAGGAATTCGAGTGAACACAGATACATCTGAACGGATGTTTGGCCGGGGATTCTGGAAGAAGCTATTCGGTGTCGGATGAGTTACTGAGAAATGTCGGCCGTCAGCTTGGCCCACTTCGGAATTGGCAATAGCGCCTGGCGCCAAAATGAGATCTTGGGAGTTCTCGAAGAATGAATCAGATACTTCCGGACGTCAACAGTTTGATCGAGAAGCTTTCAACAAAACACCCAGACGAGGTCATAGGAGAGTTGACCCGGATCGGAGCACCCGCAGTTGATTCGCTCATCCCGGTGCTCAATGGCGAGCGCAAGGTCCGTTCAGATGAGGTCAGGAGGTTAGCCCCCTGGGGTCTCGAGGGGTTGGAGGCACAAGCTGCCAACGACAAGTGGGTACGTGTGTATGCAGCCAAGGCGCTCGGTAGGATTGGAGATGCGCGGGCCGTCAAAGCGCTTGGCGACTCGCTGTACGACTCTGATTGGTTGTTACGTGATGAGGCCGCACGTGCGCTAGGCGCATGCGGGCCAGAAGGGGTAGCGACTCTTTTGCGGACACTGCGCGACAAGACCTGCAAAGGTAGAGATAGCTCTGCGAAAGCTTTAGGTGAGGCGCGGGAGACGAGCGCGGTCGATGCTCTCAACCGGGCTCTTACCGAGCCCGAGTTGTGCGTCTCTGCAGCGGAAGCTCTGGGAAAGATAGGGGATCCTCGCGCGGTCCCTGCCTTCATTCGCGCTCTCAGGCATAATCGGAGGCGCCGCCGTGGGCCGAAGTGGAAATGGAATTGGGACGTTTGTGCCTTTGAGGTACGTGTGGCGGAAGCGTTTGGCGTCATAAAGGACATCACCGCCTTCGAGCCGTTAATCAGCATCATTGAAGGCGGCTCGAAAGAAGCGCAAGTAGCCGCGGCGAACGCTTTGGGTAAGCTGGGGGATCCCCGCGCTGTCCCCGTGCTTCTCTCTCTTCTGCCGTCAGGCGTTCGCAATCCGCTCGTTTCTCCAGGGAAAACGCGCCTCTTTCCACGTTTGATCACCGCCATTCGCCACCGCAAAGATACGCACTCCGTCGCAAGATCCAACAGCAGCGCGGAAGCGGAATGGGGTGGCGATCCCGAACTAGCGCGAGCCGCTTTGGCATCTCTCGCAGAGATCGGAGACATTTCAGTGATTGAGCCGCTTGTTCGAGTCATTGTAAGGACTGGCGCTTTGCGGTACGAGATCGCTGAGACTCTCGTCAAGTTCGGTAATGCGGCGGTCGCGCCACTTGTTCGCCAGATTGACCATATCTCTGGTGGAGTCCGTGCCGCGCTCATTCAGCTGGGGGGATCCGCCGTCGAATCGCTTATAGGTGCCCTGGGGGACAATTCACGAAGGTCTAACGCCGCATGTCTGCTGGGAGAAATCGGCGATCGGCGTGCGGTTGAACCGCTCATCAGGTCGCTCGCTCCCGCCTGCGGGTCGGAGGTGATTTCCGCTCTAGGAAAGCTGGGAGACGCTCGCGCAGTTGAACCGCTCGTCCGCCTGCTCGATGCCGGGTGCAGGTTGGACGTGATTTCCGCTTTGGAAAAGTTGGGAGACGCTCGTGGTGCCATTCTACCGATGGTGATGGAGATGAAAAGCGCCGAACGCGAGTGCGCTGAGTTTGAGTCAGCCGAAGCAGTCGAATGGGCAGAGAAAATCGAACCGGTGCTGCGGCGCATCCTGGCGTCTAAGTCTGGCGCCGTCGCTCCGGACGACCTTCGCCTACTGGGGACACTGCAAGATACCTACGACTACCGCTACATGAATGGATACAAAAAGATCGATTTCAGCGAAGTTAAGCAGCTCGCGCGAGAGCAGCTGAATTTGCATCAGCGGCAAGACTTGGGAACTTGATAAATCCCTACTTTGTTCATCCCGGGACACTTGTGGCGCTGCCCGTCAACCTCAGTCTGACAGGATCCGAAGAAGCCGTGATGATTTCTCACACCCGCATTCTCCACCCGTGATTAGCCCGTCTAACGCATGCCACCGCGTATTTCGGCGCATCTCCACGGCATGTAAGTGATTGCAAGTACGAGATAGTAACGTCCTGAAAAACCCGTCGTCTGGCGATTGCTCCCCGGAAACGGGCAGATAGTCAGAAACTAGCCATCGGAAAGATCCTGTTTGGCGCGGCAAAAGGAGGCCGCGCCGATGGCTAAGTCCTCGAATTCCAAAAGGAAGAAGGCCGCAAAAACGGTTCTCAAGCTGCCTGATCTCGAACAGTCAAAATCCGCTGTGCTGAACAGCCTTGTCTCTGCGAGCTCCCAGCGTTCCTACGATCATGCGATTCGTGAGTTCATCGAATGGTATTGCTCTGAACCACGACTGGCGTTCAACAAAACGGTCGTGACTCGGTATCGCATTGCTCTGGAGCAGAAGCATTACGCTCCTTCCACCATCAATCTGAGATTGGCCGCGGTCCGGCGACTGGCCTACGAAGCGTCAGATAGCGGGCTTCTAAGCCCCGACTTGGCGGCCGGAATCCGCCGTGTCAAAGGAGTCCGCCGCCTCGGAGTTAGGATCGGTAACTGGCTCACGGCTGAAGAGGGCCGGCGTCTGCTGTCAGGTGCTGGCAACGCGACTCTGCGAGAGCGCCGGAATTATGCAATGCTCGCAGTGCTGGCAGGCTGTGGTCTGCGTCGGGCGGAAGCAGCAGCATTGAAAATTGAAGATCTGCAGCTTCGCGAGGGGCATTGGGTGCTCGCCGACCTGAGCGGAAAGGGCGGTCACATTCGAACCGTTCCGGTGCCTGATTGGGTCAAGACAGCAATTGATCAGTGGGCAATCCCGGCCTCTATCATATCGGGGACGTTGTTTCGATCGATCAACAAGGCGGGCCGTTTGTGGGGTACGGGTTTCACACCGAAAGTGATCTGGTCCATTGTCAAACAGGCGGCGTCAAACAGCGGTCTCTCCCGAGTAGCGCCTCATGATCTTCGGCGAACCTGCGCAAAACTGTGCCACGAAGCAGGAGGCGAACTGGAGCAGATCCAATTCTTGCTTGGCCACGTTTCGGTGCAAACCACAGAGCGTTACCTGGGATGTAAACAACGTTTTCGCAATGCGGTGAACGACCACATCGGCCTGGAACCGGGCTCTTCATGAGCCCATGTTCCATGATTCCATGCCGACTTCACGATACCTATGCGGTGTCTGCCCAGAGTGTGACCGTCCCACGCTGGATGGCGCAAAGGTATATGGCGGCCTTTTTCCTTGAAAAGAATTTCGGCCTCGTGACTCGGCCGTGCACTGTCCTAGTCATGACCGCCGTGCTGGCGCAGCAATGCGATAACGTCGTAGTATTGGCGAGCTTCCGCCAATCGGAGCGGCGTCTCTCCGTCATCTTCCTTAGCGTTGACGTCGGCGTTGTGCGCAAGGAGCACTTCCACAACGCTCTTCCAGCCATAGGAGGCCGCCAAATGAAGTGGCGTTACGCCGAGGCTCTCCTTCGCATTGACATCGGCCCCACTGGATAGCAGTAGCTCGACTGCATCGCCACGGCCAGCAACGATTGCCAAATGCAATGGTGTGTCGCCCAGTTTCGAAGTGGCGTTGGGATCAGCCTTATGGTCAAGAAGCAGTTTCACCATGTAGTCCTTGATTTCATCGGTTGAGCGCATCGCCAAATCGCTAATGGTCGACTCCTGTTGCATTTGGATGGGGAGAGTGGTGGAGACCTTGTCTCCATCCCATTTTAGGCGATCCCGACTGAAGCCCTGTCCACCCTGCATGACCAGTTCCGTCTGTAACCCTCCTCCGAATCGGAATCCCACAATCCCAGGTATTGCCGCCGACTGATAGATCCCGCGCCGCGAGAGGTCGGCGCCATGCTCAACAAGGTATTGGAAGATCGTAAGCTGGCCGTCAAGCACGGCCTCGGAAGCTGCCGTATTTCCCGCGCGAGTCTTGCGCATCACCCGGAACTCTGTCACTCCGTTTTCCTGCTTGACGTCCTCGAATAAACAGGCGTCGCCCTGTATCTCCAAGCTGGCTTTGTGCTCCACGAGCCAGGTCACCACATCCAGTTTGCCCGCATGAATTGCAGCGAACAGGGGGGTATTGGGGAGGACCCCTCCAGCCAAGCAAAACGGCGGCAGAACGCCACCGCCACTACCGTCCCTGGACAGGACAGACGGGGGGGACACGGGAACGAGCCCACCGTTCACGTCCACACCCTTCGCAACGAGCGCTTGCACGACATTCACATACCCTGACTTCGCCGCCTCAGCCAATGCGTCAACGGCGTCCTCAGGGGAAACATTCGACACAAGCGAAGCCGCCTTTTCAGCATCTCCTTTGTGGACCGCCTTGAGGAGATCCATTTTCTTATTCGCGGATGCTCCTCCAGCGGCAAAAGCCGCACTACTCAGCCACAGAGCGACCAGCATCATCGACGCGAGCGCAAAAAGAGGTGAAATTGAGAGCAGGAAATGCGGGCGAAGCAAAGACAACCTGCCCATCTTCGGAACCCCCCTTTTTTGCCGTGAGAAACTGCAACGCATTGTACGACTGGCCAAAGTCTTCAGGGCGTGGCAGGGTTGGGCGATGTTTCTAGAGCCCGCTTAGAAGTCACATCAAAGATGATTGGTTCCCAGGTACCGTCCGTATTGCTTATTTCGTTGATCGTATAAGTATGTCCGGGCTCAGTATTGAAAAATACACGTTTTCTCGGCGACTCGAACCGCGCCACGGTGTAGCCAGTTGGCGTCGTTGAGTACATGCCCTCGAAGTTGAAGGAAAGGGTGACGGAATGTTGTCCTGCGGGGAGAGCCAATTGGAAGCCTTCGTTCCATCCACCGCCATTAAATGTAGTTCCTTTCCTGCCAAAGCTTTCCGGACCTTTTCCGTCTATCTGCCAGACAGACGGCGTATCCGTTGCAGCCAAATGGAAGTGGTAGCACTTCAGGTGTTGGTGTTTGTCGTACCTACACCCGCCACCACCTTTCAATTTAACCAGTGCGGTAGTCTGGGCGCGATTTCCACTTTGAATTCCAGAATCTTCGCTTGTCTTGCTCTGCGCGCCTGCCGTGACCGGCAATAGGACAACGGCGCTCGCCGTAATGATAATGATCCAGATTGCATTGAGTCGACCGCCTCGCCCGAAGCGGCAGAAATCGCGCAGGATCACAGAAATCTCCTTGACCCATGGACCGCGCAAGTGTACACCCCCGCTCGGTTAAGTTGCACTAGGGAGTCGCGCGAAGTTCCTGATGTCATGCGATGCCGCTGTCCTCGGTGCCGCGCTCAATCGGACCCTGTCCCTCAATCTCGCGGATTCGGGTTCTGAAGGGGGCGTACGGCCTCACTTCTCTTTAGTGATGGGCCTCTCACCCACGGAATCGATTTGTATTTCGATGGTGTTGGTCGCTTTCCGGTAGTAAGCTGACCATCGACAGTGGAACCCGTCGATCGCTCCGAGGTTGCGCACCTCGTTTTGCCGTATCCCTGCTCGCGGCGACGAGCTATCGAGACGTCTCCTCAAGCTCAAACCGGATACTGTCGCGGCCCTGGGTCCTGAAGTACGAAGGAGATTCAATGATGCGTACACCGGTTCTGAGCATCCTTGCACTTTTGCTACTTTTCAACGCAGCTGTTTATCCGAAGCCCCGGACAGGTATTGCGGCAGCGCTGGGGCAGCAAGGAGCCACTGGTTCCGCATCTCTCTACATTTTCATGAAAGCCCCGAATAACCTGTGCCCGACGGTCGAAATAGACGGGATAGATGCGGGCTGCCTTTATAACAACACCTATTTCAAGCTGAGCGTTTCTCCAGGCAAGCACACAGTTAAAGGGACTATAGGAAGGCGTGTTTCCAATGTCGTAATCGATGTCGTCGCTGGAGAAACTCACTATCTGAGAATCTCACCCAAGTTTAGTCAATTAGAGCTCGTCGAAGTGTCTAAGGAAGAAGCCTCACGGACGATTTCGAAAGGGGTGTACCTAGAGTCTGGACTGACGGCAGGGGTCGCGTCGCCGACCTGCCTACTGCTTCGGGCCGAGGCGCAGGCGTCTTCCCCTGCGGGAAACCTGCAGACTCCGGTGTCTGCCTCAGGTTCAGTCGGCTCGAGATCGAATAGTGAAGTGTCGCAAGCCAGCGGCGACATTGTTGATCTGCTCGAACAGAAGCAGATCGAAGTGCAGACTTCAGGCAACGGAATTCAACACGTCGTCGTGCGACTGCACCGGCTGGTGGCCACGCCGATCGACGTTCGCATTCCTATGGGTACGTATTTCATCGCACCTAACAAATCTGTGCAGGACATGATCACCACGCGAACTGCCACGGTGCAACTGCCTGATGATCGTTGGCAGAATGCCACCGTCTCAGTGGCTTGCGCCAACCGTATGCTGCCGGAGCCGGGATCGGGGGACACTTTCACAGTGGCTCGCGCCTCCAAACGGGAAGAGTTGGATCGGCTCATGCCGTTGTTGGCTGCGGCGGAAGCGAGTGATCCTGTGCGGCAGGCGGCCGTGTGGATTGTCACTGATAATGCGAATTACACCGATCTGGGCGGCCTGAAGTCACACTCCTCGCGCCTAATCGATGAAGACGCCGCCGCACGAGCCATCTTGCTTTGCGAGTGCGCGGGCATAAAGGTCATGCAAAAAGCCATCTGGGGCGACCACATCGCCATATGGGAGAGGCTCACCG
>Ga0075015_100000643_pt1 | contig 12358 bp, 21 predicted proteins | sample AleBraG_ABR_2013_FD_71476 | JGI IMG/M metagenome (GOLD analysis project Ga0075015, IMG submission 71476) | Freshwater sediment microbial communities in response to fracking from Pennsylvania, USA - Alex Branch Run_MetaG_ABR_2013 | ecosystem: Environmental > Aquatic > Freshwater > Creek >...
CGCCGCGGCCCGAAATATTTGCGCTGCTTAGCCGTCATCTTGCGCGCGCGTTTGCGTGCCATCTTTCGACTCCTAGGATTGAGAATCATGAGCGAGCTCATCTTAAAAACCCGCGATTGGTGAATTTGTAGGTTCCGCCAACAAGATAGGCTTGCTCCCCTTGCGGCGTCACGAAAAGCCTTGGCCGCGTCGCTGCCGGAAACTCGTGATAGTACACCTCACCGTTTCCCGCGGCGCGGTAAGCTATCCCTACACATTTGCCTACTTCAAGCCCGATAACGCCTTTTCCGGGCAGCGGAATTTCGGCGAGTTCCGACGTTTTCGGATCACGCCCATGGAAGCTCCGAAATAGCTTTTTCGCTTGTTCGAGCTCGCTTGTGTCACTCATGCGGAAATCACCCGCGCAAACCTGTAATTTGCGCCAAGCCGTTTCATTAACTTTCGCGCCGCTTCAGCCGCTTGATTTTCGCTTTTAAATTTCTTGGCGGCGCCCATGCTTTTCGTGAGCTTTGCGCCCTTAATGTAGGAAAACTGAAATTGCCCGGATTTCTCCGCCATCAGTTCGACAATGTAGCGGCGCACGGTTCGGCGCCGCTTGATCCAGCGCCCGCGCTTCTTTCCGGCCGGCGCCGATCGCGTGCGTTTGCGCTTGGGCTTTTTCGGGTTTTCCGTTATGCGAATCGGCCGCGCCTGTAGCTTCATTTCAAGAGCTCCCGCGTCGCGCTGGCAATCTCGGGCGCGAACCAAAGCCCAAGCGCGATTGCGAGCAAAAGCCAAGTCGTCGAGCTCGCATTTGCCGCAATCCGGCCGACGCTATCGCGCAAGACTTGATAGCCGGTCGAAAGACCATCCGCAATTTGCTGTATCAAGGTTTCGATCGCTCCGATCGCGGCATCGACACCGTTCAAAATCAGATTCCACAGCTCGCCCAAGGCGTCGCCGAGCGCATTAATCAAAGTTCCGAGCGCCGGGTTGATGTAATCGGCGTATAGCGCGGCATTGTGCTGCAAATTGCATAGGCCCTGCGATAGCGCATCAGCACGCTGGCAAAACCCGGCCGGGGTAATGACTACAACCAAAGCCCCGTTCGGCGTCGTGTCCATGGCCTTACCTCATAAGCATGTAAATCATAGCCCCGACGCCGCCGAGCAAAAGTAGCGTCGTAGTCGAGCTCATCGGCGCCGTTGCCGGCAATGCCGCTCCGCCGGCGCCCGCACCGGCGCCATATGCAATCCCGCCCTGCGGCGTCGAATAGGCCGGCACACCGGCGGCGCGCGCCGCTTGCAACGCGCGAGCGCGCGCCGCTAGCGTCGCATAGGATAGCGGCGCGCCTTGTGCTGATGGCGAATAAGTCACCGGCCGGCCGCTTTGTTGCATGATCAGAGTCAGAAGCGGCGAGCGTTGCTGCAAGCCCTGTTGCTGTTGCCGCGGCGTCTGTCCGCTCCCGCTCGAAACCCCGCTACCGCCCGGCGTCCGTCCGCCGCTACTGCCAGAGGATGGCGGCCGATATGGCACCGGCCCGCCATAGAGCGTTGCCGGCGCCCCTGTGATCGCAGGATTATAGGCCGGCGTACCAAATTTTCCGCCCGGCGTGTAAGTGACTGGCAACACGTCTTGCGTTGCTGGATTGTAGCCTGGCGTGCCGAATTTTCCGCCCGGCGTGTAAGTGACTGGCAACACGTCTTGCGTTGCTGGATTGTAGCCTGGCGTGCCGAATTTTCCGCCCGGCGTATAGGTCACGATCGGATAATTTTGAGTCGCGGGATTGTACTTCGGCGTCCCGAAGAGCCCTCCCGGCGTATAGGTTACTGCTGGAGCTGTCCCATAGCCGAAACCCGGTGTCGTCGTTTGCATGAACCCTCCCGTTCCGCCGCCAAATCCCGTTCCGATGCCAAAGCCGCCGCCACCGACTCCGAACCCGCCGCCGCCGCCCGTTCCAGTAACCCATGACCCCGAGCTCATCAGCTTTCACTTTCTATCGGGCAAAACATGATTGACGAAACCCCCGGTGGAAACCATCCCATTGCTTGCGGTTCCGTCGCATCAAGCGAAATTAGCTCAGTTTCGCCGCCGCCACTCGTCAAAACCAGCACATGAGAATAATTCCCCGGCTTTTCAAAGCCGAGCGCGGCAAGCACGCATGGATGACCGATCGACTCGAGCAAGGTTGCGAGCAACACGCAAATGTCGTCACAATCGCCATATGCTGCCCGTAGCGTAATCATAGGCCCCTGAACGATCTCGATTGCGTGCGCGTCAAGCGAATAGCGTATGTTTTTGCGGATAAAAGCGAAAATTGCAGAAATTTCGCCAAGCCAGTTTTTGGCTGGTACGGCGCGAATCACGTTTTGCGCCGCATCCCGCAGAATCGGATTGCGCTTTCCGGCGCGTACAAGGTCACGCATTACCTTTAGCGTGGTGCGCGTGCCTGCGGCGCCGTCGGCAATTTCCGCCAAGGTCAAAAATTGGTTGCTGAAATCACTGCAAGCGCACGTCATGATCGCCGCCTTGTGGCGGCGAAACTTGCTCGTTTGGCGCCGGTTCGTAAAGCGCCTCTATCAACGCGCCGAACCACGGTCGATAGCGGCCGATCTCTGGATAAAGCGACTCGAGATAAGCTAACGGGTCGGGTTGCTGTTCCAGCGCCTCAAATGCCATTGGCGGCAATTTTTCTAGCACCCAGTCAACAAACAAATCGGGTTGAGCGCCTTCCGCCGCTTTTCCTAATAAAAAGTTTATTGCGCGGTCTAATTGCTCCGCAACGTCCGGGACAGCAAGCCGTTCTGCTAGCTTGGCATTAGCGATTGTGTGTCTTGTCTCATCGAGTTTTCGTAGCGCGTCATTTGTCGATGCCCGCGGCGGCGGCGCTGGCATTGGCATCGGCATCGGCATCGGCATCGGTTGCATTGGCGGCGCCATTTGTGGCGCCCGCGGCGTCATTTGTTGGATGGCGCCTTGCGCGAGCTGCGCCAGCGCCGGCGAATGCAGCGCATCTTTTACGAGGTCGATCAGGTTCGACTCGCCGCCATTGCCCGCCACCTTCAGCGCCAATTCCATACCCTTCTCGAACATCGAAAGCCCTATGTTCGGTTCAACCTTCGGCATCAGCCCTTGCAGCGCGGCGAATGTCTCGATTGTCTCTTTAACGCTAGGCCCAATCGGCGCTGGCGCCGGCGCCGGCGCTGGCACCGCGGCGAGCCGTCCAATCATCATTTCGAACATGCGTTCCATGCGGTCCATATGCGCGTCGAGCTTGCTTGTGTCTGGAGCCGGCGGCGCCGGCGGTACGATCGGCTTGGGGAGCGCCTCAATTTCGAGGTCATATTGCGCAAAATGGCGGCCATTGTGCCGAACCTGAACCCGAAAGGCGCCGGCGCCGTAGGGTTCGCCTTGCAATTTCGGCCGCAGGCTTTCCAGGTCGGTCCATTCGCAATCGAACATCCATCGCATGCGCGACTCCCGAAGCGATTTGCCAGCTTGCGGAATAAGCCGGTAAACGGAAGCCGATACCGCAACGTCACCGCTACCCGTTTGGTCGAAAAGCCCTTTGATTTGGCCCAATACATCCGCTTCCCGATCGCGCTGGGCGAGCTCGTATTCCGGCGTTCCTGGACTCTCAATTTTTGGCGGTCGGCCCATGCGTGGTTTTCCTAATTTGACTTTGCGCGAATCAGAGATGGATTGCTCGGCCGTTCGCGTTCGAAACGGTTGCTTAGCAATCCGCATTGTTCGGCAAAATGCTTCAGATTCTCTCGCGAAAGCGTCGATGGCGCCGCAGCAATGTCCTTTTCCGTCGCAAACGCCGCCTTGCGCAAGCCTGCGATAATTAGGTCGAGCTCGAAATCGCTAATTCGCATGCTGCGCTTCGTCCTCTTCGTCTTCCGCCGTCAGCACCTCGCGCAATTCGGCATAGGTTACGGGAAGATCAAGCACATGGCCCGCGAGCGATACCGCTGCGGCGCCACCAGTTGCAGTTTCAATTACCGCCAACACCGTTTCGGAATTGAGAAGGTATTTTTTCAGGCTTGCCGGGTTTTCGAGCTCCCAAAACATCATATGCCCCTCTCAATGTAATTTATAATTGGCAGATCGTCCTGGGCCGGCATTGGTTCACGAATGATTGCGTGGATGTCCTCAGGCTCGCCCCGAAAACTTACCCTGCGCCTGATAGTCGGGTCTTTACCCCGTAGGATTGCCGCGTCGAGCGTGGTTTTGAGGTCGGTTAAGGCCGCCTCAATCGCGGATATGATGATATCCGCATGTTGGCGCGTGACGGCGTAGCGGCGCTGGGTTGAGATTTTGGTCAACTCTTCTATTGCCCGAGCGGCCGTTGTCGCGCGCAGTTCGGCAATATGTTCAAATCTTTGTGTATTCGCCTTGGTCAATGCCCGATCGGCCGCAGCGACTCTTTCTTCGGCACAGGCAATTTCTACCTTGCCGCCCTTTGTGCGCGCCAATTTTAGCGCGTCCGTCGCTTCGGATAGCCGCGCGCATGCCTCGCGGTAGGCTTCACTCTGGTAATAGCGCCGCTTTTCATTACTTGACATAATTCCCCCCGAATCCCTTGGCCAGCGAAAAGATTGCCGCAATTTTTGACAAAACGCGACAGCCGCGCCACAGAAAAGGGATAGTTTCCAGCCATGAACGCCGCCCACAAAACAATTTTGGCCTGCTGGTGCGGTGGGCAATGTCCTCACATGCCGCCGATCCGCGAGCTCACAAAAACAAACCCCGATCGGCCGCGGATCATCGAAACGGCGTTAAAAACAATTCTGCTAGAGGCCCCAGACTGCCCAGAGGCCCACCGCGCCCTTGCTTGGCACTACAATGCCCGCAACCATGCCGCCGCCGCGGCCGAGCATTTGGAGCGCGCCCGAGCCGTTACGGGTTTGACGGCGCCCTTGTCGATCGAAATCACGAATACGTTGCGCAATGCGGCGCGGGTTCCCGCGGCTATCAAGGCGGGCCGGCGCGCGGTCGCGCTAAACCCCGACAATGTGCAAGCTTTCGTTGCCCTGGCCAGCGCGCTGCAAGCCGATGGCCAGCTTGCCGAAGCCCAAAGCATTGTCGAAGAAGCCGAGCGCAAATTTGCGCGCACCATCGCGACGCGGCGCCTCGCCGCAGTCCTGTTGTCCGATGCGAAGGATTACGCCGGCGCGATTGCGCGGCTATCGGCCGAAGACCTGATGCCGATCGAATATTTTGACCGCGGCCGTTGTCACGAGTCCCTAGGGCACTATGCCGAAGCGTGGCGCGACTGGATGGCCGGAAAGCGCATCCAGCGCGAACAGCAAGGCATGATCTATCCGCAAGAAACTATGGGCCGCCGCTTTGCTTATCTGGCCGAAATGGCCAGGCCGGCGCGCGCCTCGCGCTTACCCAGGCTTGCCGAGCCGGGCGCCAGACCATGGCCCATATTCATCACTGGATTCCCGCGGTCGGGCACCACTATGACAGAAGCGGCGCTGGCCGCGCATCCCGACATCGCGGCCGGCGATGAATTGCCGTTCTTGCCCGAGCTCATCGAGCGCCTTCCGGCGTGGACGGGATCGCGGGCGCCCTTCCCGCACAATCTCATGTCCCTATCCCTCCCTGAAAACGCCGGCGTGCCCGAGCTCGCGCGAGATTTCTACTTGCGCCAATCGGTTCACAAGATAGGCATCGATGGCGAAAAATATTTTACAGACAAAATGTGTTCAAACGAACATCATCTTTTGTTGATCAGAAATTTGTTCCCTGGCGCGCGCATCGTCCATGTCCGGCGGCACCCGCTGGATATCATTGTATCCAATATGAGCCACCATTTGATTCATGGTGCTTACAATGCGTGTTCACTGGAATGGTGCGCCACGCACTACGCCGCAACCGATGCGTTGGTGGCGCATTACAAGCGGCAATTGCCAGATTTGCCCTTGATCGAGATTCGCTATGAGTCGTTCGTAGCCGATCACTACAAGCACATTGATTCGATGTTGCCGGCCGATTTAGCGCCCTCGCCCGCGTGCTATGATTTTCACCTGTCGAAATTTCATAGCCGAACAATTTCTTACCGTCAGATCAAACAGCCTGTGAATGACCGAAGCATCGGCCGTTACAAGCCATTTTTAGAGTTTTTGCGACCGATCGTTCCGGTTATTCAGGCGACGTTAGATCGCGAAGGATATCAGCTATAGCGCCCGCCACTTCGGCGAGCACCACCGCTATTCCGAAAATGATTATCACAATCACAGTGTAGACGACGAAATCCGACAATGTTGGCATGTGCTCACCATTTCATCGCGGCGGCGATCGCGGCGAGCAAGAGCCCCGAATTTGCGGCTATTGCACTATACATTTCGGTCCGCGTAGGAGTCGCCTGCACTACGGTTTCAAATGCCTTGCGAAAGTCGTCGATGCTTTCGAGCCGTTTGTTGCTCGCATCGAACGCTACTTTGAGCGATTCTTTGTCCGCATCGCGCAAAGCGCGCAAGTGCTCATAGAGCGTATCGGCCGAAAATCGTGGTCTGGAGTCCTTTTCATTCATCGCGACACCGAATCGAAAATTAAGATCAGTTCAACCAATGCGACAATTCCAACAATTGCGGTACAGCCAAGCACAATCCTTTTGATCATAGCATAGTCCGTATCGTTTTCGTGGCTGTCGATGCCGGCGCGAAAATCTTGTCAACCGAGCGATAAGCCCCGAGCCCCAGCATACCGTAAAGCGCCGTTTGAGCTTGGTCCGCCCCGAGCGTGGGCAATGCCGGGACAGTATGGGCGCCGATCGCAACGAGGCCCCAAGTCAAAAGCGGCGCGAGAAACCATGTCCAGCCGAGCACAAGAATGCACAACCACATGAAGCCAGGCCGAGCCCCGGCAACAAACAGTGAACTGGAGCCGGATTCTTCCTTATCTATAGCGAGTTGCGCCGCATCCGATGCGATAGCGGCGCGCTGGAGCTCCGCGGCGAGCTCGTCCTTGAGGCGTTGCGCCGCGTTATGATCTGGCACGAGCCGATCGATCACAGTCGTTACCGCCTGCAAAATCGGCCCGGCTATGCTGTCCCAAAGCATAAAAATATTGTAGCATGTCGCCCGTTGCTGCTCAAACAAAAGGAGTCTGCAATGATCGATGGAGCCCATACGCCGGGGCAAAATTTAATTCTCGAGATTGCAGAAGGTGAGACGCGAATTGCATTAGAGCAATTCCTACTTGCCCATGATTTCACCCCGGAGTGGAGCAATAGCAATCCAGAAATTGCCGACATTGTGCCGAGCTTTACGGGGCTTTCGGCAAACATCAGGCCGCGGGAAGACGGTTGCACTTTAATTAGCGTCACTCTGACGAAGCTTGTCATTTGCCGGGTTAAGCCGGAAGACCCACAAGCTGTTGCTGTCACGATTCCGGTACAAGAATCCGAAAAGGAAACCCACTATGAGCTTTGAGAAGCCCGTGAACCCATTGCATGTTCCGCGCCCCCCGACTCTCGAAATGCACGGTGGAAGCGCGAACGGAAACAAAATCGACTCCAAGGCCGGCGCCGCTTTCTTCCGCACGGTCGAGGCCGCGTACAAAGGCGGAAACTTTGTGTTGATCGATTGCAAAATTTTGTCGCTGATTACCGGAGCGGTTTCTTATGAAGCGTGGCTTCAGAATGCTGGCCCCGATCGCCAGAATATGGCGATGTCTGATCTAATCATGACCAATTTTTCACTTGTTTGTAGCGCCATCGAGTCCGGCGTTCGTCATGTCCAATCGATCAAGGACGAAATCATTCTGGCCGATGGCCACCCGCGCACCGTTCACATCACGGTTATCGTCGTTTAGGGAGGCTACGGCATGGCCAAAGAAAGAGAACACGTCGAAGCGTATCTCGGGACGATTTCGCGGCTTGAGCCAGAAATTGCGATGATCGATCGAGAGGCCGCATTAGCGTCGATTGCGATCAGTCTGAGGAGAATTGCTGACGCTATCGTCGCCTTAAAGGAGAATTCAAGATGTACAACCTAATACTGTATTTTTGGGACATGATCAGAGGCCGGAGCGCAGAAGCCCGGCGCAATCTTGAACGCCGCCTAAACAATATCCGCCAGTAATCCGAATTTGCTGCGTGACGGCACAAGCTCTAACCGCTTGAGCTTGGCCGTCACCCAAGCCGCCGCAAGCCCCTCCGATCGATACGGCCCCGCGGCCGGCATGTCCCGCGTAAAAACTTGCCCGAAAAACCGGCGCCGCCGCACCGTCACGATCGCGCGAGCTCGCCCGGCGCTATCGCGCAATGTGTATCCGGAAAAAGCAGACTCCGCCGTCCAATGAAACTGTGGCGCTGATCGCCGCCGCGCTGTTTTGGAATTTTTCACGCCTCGCCCCCTTCTTTGCTCACAAGCCAGCGCGCCAAAGGCGCGCGCCTTCTTTCTTCCTTGCCGATGTCGCGCGTTAATGCTGCCGGGAAAGCCCTACGGCGTCAAAAACACGCTACGGGATAAGAAGATTCTAAAGTAGGTTCATGCTACTTTGCCACACTGGCACATCGAGAATCCCACCGCGCTAATCTGCCGGCCGGCGTAATTTCCCGAGCCGGGCCAGCGCCGCAGCAAGACTTTTTGGTTCCCCGAGTTCGAGCGCGCGCTGCGCGCCCTTGGCGTTGCCGGCGTCCAGCTCGGCCGCGGCCGATGCTAGCGCGTCTGGGACCTTTTCAGGTTGTCCGTGATAGTCTGGCCTAGGCGCCGGCGCGGTTCGCTGAAACCCTTTCCAGTTGAATTGCGAGAGAACGGCATAAGCATTCGTTTGCTGCACAAGCTCGCGTGACTCGGGATCAAATGCGCATCGCCTTAGCCAATTGAGAACGCCGGCCGCTTTGAGCTTCTCTAGCCCCCTCGCGACACTGCGTACCGACATGTTCGCCTTTTCGGCGATCGCGCGGTAGGACGGGTCAAGCTGGCCGCTCACAAAATCGATAAAATCAAAGAGCATGGCTTGCAGTATCAAGATTCCGTTGCGCCCTATCGCGCCGTCCTGCTTGCCGGGTTCGCGTGTCTGGCGTTCGAACCGTCTAGCGTCGTGAAAAATTTTCACCCGCTCTTTGCGCGCAAGCGGCTTGAATTGCACCGGCCCCGAAACAGAGCCGGCCCATACTGGAAAGATTTTCGTAGTTTGTAAGAACGATTGCATTGTTCGGTCCTTTCGTTGGAAAGGCCGATCGAGGGGAGGGTATCGCCAGGATTTTTGCAGCTTGGGCTTGAAAACCTTACCGAATCGGTGTTCCCTTCGGTTTCATTTTGGGTTTTCCTCCCTTTTGCTTGGAGTTTCCTGGCCGGTCGGGTCCCCCTCGATCGGCCTTTTTCTTTGGTCAAAGCATGATCATTGCCCCGGGCCGTGCTGCACTAGGCCTAGTGTTTTTTCAAAAAGTTCCCGAGTCGAGTCCGGTCAAAAATTCCACACATAATTGTCATTATGGGAAATATTTTGCAGTGTTCGGCAAGTCGGCGATGCCGCCTTGCGCGGCGCGCAAGTATAGAGCGGCGTTTTCACAGTCAAGGAGAGCTCGTCAGATCCTAGTCTATACTTGACCTATACTTGCAACGTGTTTGGCTTTTGCTTGGTTGCTACGTCACAAAATGTAGCCCTTCGCAGTGTTCGCGAAGCCTCCCGAACGGTCGCAAAAATCGAAATGAGAACAGAAAGAGAACGGCGTGCGGTTAGCGATTCGTTCTCTTAGAGCCCGAGCACTTCGGCATAGGCATAGCCTGCGCGAAGGGGAGGGGGAGGCGAAGCGTCATAGGCAATCACGATCAGCCCATCGGCGCCGGCGCCTCCTATACCGTTGACTACGGCCGAACCCGTCACAGTCGAGCCGCCGCCGCCACCGCCGCCGCCATATGATCCGCCAATGCGTCCGGCTGCCGTCACATACTCGGGAAAAGGTGCGTAGCCACCGCCGCCGGCGCCACCGCCGCCGCCCGGTCCTGCACTCCGGCCATTGGCATAATTTGGTGACTGCGTATTCCAATTTGTTGGCGGAAAATTTGGAAAGAGTCCCCAAAGAAACCCGAAGCCGCCAGTTGTTCCGTTGCTTCCTCCGCCCCAAGATTGCTGGACGCGCTTTCCCGCTTCACTGAGCACGGGCCATGGCGGACATGTGATCCCGTTGTCTAAGACGTAAGGCCGATTTCCATTATAGCCCGGACCACCGGCGCCGCCCGAGCCCCATTGCCCCGGTTGATTCATCATCATCGGTCCGCCGATGTTCGGCACTGCATTGCCAGAACTGAGCCAATACAAATTTCCGGCGTTGCCGCCGTCGCCTCCGTCCCCGCCGACAATCTCGAAATCGAGCCCGTAATTCGTGTCGGTCCATGAGATATGATAGCCGCCAATCGTTGCAGGACTCGCGCCAGGATGTCCGCCATTGGCGGCGCCGCCACCTGTTCCCCCATCATTCGTGACGGTGTTGTTTTGCAAATCATGCTGCGCCGGCGATGTCGTTCCGCCGTCGCCGCCCACACCATTAGGCCCACCAGCGCCGCCACCACCGCCGCCACCGTGTCCAAGTGGAGAGTTGCCACCGGCGCCGCCGGCGTTCGATAGCGTCCCAACATTCGCGCTTCCCGATCCGCCGCCGCGCGCAAGCGCAATGATGGTTCCCCCCGCGTCTTTTATGAATGTGTCGCCCCCGATCGCGCCGCCGCTCGCACCGCCGGCGCCGATCGCCACTGTTACGACGTCGCCAGGATTCCAAGCCGTGGTGTTTTCCAAAACTGTGTAATCGCCGCCGGCGCCACCGACGCCACCATGCGCGGCGTCAAGAACGCCATCACCGCCCGCTTGTCCGGCGCCAATCAAATGAATCCGATTCGTTGTCGTCCAGCCGGTCGGAACCGTGAAAGTCACGGTTCCATTGAACAGCAATGCCGCGGTTTCTATGGCCATCGCGTCAAGCCGCAATCTGCCGGCGTACCTGAAGCGACAGCGTGAAAAACGTAATCGTGGCAATGCTGCGGAGATTCCAGCGAATCCAGTATCCCGCCGGAATCGCAAGAGTCCAGCCCGCAAGCGGCGGCGCACCCTGGCCAGACTCAGCCCCGACAAGCGCGGGATAATTGCCGCCGCAAATTGAATTGCCGACAAGCGGCGGCGATCCTGCCACCCAAGGCCGCGCCCAAATGTCGAGCTCAATTGATCCTACTTGGTCCGCCATGATTGACCAATTTTGGATTGCAAACGAAAACGGGATTCGCAGATCACCGGCGAGCACACCCGGCGCCGGCACGGCATTGTTGCCCTGAACCACAACGGGAATGGTCAACAGCACCGCCGAAATGCACCCGTTTCCTGCCATTATGCTTTTACCGACAGAACGCGGGTCGCGCTATTGATCCAGACTTGACCGGATGCCAAGCCTGCATCGGATGCTGCCACAACAACATTTACAAGAAACAAGCCGCCTGTTGTTGCGCCGCCGGTTGCAGCACCGATAGCAATAGTCAAATTGCCAGAATTTTTTCCTGCCGTTGCGGTCGCGCCCGTTGTCAATGATAAATCACCGCCTGAACCGTCCGGCGAACCTCCACAAAGCAATGAAATATTGCCGCCTTGGCCGTGCGCCGGCGTTCCGGCCACTACTGAAACGTAACCGCCATTTCCCGGATTTCCTGTCGATGTTCCGCCAAGCAATCTGATAGCGCCACCTTCTCCGCCTGCGCCGCCAGATAAATTAATTTTACCCCCTTTTCCCCCGGCCGCTGCGCCGCCGTATCCTGAATTTATGGTTACATCACCACCAAATTGTCCTCCGCCGCCCCCATTAATATACGCGCTGCCACCGATGTAAGAACCATAACCTCCTTGCGCCTTTAAGTAACCACCGGCGCCGCTGCTATTGCTGCTTCCTTGTACCGTTGCGGCAAAACTACCATTTGCCGGATTGCCGAAAATTGGCGATCCAGCATTGGGCGCAATATAGGCAGAACCACCGCCGCCCCCCGTTGCGTCAATCGTAATGTTTCCCGCCCCGCCCGTAAGCGTGACATTGCCGCCGGCGATCAATTGAGTAGGTGCCGCTGTCGCTGGCCCGCCCGAGCCGGTGCCGAGCACCGAAAGATTCCCGGTTGTCGGCAAGACTCCGCCGCCAGTTCCTACTGGTACCCAACCGGGCACGCTTGCTTGGTAAATATATTGCGCGTAGCTGTTGAGAACATCGAAGGCGAGGCAACCGTTCGGCGCCCGTTCCGTTGGAACCCCGCGAACAAACCGTATCGGCCAATCGTCATTGAAATTTCCCATGCCGTTACCCGATTGCTGTTGATGTGAACAATTGAGACTCGGCCAAGCGCCGCGATTGCAAACCGGGAAGCACCTGGTTGCCACTGTGCACCCATCT
>Ga0075015_100000644_pt1 | contig 12346 bp, 11 predicted proteins | sample AleBraG_ABR_2013_FD_71476 | JGI IMG/M metagenome (GOLD analysis project Ga0075015, IMG submission 71476) | Freshwater sediment microbial communities in response to fracking from Pennsylvania, USA - Alex Branch Run_MetaG_ABR_2013 | ecosystem: Environmental > Aquatic > Freshwater > Creek >...
GCCAACGTCGGGCCGGTGATCCTCGGCCGCGCGCTCCCAGCGCCCATGATCACGGCGACGGTCCGCGCCGGGCGCGGCGCCATGCCCGCCTTCCGGCCGACGGAGATATCCGACGGAGAGCTTTCGGCCCTCGCCGCCTGGATCGCCGCCAGCCCTGCCGCGCAGGGCGAGCACGGAAAATAAGCCGCGCGCGCGGGCCGCGCGTGTCGTATGGCGCAACGGACGGGAGATCGAACACCATGGCCAACCTGGGCTTTGGACAGCCTATGGGCGGCGTCATGCAAATGGCCTACATCGTCGAGGACCTCGACGCCGCCATCGCCGGCTGGATCAGGGATCTCAACGTTGGGCCGTGGTTCAGGCTCGACCATTGGACGGGCGCCGACCCGGTCTATCGGGGCGGCCCCTCGACAGCGGCCGTGCGCATCGCCATGGCCTTTGCCGGCCACATGCAGATCGAACTGATCCAGCCGAAGGACGACTGCCCCTCGGTCTACAAGGAAACCCGCGACGCCCGCGGATTCGGCTTCCACCATTTCGGCCTCGCCTGCGCCGACGTTGAGGCCGACATCAAGGCCTATCAGGCGCGCGGCTTCGCCCTGGCGTTCAAGGCCGGCGTGCCGACCGGCGGATGCGTGGCCTACATGGATGGCGGGCCGGACCAGCCGGGGTTCATCGAATTGATTGCGGCGACGCCGGGCATGGACGAAGCCTTTACGCGCTTTTGGCGGGCTTCAATCGGATGGGATGGACGCGACCCGATCCGACCCTTCGCCTGAGGGCTAAAATCGGTCCTTGCGGCCCGGCCATATTTTTGTAAGTGTCGCATACGAAATGGCCCTGGTTGAGGCCGCCCGCAAAAACATCTCGGGCTTACAAGAGGGAGTGGGGTCGATGCCGACGCCAGTGAGGCCATCGCGCCAGTATCAGAGAGTTCTGGTCGGCCTGCTGAGTCTGAATTTCGGCATTCTGTTTTTCGACCGGCAGGCCCTCAACTTCCTGATGCCCTATGTGCAGCCGGACCTGCACCTGAACAATACCCAGGTCGGCATGCTGTCCTCGGCCCTGTCGCTCACCTGGGCGATCGCCGGCTTTCTGGTCGGCCGCCTGTCCGACCGGACTGGCATGCGCAAGCCGATCATTCTCGTGGCCACCGTGGCGTTCGCCGCCTGTTCCTTCATCTCCGGGATCGCATCTTCCTTCCTCATGCTGATGGGCGCGAGGCTGTTGATGGGCGCGGCGGAAGGCGGCGTCCTGCCGATCAGCCAGTCGCTCATCGCCGAAGAAGTCGATCCGGAGCGGCGGGGACTGGCCATGGGCATCACCCAGAACCTCGGCTCCAACCTGCTGGGTTCGTCCGCCGCGCCCCTGCTGCTGGTGCCCCTGGCCATCGCCTTCGGCTGGCGCAGCGCCTTCTTCCTCGCCGCCGCGCCCGGCCTGTTCATGGCCGCCATGATCTGGATGTTCGTCCGCGAACCCGCGCCGCACGCGCACGCCCAGCCGGGCATCGCCCGCGATCGGCTGAGTCTGGCGTCGGCGTTCGCCGAGCGCAACATCGTGCTGTGCGCCCTGATCGCCATACTGCTGGTGTCCTACCTGGTCATCTGCTGGGCCTTCATGCCGCTGTTCCTCACCCAGGTGCGCCATTTCGATCCCAAGGTGATGAGCTGGCTGATGGCGACGCTGGGGATCTCCGCCGGCGTCGGCAGCATACTGGTTCCGGGACTGTCGGATCGCATCGGGCGCAAGCCGGTGATGATCGCCATCCCGCTGATCGGGGTGATCCTGCCGCTGGGCGCCTTGTATTTCGGGGGATCGACCTGGCTGCTGGCGGCGATCTTCTTCGTCGGCTGGATGCTCAACGGGGTGTTTCCCCTGTTCATGGCGACCATTCCTTCGGAAACCGTCGATCCGCGCCACACCGCCACGGCTCTCGGCATCGTCATGGGCATTGGCGAAGTGCTCGGCGGCGTTTTCGGACCCTCGATCGCCGGCGCGGCTGCGGACCGGTTCGGCCTGCAAGCCCCGTTGTGGATGATGTTCGGCTTTTGCATCACGGCGGGACTGCTGGCCTTTGGCCTGAAGGAGACGGCGCCGCGGGTGCTCGCCCGCAGGGCGGGGCTTGTGGTCGCGGCGGCATGACACGGTATAAGCCTTCACGGATGACGGTTGGGGAGACTGTCGGATGAACATGATTGAAAAGTTCGCGACCCGGGACGTGGCGCCGGCGCAACGGCTGAATTTCTGGAACGAGCTGGTCGGTCAGACCTACGCCGGAACTTTCATCAATGCCCCTACGGCGGCGTTCGACGCCGAAATGCTGCGATGGAAGATCGGCGATCTGGACATGATCCGGCCGCGCTCCGAGCCCTCCACGGTCGGGCGCAATCCCGTGCCCGGAGGCGGCGGCGACCGCGTGGTGCTTCATCTACAATGCCGCGGCCAGAGCCGCCATCGCCAGGAGCGCCGTGAAGCCCAGCTCTCGCCTGGCGATTTTGTCCTCTCGTCGGCGGCGGACGGTTACACCATCGATCTGGCCAGCCATGAACTGCTGGTGGTCGAATTTCCCCGCGCCGCCCTGGCCGCGCGTGTGACCGATCTCGACGACCGTCTGATGACGCGCATCTGCGGAGCCTCGCCCGGCGGCCGGATATTCCACGACTATCTGCTCTCGCTCTGGCGTCACGGGGCGCTCAACGGCCCCGACGACGGCTGGCAGGACGGTGTGGCCGAGGCGTTCTACGATCTTGCGGCGCTCGCGGTGCGCGGCTCCGACGCCGTAAAAAGCGCCGGGCCGGGCATCGCCTCGCGGTCCAGGCTGGAAGCCATCGTTCAGTCGCGTCTGGGCGATCCGGAACTGCGGACCGGTTCCATAGCCGACGCCATGCGCGTGTCGCCGCGCACGGTGCAAAACCTGTTCGCGGCCATGGGAACGACGCCCAGCCTCTATGTGCTGGAGCAACGTCTCAAGCGCGCGGGAGACATACTGCTGGCCAATCCAGGCGCGAACATCACGGCGCTGGCGTTCGAGCTGGGTTTCAACGACAGCGCCTATTTCACGCGCTGTTTCCGCCGGCAATTCGGCACGACGCCCAGCGCCTGGCGCGCGAGGCACTGAACGGCGGACTGAGGCGAAAACGCAACACCTTGCCAGTTTGCGCGATCATCCCATTGCGGTTCGCACCAGTGCAAGCGGTCTGACAAAAGGCGCGTCACCAGTCATCGCCAGTAAAGCGAACGCGATCGTGGATCAGCGGCGCGAAAAAACCCGGGAGGATTCGAATGGCGTATCGCAAAACCATGATCACCATGGCGGCCCTGCTGTCGGCGGCTTCCACCTCGGTGATGGCCGCGGCGGCGGCCGGGACCAGCAGTGGCGGCGGGATTGAGGAAGTGGTGGTGACGGCCCAGAAGCGGGCGGAGAACGTCCAGAACGTGCCGATCGCCATCTCCGCCTTCACGGCGCAAGCCATGCGCGAGCGTGGCGTTTCGAGTGTGGCGGAACTATCGAATGTCGCGCCCAACGTCACTCTGGATGCGGGGACGCCGTTCTCCGGCTCCTCATTCGTGATTTCGGCCTACATCCGCGGTATCGGCGCCAACGACTTCGCCTTCAATATCGACCCCGGTGTCGGCATCTATCTCGACGGCGTCTACCTTGCCCGTTCCGTCGGCGCTAACCAGGATCTGATGGACGTTGAACGCGTCGAAGTACTGAAGGGTCCGCAAGGCACGCTGTTCGGGCGGAACACCATCGGCGGCGCCATCTCCATCGTCACCCACGATCCGGGCAAGGAATTTGGCGGGCGCATGGATGTCACGACCGGCAGCGACCGGCTGATCCAGGCGCGCGGAACAGTGGACCTGCCGATCTCCGACTCTTTGACCTCCTCGCTGAGCTTCTCGATCAAGCGGCGCGACGGGTACTTGCAGCGGATCCCCTATCCGGGCGCGAGCAGCTACGCGGAAGACCCCATCACGGCGTTCAAGGCCGCCGGCTATAACAACATCGGCTTGGGCACCGAGGGCGGCGACAACAACTGGAACCTGCGCGGCAAACTGAAATGGGATAACGGCGGCAAGCTGAAGGTCCGGCTCTCGGGCGACTACACCGCCGTCGACCAGAGCCAGATCGCCAACAAGCTGATCACCACCTTCCCGGCGGTGTTCGCCGGCACCTACAACTGCGCGATCGCCGGCGTCGTCGGCCCACAGTGCGGCGGCGGCCCCCCTTCGTTCGCCTATGTCGGCAATCGCGGCGGTCTCAATTCCATCGTCGACCTGCCGTCTATCTTCGGCGTCAACGCCGGCAGCAACCCGGCCTTGTTCCGGCTGCCGTATGACAACCGGTTCGTGACCAACAGCCTCGATACGTCCTACGCCAACGGCAACAATTTCACCAAGCTGACCAACTACGGCTTCGGCGGCGTCGTCGACTATGAACTGACGCCCAACATCGCATTGAAGTCGATCACCGCCTATCGCGCCATGCACTGGACGACGGGCATGGACCTGGACGGCTCGCCGCTCGACTTCCTGCACACCAGCTTCGCGATGAATCAGAAGCAGTTCAGCCAGGAGGTGCAGGTCATCGGCAACGCCTTCGACAAAAAGCTGAACTTCGTGCTCGGCGGCTACTACTTCAAGGAATCGGGCAACCTCCACGACTATGTGACGTTCGCGGAGGGTCTGCTGCAGGTCGACGGGCCCAACAACCTGTCGACGCAGAACTATGCCTTTTTCGGCCAGGTCGACTACAAGCTGAACAATCTGATCAGCTTCACCGCCGGCGGCCGCTACACCCACGAAGACAAAACCTTCGAGGGCTTCCAGTCCGACGCCAACGGCCTGACCTATAAGATCCTGAACTATCTGGCGGGCATCGGGGCCGGACCTCCGGCCTGCGCCTCGATCACGCCGATTACCGACGCCTGCCGCATCGCGGCCGGTTTCCCCAACCCGGGGCAACCGCTGCGCTACTATATCGCCGGCGTGCAGAACAAAACCTTCGACAACTTCTCGCCGAAGCTGGGCATCCAGCTGCATCCCGCCGACGACGTCATGATCTACGGGTCGTGGTCGAGGGGCTATAAGACCGGCGGATGGACCACGCGCCTGTCAAATCCCCTGCCGTATGCGCCGGGTTTCGGGCCGGAAAAGGCCGAGACCTTCGAAGTCGGCGTGAAGTCTCAGTTCATGGACCGCAAGGTGCAGCTGAACGCCGCGGGCTTCATCACGAACTATGACGGCATCCAGCTGAACTTCCAGCAGGGCGTGTCGCCGACCATCCAGAACGCCGGCAACGCACGGATCAAGGGCTTTGAGGTCGAGACCATCATCGCCCCGACCCGCGCGTTCACGCTCAATGCGTCGTTGGGCTATCTCGACGCTACCTACACCTCGGTTCTGGGGCCCGCTCAGGTTGCGCCCAGCCCCCTTCAAGCCGGCGTCTACCCCGGCGCGTCCCTGCCCAAGACCCCGCACTTCAAGAGCGACATCGGCCCCCGGTATGAAATCCACATGGCCAATGGCGGACGGGTGATCGCGGTGGGCGATTGGGTGCACACGAGCAGCATGAAGAACGATACCGAAGGCACCTTCCTGCTGATGCGGCCCAACACGGATCAGATCAACGCCAGCGTCGAATACGTGGCGCCCGGTGATCGCTGGAACCTGACGGTGGGCGGGATTAACATCACCAACGAGCGCTTCCTGACCACCGGGCAGGCCCAGTTGGCCGGCGGTCAGATCTACGGCACCTACAATCATCCGGCGGAATGGTACGCCCGCGTTGGGGTGAAGTTCTGATCAGGCTTAGGTCGCGGCCTTCGGCCGCGACCGTCCCCTTTTTTGGCTTAAGACTGGACGGGCGAGGACGACCCATGGCTGAAGCGGCGAAGACCGAGTTCTGGCGCGATATCAAACCGATCGCCAGGGTGTTCCGCGAAGGCGCCCTGCCGGAGGTCTACGCCTCCAAGATCGCCGAAGGCGACGAGCGATACTGGGTTCCGATCAGCGAGACGGTGTCGTCCAAGCCGGTCTGGATCAGCCCGGGCAAGAACATGTGGGCCGACGTGCTGATGTCCAAATCCGCCGGCCTGGTGAACCGCCATTACCACCCCCATCCGATCTGGGCCTACACCATCAGCGGCAAGTGGGCCTATCTGGAGCACGACTGGGTCGCGACCGCCGGCGACTTTGTCTACGAGACGCCCGGCGAATCCCACACCCTGGTCTGCTACGAGCACGCCGATCCGATGAAGGTGTTCTTCGTCGTCAGCGGGCCCCTGATGTGGCTCGACGAAAACGGCGCCACCACCGGTCATTACGATGTCTACGACTACATCGCCGCCGCCCGCGCACACTATGCCTCCAACGGCATCGGCGCCAACTATGTGGATACGCTGATACGGTAACAGCCGGCGCCGAGGGCAACCCCCATCTTCTCTTCCCCCCTTGGGGGAAGTACCGGCGAAGCCGGGGAAGGGGGCCAACACGGCGCCAGGTTCAACATGTCGTTTCGGTCGCCCCCTTCGTCACGGCGCAAGAGGGCGCCGCGCCACTTCCCCCAAGGGGGGAAGAGAGATTTATGAGGAAACGCCCATGCCCGACGACGCCCCTCGCACCATGACCGCGCCGCCGTCCGGCGCCTACAAGATCGTCAACGTGCCCGAACTCTATAAGGCGGTGATCGGCCGCCATGGCCGGGAAGGCACCTACGTCGGCGCCTCGGAGGTCGAGAGTCCCTGGGTGCCGTTCGGCGACAACGCCGCCATCCGTCACCTCGCCTTCGACGTGCGGCAGAACGTCTATTGCAACATCCTGTGGATCAAATCCCCGGGCGTGATCGGCACGCACAAGCATCGCGGACCGGTGTGGGCGATCGGCCTGGAGGGAAGCTTCCGCTATCTCGAATACGACTGGGTCTGCCATCCGGGCGAATTCATCACCGAGACGCCAGGCACGGCGCACACCCTGGTGACCGACGATCCGGGCGGCATGAAGGCCCTGTTCTGGATGCAGGGCGCCAACGAGTTCTATGACGAGACCGGCGTCCATGTGGAAACCCTCGACGTGTGGTGGTTCATCAATCACTACGAGAGCTATTGCGCCGAACACGGTCTGACCCCCAACCCGCAGCTCTATCTGTGACCATGCGCACTCTCGATCAGTTCGATATCGCCGGCCGCTCGGCGATCGTGACCGGCGCCGCTTCGGGCATCGGCCTGGCTTACGCCGAGGCCATGGCCGAGGCTGGCGCCAAAGTGACTCTGACCGATATCGACGGTGAGGGGGCCGTGCGCGAGGCGGCGCGTCTGCGCGACGCGGGCGCCGACGCCCGGGCGGCGCGGCTTGACGTCGCCGACCGCATCGCCATGCGCCAGGTGTTCGACGATCACGTGGCGGCCTTCGGCGGGCTGGACATCGCCTTCGCCAACGCCGGAATCGACCCGGGCGAGGGCTTCTGGAACCCCGGCGGCTTCCGCAACCCGGAAGGCCAGATCGATGTTCTGGATCCCGCCCGTTGGGATCGCACCATCAGCATCAATCTCACCGGCGTGTTCAACACCATCCGCGAGGCGGCACGGTGCATGAAGGCGTCCGGCAAGGGCGGCAGCATCATCGCCACCTCGTCCAACGCCGCCCTGGTCAACGAGGCCATCGTCGGCATGGCCTACATGCCCGCCAAGGCCGGCGTCGCCCACCTCGTCCGCCACGCCGCGCTGGAACTGGCCGAATTCCGCATCCGGGTGAACGCCATAGCGCCGGGCCCCGTGGTCACCAACATCGGCGGCGGCTGGCTGAAGAAGGACCCGGTGGCGCGCGAGGCGTGGGACGCCATGGTGCCGCTGGGCGCCGTCGCCGAAGTGGATAATCTGAAACCCCTGGCCCTGCTGCTGGCGTCCGACGCCTCCAGCTATATGACCGGCAGCCATGTCCTGATCGACGGCGGCATGGCGCTGGGCAAGTTCAGGTAGGAATTCGCCATGCGCGCCGCGGTCATGCAGGGGCTGCATAAGCCTTTAAAGGTGGAATCCTTGGCCGACCCCACGCCGGGCGAGGGCGAGCTTGTCGTCAAGGTAGGCCGCTGCGGCATCTGCGGCTCGGACCTGCACATGACCCATGATCCCGCCTTTGGCATGGGGGCGGGGGATGTCCTGGGCCACGAATTCGCCGGCGAGGTCGCGGCGATCGGCCGAAACGTCGAGGGCTTTCGGAACGGGGATCTGGTTTCGGTCGTTCCGCTCAAAAGCTGCGGGGCCTGCGCCTCCTGCCAGGCGGGCGAGCCCGCCTGGTGCGCTCATATGCGACTGCAGGGCGGCGGCTATGCCGAATACGCCCTGACCGACGCGCGCCAGTGCGTGCGCCTGCCCAAGACCGCGAGCCTGGCCGACGGGGCCATCGTCGAGCCCCTGGCCGTGGCCCTGCACGGCGCGGTCCTCTCCGGATTGCAGCCGGGCGACAAGGTTCTGGTTCTGGGCGCCGGGCCGATCGGCCTGGCCGTCGCCTTCTGGGCCCGCCGCATGGGCGCGGCGCGGGTGGTGGTGCAGGATATCGCCGCACACCAGCGCGACCGCGCGCTGGGCATGGGCGCGACAGACTTTGTCGTTGACCGGGAAGCGCCGGTGGAGGCTTCCGATCGGGCCCTCGGCGGCAAGGCCGACATCGTGTTCGAGTGCGTCGGAGTCCCGGGCCTGATCGCCCAGGCGGTGGAGCAAGTGCGGGTCAAGGGAACCATATTGCTGCTCGGCCTGTGCACGGCGCCCGACAGCTTCGTTCCGTTCACGGCGCTTTCCAAGGAAGTGCGGCTACAGACGTCCGCCTTCTTCAAGCGCCAGGAATACGAGATGGCGCTCGACATGCTCGACGCCGGAACCGCATTGGCGCGCGACCTGGTCACCGATACGATTGGCCTGGCCGCGGTTCCGGACGCCTTCGAGGCGCTTCGCACCCGCACGCACCAATGCAAGGTGCTCATCGCCCCGTGGACATGACCGAAGACGGAGTTCCCATGGCTGATTCAGACAAAAAACCGCGCGTATTGTTCATCATCACCCAGGATTCCAAAGGCGAAGAGGCCGCTTACATCCGCGGCCTGCTGGATGAAGCCGGGGTCGCGGTGGTGATGTTGGATCCCTCCATCCGCCGGGTCGTCGGTGGGGCGGAGATCGGTCCCGAGGAGATCGCCGCCGCCGCGGGCCACACCATCGATGAGGTGCGGGCGCTCGGCCACGAAGGTAAGTGTCAGGCGGTGATGATCGAGGGGGCGGTTAAACTCGCTCACCAGGCGCACGCCCAGGCTCCGTTCTCCGGCATATTATCCGTGGGCGGATCGATGGGGACGGCGCTTGGCGCCACCATCATGCGCGGGTTCGCCTACGGCATTCCCAAGGTCATGGTCTCGACCATGGCGTCGGGCTTCACTGCTCCGTACGTGGGGGTGAAGGACATCACCATGATGAACGCAGTGACCGACGTGGCGGGCATCAATTCGATCAGCCGCGACGTCTACCGCAACGCCGCTTATGCCGTGGCGGGCATGGCCAAGGGCTATCGTCCCGCGAGCGGTGATGGCCGGCCCCTCGCGCTGATGACCACGCTCGGGACGACGGAAAAGACCACCGCCCGCATTCGCCGCGCCCTGGAGGCCGACGGCGTGGAGGTGATGGTGTTCCACTCCAGCGGCGCGGGCGGCCCGACCCTGGACGCGATCGCCGCCGAGCGCGACGTGGCCCTGGTGCTGGACCTGTCCTGGACCGAGATCATGGATCAACTTTACGGCGGTCTCGCCGCCGCGGGACCGGACCGCGGCAAGGCCGGTCTCGCGCGCGGCATCCCGACCATCTTCGCCCCCGGCAATATCGACTTCATCATCGCCGGTCCGATCGATGTGGCCGAGAAGCAGTTCCCCGGTCGCCGCTATCACGTGCACAATCCGGCCCTGACCGCCGTACGCACGGGTCTGCCGGAGCTCGAACGCATCGCCGATCACATGGCGGACTTGGTCAGGGACGTCAAAAGCCCGGTCAGCTTCTTCGTCCCGCTCAAGGGCTTTTCCAATCACGACAGCCCCGACGGCCATATTCACGACCCGTCCCTGCCGCCGCCGTTCGGGTCCCATCTGGCCAAGGTCATGCCGGCCCACGTGCCGGTGAACCAGATCGACGCCCACTTCAACGACGAGGCCTTCGCCGACGCCATCATCGCCCAGGCGCGCGCCTACTTGAAACCCGCATGAGCCGGGACCTGCTTCTCACGCCCGAGGACGTGGCCGACATCGTCGCCATTCTCGACGGCGGGCATTTCGAACGTCTGGACATCAAGACCGCGCGCTATTCCCTGCGGATCGCCCGGTCCGGATCGGGCTGGACTCAGGAATGGGACGAGCGCGACGCCGCCGCGCCCGCGGTTGTCGCCGCCGCCCCGGCGGTCAGCGAGGATTCCGGCGAAGGCGAAGCCGTTCGCGCGCCCCTGCCTGGAACCTTCTACCGCGCACCGCAACCCGGCGCACCGCCCTTCGTCGAGGTCGGCGACCGCGTCGGTCCCGACACCGTCGTCGGCATCATCGAAACCATGAAGCTGATGAATTCGGTGCATGCCGGGGCGAGCGGGGTCGTGAGCGCCATTCTGGTGGACAACGCGACCATGGTTCCGAGCGAGGCGGTGCTGATGCGGGTGACAGTGGGATGAATGGTTGTGCGCAGGCCCCCTTTGTCGGCTTCGCCGACATTTCCCCCAAGGGGGGCAAAGAACGCGATCGCAACGCCCAACTTCATTTCTCTTCCCCCCTTGGGGGAAGTACCGGCGAAGCCGGGGTAGGGGGCTCGCGCCGCAACCCTGGCGCCCGCCCATGATCCGCCGCCTGTTCATCGCCAATCGCGGCGAGATCGCCGCGCGCATCATCCGGACGGCCAAACGTCTGGGGATGACGACCATCCTCGGCGCTTCCGAAGCCGACCGGGACAGCCTCCCGGCGCGCCTGGCCGACGAGGTCGTCGTGATCGGTCCCGCGCCGTCGGCGCAAAGCTATCTCTCAATTCCGGCGGTGGTCGCCGCGGCCAAGGCGGCGCGGGCCGACGCCATCCACCCCGGCTATGGCTTCCTGTCCGAGAACGCCGCCTTTGCCCGCGCCATCGCGGATGCCGGCATGATCTTTGTCGGTCCCGCTGTGTCGAGTCTCGAGGCCATGGGCGACAAGCTGATGGCGCGGAAAGTCGGTCTGACCGCCGGCCTGCCGGTGGTTCCCGGCGGCGAAGCGGCGGACAAGGCGGCGGCGAAGGCGCGGGCCGCCGAGACCGGCTACCCCCTGTTGCTCAAGGCGGTGTCCGGCGGCGGCGGGCGTGGCATGAAGCGGGTCGATAGGCCGGAGGACCTCGATCGGCAGATCGACATGGCCATGGCCGAGGCGCGGGCGGCGTTCGGCGATCCGCGCGTCTATGTCGAGCGCTTCATCGCCGCCGGCCGGCATGTGGAAGTGCAGGTTCTGGGCGACGGGGTCCGCGCCATCCACCTGGGCACGCGCGACTGCTCGATCCAGCGGCGGTTCCAGAAGCTGGTGGAAGAGGCGCCGGCGGTGGGCATACCGGCCGATCGCCTCGCCGCCATCACTGGCGCGGCCGTCCGATTGGCCGAAAGTCTGCACTATCGCGGCGCCGGCACGGTGGAGTTCCTGGTCGATGCCGACACCTTCGAGTTTTACTTCCTGGAAATGAACGCCCGCATCCAGGTGGAGCATCCGGTCACCGAGGCAATCACCGGCATCGATCTGATCGAGCAGCAACTGCTGATCGCCGACGGCCAGCCCCTGGGCCCGACCCAGGCGGAGGTGATCCTCACCGGCCACGCCATCGAGACGCGGATCAACGCCGAGGACTGGCGGGCGGATTTCCGGCCTTCGCCCGGCGTCGTCACGCGCGCCGCCTGGCCGGCCGGTCCGGGGATCCGGGTGGACACCCACATCGCCACGGGCGTCGACGTGCCGCCGTACTACGACTCCCTGATCGGCAAATTGATTGTCAGCGGCGCAACGCGCGAGCAAGCCATCGGCCGATTGGCGGCGGCGCTCGATGCGTTGGTCATCGAAGGCGTCTCGACCACCGCCGGTCTGCACCGGCGCATCGCCGCCGATCCGGTGTTCGCCGCCGGCGGCGTGGACACCCGCTATTTCGGCAGGCTGGCCGATGGCTGAAATCAACCTCGTCGATGTGTCGCTGCGCGACGGCAACCAGAGCCTGTGGGGCGCCACCGGTCTGGCCACCCACCACACGCTGGAGATCGCGGGCCTGCTCGACCGCGTGGGCTTTTCGGCCATCGACTTCACCTCCTCCAGCCACATGGCCGTGGC
>Ga0075015_100000645_pt1 | contig 12341 bp, 10 predicted proteins | sample AleBraG_ABR_2013_FD_71476 | JGI IMG/M metagenome (GOLD analysis project Ga0075015, IMG submission 71476) | Freshwater sediment microbial communities in response to fracking from Pennsylvania, USA - Alex Branch Run_MetaG_ABR_2013 | ecosystem: Environmental > Aquatic > Freshwater > Creek >...
GGCACCGTTCCCCCGTAGGTCATCGTCCCGGACGAGGCCGAGATGCTCAGTGGAACCTGGGCCACCACGATCTGGCCGGATACATAGGTGATCGCGTAGTTGGCCGCGACGGCGCCCGAACAGGAGGAACCGTACGTGCCGACGTGGCTCGATGCCGTGGCGGCCGTCGAACAGGTCGGTGCCGTGGACAGCGAACCCGAGGACTCACCGTTCTGGAATCCCGCGTACGACGCCGTTACCGGGTCCGGGGCGGTCCCGTAGGTCGTCGCCCCCGAGCTGGCCGTGATGGTGAGGGGCGCCGCGGTGACGGTCAGTGTCAGGGCCGACGAAGTGCTCCCCGCTGAACTCGAGTCACCCGAGTAGACCGCCGTCACCTGGTGCACTGTGGCACCCAGCGTGGACGTCGTGCACTGGGAGGTGAACGTCGAACCCGACGCGGCGAGGCTGACCGCGCCACAGCCGGTCAGTGAGCTCGCTCCCTCTTCGAAGTTGACGGTGCCCCCGCCATCGGAGCCGGTCACGGTCGCGGTCAAGGTCTCCGCCTGGCCGTAGACCGGTGCGGTGATCGACGGGGTGAGGGTGATGGTCGTGGCGGCGGGGGCGGGAATGGCCAATGCCAGCTCGTCAGAGGAGGAGGAGTCCGACGCCAGGTAGGTGACGGTCGATCCCGATGGGAAGGAGACCGCCACTTGCGACAGTGTCGCCGTCCTGTTGCCGTCCCCGAGCTGACCGAGGCCGTTCTGCCCCCAGGCGTAGAGGGTGCCGTTGGGCAACAGGGCGTAGCTGTCGTAGATGCCGGCCGCGATGGCAGTGGGCGTGGCCCCTCCGGCCAAAGAGGTCACCCGCGGGATGTCCGAGCCGACCGTGTTACCCCGGCCGAGCTCACCGTCGGCGTCATAGCCCCACGCATACAGATGACCGTCCGAGCCGACCGCCAGGCTGTGGTACAGCCCGGCCGCCAGCTTCGTGGAGGAAACGCCGCTCGGCATGTCCACCAGCGTCGGGGTGGACGTCGACGTCTGATCACTGGGTGCCAGCCCGAGTTGGCCGTTGGCGTTGCGGCCCCAGGCATAGAGCGTTCCAGCGGTGTCGCCGGCCATGCTGTGGTACCCGCCGGCCGCAATCGAGTTGGCGGTCGTGCCGGTCGGGAGGTTGACCCGCACCGGCTTGTTGGGCGTCGTGGTCGTGCCGTTGCCGAGCTGCCCGTCGCTGTTGAGACCCCAGGCGTAGACTGCACCACTCAGCGTGAGGGCCACATTGTGATACTGGCCCGCGGCGATGGCAGCGACTGCGTTGACGCCCGTCGGCAGCGACACCTTGACCGGAATCGACGAGTTGGTGGTCGTGCCGTTGCCGAGTTCGTCGTAGCCATTGTCGCCCCATGCGTACACCAGGTTGTCGGCACCGATGGCCACGCTGTCGAGGAGGCCCGCAGCGATCTTCTTCACAGGGAGGAGCCCCGACGGGAAGCTGACCACCACCGGCGTCGTGGAAGAGGTCGTGGTCCCGTTCCCGAGCTGCCCGTACCCGTTGTCACCCCAGGCGTAGACCTTGCCATCGGAGCCGATGGCCAAGCTGTGATTTCCCCCCGCTGCGACTTCGGTCGCGGTGACCCCGGTCGGCAGATGGACGTCGGTGGGTGTCACGGCGCTGATCTTGGTGCCGTTGCCCAGCTGTCCGTAGGTGTTGTCGCCCCACGCCTGGAGCACGGCCGGGGAGCTCGCCCCGACCGGCTGGGCCGATGAGAGGGCGACGACCAGCGAGGAGGCCGCCAGCACCACGGCCAGGGCGGCCCGCCGACCCCGATTGGGAGGTCGACGGGACAGGTGGCCGCCCGTTCCTCCCGTCGATGAAGCCTTCTTGTTCACAGCACTGGACGTCAAGCCCCTCATGGTCGATTCCGCCTTTTTCGTCGCTCTGTCTACGGTGTCGTGGATTTCGGTGTCGTTATGGCTGTCGCCGTTTCCGGCGTCGAGTGGTTGTCGCCCCCGGTCCGATGAGTCGTCGACCTCAGGACCCCAGATGCATCGTGCTCAGTGAGGCATCGACGGTCGCACTGGCCACGGACGTGGTGCCGCCACCACAGGTGGCCGTGACCGCGTTCGTCGACTTGGCGCTCAGATAGGCGGTGACCTTGGCGTGGACTCCGGCGAATGATCCGGTGTCCGTGCCCAGCGCGATGAAGCCGAGCCGGCCGAGGGTCCTCGACTGGGAGGAGCTCCCCGTGGTCAGCGAGGTGTTCGCGATCGGGACCACCGAACCGGACCAGGCGAGCTGCGAGCCGAACCGGGCCCACGACATCTGCTGGAACTGGAGGCAGTTCCCGACGTCCCATCGGTTGCCTCCGAGCGAGGTGCCGGCAAGGTAGACCTTCACCGCGGCGGTCGCCCGTCCGGTGGTGACCTTCGGAGCCGTGACGCTCTTGCAGCCTCCCAGCGACGCCCGGCTGATGGTCACCACCTCGTACGGCCGCTTGGTGGAGGTGACCGGTGTTCCGGGGGAGCGCTTCAGCGGTGGGCTGAACGTCATCGTGGTGGGTGCCGCGGTCGTTCCGTAGCTGCAGGTGATCGACCCGGGAGCCACCGTGGTCTGGGCGGCCGACCACGCGGGTGCCGTCGACACGGTCGCCGCCATCGGGATGGTGATCGCGGCTGCCCCGATCAATAGCCGTCGTCCCGTCATCGCGATCCGCCTTTCGCAGTTGGGACCGCACGCCACGACCCCTGTCCGGTACTTCTCATATCACAGATCCGGGGTCGCTCGCCCAATGGCCCGAGGGAGTGGGTGCCGACTGACGGCGCTGTTGCGTTGATTGATCGTCGGGCGCGGTCTCCCGGCATCGGCGCGACTCACAGGTCACCCCACGAGCGCGAGTTTGTCGAAGGCCGCGGCGAATTTCAGCCCGGTGCGTGCCTAGATCCCGAGTTCGTAGTGCCCTCGCCGCAGGTTCTGGATGAATGCGTGGCCTTGCATGACCACGGCGGCCCTGCGGTCCGGTTCGAGGCCCCGCATCGGACGTAGTCGTGCCTCGAGGCGCCCGTGGTCAGCTTCCACTCGATTGTTGGCGTATTGCCCGGTGTCATGAAGCGCCACCGGCAGGAGCTCGGCGATCACTCGGACCAGGGACGAGGATAACCGCCACCTGCCCGGCAGCGAGGATTGGATCGGGCGTTGATCCGGTATCGGCACAGTTGCCATGCCAGCCGTGATGGTCGGGGATGGCCTTGTCTGCTGCCTTCGCGTTCAACACTGACGGGAACGCCGGTGATGAATCCGATTCCCCGGGAAGGGCAATCGGCATCCGGGTGTTTGCGTGCAGGAACGTGGTCCAGTGAGGCAGTATCTGTATTGGAGCCGTCGCCTGCAGGAGTCCGGCAAGTTCGAGAGCGAGGAAACAGGTCGTGGCGGAGTCGATCACCGCGGACTACCTCGTCATGGGTGCCGGCGCAGCCGGGATGGCCTTCGCCGATGCGGTGCTGACGGAGACGGATGCCACGCTCGTGATCGTCGACCGTCGCGATCGGCCAGGGGGACACTGGAATGATGCCTACCCCTTCGTCCGCCTTCACCAGCCGGCCAGCTACTACGGAGTGAACTCGACCGCGCTCGGCTCGGGCACGATCGATCAGGTCGGCCTGAACGCAGGCTTCCACGCGCTCGCCGCGGGCACGGAGGTGGTGAGCCATTACGACCTGACCATGCGCCAACGGTTCCTGCCCTCGGGTCGCGTCCAGTTCCTCCCGATGAGCGAGGTCGGCGATGACCGGGTTGTGACGTCATTGCTGTCCGGGGAACGATGCGTTGTCCATGCCCATCGACTCGTCGATGCGACCTATTCCCACACGCGTGTCCCTTCAACTACCCCCCCGGCCTACGCCGTCGCCCCGGGGGCTGCCTGCATCCCACTGAACGATCTGCCCCGTGCGGCGCCGGGCTTCGACGACTTCGTGGTCATCGGAGCAGGCAAGACCGGGATGGATGCCTGCATCTGGCTTCTCGAGAATGGAGCGGATCCTGACCGGATCCGGTGGATCGTCCCTCGGGATTCCTGGATTCAGGACCGAGCAAATTTCCAACCCGGGGACGACTTCTTCGCCGCGTTCTGCAGGAGCATTGCCAACCAAGCCGAGGCGGTGGCCTTGGCCGACTCCGTTGAGGACGTCTTTCACCGGCTGGAAGCCGCCGGCGAGCTTCGGCGACTCGATCCGAACGTCACGCCGGAGGCATACCATTGCGCCATCCTCAGCGACGGAGAGGTGGCCGAGCTCCGGCGCATCGAGAACGTCGTCCGCCTGGGGCGTGTTACCGCCATCAACCCCGACAAGATCCGGCTGGAGCGGGGAACCGTCTCGACCGGGCCAACCACGCTGCACATCGACTGTTCAGCCGCGGGTATCCCGACGCTCCCGTCCACGGCCATTTTTGAGAGTGATCGGATTACTCTCCAATGGGTGCGGACCTGCCAGCCTGCGTTTAGCGCCGCGCTGATCGGCTTCATCGAATCGAGGTTCACGGACGATCAGGTGAAGAATCACATCTGCACCCCGATCGTGCCGCCCTCAGTCCCCATTGACTGGCTTCGCATGTACCAGATCGAACTGGCCAACCGGAAGTGCTGGGCTGATCACCCGGAGATCAACGACTGGATGGCAGAGTCCCGGCTCGACCCCTTTACTCGCACAGCCCGTTCCCGGCTGGGGGTCGATGTCGAGGCAACCACGCAACTCGGTCGCTACCTCGCCCACGTAGACCTAGCCGCGGACAGGATCGAAGGACTCCTCGACGACCGGTCAACCAACTGACCCGAGGTGTCCATGGGACGGACTCACCAGGTGTCGAGTCTGGCGGGATCACCCTGTGGGCGGAACTGACCGATGTGGTGGATCCCGGTCGACTCAGCACCTACTGGGCAGATCTGCGCGGTGGCCGGGGCGCCTTCTCCGATGACGACATTGCCGCCGTAGAGCCTGATCGAATGTGGCTTGTCGCCATTCGGGTCGAGAACGTCGTGCCCCCGACGTGATCTGAGGGGCAGGTGCCCAAGCGAGTACCACTTGAGTTGGCGATCGAGGATCTCGACAGGGCTAAGGAGCGAGCGGTCTACCCGGAGGCCATTCGAGCGGCAAGATAGCCCGCCCCTGACGGGTATTTCGATCCGATTGATTCGGCTCGTCACCCATTTTGCTAGTCGACGCAGTTCCCCGAGTGATCGTAACCTACTCCTGAATTCCGGCGTTCCACCGCCCGGTGATAGGTTTCACGCTCTGCAGACCCGAGCGACCGATCGGCGTGCCTGAAAGACTTCGGGCAGTCGTTATCGAGGAGTCCAACATGACATCGCCACGTGGCTGGCTTGAGCGGGGATCCACCGCCCTCCGGACCCGGACTCGGAGAGTTCCGGTTCCTGAGCCTTCGGAATCCTGGCGCACTCGGCGACAGTTTCCCACGGAGTCAACCATTCCGATGCCACCCGAAGAACTGCGAGGTTGGGTTGGCTCGGCTCCCGCATTTCACGATGTAGCTCTCACGACGATGGGCCGAATGAATATGGCCGGCTTACGGCAAGAACATGACGTGCTCGACATCGGGTGCGGGGTGGGCCGCACGGCTCGATATCTCTGTGGTTTCCTGAATGACGATGCCCGGTATGAGGGATTTGATACATCGGCTCCACTGGTGGATTGGTGCCAGACCAATATCACCCCCCTGTTCCCAAATTTCCGATTTACGCACGTCCCGTTGTTCCATCCCGCCTACGACCCGGACCCTTCACTCCCATCTGCGGCGGAGTTCATCTTCCCCTATGCCGACGATTCGTTCGACTTCGTCCTTGCTCACTCTGTGTTCACACACCTCTGGCCAGACGTGACCACCAACTACCTGCACGAGATCGGCCGAGTCCTGAGGCCGCACGGAATCAGCTACACGACCTGGGTGCTTTTCGAAGACGCTCCGTCCGGCTACAGCAATCCGCGAGCGAAGAACATGGACCGCGACCCGTCCGGGACGTTTGCCATCCGCCGTCCAGCGAATATCGGGTTCAGCCAGCAGTTCGTGCGTAACGCTCACCGTGCGGGCGGACTCGAGATCGTCGAGCCGATTCATCCAGGATTCCGCTACTTCCAGGACGCAGTTGTGGCGGCCAAGCAGCCCGGCATGGAACGCACCCGATGAATGCGATGGTCGATGACTCTCGTCAAGCAGTCTGGGCGAGTTGTGGCCAAGATTTCTGAGCTACGACGTAGCCCGGTAGTGCGGAGTAGGGCAGTTCGCGAGCGGCAAGCACACGGTCCTCGGTAGCGCACCCACACCAGGTGTTCGGGGGCACACCAGCCAGATCCTTCAAGAGTCAGGCGACGTCATAGTCATTTGCCTGAGGCGTTGGCCATACTCATGGGAGAGATCCCGGGTGAACAGATGACGGCCAGGCGGATTGGCTTGAAGCTGAATGCAGGGCTGATCGCTGCCAGTGGGCTCGGGGCCTGCTCCTCCTGACCCTCCCAGACCCGGGGTTCCTTTGGCATGGTTTCGGGGACGCTCGCCAGGGAGGGTGGGGTCGCACCGGGTACGGCGAGAACGCCAACCCCCGGAGTCGTTGATCTGTCGGTCCGTGCCGACCACATCGTACGGATCCACGTTCCTGCCAGTGGGACCTTTCGGGCACTGATCCCGGCAGGCAGGTACGACGTCACAGCGACCACTCCGAGGATTCAGCAGGTGAACCCCGATGGAATGCCTGTAACGGAGCCGTGCCCCGGCGTGAACCCGACCGTAACCGTGACAATTGGCAAGACGACGACCATCAACGTGACCTGCTTCGTTCCTTAGGGCCCGTGCCGACACAGCCATCCGATGGTTGGCCAGGTCGTGCGTTAGGGGGTCACCGACCCGGCGAAAGATGACACCCTGGTGTCGGGCAGATTCGGCTCGCTGGATGAGAGTTCGATCCCACCTTGAGGAGGCACCGGACCGGGCCACTCGCTTCCTACGGCGAATCGTTGCTTCCCAGTCCCGGCCTGAACCGTATTGACCTGATGCCGGCCGAAGGACTGCAGACCGACCCGACAGCGGGTGGGGCGCCAGAAGGGCGTCGCCGCCCTTCGGAACCCCACCCGCTAACGAGTAGTCCCGTCAACCTGTACCGGTCAGGGGAGGGTGATGTACGACCCCGGCTTGACCGTGAACGGTGTGTAGGCCCAAGCCCCACTGCATGTCTTGAGGATGTTCGTGTCGAGGACCACGACAGGAGCAACCGCAGGAGCAAATGAACCGGTGGTGACCTTGAACCCCGCCGGTCCTGGCAGCTTGATCTTGTCGAACAAGCTGAGGGGGATGATGGGGCTGACGAACGAAGCTGTCCCAGCAGTGAAGTTGACCACGGTGGGTGCGATTGCGGGAACAGAAACCCAGTTGTACGTCACGTTGATGGCGCCGACCTTGTCGCTCGACTGGAAGGCGGAGCACTTGTTGGCAAATCCAGCCCCAGCCTTCACGAAGTAGCCCGAACCCGTGATGTTGACGCTGGTGACGGTGACCGGGACGATGAGGCCGGCTGAGTTGGGGGCTGTCACAGTCCCGCCACAGTTGCCCGCCGCCTTGAAGTGGATCTTCACGGAGGCCGAACTTCCCACATTGTTCAATCCCGGAGAGAACGCGCCTCCTCCCGAGATCTTGCATCCGATCGTCCCAGACGCCGGTGGGCCCACCGCTCCGGCTACGTCCGCATTTGCCACCGTAATGAGGGTGGCTGACATCACAGCGATCGCGGTCAATGCGATCAACTTGCGTTTCATGGTTCTCCCCCTATTCGACCTCATGGATCGACCCACCTGAGGGAGCCGTCCGTCCGGCCGGAGTTTCGGCGCTGAACGCTCGCCGAGGGAACGGATGTCGTTCCGCCAGGGACCCTAATCCTCGGCGGACATGTGCGCACGGACGTTGCCTGGCAGGCCAACGTGGCATCGAGCTTCATTGGGCCGAAGGTCGTCTCCGCAGGTTTGTCGCTCAAGGTGGTCACTCCCGGCGAGCCGGTCAATTCCGCCAGAGTCTCTATGAAACCCGGGGCGGATCACCGCCCCCATGGGCTTGGAGTTCGGATTGCGAGCGCGGCCACACGGACAAGCTGATCAAATGAGGCAGAGGAGGATCCTATGGGCCGAGGGAAGCGCAAGCCGGGGCGAGAGGTCGGCGACGTGCGACATGACCTGGAGGTGGAGGGCACTGGCCATATTGGAGAGACGGAGGCGGGTGCCGATGCGGGTCCCGGTTCTGCGAGTGGACCGGAAAACCAGCCGAGGATGAAGGAAAAGGAATACCAGCGCCGGCTCCGCCCACTTCACGCTGAGCTCGTGGCGATGCAGGAGTGGGTGAAGGCAACCGGTGCCAGGGTCTGCATCGTGTTCGAAGGCCGGGACACCGCGGGCAAGGGCGGCACCATCAAGGCGATCACCCAGCGGGTCAGCCCCCGGGTGTTCCGGGTCATCGCCCTTTCAGCTCCCACCAAACGGGAACTGTCCCAGATGTACATCCAACGCTACGTGCCTCACTTCCCATCGGCAGGCGAAGTCGTGATCTTCGATCGCAGTTGGTACAACCGTGCCGGTGTTGAGCGGGTCATGGGATTCAGCACCGATGAGCAGGTCCGGTACTTCCTGGAGATGGTTCCCGGAGTGGAGAAGGCCATGGTCAACTCGGGCATCCTGCTCGTCAAGTACTGGCTCGACGTCGGTTCCGAAGAACAGACCCGGCGGCTCGAGCATCGCATCAACGACCCCCGGAAGGTCTGGAAGCTCTCCGACCTGGACTTGGCGTCCTATGCCAAGTGGGATGCCTACACGGAGGCAAGGGACGAGATGTTCGCGGCGACCAACACGGCGTGGGCCCCCTGGTGGGTGGCGCGGACCGACGACAAGAAGCGAGGGAGACTCAATGTGATCTCCCACCTGTTGGCCCAGGTCCCGTATACACCCCTGGCACACAAGGAAGTGCACCTCCCGACCCGGCGGATCGCCGACACCGATTCATCGCGGGCAGCGCCCACCCGTCATGTGCCCGACCGGTACTAGGCGAGCGGACGGTGTGGTGCTCAGCGCAGACTCGATCCGACCGGGTCAGGTGCTGTCCGGGGGCAGATCCGCCGGTCCGGTGCGGGAGGGAGCGTGGAACCATGCGATCAAGAGGAGTGCTCCGCCGCCCACCATGAGACCGATGCCGGCTCCTCCGATCACGTCCAATGGATAGTGGACACCGAGGTAGATCCGAGACCACGCGACCATCGAGGCGTACCCGAGAGCGATGGCGGCTCCGCCTCGGGGGAGGTACGGGATCAGCGTGAGCGCGACCGCGACGGCCACGGCGGTGTGACTGGAAGGGAAACTGGTGCCATGTGCAGGCTGCTGGCGGAGGACCGCATTCGGCTCCACCTCATAGGGGCGCGGCCGCTCAGCGAGGGCCTTGGCCAAGTTGGCGCCGAACCAGGCAGCCACGGCGGAACCGACGCAGTAGGCCACGGGCCAGAGGCTCCGGTTCCTGGCGGCGCAGTACCCGGTGCCAGCCACGACCGCCACCGTGATGCCGAGCGGAAGGAACAACTTGGAGAAAGGGGTGAGCAGGGCCGCGACCCCCGTCGGGACGTCGTTCAACCACCGGTACAGGCACTCGTCCCAGCCCGTCACACCGCTCCTCACCAGGACCGACGCCACACCGAGCAGAGTCGTGCCGGTCACCACCAGGAACCAGGCACCCCGCCTCGGCACCGGTCGTACGGCGGGTCGACGGTCAGCGTAGCGACGGTCCCAGGCACGGCCCCGGTCGGGCATCTACCGCCCCTTCGGGAGCGGGTGATCGAACCGCGCACCGATGAAGAGCCCGATCCACCCGCCGACCAGCGATCCCACGATCGCATCCCCGGGGAAGTGGACGCCGGAATGAACACGGGAATATGCGACCGTGGCTGCCAAGACTCTGAGGGGGAACGAAAGGGACGGGATCTGGAAGCCCACTGCCGTGGCGAATGCGAAACCCGATGCGGAATGTCCAGATGGGAACGACGACGATTTCGGCATCTGGGTGTGGCGCGATTCCACTACGCCGGAGGACTTCCGATCGGGACGATCCCGAATGTAGAGATTCTTGATGGCCACGTTCACGACGGCCGAGGTGACGCCGACGGAGGTGAGCCCTGCAAGTGCTGCCCGGCGCCCGCGCCGTCCCCCGATGGCCGCCAACAATCCGGCTGCCGCAATCCAGATGGCGGATCGATTGGCGGCGTTCGACAGTCGCCGCAACGGGTCATCGACCGTCGGTGTGGTGGTTCCGGCGACAGCTCGGTAGAGGGCATGATCGAGTTCGGAGAGTTCGCGCAGTACGCGGTGGATCCCGGACCTACTGTGCCGACTGGAGACGAACTCATCGATCAGGTCCTCGAACGGCTTCTGCACTGCGGGATCCTCGAGCTCATTGCCCACAGGGTGGATTGTCCTACGCCGGAGGTCGGCGCGCCACGCAGCCGGTCGGGGCGGGAGCCACGAGCAAGGTCGAAGGCCTCCCGATGGTGAGGCAGTTACCTGGCGTCCGGATGTTCGCCGCCTATCGACCGCGTTGGCTGCCCAAGGACCTGATGGCCGGCCTGGTGCTGACGGCAATCCTGGTTCCTCAGGGCATGGCGTACGCCGAGTTGGCCGGGCTACCGGCAATCACCGGGCTCTACACGTCGATCCTGTGCCTGGTCGGGTACGCCCTGCTCGGCCCCTCGCGCATTCTCGTCCTCGGACCAGACTCGTCGCTCGGCCCGATGATCGCCGCGACCATATTCCCGTTGGCGGGTGCGGACGGGAGCCCGTCGCGTGCCATCGCCCTGGCCTCCATGCTTGCTCTCCTGGTCGGCGCGATGATGATCGTCGCCGGGGTGGCGAGGTTGGGGTTCGTGGCGGACCTCCTCTCCAAGCCGACCCAGATCGGCTATATGACCGGACTCGCACTCACGATCCTGGTGGGCCAACTTCCGAAACTGTGCGGGTTCTCCGTGCATTCGGACACACTCGTCGGGGACATCACCGGGTTCGTCAGCGGTGTCCGCGCCAATCAGACGGTCACCGCTGCTGTCCTGGTCGGGCTCTTCGGGCTGGCCATGATCCTGGTACTCCAGCGGTGGCTGCCGAAGGTTCCGGCGGTACTCGTTGCCGTGGTTGCGTCGATCGGAGTGGCCGTCCTGTTCGACCTGGCCGACCACGGGGTCAGCCTGGTGGGTACATTGCCCCAGGGGCTCCCGCCGTTCACGGTCCCCAGGGTCAAGGCTTCCGATATCGGGCTGCTGCTAGCCGGCGCACTGGGGATCTCCCTCGTGGCACTGACCGACACGATCTCGACCGCGTCGGCATTCGCGGGGCGGAGCGGGGACGAGGTCCAGGCCAATCAGGAGATGATCGGCATCGGCACGGCGAACGTCGCCGCCGGACTGTTCCAGGGGTTTCCGGTGAGCACCAGTGGCTCCCGCACCGCCGTCGCCGAGCAGTCAGGGGCGAAGTCCCAGGTGACCGGGCTGGTGGGTGCCGCCTTCATCGTGTTGATGCTCGTGGCCGTACCGGGTCTGTTCCGCAATCTTCCGCAGCCCACACTGGCCGCGGTGGTCATGGCGGCCGCACTGTCGCTCGCCGACATCGCCGGGATGAGGCGGCTCTGGACTGTGCGCCGCACCGAGTTCGCGCTGTCGATAGCGGCATTCTTCGGTGTGGCGGTGTTCGGCGTCCTCGCCGGGATCGCCGTCGCCGTGGGGCTCTCCATTCTCAACGTCTTCCGCCGGTCGTGGTGGCCTTACAGCACCCGGTTGGGCCGCGTCGGAGGGCTCCCCGGCTACCATGACGTCCATTCGTATCCCGGCGCGGAACAGATCGACGGACTCGTCGTCTTCCGCTTCGACGCGCCCCTGTTCTTCGCAAATGCCCGTGCATTCCGCGAGCAGATCCGTGGGTTGGCCGGGAGCCAACCCCGGCCGCGGTGGATCGTGGTGGCATCTGAACCGATCACGGACGTCGATACGACGGCGGCCGACATGCTCGAGGACCTCGATGAGGAGCTCAACGGACAGGGGATCTCACTGGTGTTCGCCGAAATGAAGGATCCGGTGCGCGCGAAGATCGAGCGCTACGAACTGACCAGGACGATCGATCCGGACCACTTCTTCCCGACCGTCGAATCCGCCGTGGGAGCGTTCCCCCGAAGATCACCCCGCACCGACGACACGCCGACGCCCGATGTCGACCGCGACGAAGGTGCCCGTGACTGACCTCGGCCCGAGCAGATCGGAGCGGCTCGCGGCGAGCTTGGCCTTGGTCTCATTGGTC
>Ga0075015_100000646_pt1 | contig 12338 bp, 11 predicted proteins | sample AleBraG_ABR_2013_FD_71476 | JGI IMG/M metagenome (GOLD analysis project Ga0075015, IMG submission 71476) | Freshwater sediment microbial communities in response to fracking from Pennsylvania, USA - Alex Branch Run_MetaG_ABR_2013 | ecosystem: Environmental > Aquatic > Freshwater > Creek >...
AAGGTCGCGAAGGTGTTCCCCGACCTGTTCTCCACCGTCCTCAAGTAGCCGCCGGGGCTCAGAGCGGCCCGGTGAGGTCGTTCCTAGCGCGACGAGCTCGGCCATCCAGGCACGGAAGCCCAGCTCGTCGGGCGTGGGGCCGTGCCGATCGCGCGTGCCGCTCACCGTCCCCGCCCCTTCCTCGGGGTGCGCCGCCCGACTCAAGGGCGGGACGAGATCCTCGGAACGTTCCATCTCGTGGCGAACTCGTCTGCGGTGATCTCGTACACGAGCTCGAGACCGTCCTCGTCGTCGATCTGCTCGCCGACCTGGACGAAGCCCGCGTCCTCGATGATCGTGCGGGATCCGTCGTTGTCGGGCGTGAACGTCGCACGGAGGACGCGCACCGCCGGGTGCCCCGCGGCGTACGTCCACATGATCTGCGCCATCTCGCGGGCGTAGCCGTGGCGGCGGTGCTCGAGTAGCACGCGGTAGCCGACCTCGACCATGCCGTCCGCGTCGGGCGGCGCGTGGAAGTTGATTAGGCCGACGATCTCGCGCGTCTGGCGCAGCACGGCGAGCCGCACGAGCCACGGGTTCACCGACGGATCGGCGAGCACCTGGGGGACGCGGTGGCGCAGCGGGGAGCTCCGTGGACCCAGGACGTCGTGCGGGTCGTCGTAGCCGAGCTCGACCGGCGCGTCGGAGGCAGCCCGGGCGAGCAGCTGCTCGACGGTCACCAGGACGAGGTCGAGGCGCGGCCCGGGCAGGACCGTCGGCGGGACGGGCGGGGAGACGCGCACGGCACGATCCTCTCGCCCCGCGGCGGCCGCGGCGCGCGGGTTCGCCACGTCGACCCGGTGGGTAGCGTGCCGCCCGTGACCCATCCGCTCCTCACCGTTCTGCTCGCCGCCGCCGACGGCGTATTCCCGCACCCCGACGGCCACGCGGCGCTGGTGCCGCCGCTGGAGGACGGCTCGACGGTCGTCGTGGCCTCCACGGGACACTCGGCGGTGGCCACCCACCTCTCGTCCGAGGACCTCGTGGGCGTGCCGTTCGACGGCTACGGCGGGGCCGTCTCTCCGCGCACCCTGATGCGCCTGGCCGACGGCGGCTCGATGGGCGTGCACGACGTCGTGCTGGCGGCGCGCGCGTCCGGCCCCCTCGAGGGCGCGGCGGAGCCTGCGTCGACGTCGCGCTGGGACGACCACCCAAGGGTGTGTCGAGGTCGCCTCCGAACTGCACGGCACGGGGGCCGGGAGGGCCCTGATCGGCGCGGCGCTCCAGGTAGTGCCGGCCGGGGAGGCCGTCCTCGCGGTGGTGAGCCGGGGAACGCACGCAGCCTGCGCGCCTTCCTGTCGCAGGGCTTCGTACCGATCGGTTGCGAGGTGCTCATTACGAGGCCGGGTCGACCCGACCCCAGCCTGACCGCGACGAGAGTCAGGACTGAGGCCCGCCGAGCGCCCTGAGCGCGGCGGTGAGCCCGGCCCGGTGCCTGGTGGGGACCTGGTCGAAATACGCCGAGTCGGCAGCCTCCACGGCCGCGACCGCACGCCGGGCCAGTGCCGTGCCGGCCGTCGTGGGATGCAGCCGCCAGGCCCGACCGTCGTCGGGGTCCTCCTCGCGCACGAGCAGGCCCTTGGACGCGAGGGTCCGCGCGACCTGGCTGGTCATCATCGGGTCGGTGCCCGCGTGCTCGGCAAGGTCGCGCTGGCGCGGCGGCCCGCCGTGGCCGCAGAGCCACCAGGTGGAGGCGAGAAGGACGAACTGCGCGTGGGTGAGCCCCAGCGGCTCGAGCGCCTCGACCATCGCGCGCTGCCACCTCAGGGTGGCGTGCCAGAGCAGGAAGCCGCGGCTGTCCCACGCGTCGGAGTGCGGCGACCCGCCGCCACTCATTCGGACTCGGCGATCCGGACCAGCGCCGCCATCGCCTCAGGGGTGTCCGAGGTGACCATTGGGCCCAGCTGTGCTGCCGCAGGGCCGTCGATGCGGACCTCATGGGTCACGACCGACCCGAGGTCGTGGGGCTCGATGCGGTGCACGAACGTGAGGGTAGCGACCCCCGGGATGTCGGTGACGTCGGTGAACAGGGCGTTCTCGAGGACTTTAGTCAGTACCCATTTCAGCGGCGGCTGACCTTCGACCCGCAGCGTCCCGGAGCTCCCGACGGCGAAGGGCCCGTCGAGGGTGACGCCCTCGAGCCCCGAGTCCCACTCGAGCCATCTGACATCGGTGTACAGCGGCCAGACCTGCTCCGGAGAGGCGGACGTGGTGACGGTGTGGGTCCACTCGAACATGTGGCCACCCCATTCCCTATGCGCGCCTATCAGTAACAGAAAGACTAAGCACGCTTATGAAACTCGCGTCAAACCCCTAGAGCGGGGTCATTACCTCGCGGCCTCCGAGGTAGGGCTGCAGTGCCACAGGGACACGCACGGAGCCGTCGGCCAGCTGGTGGTTCTCGAGCAGCGCGACGATCGTGCGGGTGATCGCCACGAGCGTGCCGTTGAGGGTCGCGACCGGGCGTACGCCGTCCTCGTCGCGCATCCGGATCCGCAGCCGGCGGGCCTGGAACTCGGTGCAGTTCGACGTCGACGTGACCTCGCGGTAGCGCTCTTGGCTGGGCACCCACGCCTCGATGTCGAACTTGCGCGCGGCCGAGGCCCCGAGGTCGCCCGAGGCCACGTCGATGACGCGGTAGGGGATCTCGAGGCTGTCGAAATACTGCTTCTCCCAGCCCAGCAGACGCCCATGCTCGGCGACGGCGTCGTCGGGGTGGGAGTAGGAGAACATCTCGACCTTGTCGAACCAGTGCACCCGGAAGATCCCGCGGGTGTCGCGACCGCCCGATCCCGCCTCGCGGCGGAAGCAGGGCGAGTAGCCGACGTAGCGGCGCGGCAGGGTGGCGGCGTCGAGGATCTCGTCGGAGTGGTAGGCCGCGAGCGGCACCTCCGCCGTGCCGACGAGGTACATGTCGTCCGCCTCGAGCCGGTAGACGTTCTCCGCGGCCTGGCCGAGGAACCCGGTGCCCTCCATGGCGGACGGCTTCACCAGCGAGGGCGGGATCATCGGCGTGAAGCCGTTGCCGCAGGCGAGCGCGATGGCGTGGTTGACCAGCGCGAACTCGAGCAGCGCACCGATCCCGGTGAGGTAGTAGAAGCGCGAGCCCGACACCTTCGCGCCGCGCTCGAGGTCGATGGCCCCGAGCAGCTCGCCGATCTCGACGTGGTCGCGCACCGCGATGCCCTCGGCGGCGAAGTCGCGCGGCGTGCCGATCTGCTCGACGACGACGAAGTCGTCCTCGCCGCCGACCGGCGCATCGGGATCGATCACGTTGGACAGCTCACCGAGCAGCGAGGCCGCCTCGGCCTCGGTCGCGATCCGTCGGGCCTCGGCGGCCTTGACGCGATCGGCGAGGTCGGCCGTTCCGGCCAGGGCGGCGTCGACCTCGGCCTGCACCTGTGGCCGCTCGTCGCCGGAGGACTTCTTCAGCCGTCCCTGTAGGTACCCGATGTGCTTGGACAGAGCGTTCTGCTCGCTGCGCAGCGCGCCAAACGACTGCTCGGCCGCGCGTCGCAGCTCGTCGGCGTCGAGGAGCCGGTCGACGACACCCGGGTCCTCCCCCCGCCTGCGCTGGCTCTCGCGCACACGGTCGGGGTCGTCACGCAGGAGCTTGAGATCGATCACGGACAGAGCCTACGGCGCGACCGTCGCCGAGGTCCGCTCGGTCTAGGCCGCCTAGAGGTAGAGGCCGTTGCCGCCCTCGTGCGGGCCGGGGACCCCCGGGACGCCGCTGTCGCCCTGGCCGGGGCCCGAGATCGCGCGACGGCGCATCTGCTCGAACTGCGCCTGCGCAGCCATCTGCTGCGCGAACAGCGCTGTCTGGATGCCGTGGAAGAGCCCCTCGAGCCAACCGACGAGCTGGGCCTGGGCGATGCGCAGCTCGGACTCCGACGGCACCCGGTCGTCTGTGAAGGGGAGCGAGAGCCGCTCGAGCTCGTCGACGAGCTCCGGGGCGAGGCCCTGCTCGAGCTCGGCGATCGAACGACGGTGGATGTCGCGCAGCCGGGTCCGCGACGCCTCGTCGAGCGGCGCCGACCGCACCTCCTCGAGCAGCTGCTTGATCATGCTGCCGATGCGCATCACCTTCGCCGGCTGCTCCACGAGGTCGGCGACGGAGCCCTCCGACGACGCCGCGCCCTCGCGTTCCGCGGGCAGCTGGCCGAGCGGCTGACCGTCCGGACCGATGATCACGATGCGCTCGTCGTCGGCCGCCGAACCGGCGTCGTCGCCGGGCGGACCTGTCGGTGTGGTCTGCGTCATGGCGCCATCACATCACCGCGGGTGGCCCCCGTCGAGGCAGGCTGGGTGCGTCCGTAGATCCTGAACCGGCATTCAGTCATACGCCGTAAGGGGTTCCGCGATTCGGCGCCGTTCACCTTTGCATGGTCCAATGTGGGGGCACGACGTGCGACAGGGCACGTACCGGCGTTCACCGTGAAGGGTGAGGGCACCGGACCCGAGGGGGCACCGGGCCGCGCGATCGTCATCGAAGGAGACGACACGTGGACTACAACTGGCTGCACCCGACCGCGGACGCGCGTCCCGTAGGTGCGAAGGGCTGGGGCTCGTTCGCCACCGAGCCGATCACCGCCGGCACCACCGTCGCGGCCTTCGGCGGCTGGATCGTCACGCGCGAGACGCTCGCGACGTTCAACGAGGACCGCCAGGGCCGCTCCATCCAGGTCGATGAGGACCTCTACCTCGTGTCGGACGAGACGCCCGAGCCGGGCGACATGCTCAACCACTCGTGCGAACCGTCGTGCGGGCTTGTCGGAGCCACCCTGCTCGTCGCGATGCGCGACATCGCGGTCGGCGAGGAGCTCACCTTCGACTACGCGACGTGCGACTCGAGCGACTACGACGAGTTCGAGTGCCTGTGCCGGGAGCCCAGCTGTCGCGGCATCGTCACCGGGCTCGACTGGACCAAGCCCGAGCTGCAGGAGAAGTACACGGGTTGGTTCTCGCCCTACCTGCAGCGGCGCATCGCGTCGCTGCCGGCGCCGCGTCACTGACCACGCACCGGTGGGAAACGCACGCGACATCGACCCAGGACCGGGGCCATCCTCGAGGGCATGAGCGACTCGGGGGCGGGCACCGTCCTGACCACGCGACCGATCCGGTTCTCCGCCGACGGCGACGCCGACCCGGATGACGTCGCGGCGGCGGTCCGGATCATCGTCGCGAGCGACGTCGCCGCCATCGGTGAGCCCGACTCCGGCGACGCCGACATCGCCTCGATGTTCGCGATGCCGTCGATGGACCGCGCGGCGTCGGTGCTGCACGTGCGTGGCGACCACGTCGTGGGCGTCACGTGGATCGAGAACGACGTGAACGGCCGCGACACCTTCATCGACTCATTCTGCCTGCCGGGCCCGTCGTCGCAAGCGGTGCGCGACCACGGGATCGAGCTGGGCCTCACGGCTGCGCGGCGCCACCGGGCTGCTGCACCCGACGGTGACCGCTGGACGGCCCGCGCCGGCTGCTGGCTCAGCGAGACGGAGTACGCCGCCGTCCTCGAGGCTCACGGGTTCAGGCCCGCCCGCACGTTCTACCGGATGCGGATCGCGTCGTCCTCGCAGCAGGTGCCGGCCCGGATGCCGCCGTTGCCCCCGGGCGTGGAGATCGTCGTGTCTGACGACGAGGTGACGCGTCGCCGAATCCTCGCCGTCGACAACGACTCCTTTGGCGAGCACTACAACTTCACCGCCCGCGAGTACGACGAATGGTGGGCGCACTGGTCCGCGGGGACGACACGTGACCCGGCTGGCTGGTGGCTTCTCACGGTCGACGGCGAGGACGCCGCGATTTGCCTCCTCGACGAGAGCCGCGCGGAGATCGGCGACGGCTACGTGTCGGTGCTCGGCGTGCGCAAGGAGTTCCGCGGCCGTGGCTCGCGCAGCTGCTGCTGCGTCGCGCCTTCGTGCACTACCGCGACCGGGGTCGTGCGGGCACCCAGCTGGGCGTCGACGCCGAGAACACGACGGGTGCGGTGCGGGTCTACGAGTCGGTCGGGATGACCGCGATCCGCACCGTGCAGGGCTACGCCCAGCCGATCGACTGACGATCCGAGGCGGCTGACGCACTCAGGTCGCGAGCAGGACCTTGCCGACGTGGTCGCTGGCCTCGACCAGCCGGTGAGCCTTCGCGGCATCGCGCATCGGCAGCACCCGGTCGACGACGGGGACGATCGCGCCGGACTCGACGAGCGGCCACACCAGGGCGCTCACCTCGGCGCAGATCGCAGCCTTTTCCGCCACCGGGCGGGCGCGCAGCGTGGTCCCTGCGACCGATGCGCGCTTGGCCATGAGGCGCCCGAGGTCGAGCTCGGCCTTGGCGCCTCCCTGCAGCCCGATCACGACGAGGCGACCCCCGGAGGCGAGGACGTCGACGTTGCGCGCGAGGTACCTCGCACCCATGTTGTCGAGCACGACGTCGGCCCCTCGCCCGTCGGTCGCGGCCTTCACCTGCTCGACGAAGTCCGACGTCGTGTAGTCGACCAGGATCTCCGCCCCGAGCTCGGCGCAGCGCGCCAGCTTCGCGGCCGACCCCGCGGTGACCGCGACCCGGGCGCCGAGGGCGACCGCCGTCTGGATGGCGAACGTGCCTATCCCGCCGCCACCCCCGTGCACGAGGAACGTGTCGCCGGCGCGGAGTCCGGCGAGCATGACGACGTTCGACCATACCGTGCAGGCGACCTCGGGAAGCGCTGCAGCGGTGACGAGGTCGACGCCGCGCGGCACCGGCATCAGCTGTCCCGCAGGCACGGCGACCTGCTCGGCGTACCCCCCACCGGCCAGCAGCGCGACGCACGGGTCGCCGACGGCCCAGTCCTCGACGCCCTCGCCGAGCGCCGCGACGGTACCGCTGCACTCGAGCCCGAGGATGTCGGACGCGCCCGTCGGCGGAGGGTAGAACCCCTGGCGCTGAAGGAGATCAGCGCGGTTGACGGCGGAGGCGGCGACCCGCACCAGCACCTCGCCCGCAGCAGGCGACGGCGTTGCCACCTCGGTCCACCCCAGGACCTCGGGACCACCCGGCTCGCGGGCCACGATCGCGTGCACGGTCAGCCCGCCGTGACCGGGCTGATGACAACGACCCGATCGCCTGCCTCGAGCGAGGAGATCGAGCGTGCGTCGAACCGATGGACGTCGCCCCGGCGCACGACCGCAAGGACGATGACGCTGCGGGCGGACAGCGCGTCCGGTGACAGCCCCACCTCGTCGGGCAGTACGGGACGCTCCGCGATCTCCAGCCCGTGGTGCGGCTCGAGCAGGTCCTCGACGAGCTGCCCTGCGATCGGCGACGTCAGCGAGAGCCCAAGCATCCGGCCAGCGGACTCCGCGGTCGGGATCACGACGTCGGCGCCGCTCTGCCGCAGCACCCCGATGTTCTGGCTCTCCCGTGCGCTCGCGACGAGGGTCGCGAGCGGCGCGAGCCGTCGCGCCGTCAGCGTCACGAGCACCGAGGTGTCGTCGCGGTCGGTGGCGACGACGATGCGCGACGCGGTCTGCACCGACGCGGTGCGCAGGATGTCCTCGCGGGTGGCGTCGCCCACGACGCCGATGGCTCCGATGGCCGTCGCCTCGTCGATCTCGGCCGGATCCGCCGAGACGATCACGATGCTGTGCGGCGAGATGCCCTGGTCGACGAGCGCGGTGAACGCGCTGCGACCCTTCACCCCGTACCCGACGACCACGGTGTGGTCCTTCACGTTCTGCCTCCAGCTCTTGGCGCGGAACTCGTCCCGGCTTCGCTGGGTCAGGACCTCGACGGTCGTGCCCACCAACGTGATCAGGAAGACGAAGCGCAACGGCGTGATGATGAGGACGTTCGCGAGCCTGGCCTGCTCGGTGACCGGGACGATGTCGCCGTAGCCGGTCGTCGACAGCGTCACGGTGGCGTAGTAGAGGGCGTCGAGCCAGCTGATCGGCGTGCCGTTGGAGTCCTTGTAGCCGTCGCGCTCGAGGAAGACGAGCGCCGTCGTGATGGCCAGGCACCCGACGGCGATCGCGAGCCGCAGCGCGAAGGACCCGAGCGGCCCTCGACGCCGCGCCGGCAGGTGCAGCGATCCCGGACTGCTCACGGGGTGACGGTAGCGACTGTGGATGCGGTCACGGGAGCGGGAGGACCGACACGATCGTGCCGCGTGCCCCGCCGTCGGGGTGCACGACGGCGACGCCGTCGGCGAGCGCGAGGCCGCGCAGCATCGCGGGACCCACGTGCATGGTCGGCGTGGCCTCGACGACGAGGTCGTGCCGCTGACGCGACACCGGGATGAGACGCACGTGCTCCGGGTGCGTCGTGACGTCGACCGCGAGGGTGGCCTGCTCGATGAGCGACTCGTCGGCGCCGACTTCGCCGCGCATCGCGGCGATCAGAGGGACGGCGAGGGTGACCAGCGCCGAGACGGCCGCGAGCGGGTTGCCGGGCAGGCCGAGCACGTGGCGACCGTCGGGCAGCGTGGCCAGGCACATCGGAGTGCCCGGGCGGACGGCGACGCCGTCGACCACCCAGTGTGCGCCGAGGCGGTTCAGTGCGGCGTGCAGGTGGTCGGCGGGCCCGGCGGCGGTGGACCCTGTGGTCACGACGAGGTCGGCGTTGGCGTCGTCGAGCGCGTCGAGCAGGGCCGCCAGGGTGTCGGCCACGTGGACGGGCGGGAAGGCCCGCGCGCCCACAGTCGCCAGCCAGCCGGGGAGCATCGGACCCAGCGCGTCGCGGACCCGGCCGTCGCGCGCGGGGCCGCGCTCGAGGAGCTCGTCGCCGAGCACGAGGATCGCGACGTCCGGCGGCCGCACCACCGCCAGCGCGTCGTAGCCCGCGGCGGCGGCCATCCCGGCGACGACCGGGGTGACGACCCCGCCTGCCTCGAGGAGGTGCTCGCCCGCGCTCGACTCCTGCCCGCGCGGCCGAATGTCCGTGCCGGGCTCGACGTAGCCCGGGTGCGGTGCCTTGAGCCGCCGCCCCGGGTCGCCGACCCAGAGCTGCACCCCCTGCGGGCCGGCGTCCTCGAGGAGTCCGCGCTCGCGACGCAGCACGGCGTCGGCCCCGATCGGGAGCGCGGCGCCGGTACCGATGCCGACGGCGGCGCCGTCGGCGAGCCGCTCGAGGGTGCTGCCGGCGAGGAGCTCGCCGACCACGACCCACGGGCCCGGTCCTGCGACGGCCCAGCCGTCCATGCCGGCGCTGTCGAACGGGGGCAGCGGCGTGCCGGACACGAGCGGGTGCGCCAGGACCGCCCCGACGGCGGCGGCGAGTGGCACCTCGACGACGGGCAACGGGTGCGCCGCCTCCCGCGCCGCACGTCGGGCGCGCGCCCAGGGCGTCAGGTCGCTCACAGGTCGATCTTCGCCGCCACCCCCGACCAACCCGCTGCCGACCCGCCGCACCCCCACCCCGAGTTCTCGGCGCTGGATGTGCCTCGACGCGCGCAGGGCGGGGACAGGGCGCCCCCTGACGCCCACCGGCACCGGCGTGCGCTGTCATGAAGGGCGTCCAGCGTGCCTCTACCCCGCGTCGGGACACGGTGCCGGGGGGGAGGCGGTCCACTTCTTGACACCGGTATCAAGTTGACATTAACGTCAACTTCATCCTGGTTGGGACCGGGCCGCATCGGGAGGAGGGGTCATGGGTCGGCTGACGAGCCGCGTCGACGCGCGGTCGCCGGCGTACGCCGAGAACCGGGCCGCGATGCTCGAGGCCCTGACCGAGATCGACACGCTGCAGGCGCGGGTGGTGCGCGGCGGAGGCTCCGGCGACCCGGCGAAGGATGCGGCGTCGGTCGCGAAGCTGCGCCAGCGCGGCAAGCTGCTCCCGCGCGAGCGCATCGGCCTGCTCCTCGACCGCGGATCGGCGTTCCTCGAGCTCTCCCCGCTGGCTGGCTGGGGAACCGACGACCCGCTCGGCGGCGGCATGGTCACCGGTATCGGGCGGGTCAGCGGTGTCGAGTGCGTGATCTCGGCGAACGACCCGACCGTCAAGGGCGGCGCGCAGGGTCCGACGTCGGTCGCCAAGGGTCTGCGCGCGATGGAGATCGCGCGGGCCAACCGGCTGCCCCTCGTCTCGCTCACTGAGTCGGCGGGCGCCGACCTGCCCAAGCAGGCCGAGATCTTCGTGCCCGGCGGGGCGTCGTTCAAGAACCTCACGCGGCTCTCGGCCGCCGGCATCCCGACCATCACGCTCGTGTTCGGGTCGTCGACCGCAGGCGGCGCCTACGTGCCCGGCATGAGCGACTACGTCGTGCTGCAGAAGGACGCCGCACGCGTCTACCTCGGTGGACCGCCCCTGGTGAAGATGGCCATCGACGAGGACGCCGACGAGGAGTCGCTCGGCGGCGCGGAGATGCACGCGCGGGTCTCCGGCCTCGCCGACTACCTCGCCGCCGACGAGCCGGACGCGCTGCGCATCGGCCGCGACATAGTCGCGCACCTCAACTGGCGCAAGCTCGGGCCTGTATCCAACCGGTCACCCGTGGCACCGGCGTACGACGTCGACGAGCTGCTCGGCGTCGCATCGGCCGACGTCCGGGTGCCCTTCGAGGTGCGCGAGGTCATCGCGCGGACCGTCGACGGCTCGGAGCTCGAGGAGTTCAAGCCGCTCTACGGGACGACCCTCGTGACCGGGTGGGCGCACCTCGACGGGATGCCGATCGGCATCCTGGGCAACAACGGGATCCTGTTCAGCGAGGAGGCCGAGAAGGGCGCGCAGTTCATCCAGCTCTGCGAGCGGCACGACGTCCCGATCCTGTTTGTGCAGAACATCACCGGCTTCATGGTCGGCACCCGCTACGAGCAGGGCGGCATCATCAAGGACGGCGCCAAGCTGATCAACGCCGTGTCGAACTCGACCGTCCCGCACCTGACGCTGATGGTCGGGGCCTCGTACGGCGCCGGCAACTACGGCATGAGCGGGCGCGCCTACGACCCGCGCTTCGTCTTCACCTGGCCGAACCACCGCATCGCCGTCATGGGGCCCAGGCAGCTCGGCGGCGTGCTGTCGATCGTGGCGCGGCAGCGGACCGAGGCCGCGGGCGGCTCGTTCGACGAGGCGGCCTTCGCGCCGATGCGCGAGGCGTTCGAGTCGCAGGTCGAGTCGCAGTCGACGGCGCTCTTCGCCACCGGACGCCTCTGGGACGACGGCATCATCGACCCCCGCGACACCCGCACGGTCCTGTGCCTCGCGCTCTCCGCCGTGCACTCCGCGCCGGTGCAGGGCACGAGCTCCTACGGCGTCTTCCGGATGTGACCGACGTGAGCCGAGCCATCACGCGTGTCCTCGTCGCCAACCGAGGCGAGATCGCCCGACGCATCATCCGTACCTGCGACGAGCTCGGCGTCGAGACCGTCGCCGTCTTCGCCGATCCCGACCGTGACGCACCGTACGTCGACGAGGCCACTTACGCCGTGGCCCTCGACGGCGCGACGTCGGCGGAGACCTACCTCGACGTGGACAGGGTGCTGGACGCCGCACGCCGGTCCGGAGCGGACGCGGTGCATCCGGGCTACGGCTTCCTCTCGGAGAACGCGGACTTCGCCCGCGCCGTGGCCGACGCCGGCCTCGTGTGGGTCGGGCCTAGCCCGGACTCGATGCTCGCCATGGCCCGCAAGGTCGAGGCGAAGCGGATTGCCGCGGTCGCGGGCCTGCCGCTCGTTCCGGGCGCGGAGCTCGACGGTGCCGCGACGGCAGTCGAGCTCGTCGCGGCGGCCGAATCCGTCGGATATCCCCTGCTGGTGAAGGCGTCCGCCGGTGGCGGCGGCAAGGGCATGCGGGTGGTGCGCACCCCGGACCAGCTCGTTGAGGCGGTCGGCGGCGCTCGCCGTGAGGCCGCGGCGTCCTTCGGTGACCCGACCGTGTTCCTCGAGCGCTACGTCGAGCGCGCGCGGCACGTCGAGGTGCAGGTCTTCGGCGACGAGTACGGCAGCGTCGTCCACCTCTTCGAGCGTGAGTGCTCGATCCAGCGCCGCCACCAGAAGATCGTGGAGGAGACGCCGTCGCCCGGTGCGACGGCGCGCACCCTCGAGGCGATGTACGGCTCGGCGCTGGCCCTGGCGAAGGGGATCGGTTACGTCGGTGCCGGGACCGTCGAGTTCCTGGTGAGCGGCGACGGCGAGGTGCAGGAGTTCTTCTTCCTCGAGATGAACACGCGGCTGCAGGTCGAGCACCCGGTGACCGAGATGGTGACCGGTCTCGACCTCGTGGCCTGGCAGCTGGCCGTCGCCTCCGGGCTGCCGCTCCCGTTGCCGCAGGACCGGATCCGCCGCACCGGACACGCGATCGAGGTCCGCCTCTACGCCGAGGAC
>Ga0075015_100000647_pt1 | contig 12303 bp, 5 predicted proteins | sample AleBraG_ABR_2013_FD_71476 | JGI IMG/M metagenome (GOLD analysis project Ga0075015, IMG submission 71476) | Freshwater sediment microbial communities in response to fracking from Pennsylvania, USA - Alex Branch Run_MetaG_ABR_2013 | ecosystem: Environmental > Aquatic > Freshwater > Creek >...
GTCTTGCCGGAACCGTTGCGGCCCATGAGTGCGATTTTTTCTCCGCGAAGCACGCTGGCCCTAAAGCCGGAAATCACCTTGGCTTCTCCGTACGACTTACTGACGCCCTCGATCTCGAGAATGTGTTTTCCGGAGGGCCGCTTCTGCTCGAACTTAAGGTACGGACGCTGGATATTCGACTTCGCCAGTTCGGTGACCTGCAAGCGCTCGACTTCCTTGCGCCGCGACTGCACCTGACTGGAGCGGGTTCCAGCGGCGAAGCGGGCGATGAACTCGTTCAACTGCGCAATCTTCTTTTCGCGCTGGGCGTTTTGCCCTTCGATTTGTGAGCGAACCTGAGTCTTTGCCACCACCATGTCGTCGTAAGTGCCGGTGTAAGTAATGATGGTCTCATAATCGATGTCGGCAATGTGGGTGCAAATGCCGTTGAGAAAATGGCGATCGTGCGAGATGACGATCAGCACGCCCTCATACTGATTCAGAAAATTCTTCAGCCAGTGGATCGAGTCGAGATCGAGGTGGTTCGTAGGCTCGTCGAGTAACAAAGCCTGTGGATGCCCGAACAGAGCCTGCGCCAGCAGCACGCGCATTTTTTGGCCCCCCGGCAACTCCGACATTTTCCGCTCGTGCATCTCGTCCGGAATATCGAGGCCCTGCAACAGAATCGCGGCGTCCGTTTCGGCGGTGTAGCCGTCTTCCTCGCCGACGATGCCTTCGAGTTCGCCAAGTTTCATGCCGTCGGCATCGGTCATCTCATGCTTCGCATAGATAAGCTCGCGTTCTTCAAGAGCGGCCCACAGGCGCCGGTTGCCCATGATGACCGCGTCGATCACGCGATATTTGTCGAAGGCAAATTGATCCTGGCTCAGGACTCCGAGCTTCCGCGGGCGGACGACCGTTCCCTTCTGCGGCTCGAGTCCGCCCGTCAGAAGCTTCATAAATGTTGATTTGCCCGCGCCGTTGGGGCCGGTGAGACCGTAGCGCTTCCCCGGAACAAAGCCGGTGGAAACCTCGTCGAACAGAACTTTGGCGCCGTAGCGCATGGACACATTGCTAACTGAAATCATGATGTTTAGAGAACTGCGGGAATCGATCCTATCGGAGGAGGCGCAGCTGCTGTAACAAGAATATCACGGCGAGTGCGGGTGCCCCATCCTAACGTCGCGTTTTTTGCGACGTTAGGGTGGGATTCGCGGCCGGATCAAAGGCTTACCTACAAGGAAAGTCGGCGATTCGTGTTAGCCTTTCTCCACGCTTATGAACGATTTCCGTTCTTCTCCTATCGATCTTCAGGCCATGGCGCGGCAGGTCATGCTCGCCCAGGGCTTCGAGCCGAATTTCCCGCCGGATACCCAGCAACAACTAGTGGCCATCAGGACCCATCCACCACAGTTGGCGCCTTCCGATAAGGTTCGCGACCTGCGCGCGCTGCTTTGGTCTTCGATTGATAACGATACCTCGAAGGATCTCGACCAGATCGAAGTGGCTGAGCGGTTGCCAAACGGCAACGTCAAGGTAATGGTGGGCATCGCCGACGTGGACTCCTTCGTAGAAAAAGACTCTCCTATCGATCAACACGCGGCCCGGGAGACAACCTCGGTCTACACCGGCGTGATCGTTTTCCCGATGTTGCCGAACGAACTTTCGACTGGCGCATCGTCACTGCTCCCAGACGTGGACCGGCCCGCGGTGGTGACCGAATTCGTGGTCGATGCCAGCGGCTCCCTAGCTTCCAGCGATGTATATCGAGCGATCGTTCGTAACCAGGCGCAACTTACTTATAACGCGGTTGGTGCCTGGCTGGAGGGCACCGCGGCAGCTCCGCCAAAGGTGGCGGCGTCTTCGGAAATACAGACGCAGCTCAAATTGCAGGACGAGGCTGCTCAGGCACTGAGGAAATTGCGCTACGCAAATGGCGCGTTGAACATTGACACCAGCGAAGTGCATCCCGTCGTGCTGAATCAGAAGGTGATCGATGTAGTGAAACAGGAGAAGAACCGCGCCACCGACTTGATCGAGGACTTCATGATCGGCGCCAACGGCGTGGTGGCGCGGCTGCTGGAAAAAGTTTCTTCTTTGCGGCGCATCGTGAAAACTCCGGAGCATTGGGACGGCATCGTCCGATTGGCGGCGGCACAGGGCGTGACGCTGCCGGCACAAGCTGATTCCAAGGCGCTCAACGATTTTCTTCTGAAACGCAAGGCTGCCGACCCGGATCACTTCGCCGACTTGTCGCTGGCGGTCATCAAGCTGATCGGGCCGGGCGAATACGTGTTGGAGCGTCCGGGCGATCCCGAACAGGGACACTTCGGACTGGCCGTGCAGGATTACACGCACTCGACCGCTCCTAACCGACGCTTTGCCGACGTAGTTACGCAACGGCTGATCAAGTCTCTGCTCGACGGAAAACCCGGACCCTATTCCGACGACGAACTTGCTGGCATTGCCGCGAACTGTACGCAGAAAGGCGACGCAGCGCGAAAAGTGGAACGGGAGATGTCAAAGCGGCTGGCCGCCGTCGCGATGGGCCATCGGGTAGGTGAAACCTTCGACGCCATCGTCACCGGAGTCACTCCGAAGGGAACGTTTGTGCGCGTGATGCAGCCGCACATCGAAGGATTGCTGGCACAGGGTGCGCAGGGGCTGCGCGTCGGCGACAAAATTCGGGCCAAACTCACGCGAACTGATGTGCAGCGCGGGTTCATCGATTTTGTTAAGGCGTAATGTGGAGAGCAAGGTGCCCCAGATCCTGCCCTGAGCTTGTCGAAGGTTCGCACCCGCCTTTTCGGAGCTAACCTAGGGGCTGGCTATACTCACGGAGCCAGTTTTCGTCACAAAGATGCCGTACCTACATCACAGACTTTTTATCCGCCCACTGCGCGGCCGGAGAGTCAGCCGCAACCGCGAAGTGCCGGTTCTCCAAGTGGGTGAGATGTGGTTAGCCGTTCTTTTTCTCCAGCGCGGCCCAGCGGGCGTAGAGAGCATCGAGCGCCTGCTGAGCTGCATCCAGCGCGGCTTGCGCGCTTACGAGACGCGGAGCATCCGTAGCGTTGGCAGGATCTTCCAATTCTGAGCGTTTGGCATGTACCAACTGCTCGGCTTCTTCGACTCGCTGTTCGATAGTGGCGTATTCCCGCGCTTCGAGGTAGGAAAGCTTCTTTCTTGTTGGCGCTGGCTGTACAGAACTGATGGGCGCTTGCGTGGTCATCGTCGTTGTCGCGTCTGACTTCGTGCTTTGCGCCTGCCATTGCTCCCATTGGGCGTAGTCGGCGAAAGTGTCGGCTCCGCCTTTTCCGTTCAGTCCGAGGACGATGCTGGAGACACGGTCGAGCATGTAGCGGTCGTGGGTAACGAGCACGATCGAGCCGCGAAAGTCGATCAGGCTTTCCTCCAGAATTTCGAGCGTCGGAATGTCGAGGTCGTTGGTAGGTTCGTCGAGCAGGAGAATATCGGCGGGCTGAAGCATGAGTTGCGCGATCAGGACGCGGGCGCGTTCTCCTCCGGAAAGACGTCCGACTGGTTGACTGAGTTGCTCACCGGTAAAGAGGAACCTTGCGGCCCATCCGGCCACGTGAATTACGCGCTCTCGATAGACGACAGAATCGCCGTCGGGTGCGAGGGCGCGGCGCAGCGTTACGTCGGGATCGAGGGGGCGAGTCTGGTCGAAGTAAACGATGCGCAGCCAATCGGCGCGGCGAATCTCGCCGGCGGTTGGAGACAGGTCTCCCTGCAACAAGCGGAGCAGCGTGGTCTTGCCGCTGCCATTTGGGCCTACGAGGCCTAAGCGCATTCCAGCGGTCAGGATGAAATTGAGGCCTTGGAATAGGGCGCGATCTCCCATCGTGCAGGTGACGTCCTGCAGTTCGATCAGGCGCTTGGTCTTGCGGTCGGTGGCCGAAAAATCGATCTGGGCGGTGGTGCTGCGGGTTCTCTGATTCAGGTCGGCTAGCTCTCCCATGAGTTCACCGGCTTTGCTGATGCGGGCTTTGGATTTGCGGGTACGGGCTTTGGCTCCGCGACGGAGCCACTCGATTTCTCCGTGAACGAGATTCTCCAGCGCTTCCTGGCGCTTGGACTGCGCGTGCAGGAATTCTTCTTTCTTCTCCAGGAAGGTGCTGTAGTTGCCATGGACGCGGAGCGAGCCGTCGGGGTAAATGCAATTGAGCTCCACCATGTCGGTGGTGACGTTCTCCAGAAAGTAGCGGTCGTGACTGACGATGACGCTGGCGAATGCCGCTTGCTCAAGCAGATTTTCGAGCCACGCGATCCCAAGCAGGTCGAGATGGTTGGTGGGCTCGTCGAGCAGGAGGATGTCGGGATGCTGCACCAGGGCTTCGACAATGGCCAGACGCTTCTGCCAGCCTCCAGACAAAGTAGACACATGAGCATCGAGGTCTTCAAAGCCCGCGCGGCCGAGCGTCTCGGCAAAGCGCGCGCCGCGCTCAGTTCCCGAGATACCGCATCGATCAAGAGCGCTTTCGATCACCGAGCGAACCGTCGCTCCCGCTTGGAATCGCGAGTCTTGCTCCACGCAGGCGAGGCGGCTTCGCTTCCTGGACGATACTTCGCCGCTGTCGGGAGCAACTTCGCCCGCCAGAATTCGGAGCAAGGTGGATTTGCCGGATCCGTTCGGGCCGATCAGGCCGATGCGGTCTCGTTCAGAAATAGTGAACGAGACGTTCTGGAAGAGCGGGTTCGCTCCAAAGGCTTTCGTAATTTCCTGCGCGTTGACAATAGGCGGCAATGAGTTGCGGTCTCCGAGGGACGTCGATGTCTTGGTTGAGAGTATCAGTTGCGGAGGGTGCTTCGTCAGGACGAGGCCGTCCGTCAGGAATCTGTGTCATAGCTTACTTTCTGACGCGTATATTCCCGACTCGTCCTCAACACTTCCTTGTCTTGGGCGACAAACTGCCTCAGCGCCCATTCCGCGCATCTTAATTGGCATGCTAACCTCGAACCGGAGACGAACACGACCGTGAAACCGACTACCAGGATTCTGTATTTGATCGCCCTGATCGTGCTGTGCAACTCCCTGCTGCGGGCCGCCGATCGCGGTACTCTGGTTCGCGAGGCTGTTCTCTACCTGTCTCCCGACACTAGTTCCAGCAAGCTCGGCCAGGTGGAACGAGGGCGGGAACTGATTCTCCTGGACAAAAGCTCCAACTGGTTGCACGTTGAAGCTCTGCTCGGCTCTTCGCTGGCTCGCGACCCGGCTTTCGTGTTGGAAGACGAGGACCAGGGCAAAACCATCAGCGGATGGGTGCTCGATAGTGGCATCGTCTGGTCGTCGACACCTAATGGCGACCGCATCCTGTTCGGCGCGGCTGTCGACTCTGAAGATGAAGCCAGCCGACGGCACGGACGGCGCGGAGCGGCTCAGGATGCTTCCCGTCTCTACCGCCGCGTCTACGACCTGTTTCCGAATTCCCCGCTGGCCGGCGAAGGGCTTTACCGCGCCGCCGACATTCGCTGGCAGATCGACAGATCCGACATGCTGTCCCGTCCCTCCGCACGCGAGAGGGATCCCAACCTTCGCGAAGGTATCGACGAGCAGTCCATGAAGCAGGTCATGAAGAAGTTCCCGGACTCGAAGTGGGCCCAACTCGCCGCCTTCCACTTGATCGACAACAAACTCTGCGGCGACTGGCAAGGATCTTCGAAGTGCCCTGATAAGGAAGCCGACATCTACGAAAAGTACGTAAAAGAACACCCCGAATCTCCGGCCGCTCCCGAGGCGCTGTACAACGCCGCTTCGCGCCGCGCGGCCCTGATCGAGATTTATAAGACTGAAGAACAGCCGAAGAAAGCCGAGCAATCGAAGAATTCGGCTATCGCGCTCGCCCAGCAGTTGATCTCGAAGTATCCGCAAAGCGACTGGTCGACGCGGGGACAGACGCTGCTTTTCCTGGTGCAACAAGGCGTTCCGACGTACGGAAACGCGATTCAGTGAGGTGTGTTTCGGGATTGCAGCCATGGACCCCGTCCCCAAGCGTGCGATGTGCGTCGCGGTCGCCCTCGGGGGTCTGAAGCCCCTGTCGAATCTGCGGAACCTATGGCGCGGCCGAGCAGTTTTGCGATTAAACTCAGTTTTCTATGCTCAGCCCCTAAAAGGGGCCTCTGAATTCGAGCCACTTACGGCATCGCCAAAGCGATGCCCTGATACGAACCTGATTTTTCTGGTAGGCGTCCTGACGGTTGGGCAATCGGAGGCGAAGAGAAGTAGCATTAGGCGGAGAGGTTTCATGACGCAGGAAGAGATCCGGCTATCGGAATCCGGAGCGCGCAAGAAGCACTGGAAACGCTGGGGGCCCTATCTCAGTGAGCGGGCGTGGGGCACGGTGCGGGAGGACTACAGCGCATCCGGGAATGCGTGGGAATATCTGTCTCATGACCAGGCTCGTTCCCACGCCTACCGCTGGAACGAAGACGGGCTGGCCGGCATCTGCGACCGCAGGCAGACGATCTGTTTCGCGCTGGCGCTATGGAACGAGCGCGATCCTATCCTGAAAGAGCGAGCTTTTGGCTTGACGGGGAACGAGGGGAATCACGGCGAGGATGGGAAGGAATACTACTTCTACCTCGACTCGACGCCTACGCACTCTTACATGAAATACCTCTACAAGTATCCGCAGGCGGAATTCCCCTATGCGCAACTGGTGGAAGAAAACCGGCGGCGTGGTAAGAACCAGCCGGAGTTCGAACTGATCGACACCGGGGTATTCAACGACGATCGTTATTTTGACGTGTTCGTGGAGTACGCCAAGGCCGACACCGAAGACATTCTGATCAAGATCACGGTCGCCAACCGTGGGCCACAAGCGGCCATTCTCCGGGTGCTGCCGACGGTCTGGTTCCGCAACACCTGGTCGTGGGGGGACTCACGCCGACGCCCCGAGTTGCATCAGGCGGGTCCAGCGCCCAATCCGGTAATCGAACTGAATCACCATCAGCCGGGTAACCGCTGGCTGCATTGTGAAGGCTCGCCCGAATTGCTGTTCACGGAAAACGAGACCAACGCGCAACGCTTGTTTGGATCCAAAAGCCGTGCGACCTATGTTAAGGACGGCATTAACGACTACATCGTGCAGGGCGCGCATGACGCGGTGAATCCCGAACCCACCGGCACCAAGGCAGCGGCCCACTACAAATTCACGGTTGGCTCGGGCGAGACAGTGGTTATCCGCTTGCGCCTGGCTGATTCGAATTTCAAAGGCGAGAACGCTTTTGCCAACTTCGATAAGATCTTCGCTCTGCGCCTGCGCGAAGCGGACGAGTTCTATGCCACGGTGATTCCGCAAGACCTCTCGGCGGATGCGCAAAACGTCATGCGCCAGAGCTTTGCCGGGATGTTGTGGTCCAAACAGTTTTATTACTACGTAATCAAAGAGTGGCTGGAAGGCGACCCGGGCAGCCCGCCTCCGCCTCGGGAGCGCCGCCAGGGGCGCAACCACGAGTGGACTCACCTGTATAACGCGGACGTGATCTCGATGCCCGACAAGTGGGAATACCCGTGGTATGCGGCCTGGGATCTGGCGTTTCACTGCATTCCGCTGGCGCTGGTCGATTCGGACTTCGCCAAAGAGCAGCTCACCTTGATGCTGCGCGAATGGTACATGCACCCCAATGGACAGATTCCGGCCTATGAATGGGGGTTTGGCGAGGTCAATCCTCCGGTGCATGCCTGGGCGGCGTGGCGGGTGTACAAAATCGACAAGAAGCGCAAGGGCAAGGGCGATCGCGACTTCCTGAGGCGCATCTTCCACAAGCTGATGTTGAATTTCACCTGGTGGGTGAACCGCAAGGACCAGGACGGGATGAACATTTTTCAGGGCGGCTTCCTCGGTCTTGACAACATCGGCGTGTTCGATCGCAGCGCGCCGCTGCCGACCGGCGGATACATCGAGCAATCCGACGGAACCAGTTGGATGGCCATGTACACGCTGAACCTGTTGGCCATTGCGCTGGAGCTGGCGGCGGAGGAGCCCTGCTACGAGGATGTGGCCAGCAAGTTCTGGGAGCACTTTATCTATATCGCGAATGCCATGAGCCACCGCGGCGACGACAGCATGGGGCTCTGGAATGAAGAAGACGGTTTCTTCTACGACGTGCTCAAGCTGCCCAACGGGGTGCAGTTCCCGATGAAGATCCGGTCCATGGTGGGATTGATTCCGCTATTTGCGGTGGAGACGCTGGAACCGGATGTTCTCGACAAGCTACCCGATTTCAAGCGGCGGCTGGAATGGTTTATCGACAACCGTCCCGATCTGACCGCAAACTTGGCCTGCATGCGCAGTGAGGGAATGGGCGAGCGCAGGTTGTTATCGATCGCCGACCCGGAGAAGCTGCGCAGTATTCTGAAGTTTATGTTGGACGAGCGCGAATTTCTTTCACCGTACGGCATTCGCGCGCTGTCACAATTCCACCGCGACCACCCCTACAAACTTTCGGTACAGGGGATGGAGCACCGCGTCGACTATGAGCCGGGTGAGTCTTCGACCGGGCTGTTCGGCGGCAACTCCAACTGGCGCGGACCCATCTGGTTCCCAGTGAACTACCTGCTGGTCGAATCGCTGCAGAAGTTCCATCACTATCTCGGCGACGATTTCAAGGTTGAGTCTCCGACTGGTTCGGGAAAGCTGATGACTCTTTGGGAGGTGGCGGGGGAACTGTCCCGCCGCATGACCAGCATATTTCTGCGGGACGGATCAGGGCGGCGGCCTGCGTTTGGGAATCTCGAGAAGTTCCAGAGCGATCCACACTGGCGCGACCTGGTCCTGTTCCACGAGTACTTTCACGGTGACTCTGGAGCCGGAATTGGAGCCAGCCACCAGACCGGATGGACCGGGGTGGTGACGAAGTTAATGCAGCAGAGCGGAGAGTCGCGCGAACGCAGGCGCGACGAATCGGAGGTGGCGGACATGGCGATGGACTGAATCTTGTATTTGGCGTCCCCGGCGGGATTTGAACCCGCGTTACCGCCGTGAAAGGGCGATGTCCTAGGCCAGGCTAGACGACGGGGACGTTTCTGGATGAGATGGTAGATTGTCGCCGAAGTTCATAGTAACAGGGCACTTTTCTTGCGTCAAAAGCAGGTGCGCTCACTGAGTGGATACCCTTTCAAACTTGATCATCGAACCGGCCCGGCTTCGATTTAGAATGCGTCTAGAATACATCTATGGCCGATTCCCTTTATTTGAGCCTGTGGTTTCCCAGCTTCGATGAGCCTGAGATTCTGGCGCGCACGGCCAGCGTGCTGCGGCAAATTCCGTTTTCAGCGGCGCGGGATGGGGTGACGTACTCGGCGATCCAACCGGTTTCGTGGAGTGAGCCGACTATTCTGGAGCGTCGCTACCGTCCTGGGGTTGCGCCGGAAGAAGCGGTGGCGGCAGTCGCGGAATTTCTCCACGACGATTACGCCTATATTTTCGAAGCTTATTGGGATTTGTGGACTCCTCCGGAGGGCGCGGAGAAATGGGTGCTGGAGCCGTCTTTGGTGCGTCTGACCGCGCACGGGATGGAATTTGAAGAGCGTGCGGCGGAAGAGGCTGGGCACATTCAGATTGATTTCGGTTTGGATGCGTCGTTTTTGCACGAAGAAGTGGAGTTGACGGGCGAAGCCGAACGCAACATTCGCAGCAACGTCCACAAACTGGTGGAGTTTACCGCTCGGGTCGAGAAGAATGCGGGGGCGACTGGGCGGCTTCTGTGGTCGGAGTCGGAGGAGAATCTGGCGCAGAAGCTGATTAACCGGCTGCAGCGCGTCAACTGATCAACGCTGAGGTCGCAGAGGTCACGCTGAGGTTGCTGTCAAAATTTGTTTACCAGCCTCGTAATGCCGTCTTTCAACCTGTCCGTGAAAATTTATCAGCAGACCCAGCCTTTTTTCTCCTAGCCTTAGGTATGACAGAAGCTGAGCTTTGTGAACTGGTAGAACGGTTTCGATTGCCTTCAGTTCGACCACGACTTCATTTTCGACCAGAAGATCCAGGCGGTATCCGAGGTCAACTCGCACCCCCTCGTAGCTCACGGGCAAGGGGAATTGCGTTTCTACGCGCAGCCCCCGTTTCCGCAGTTCGTGAGCGAAGCATACCTCGTACGCTCCTTCGAGAGACCCGGCCCAAGAACGGTATGAACTCGCATGGCCGCGTCTATAATTTGACCGCTGATGGCGTTGAGCTGCTCTCTGCTCTTCTCAGCGTCCTCTGCGAGTCCCTGCGGCCTCTGCGTTAATCACTTGGTCCGTCCGGCATCGATTTGCAGCTTTTCGCTGGCTGCGGCCTGGGCCGCCGCCAATCGCGCGGTGAGTACGCGGAACGGTGAACACGACACATAGTTGAGTCCGGTCTGGTAGCAGAACTCGACGGACGATGGTTCGCCGCCGTGCTCGCCGCAGATTCCAACTTTCAGGTTGGGACGCGTCTTGCGTCCTCGTTCGGTCGCCATCTTCACCAACTGGCCTACGCCTTCGCGATCGAGAACGGCAAAGGGATCCTGCTTGATGATTCCATCCGCTAGATAGGTGGGCAGTATTTTGTTGACGTCGTCGCGCGAGAAGCCCCAGGTGGTTTGCGTTAGATCGTTGGTACCGAACGAGAAGAACTGGGCTTCCTTGGCGATCTCATCGGCCACCAGCGCGGCGCGCGGCAGTTCGATCATGGTGCCCACGAGGTACTCGACTGTGCGTCCTTTTTCTTTGAAGACTTCTTTTGCCACGCGGTTCACGATCGCTGCCTGGTTTGCCATTTCATTGAGCGTGGCGGTCAGCGGGATCATCACTTCCGGAAAAACCTTGATGCCGTCCTTGGCGACCGCTACAGCGGCCTCAAAAATCGCGCGCGCCTGCATCTCGGTTATTTCTGGATAGGTGATGCCCAGGCGGCATCCGCGATGTCCGAGCATGGGATTCACTTCATGTAACTGTTCGACGCGACTCAGGAGCCCTGGTAAAACCTTCTTCAAGTCGCCAACCGCTTTGACTCCATAGTCCTTATATCTGTCTACGAGCAACTTTTTCTGCTTCGCGTCGACATACGGAAGAGTTGCGATATTCACCATCAGCTCTTCTCTGGACGGCAGGAATTCGTGCAGCGGCGGATCGAGGGTACGAATGGTAACTGGGAATCCGTCCATCGCGCAGAAGACTTCCTCGAAATCCTTGCGCTGCATTGGCAGCAATTTCTTGAGCGCCGTACGGCGATCTTTTTCGTTGTCGGCAAGAATCATCGCCCGCATGTAAGGAATTTTTTTCTCTCCGAAGAACATGTGTTCGGTGCGGCACAGGCCGATGCCTTCGGCGCCAAAGGCCCGCGCTTGAATGGCATCGCGGCCAATGTCCGCGTTGGCGCGTACTTTGATCGTGCGGTACGGGTCAGCCCAGTCCATGAACTTCTGCAATTCGGGATCGTCCGGTGAAGGATCGAGCGTGTTCAGCTTGCCCTTGATGACCCGGCCCGTAGTGCCGTCGAGCGAGATCCAATCGCCCGCTCTAAAGGTCTGGCCTTTGACACGCATCTCGCGCGCTTTTTCATCAACGTCAACATCGCCCGCGCCCGCAACGCAGCATTTGCCCATACCGCGCGTGACAACTGCGGCGTGGCTGGTCATGCCGCCGCGCGAGGTGAGAATGCCCTTGGCTACTTCCATGCCGTGGATATCTTCGGGCGTGGTTTCGGCGCGCACCAGAATGACGGGAGCATTTTTTTCGTGTCCTGCTTTTTCTACCGCTTCATCGGCTGAGAAAACAATCTGTCCGACCGCCGCACCCGGGGAGGCAGGCAGGCCCTTCGCCAGTACTTCGACTTTACTTCCCTTTTCGTCGAGACGTGGGACCAGGAAGTCATACAACTGATTGGGATCGACGCGGAAGATGGCTTCCTCCTTCGTAATGAGCCCTTCGTCCACCATCTGCAATGCGACACGGACCGCGGCTAGTCCGGTGCGCTTGCCGTTGCGGGTTTGCAGCATGTAGAGCTTGCGATCCTGGATGGTGAACTCGAAATCTTGCATATCTTTGTAATGCTTTTCGAGGCGCGTGGTGATTTCGCGGAGCTGGTTGTAAACGTCGGGCATGACCTTTTCGAGTTCGAGGATTGGAACCGGAGTGCGGACGCCGGAAACCACGTCTTCGCCCTGCGCATTGAGCAGGAATTCTCCGTAGAATTCTTTCGTTCCATTAGCCGGGTTGCGGGTGAAACCGACGCCGGTGCCGCTGGTCTCGCCTAGGTTTCCGAAGACCATGGCTTGCACATTAACGGCGGTGCCCAGCATGTCGTCGATGTTGTTGATGCGGCGATAGTGCTTGGC
>Ga0075015_100000648_pt1 | contig 12295 bp, 8 predicted proteins | sample AleBraG_ABR_2013_FD_71476 | JGI IMG/M metagenome (GOLD analysis project Ga0075015, IMG submission 71476) | Freshwater sediment microbial communities in response to fracking from Pennsylvania, USA - Alex Branch Run_MetaG_ABR_2013 | ecosystem: Environmental > Aquatic > Freshwater > Creek >...
CCGCTTTCTGAAGACTGACCCAGTGACTAACGGCACGGTGGTGCTCGACTTCAACCGCGCCTACAACCCTCCGTGCGCGGTCACGCCCTACGCCACTTGTCCGCTGGCACCCAAGGAAAATCGGCTAAGCGTGGCCATTCCGGTGGGCGAAGAATACGACCACGAACACGGCCACCACTAGGCTAACTCCTGGGGTAGAGTAGCGCTTCAGCGCTGCATTGAAAGGCCTTCTCCAAGCGGCTTCAGCCGCTGAGGTAACCGAAGGGCCTTTTCCACGACCTATTACTGAAGTCTCGGCAGTAAAATAGGAACGTGATTAACTCCTTGCAGGATCGAAAGATCGAAAAACGCCCAGACAAAGTTCGACTGCAAGGGCGCATTCTTTTCCTCACCGAAGACCCCGAACTGATCAAGCGCCAACTCGCCGGCGAAGACCTGCCCTGGGACACCAGGAATCCGGCCAACAATCCCAAGCTGCGCGACGATATCTCCACCGACGAGATTACGCCCGCGCACTACTGTTTTTATTTCGATAAAACGCTGGGCGAGATCCCTTACCTGGGCCTCAAGTGCGGCGACGTGCTGCCTATCGGACGAAGCGACGTAAAAAGAGGCGGCTTTGTATGCGCGGTCAGCGGTAAGCGGCGGGGCAAAGGCTCGAGCCGCGAGCAGTCGCCATACGCCGAGATGTGCGCCGGGATCCAGTTGGTGATCGCCGAGAATATTGAGCGGATTTACAAACAGAACTGCCAAAATCTGGGGCTTCTGACCTCGACCAACTTCTCGCTGATTGAGCGGGTTTGGGCAGGAGAGGAAATCCCGCTCGCGGAATTTACCGCCGGTGAAGACGAAATCACGCGGCAGGTGATCGAGTGCGGCGGCTTGTTCCCCTTCAACGTTGCGCGCATGCAGAAGAAGGTGTTTCTACCGCCCATCAAGACGGCAAAGCGTCCGATGACCGTAGCGGAAAAGATCTTCGCCCGCCACATGCTCGACGAGAAAGGAGATGTGGGAGTGCCGTCGGTGAAGCCCGGCGACACCGGCTTCGCCCGCGCCGACCTGCGCTTCAGCCACGAATACGTCACGCCCATGGCAGCCATTTTCTTCGAGCGCCACGTGGGCAAGGATGCCAAGGTCAACGACCCTTCGAGCATTCTGTTTTTCCGCGATCACCTGACCTTCCTCGATGAGGTGATTTCCGAGGAGAAAAGGAAGCTCGGCCTGCTCGATCTGGCCACCCAACTCAAGTTGAAGCAGCAGGATTTCGCTGCAAAGCAGGGAATCAAGCTGCATGGAGAGTTGAAGGACCGCAAAGGATCAGAAGGAATATGCCACTCCATCGTGCTGGAGAGTTATGCGCTGCCGGGTCAGCTCAACATCGGCTCCGATTCGCACACTCCGCACGTGGGCGCGATCGGATGCGTGGCCTTTGGTATTGGCACTACCGATGTTTTCAACTCATGGATCACCAAAGATGTACGCGTCAAAGTTCCGGAATCAGTGAAAATCATCATTCGCGGCCAGAAGTATCCGAATGCAACTGCCAAGGATTTCATTTTGAAGATTCTCAGCCTGGATTACGTGCGGCACGGCAAGGCGCTGGCCAAAGTGATGGAGTACGCAGGCGAGGCCATCGAAGAACTGAGCGTGGACGAGCGCGCCACCATGACCAACATGGCGGCGGAAATTGGCGGCTTCACCGGAATTGTTGCGCCTGACCGGAAAGCCGTTGATTTCCTGGTAGAGCGGCGCGGCATGGATCGCAAGAAAGCTGAGTCCCTCGTCGATAGCCTTTATAGCGATCCCGGCGCCCAGTACGCGCACACCATCGAGCTCGATGCCGCGGACATCACGCCCATGGTGGCGACCCCTGGTGATCCCGGCAATGGCAAGTACGTCCGTGAACTGAATACGCCGGTCCCGATTGAGTTGGCCTACGGCGGCACCTGTACGGCCGGCAAGAACGAAGATATGGACATGTATGCCCGTGTGCTGGCCGATGCCCTGAAGCAGGGCAAGCGCGTGGCCGATTCCGTGACGTTCTACATCCAGTTCGGATCGCAGGAGACGCGTGACTATTGCATTCGCAAGGGATATCTGGATGTCTTCCAGAAGGCAGGCGCGCACGTGATCGAGCCGAGTTGTGGGGCCTGCATCAACGCCGGTCCGGGAGTGACCACGCGGCCTGAGCAGGTGGTGATCAGCGCGCAGAACCGGAATTTCCCAGGCCGCAGCGGGCCCGGGCAGATGTATCTGGCCAGTCCGCTCACGGTGGCTGCAAGCGCTGTGGCGGGATATATCGTTGAGTACGAACCGAGCGCGGAGAGAGAACTGACGCCGGCCGATCGTTGACGCCCACCGAAAGTCCTGGTGTCACCCAGTATTGTGCAAGCCGGCGGCGATACCGTTGATCGTTGCGCCCAAGGCGTAGTCCACGCCGTCCGGGCTTCCGCCAGCGCGCTTGCGACGCAGGAGCTCGACCTGCACCAGGCTCATGGGATCCACGTAAGGGTTTCGCAAACGGATAGAGCGAGCCAGCACTGGATTGCCTTTGAGCAGTTCCCCTTGATCGGTGACGCTTAAAACCATCCGGCGAGTGCGCTCAAATTCATCCACCAGCATGCCCCAAACACGTTCACGCAGGGCGACGTCTGGGACAAGTTCGGCGTAGAGGCGCGCGATGGTCAAGTCGGCCTTGGACATGGCCAATTCCACGTTGCGGACCAAGTCGGAAAATAGCGGGAAGCTCCGCATCATCTCGCAGAGCAAAGATTGATTAGCCGGCTCCTGAAGCACAAAGTGCTCGAGAGCATGACCCACGCCAAACCACGCGGGAACGGCATGACGGCTCTGCATCCAACCAAAGACCCACGGGATGGCGCGAAGATCTTCGAGACGACGCCCTTGCGCGCGGCGTGGAGGGCGTGAACCGATGCGCGCGTGCTCGAGTTCGTTCACCGGGGTGGCCTGTTCGAAATATTCGATCACGTCCGAATTCTCGGCGAGGTTACGACGGTAGAAAGCGAAGGCTTCGGTGGACATCTGGTCCATCGCGGGGGCCCAGCGCTGGTCAGCCCCGGGCGCCGGGCCTCGAGTACGCGTGAGCGCTTCCAGGCAGGACGCGATCATGATCTCGAGGTTCCATTCCGCGAGTACAGGGTCCGCGTATTTCCAGTTGAGAACTTCGCCTTGCTCGGTGATGCGAATCTCGCCGGAAAAATCGCCAACCGGCTGGGCGAGAATGGCGGTGTGAGTGGGGCCGCCACCGCGTCCGACTGTGCCGCCACGACCGTGAAAGAGACGGAGCTTCACGTCGCATTCTCGCGCCACGCGGTGCAGGTCGCGATGCGCCTTGTATAACTCCCAGATGCTGGTCAGCATGCCGCCGTCTTTGTTGGAATCGGAATAGCCCAGCATGACTTCCTGCCAGCGTCCCCACGAGTCGAGCGGCGGCTGATAGTCGGGGGCTCGCCAGATGTGTTCCATGACCGAAGCGGAAGTGCGCAGGGCTTCGATTGATTCAAAAAGCGGCACCGGCATAAGCCCGGGGTCATTTCCAGAGGCGGCGACTTGAACCCCGCAGGCCGCGGCCAGTTTCGTGACCGCGAAGACGTCGGCTTCTGACTGTGCTCCGCTGATGACGTAACTGCGAATTGCGCAGGCGGGATAAGACTCCTTCAAACGACCAATCTCACGGAAGGTGTCGAGAACATCCTGGGTTGAGGTGGAAATTTCGTCAATGCGGGCGCGAGCGTCTCGCTCGTGCTGGCCGCGCCCGTGCCGCTCGCGCACGAACGGGACGCATGCGCCCACATTACCTGCGATCTCGGCCAGCGCCTGGGTGTGCAACCGCGCGTGCTGGCGGATGTCGAGCGTCGAAAGATGAAATCCAAAAGTGCGCACCTGGCGGAGCAGCGGATCAATCACTAGCTTGGCCAGTCGCTGCCCTCGGTTCTCCGCCAGGCTCTCGCGGACCACGAAGAGATCACTCTCGAATTCCTTGGCGGATGGATACGACTTAGGGCCGGTAAGCTCTTCGCGGCTGTTCCGCAAGCGGACAACCATTAGGTTGAGCATTCGACGATAAAGTTCAGAGCTCGAAATCCGCGATCGGCGCGCACATTCGTCGCCCATCTGAGCGCTGTAGTCCGCGAGCCGAGCGCGGATCGCATCCGTAACTTTTACTTGGCGCATCGAAGCGCTGAGCTGATCGGTGGCGCGATCCAGCTCCGCGATGTAGTGGCCGATGATGACATTCCGGGCCCGCTGCAATGCTTCACGAGTGGAGCCGGGGGTGACGAACGGGTTGCCGTCCCGGTCGCCGCCGATCCAGGAGCCGAAGAAAAGCAGATCGGGGACCTCGCAGTCTTGCAAGTCAATTTCGTAAACCGCGCACAGGGAGTCGACCAGTTCGTCGTAAAGACGCGGCACGGCGGCGAACAGCGAAAAGGGATAGTGGTCGAGCCCCATGCGAATCTCGTCCGTCACCAAGGGCTTTTCCAGACGCACTTCATCGGTCTGCCATAAAGAAATCACTTCGGCAAAGATCAGGGCTTCGAACCGGCTGGCATCAGCGTCAGTCAGCGGCAGACGGTCTAATCGCTCCAGTTGTTTGCCGATGCGGCGGCGTTTGAGCAACACCGTCCGGCGAGCGACTTCGGTGGGATGCGCGGTGAAAACGGGTACGACTCTTATTTTGCGCAAGACCTCCAGTGCCTGCCCGGCGTCAATTCCGGCGGCGCGCATGCGCCGGAAGGTACCGCGGAAAGAGCCTTCCAGTGCAGGCTGCTCGGCATGCAGCTTGGCGGCACGCCGTCGCCGCTTACGATGATTGGTTTCGGCAAGGTTGGTGAGTTCGAAATAAATCGCGAATGCCTTGGTGACACGATGGGCCTCATCGATGGTGAGGCCGGAGATAATCTCCCGCGCCTGATTCAGTAGAGGGTCTTCGAAGTCCGGAGCAGCAGTTTGTGAGCGCGGCTGCTCCCGATGCTGAATGAAGATGCGCCGCAAATCCTCGACCACGCCGAGCAAGGACTCCCCCACCTGCTCGACCAGGACGCGGCCCAGCAGGATGCCGAGCAGGCGCACATCGCGACGGAGAGGAAGGTCTTTGGCGGGATCGGTGGTGCTGGCGGTTAGCTCGTCAAGCCGGCTGCGCTGGTTGTCAGCACTCCAAAGGGAAGGCTCACCCATATCCAATCATAATTGAAAAAGACGGGATTGCGCGGACTGGCGGGTGCTCAGTGGCTGCAGGATTTCCTGTGGCTCCGGTCGCTGGGTGTAGTCTTCGTCGGCGGAGGCATAGAGAGTCGTGCCATCGCAGTCAATGATGAAAGTAGCCGGGATGGGCAGTTCCCAACTATTGTCGCCGTTGGCAAAGGGCAGGTTGACGAAAGCCCGGCGATAAATGGCCTGCTGATCGTCCGGTACGCGATAGACGAGCCCAAACTGCCGCGCGACCTCGTTCCCGGCATCGCTCAGCAGCGGGAAGCGCAATCTGTGCTGGTCCACCATAAAGAATGACTGCTGAACCGTCTGTGGTGAGATCGCGACCAGAGATGCTCCCGCCTGTTCGATCCGGGGTAGAAGCAGGTTCATGGCCTCCAGTTGCCCCACGCAAAACGGGCACCAGCGCCCGCGAAAAAAGCAGACCACCAGGCGGCCTTGACTGAGCAGATCAGCTGACGAAACCAGCTTACCGTTATGGTCTTTGAGTTCGAAGGCCGTGGCTTTGGAGCTGGCCTGGAGGACATTCTTTGCGAAGTGGGCTTCTTTTAATTCGCCGATCACTCGGGCATGGACGGCCTGCGTCTCCCGCGGGACGTACTTGGCGATAAGCTCTTCGCGCTCGGCGAAAATGTCATGCAGAGAGCGAGTGTCGGTGCCGGGCGTGGATTCTTCGAGCGATCGCCACTTCATAAATCGGACCTCAGACGTCGGACTTCGGACCTTAACTTCAATCCCAACGAAGATCCAATACTTTGCCGCGAGGCATTTGATAAGCCGAGGTCTGAAGTCCGAGGTCCGACGCCCACCTTCACATTCCCGGCATCTTCATCCCGGCCAGTTTGCGGGCGAAGCTGGGTTTGCCGATTTGTTTGAACATCTTTCGCATCTGGGCGTACTGGCGCAGCAGGTTGTTGACTTCCTGCACGCTGGTGCCTGAGCCGCGAGCGATGCGTTTGCGCCGGCTGCCGTTCATGACTTCGTGGTGCAGGCGCTCGTGCTGAGTCATCGAATTGATGATCGCTTCCACTCGGCTGAGTTGTTTTTCGTCCACTTTGTCAGCGTGCTTCTGTATCCCGGCGAAGGGACCGACGCTGGGCAGCATGCCCATCAGGTTCTGGATCGATCCCATTTTCTTTAGCTGACGCAACTGGTCGCGGAAGTCTTCCAGCGAAAAGCCGTCGCCGGTGAGGGCACGGCTGGCCATTTCCTGGGCTTTTTTCTTATCAACATTCTGCTCCGCTTTTTCGATCAGCGAGAGAATGTCGCCCATGCCCATAATGCGGGACACAATGCGGTCAGGATGAAAGGGCTCGAGCGCGTCGTACTTTTCACCCACGCCAATAAACTTGATGGGCTGTCCGGTGACCTGGCGGATGGAAAGCGCGGCGCCGCCACGCGCGTCGCCGTCCATTTTGGTGAGGATGACGCCGGTGAGCGCCAGCTTCTTGTGGAACTCATCCGCGGAGTTGACCGCGTCCTGACCGGTCATGGCGTCAGCCACGAACAGGATTTCCTGCGGATTGAGCAGCCGCTTGAGCGACTGCATCTCGTCCATCAGTTGATCGTCAATATGCAGGCGGCCAGCGGTGTCGACGATCAGCACGTCCGAGCCAGTGTTGATGGCTTCGCGCCGCGCTTCCTTGGCCAAACGCTCGACCGTGGCCGTGTTGGCTTCGCCGACTTCACCTTCGTAGATATTGGCCTTGATCGCCTGGGCCACGACCTTGAGCTGCTCGCGGGCCGCGGGGCGATACACGTCAACCGAAACCAGCAGCGGCCGATGCCCGCCATTCTTGAGCCAGTTCGCCAGCTTACCCGACGTAGTGGTCTTGCCCGAACCCTGCAGGCCGGCCATAAGTACGACGGTCGGAGGTTGCGAGGCGAACTTGACCTTGGCGGTATCCCGGCCCAGGATCTCGATCAATTCATCGCGAAGAATCTTGATGACCTGTTCGGCGGGCGAGAGCGCGGTCGCCACCTGTTGGCCCACCGCCTTTTCCTGGATGTGATCGATGAGCTGCTTTACGACCTTGAAGTTGACGTCGGCCTCGAGCAGGGCTAGACGAATGGCCCGTAGCGCCTCCTGAATATTTTCTTCATTGAGGGTGGCCTCGCCGCGCAAGGTCTTAAATGCGCGCTGCAGCTTTTCCGAGAGATTCTCGAACATAGATAATCTCTATTCTATCAGTGCGAGTGTGGGTGCCCCGCCCTCGTCGTTCCGCACTTTGGAACGACAGGGCGGGGAAGTTCACTCGTCGGGAGCAGACCCCAGTCTTTCAAAAAGCAGAGAGACGAGGGTGGGGCACCCTGTTGTGACTTACCAAGAACATTCCCCAGTCGCGTCATGAGGGTGTTTTCGGTGAGACCAAGACCTCCCGGGCAGCTCTGACCGTATTGCAGTGAATCGTCACCGTGTCTTCCACCCTTTGGGCGTAGCCGCCCGCATATGTGACCATGACCGGAATATTCCGCGCCTTGGCCACGCGAAATACGAGCTCGTCCCGCCTCTTTAGCCCCTCCAAGGTTAGTGCCAACCCGCCAAGTTGGTCTTCGCCATACGGGTCAGCGCCCGCGATGTAGCAGATTAGGTCGGGCTCGAACTGGCGCAGGCCGGAACTGAGCGCGTTGTCGAGCCAGGCCAGATAGTCGTCGTCACCGGTCTCGTCGGGCAGGTCCACGTCAATCGAGGAATGCGGCTTCCACGCGGGGTAGTTGTTGTGCTGGTGGAGGGAGATGGTGAACACGTCGCCGGCGTGGGCGTGGCGCATCTTTCCAGCGGGAACCGAGTTCAGCATAGCAGCCGAGGTGGAAGGCAGCGGCTCGCTGGGAGTGCGGGTGCCGGCAAAGATGGCGGCGGTGCCATTGCCGTGGTGAACATCGCAGTCAACCGTCATGGCAGTGCGAATCCTTTCATCGCGCTGCATGCGGCGGATCGCCACCGCCACATCGTTGATCATGCAAAAGCCTTCCCCGTGATCAGGGAAAGCGTGGTGGAAGCCGCCGCCGATGTTGAATGCCACGCGATCCGTAAGCGCGTGATCGGCGGCGAGAATCGAACCGCCCGCGGCCAGCCAGAAGGCCCGCACCAGTTCCGGCGAATAGGGAATTTCCATCTCCTGTTCTTCACGCGGGGAAAGCGTTCCGGTCTTGAGCTTCTGAAAGTACTGCGGCGTATGCACCAGCAGGATGTCTTGGTCCGATGCGGGCTGCGGAGTGATGAAGTCGGAGGTGTCAGCTACGCCGTCTTTGATTAGCCGGTCATGTACCCGGCGATATTTCTCAGCCGGGAAGACGTGGCTGCCGATTGGGAGAAAGTAGTCGTCGCTGTATACGAGCTTGAAGGGAAGCATAAGACCGGTTATCGGTTGTCGGTTGTCAGTTGCAAGTTGTGTGACAGTGCGACTATCGTTTTCTGGCTAGCGGTACTGGCGCCACCAGCTGCCGTCGCACGGGTACGATCGCACCTTTGGCCGGATCGGCGGCGGCCGTCGCCCGCGATAACACTTCCTCCTGGATGTACTTCACGAAGTCATGAATCTGGACCTGCATCTCCTCCATGCGCTCGCGCATCTGGAGAATAATAGCGATGCCACTGATGTTCACGCCCAAATCGCGGGCCAGCGAGAGGATGAACTCCAGCCGCTGCAGGTCTTCGTCGGTGTAAAGCCGAGTATTGCCCTCGGTGCGGGATGGCTTGAGCAGTCCCTCGCGTTCGTATAGGCGCAGGGTCTGAGGGTGGATGCCATACATCTCAGCCACCGATGAGATCATGTAGGCGCCCTTGGATCTGCGCTTGGTCATAGTTCCTTCACCACTACTTTACCCCAAAATACAGAAGCCACGAACCAGCGCGGATTCTCACGAATAAATCCGTGGAAATTCGCGTCGATCCGTGGCTCAGTCTTAGGTTAGGCTACGGGCTCAGGCTTCTCGGACGCCACGCTCCATCCCGCCGGCTTGAGCGTTACATTCACAAAATAGGCCACGACACCCGCTGCGATGAGCAGCATTCCGAAAGCAAGGGCACTTATCCCCAGCACGTGCGCGCTCTCGCCCCGGACAACAGAGAAGCCGAGCAGCAGCATAGGAGCCACTCCGACTGCAACCGCTCCGAACATCCCACCCGGAACGCGGAAGGGACGCGGAAGCTCGGGCTCACGGACGCGCAGAACGATCAGCGCCACAAACTCCAGGCTGAGGCTGACTCCGTACAGCAGAATATCGATGATCACCAGCCGCTCGAAGCCCAGGCCCAGGCACATGGCCCATCCGGTAGCACAAACCAGAATGGTCACCCAGGGGGCCCGTGAGCGGGGATGCAATTTGGCGAAGACGCGTGGCAGCATGCCATCCTGAGCCATGGCCAGGGGCAGGCGGGAATAGCTCATCACCAGGGCGTTGAACATGCCAAAACCGCTGATCATGCCTCCCAGGGCAAGACCGACGCGCAGCAGTGGCCCGCCCAGCATGCCGGCGATGTCAGCCCAGGAACCGGTCTCCCAAGCGCTTGGCGAAAGCCCGGTCATCCACATGGCTCCCACTGGGACGATATAGCTCAGCGCCACAATGACCACTGCGGCCAGCATGGCGCGAGGATAGGTCCGCTGCGGGCGTTCCACCTCGGTAGCGATGGTCGACGCATTGTCCCAGCCCATGTAGTTCCACATGCAGATGAGCAAGCCGCCGAGGATATCAACGGTGGACGTGGTCGGCCGGGTCACGGCATGAGCGAGGGCTCCGAACTTAAAAGGGGCGATGGCTACGATCAGAATGAATGGCGCCGAGAGCGCGAAAAACAGCCACAACGAGGTTGTCGATACGACCCGAACTCCGGCAATATTCAGCAGGGCGCACACAATGACCACAGCCAATGCAACCATAGTGCCGCGGTGCCCCTCAGCGAACCAGGGGAACAGGCGATCGAGATAAAGGACAAACAGGGTGGGATAGATCGCCATGTCGAAAATCGAGGCCACCAGAGACAGCCAGGCTTCCTGAAAGCCCCAGAAATTGCCCATGGCGCGGCGTACCCACGCGTAGTAGCCGCCCTCGAAGGGTAGCGCGCTGGAAAGCTCGCCAATCATGAACGCGGTGGGCAGACTCCAGAGAATCGGGGTCAGCAGCAGGATGAGAATGGCTTTGCCATAGCCGGCGCCGTGCACGATGTCTTCCGTGCCATAGGTTCCGCCCGATACCATAAAAAAGGTGGCGGCGACCAGGGGCCAGAGCGTGAGGCGGGCCGATTTTTTCCGGCTGGGGATGACGGTGGGTGACGGAAGGCTTTGACGCGGGGCGCTAGCTGTTGCCAATTTCGACGGCTTCCTCCTGGGGCGAGCCTGGTGCTTTCAGAATTCGGCTGGATGCAAGTTCGCAGCCGTGAGCATACGGCAAATCAGATGCAGTGTAAAAACAATTTTCGGATATTTTTTTGCGGCGCGGCACGGAGGTAACGCCCGGTCGTCAGTCGTCAATCAGCTCGCGGCTACGTCTGACGACTAATGACTGACGACTGGTTTCAAACGTTCTTCCACAGTTCCGCGCGGGGATCCTCTGGATTCAATTTTGCCAGTTCGCGCAGGATTTCCTTGGAGCGCTCGTCCCGGGGCATGGGTACGGTGAGCTTGACCTCGACGATCTCGTCTCCGCGAGTGCCCTCCTTGGTGGCCGAGGGCACACCCTTTTCGCGCAAGCGAAGTTTTTGTCCAGATTGGGTCCCAGGTGGAATCTTGAGCAGAGTGCGGCCGTCGATGGTTGGGACTTCAATCTTGGCTCCCAAAGCCGCCTCCGTGGCGGTTACGGGAACGGTGATGCGAATATCGTCACCCTCGCGGTGGAAGACGAGGTGGTCCGCGGTTCGGATGATCACGTAGAGATCGCCCCCTGGACCGCCGTGCGTGCCAGCATTGCCTTTGCCGGGGAGGCGGATGCGCTGGCCATCGCGGGTCCCGGCTTTGATCCGAACTTCGAGGGGTTCGGTACGTTCAACCGTTCCTTCCCCATGGCAGTTGGGGCAGGTCGAAATATTTTTTCCCGTCCCGTGGCATCTTGGACAGGGAACATTGAATTTCATCCGCCCACCGGTCTGCGTGACTTGGCCTTTGCCGCCGCATTCGGGGCAGGTACCGCCAGCCTCGATAAAGCCATGGCCGCGGCAGTTGGGGCAGGCATCCCGCCGGGTAATATTCAGGCGCATCACGCCGCCGCGAATGGCAGTCCAGAAGGGTACGTTGACCTGATATTCAAGATCTGATCCGGCCTCGGGGCCCTCCTGCGCTGCCCCGCCCCGCCCGCCGAAGATTCCGGAGAAAATATCGCGGAAGCTGCCCGTGCCGGAGGTGTTGGCCTTCCTGCCCTTAGCACCTTCAAACATGTCATTGAAATCGAAGCCGCTGAAATCGAAGTTGGCGCCCTGCGGGCCGCCTCCGGGCTGCGCGCCCGGAAAACCTTCGCCGGGGCCAGCTGCACTGCCCCCAGCCCGGGCGTAGGCCTCGGCCGTAGCGGCGTCAATGTTGTCGGAGTAAAACCCGACCTGGTCGTAGATCTTCCGTTTCTTGGGATCGCTCAGGACTTCGTTGGCTTCAGAGAGAGTCTTGAACTTTTCTTCTGCGGCCTTGTCCCCGGGATTGACGTCGGGATGATACTTGCGCGCAAGTTTGCGAAACGCCTTGCGGATATCGTCCGCCGAGGCGGACTTCTTCACGCCGAGAATTCCGTAGTAATCCTTTTTGGGGGTTGTGGCCATTCTTGCTTATAAGAGCCGCTCAAGAATTCGGGAACAGACTATGGCAGTTCAGTTCTGAATATTGTGACGGTTTTTTCCTAGAGTGCCGAAGCGCTCGTAGGACGGCGAATCCACGTATACGGGAATGCGTTGGACGCCCGTGAGCGTGGGCACCAAGACATACCAGTAGGCTTCGTCCTCCGCGAAATTTAGAAAGTAATCCTGACCCTTGACTTCAAATTGCACTTTCTCTTCTCCTGGGATACACGCAAAACAGTACCCCAAACCTATAGACGCGGCGCTACGAAAACCCGCGGGCGAGCCCGCGCCCACACGATCCTT
>Ga0075015_100000649_pt1 | contig 12291 bp, 9 predicted proteins | sample AleBraG_ABR_2013_FD_71476 | JGI IMG/M metagenome (GOLD analysis project Ga0075015, IMG submission 71476) | Freshwater sediment microbial communities in response to fracking from Pennsylvania, USA - Alex Branch Run_MetaG_ABR_2013 | ecosystem: Environmental > Aquatic > Freshwater > Creek >...
CTATCGGCTGATTGACCAGATCGACTCCTTCTTCTCTTCCCTGCCCGATCGTCCCGTGCAGCTTCCGTTGGAACAACGGAGCTACGGGCCGCTCCACGATGCGCTCCCGGAAAACGGCGAAGATCCAGGGCGAGTACTGGACGAACTATGTCGTGAGATGGTGGAGCAGGGCTTCCACGTTCCGAGCGCCAACTATTTCGGGCTGATGAACCCTACACCCACGTTTATGGGAGTGTTGGCCGAAGCGTTGGTGGCGGGTCTCAATCCGCAGCTGGCGACCCTGGCACGTTCGCAACTCGCGTCGAAGATCGAACTAGAGACCATGCGCTGGATCGGCGAGCGCGTGGGCTGGCCCGGGGAATTCAACGGGACCTTCACAAGCGGAGGTAACGAAGCCAATTTCAGCGGCCTGGCTTTAGCGCTGGCGTCCAAATTTCCCGGAGCTGTGGAAGAAGGCGTGGCTGCGATCGGCAGCCAGCCTGTTTTCTATGCGTCGGCGGAGTCACATCATTCGCTCGACAAGTCTGCCGGGCTGCTGGGAATTGGACGCAAGGCGCTGCGGCGTATCGCGGTGAACGAGGCCGCGCAACTCGATCCTGAGTTGTTGGAGCGGGCCATTGCTCAAGATCTTGCAGCGGGACGAAAACCGTTCTGCGTGGTGGCCACCGCGGGAACCACCAATTCAGGGACCGTGGATGACCTGATCGCGATATCGGAAATCTGCCGGCAACACCAGCTGTGGTTGCACGTGGACGGCGCTTACGGAGCCGCAGCGATCTTTTCGAACCAGCATCACGATCTGGTGAAGGGCATCGAGCGGGCAGACTCGCTTACGGTGGATCCGCACAAGTGGATGGCCATGCCTTTTGCCGCAGGCGTGATCCTGACCAGCCGTCCTGAGATTCTGGAGCGCGCGTTTTCCGTGGCGGCGCCCTATATGCCCAAAGCCGCAGGCGCGCGGTTGCCGGACAACTCCCGCATCAGCGCGCAATGGACGCGACGCATGAACTCCCTGAAACTTTGGCTGACCTTGCGGGTGCACGGGCGGCAAGCGTATGAAGAACTGATCGACCGTCAACTCAAGCTCTCGAAGAGCTTTGCCGACTGGGTGAAGGCTTCTGACGATTTTGAGCTGGCCCTGCCGCCGATGCTTCCGATCGTAACCTTTCGGCTGAAGCCAGCCGGCCGCAGGCCGCAGCAGTTAGCCGCCCACCACGACACCATTGTGGAAGAAGTCACGCGTGACGGTGGCCGGTGGATGTCGGAGACCAAGGTCCGTGGGCAAAGCGTGCTGCGCATGATGGTGATCAGCTATCTGACCGAGGAAAGACATCTACAGGGTTTAGAAAGTGCATTAACCAATGCGGCTAAACAACTGATATCTCGAGTGAAAACGAAGGCTTAGTTGAGACTGGACGGTTTTTCGAGGTATCCGACAATGCACTAGGATTGGTGCAATCTCCGGCCTAGACTTCCTTCAGTTCGGGCCAATTACGGGCAGCGCTATCGTAGCGTCCTTCTGCCTCCTGGACGCTGGGTCGATAGCGCTTTGCTTTTTGTGTTTGCCATCACCCGCCAGGCTTTCTTGCGATCTCATTTCCTCTCGCTCCGCAGGTGTTCGTCCCATTTCCACGCCGTGGTTACAATTTCGTCGAGCGACCGACTGGCCTTCCAATTCAGCAGCTTTTCAGCACGCGTCGGATCCGCAACCAGCTCCGGGGGATCTCCGGGGCGCGGTGGCGCCATGCGGCTGGGCACCTCACGGCCAGTCACACGCTGGATGGCGGAAAGGACCTCGCGCACAGAATGGCCGCGGCCCGTTCCCAGATTGACGGCTTGCGAGGTTCCGCCCGCCAAATATTCGAGCGCCCGAACGTGGGCCTCGGCCAGGTCGGTGACGTGGATGTAATCGCGCACACCGGTGCCGTCGGGAGTGGGGTATTTGTCGCCGAAAATATCGAGCGCCGGACGCTGACCTCGGATGGCTTCAAACGCTGAGGGGATGAGGTGAGTTTCAGGGCTGTGCATTTCCCCGATGGTTCCGGATTCATCGGCCCCGGCGGCGTTGAAATAGCGAAGATTCACGTAGCCCAGAGCGTAGGCGGGTCCATAGGCCTCAAGAGCCTGTTCAAAAATCAATTTCGTGACGCCGTAGGGATTCACCGGAACGCGCGGCAGGTCCTCGGATATAGGCACTCTTGCCGGAGTACCGTAGACGGCGCAACTGGAAGAGAAAATAAATTTGCGGACTTTCGAGTCGAGAACCGCATTCAACAAGGAAACTCCACCTAGCACATTGTTCTGAAAATATTTTCTGGGATTGACTACCGATTCGCCTACATAGGCGTGGGCAGCGAAGTGCATAACTGCATCGACGCGACGCAGGAGAGGTGCCAGCTTGCTCGTGTCCGAAATATCTCCCACGACCAACTCGAAGCCCTGGGCAAGCGCGGCGTGGCCGGCAACCAGATTGTCGTAAATAATGGCTTCGTAGCCGCGGCGCTTGAGCGCCAGCGCGGCGTGACTGCCGATGTATCCTGCCCCTCCGACCACTAGAACGGCCAATCTTGCGCTCCCTTGGTTTTTTCGTGCTTGATGATCTGCCGTTGGATTCTAGCAGAGACTGCAGGGGAGCTCGCGGGGACATACCAGGGTCGAATGCATGTCAGCCCCCACACTGTCGAGCTTCGCTCGACCGGACAGCCGGGGGCGGCTGTCCCCACGCGGCCCAGGGCAATCTGCCGCGTGGGGAAGAAAGCGTGACGACTCTCGCCGGCGCCCTGCGTGCGTCAGAAGGAGTAGATCAAATCAAATTGCATGCGCTTGAGGTACGGTTCCTGCTCACCGGCAGTAGTTTCCGTTGCCAGTATCGCGTGCTGCAGATTGCTGTTCAGGGTGCGGCCGTACCAGAAGGTGTAGCTGGCCACCGTGTTTGCCCGTACTTTCCACAGCGCGTACCAGCGGTTCTGCAGGATGTTGGTGGGCGCGCGCTGATCGCTCTCGGCGAAGGAAGCGATGGCGGCGTCCTGCTCTTCCCGCAGCCACGCATATCCGACCTGGATGTCATTCTTGTTTTTAGTCTGACCCAGACTGATGTCGGCAAGGTAAGTGTGGGACTGCTTACCTAAAGCCGTCAGGACCACTCCATTTCCGGTTGCCGCGAGCGGATGATCTTTCGCGTCCAGGTTGTTTTCAGTCTCCAGCAACAAGTTGATCGGCCAGCGATCCGAACCGGTCCTGATCTGGTTATTCAGGATGAAATCGGTGTACAGGAATTGGGAATAAAAGTGTGGCTTGCCACTGGGATCGTTATATGTGGCGTTGGTGAGGTTATTGGCGGCGAACGTACACGGCGGCACAGTCGGCAGTCCGCTGCCCTTGCTGCAACCTGGACCTTCCCCTGGAACGGGCAGGGCACCCGTCGTAGTTGCCTGCACGGCGAAGGCGCTGGCCTGGAGGATGGAATCCGGGTTGTTCCATTTGATGGCCAAAAAGGACGGCGTGGTCGTGAGGCGACCGATTTGCAACTTGCTGGATATCTGTCCGCCCAGAGCGTAGGAGTCAGTTCCCGTGGACGATTCGTTAAACAGCAGCTGCATGAAATCTACCGCGAGATTCTTCACCACCGGCGTATTCAGGTCCCAGGAGAGCTTTTCATTGAAGCCCTCGGGATTGATGTCCGGGTCGCCGGTAACCTGGGTGCGGTTCCAGGCGTAGGCAAACTTGCCGCCGGTCAGGGAGAGCCAGCGATGCGCGACCGGGTTGTAGGTAATGTAGCCTCGATCCAGACCAATCGTTTTGCGGTCGAAGAAATTGGTGAAAGTCTCGTTGGTGGTGGTGGGATCGCCCAAGGAACCGGTGGCCAGGGCTAGGCCTCCGACAAAGTCTTCGCCCAGTTTACCGTCCACGCCAAATCGGACGCGGACACGGCCGCGGTTTCGATCAGGCACGCCGTCCTGAAGAAAACTCTCACCCCGCACCCGGATGTCGCCATTGAAACGGAAGCGTCCCAGGACGTCCTGCAGAGCGCTAAGCTTTTTGTCTTCATCCTTGGACTGCTGGTCCACAAGCGAAAGCGCACTTTTCGCTTCCGCCGCGCTGGAGGAAGCTTGGTCGGCCAGGCGCTGAGCCTCGCTAGCTGACTGCTGGGCCTGCGCTGCCGTGGTCTGGGCCTGCTCAACACTGTCCTGCACTTTCTGGGCGGAGGCGTTGGCCTGCTGGCTTGCATCGAGCAATTGTTGCAGCTGGGACCTTAGCTGGTCCAGTTGTTGGCGTTGCTCGTCGGCTTGCTTCTGTTGCGCGGCCAAAGCATCGCGCAGCTCCTGCACTTCTTTGGCGCTCACCCGCGCTTGACTGGCAAGTTTGTTGGGAGAGACCTTAGGGTTTGCACCTGTCTGCGCCGTTGCGCCGCTAATCACCAGAATGAATGCACTGAACCACAAGAACCGTTTCATTGTTTCTCCGTTTCGTTATTTGAGTTTGGTTTCTTCTTTTCCTCGTGCTCAGTGACGCGGTACCACATGGAATAGAACAACAGCCATACGAATTCGTCGCTCTGTTTGCTTCTGTAGGGAAATTGTGTGAGGTGAACCGCTGGCCAGTTAGTTGTCGAGACAACAGCGTGTGGAAGGCTTTGACTGACACGCACGCGACTGCGGCGGCTGCGGTCGGGAAACCCGGGGCTTGAGATTGCTTAGCAAGGTCTGCTTGGTGTCTCTTCTCTTAGAATTTCGCGCCGTCGCGCTTCTCGATCTATACTATCTCTATCAGATCACTTGTATTTAACACACGAAGGCCCGGCAACGCAAGCAATTGAATGCTGCCCTTTGGGGTCAAATCAAAGAAAAACCAAAAAACTTTCAGTCTTCCCGGCTTCGGCGAGGATTTCCGGGCACCACCATGGGCAAGACTCTGGCATCGGCGCTCTTCTTTTTACCCAGGCGTTTGCCGGCCTTCACGAACTTCGGGTCGACGATGTCGGCCAGGGAGGTGTGCTCCAGGATCTTGGCCGCCGCATCGCGGACTTCAAGGAAGACCTGGTAAAGGGCGCGATGTTCGAGATCGCGGTCAATCAAGCTGCGGAGCTGCTCGGCATCGCCGAAAGGCGCCAGCGGTCCGTCGATCAGTCGGATGATCTCGCTGAGGTGAATCTCGGAAGGGGCACGGCGCAATTGGTATCCGCCCTTGGCGCCGCGCACACTCTCGACGATGCGGGCGTTCTTTAGTTCGAGCAGGATCAGTTCCAGAAACTTTTCCGGGAGGACCTCTTCATGAGCGATGTCGCGAATGCGGATGGCCCCCTGATTGTAGTGGCGGGCCAGCATCATCATGGCTTGCAGGGCATAGAGGCCTTTTTGGGAGATTTTCATGCGCCCTCATGATGGCACAAACCCTATCGCGTTAATAGGGTTTGTTGCATCGTAGAGATTGCCTGGCCATGCCCGCTGCGGTTCCCCTTATTGAGGCCCCTCCATTGCACTCTTGCTTGGCGAGGCGAAGCAGGCATTCCGCTCAGGGTGCCACGGGGGGATCAGTTTATGCGCAGGACTTGCATTGTGATGTTGTCCGGACCGCCCCGCTTTTTTGCGGTATCAACGAGAGTGTCGCAAATTTCCGCTGCGGTTTTGCCGGCGACTGCATTTTGAATCTCAGTTTCGGTGAGCAGACCCCACAGACCATCGGTGCAAAGCACGAGCACATCTCCTGACTCCAGCGAAACAGGTTGTGCCGGAGAGTCGGGAGTGATGCTGTTACCGGCTCCCAGTGCGGCGGTGAGGATATGGCGCTGGGGATGAGATTCGGCCTCTTCAGCGCGCAGGACGCCGTTTTCGACTAACCGGCTGACGTAGGAGTGATCGTGCGTAAGGCGTGAGATGGAAGGACCACGGACCAGGTACAGGCGGCTGTCCCCCACGTGAGCAAAATAAAGTTGGTGCTCAAGCAGGGCCATCGCTGTGCAGGTGGTTCCCATCCCATGCAAGTCGGGATACTTCTCCGCATATTCCTGGATGCGATGGTGCGCGGCCTGGAAGCCCTGCAGCAGCCAGCTGCGCGGATCGCCGGCGTCCGCATTGGCATAGACCTGTTCGATGACCTCAACCGCGATGCGGCTGGCCTCCTGGCCGCCTTCGTATCCGCCCATGCCATCGGCCACGATGGCCAAACGGCCCTTCCGCGGGAACTCCGGATCGCTGGCCGGTTCCCAGTAGGAGTAGCGGTCTTCATTGTTTTCGCGCTGGCAGCCGACATCGCTCAGGCTCGCCAGCTCAACACCGGGCCGAACTTTCATTCCACCCCTTCTACTGCGCGAATACCCCAGCGGAATTTGGATTATACCGGACAAGACACGAATCGATACCGAAGGTTGGCCTGACGTTCGGTTATCGGAACCAACAAGAGCGTACCCATCCGCGATTGTAGATTTCACCCACGGTGTCCTACAATGCCTCCGGCGGCCAACCGCGATCGAGAATCAGGAACCCCTCAACCGAAATGGCGACGGCAGCGACAGTGAATGGGCAAGAGGAGCACGAACAGATCGGCAAGGCTGCCGGTCCATGCGTGATGGTGCTTTTCGGGGCCTCAGGTGACCTGACCAAACGCAAGCTGATTCCTGCCCTGTATAACCTGGTGAAGGCCAAGCTGCTCCCGAAGACTTTTGCCGTCGTAGGCGTGGCGTTCGACGATTTGAGTCGCGAGCAATTTCGCGACCAGGTGACCAGCTTCCTGCAGGCCGGGGACCGGGGCACCGAAGACTTTCAATGGTTCACCGAGCGGCTCTACTACCAACGCGGCGAATTCGGCGATCCGGCCGCGTATTCAACTCTGGCGACAAAGCTTGCCGGAGTAGACCGGGAGCACGGTACCCACGCCAACTATCTGTTCTACCTGGCCACGGCGCCGAAATTCTTTGCCCCAATTGTGCAGCAACTGGGCAAGGTGGGACTGTCCGACCAAAAAGATGGATGCTGGCGGCGGGTGGTGATCGAAAAACCTTTCGGACACGATCTTGACTCAGCGAAGGCCTTGAATCGGGACATCAAGGCGGTGTTGGCAGAAAACCAGATTTATCGCATCGATCATTACCTGGGCAAAGAGACGGTGCAGAACATCATGGTGTTCCGCTTCGACAACGCCATCTTCGAGCCCATCTGGAACCGGCGTTACATCGACCACGTGCAGATCACGAATGCGGAGACGGTCGGTGTGGAACTGCGCGGTGGATACTTTGACACCGCGGGCACGCTGCGCGATATGGTCCCCAACCACATCATGCAACTGCTGAGCCTGACGGCCATGGAGCCACCAGTATCGTTCCAGGCGGACGCCGTCCGCAACGAGCAGGCGAAGATTCTGCGTGCAGTGCAATCGCTGGACTCGGAAGATGTGCTCTATTCGAGCGTGCGTGGGCAGTACGGTGAAGGAATCATTGCAGGAGAAAGAGTGGCAGCGTACCGCTCTGAACCCGGCGTGGCTCCGGAATCGAAGACCGAGACTTTTCTGGCGTTGAAGCTGAACATCGACAACTGGCGATGGGCAGGTGTGCCGTTCTATATCCGCACGGGGAAACGCCTGGCCCAGCGTCACACGGAAATCACGATCCAGTTCAAGCGTACTCCGTTCGAGATTTTTCGCAACTCTCCCGTCCATAAGCACAGCAACCAATTGATCATGCAGATACAACCCGTGGAAGGGATAGCGCTGAGCTTCGGGGCCAAGATTCCCGGCCCGGTGTTGCGCGTGGGATCGGTGGACATGAGTTTCGAGTACAGCAAATATTTTGGTGCGGACGCGTACACCGGATATGAGGTCCTGATCTATGAGTGCATGATCGGAGACGCAACGCTCTTCCAGCGTGCCGACATGGTGGAAGCGGGCTGGAGCATCGTGGACCCGATTCTGGATGTGTGGCAGGCTCTTCCCCCGCGCAGATTTCCCAACTATCCCTCGGGCACATGGGGACCGGCGGAGTCCGACGAATTGCTGGCCCGTGACGGCCGGCAGTGGAGGAAAATCGAACCATGATTCTCGCAGGCGACATTGGCGGAACCCGCACGCGACTGGCCGCCTTCAACACGGAAGGCAGCAAGCTGCAACGCGTAGTCGAAAAGACCTACCCGAGCCAGGAGCGCGGTGGCTTGGCGGAAATTGTTGCTGAGTTTATCAAGACCGAGGGCATTCCGGTGCACAGCGCTTGTTTCGGCGTGGCAGGCCCGGTGCGCGGCGGACGCAGCAAGATTTCTAATCTTCCCTGGACCATCGATTCGCGCGAACTGGCGACGCAACTCAAGCTCGATTCGGTTGGGCTGATCAATGATCTCGAGGCCTATGCCTACGGCGTGGACGCGCTGGAATCGAAAGATCTGGTCACACTGCGGGCAGGTTCGGACGACGCGGAGGGAAATCGCGCCGTGATCTCGGCGCGAACCGGCCTGGGCGTGGCCGGTCTCTATTGGGACGGCTTCCGCCATCATCCTTTTGCCTGCGAAGGCGGGCACACGGATTTCGCGCCCAGGAACGATCTCGAAGTCGAACTGTTCCGCTACATCCTGAAAAAGCACGGCCACGTGAGCAGTGAGCGGATCCTTTCCGGGCCCGGGATCAAGAACATCTATGACTTCCTTCGCGACACCAAAAAGGCTGGGGAACCGGCCTGGCTAAAGGAGCAAATGGACAAGGCGCACGACGCTCCGGCGCTGATATCGCAGGTAGCCCAGGAAAGGAAAGCCCCCATTTGTGAACAGACTTTTTCTATTTTTGTGAGCCTCTATGGGGCCAAGACGGGGGACTGCGCGCTGACGTTCATGTCGACGGGAGGGATTTTCATCTGCGGCATTATTGCCGCGAGAAATCTGGCCAAGATGCAGGAGCCCGCGTTTATGGAAGCGTTCCTGAGCAAGGGACGCATGCGGGGGCTGCTTGAGGAGATGCCGGTTAAAGTCGTGCTCAATGACGATTGCGGGATCATGGGCGCGGCGCGCTACACGCTGATTCAGAAGGCATTTGGGAAGGCGAAGAGCGGGCCGGCGTAAGTCGAGACTTTCGCTCTGACGCGGCTTGGCTTGCGGAAAATAAGATCAGAGAGGGCATGTGGGAGCTGGCAATTAGCAACTGGCGTTTTGCTTGGGGCTAGTTGCCAAGTGCTTTTTTTCGGAGCTGCCACTGGCTTCGTGCAAATGCAGTGCACGTATCTCAGCGGCTGAAGCCACGGCCTTTTCGCCTTCTAATGCAGCGCTGAAGCGCTGCTTCACCCTGAATCAAATCTTTCTCCATCCAGATTTCCGGCTCCTCGGTCGTCTCCTAGATCGACTCCTGAAGTAGTTGCGAAATGCCGTCCAAGGGAATCCGGACCCAGGACGGCCGGTTGTTCAGTTCATATCCGAGCTCATAAACAGCCTTGTCCAGCAAGTATAGGTCAAGCAACAGGGCCAGCTCTTCCCTATTCTTGGGAATGAAGTTCGAACTCCCTGAGACTTCCAGATAAGCTTTCAGAAAAGTTGCCGATACCCACCTTTGCCAGTACTGGGCCCAGTGTCCCAGCGTCTGCAGTACTTCCTGCGGCGGTCTCTTGCTATTCGCCTGGAGCAGCGGCGCATACGCGGCATAATGAAACGAGCGCAGCATGCCGGCGACATCCTGGAGTGGCGAGCGCTTCTTGCGCCGTTCTTCGAGAGGCCGCGCGGGCTCGCCTTCGAAATCGATAATCACAAAGTCGCTTCCCGTGAAGAGTATCTGGCCGAGATGATAGTCGCCGTGGATGCGGGTGACCATGGCTGAACTCTTGCGCCCGGCGAAGAGTTGAAAGCGGCGGCGGGCAACTTCTTCAAGTCTGAGAACGCTCTCTGCCTCCTGCCGAGCGTGGTTCGGCATTTGATCTTTCAGCCGGCGGAGCAGGTCGAAGTTGGCTGTCAAGAGCTGGACGGCAGAGTTCGCGAAAACTTGGAGATCCGCTTCGGAAAATGGTTGCGGCGCGAAATCAGGGTCCTCCGGAGCAGACGCCAGGGCTAGGTGAAGCTCCGCGGTCCTTTGGCCCAGTAGCGCGGCCGAACTAAGATAGGGGCCGACTCGTTGCGTGGCCTCATCCGGTAACGCCTCGGCACAAAGGGTAAGAAGCTGCACATGAGGTATTTCGCCTGCGCCGAGACTGACCCACTGTGGCGCCTTCCCGTAATATTCCGCGAGCGCTTTCAGAGTAAACTGCCAGGCGTCGCCCTGATTTGCGACGTAACCCTGCAGTATGCCTAGCGAAGCGCTCGTCCCCTTTTCACTCAGATATTCGAGATATCCAGCCAGCGGAGGTACATTTCGAAACGACGTTTTCCCGGTCAGAAAGAAGCCGATCTCCAAATCGGGGTTCAGACCTTCCTGCAGGCGGCGAAATATCTTCAGCACCAGTCGGTTTTCATAGACGACCGAGCTGTTGCTTTGCTCCGCGTTCATGACTGATGGCGTGAGCGGGCCTTGCGAGTGCTGCCAGAGGGACTGGAGCACGGAGGTGAAAACTGCCCGAGCTTGGCCCCTGGCTCCGCGCAAGCAGACACCGTTTGCGATTGCATCGAGTAGTTGGGCGAGAAATTTCTCGTCCGTCAAGGCGTCCTTGAGGACGATCTCTTCAGGGAAGTTTCCCGGTTGAATTCTCAGCAGTGAGGAGTCGCTGGGCTGCGCTGGTCCGTCCGGAGCCCGCACCAAGGGGATGTCGTAGGTCTCCGTAGGCCCGCTGATGTATTCGACTTGGGCAACAATAAAATAGGAGCGGTGGGTGTCGGAATGAAAAGGAATAATGTCCGAAACTTCGACGGCGCGAATCGTGCGTGCCTTGCCCCCAAACCAGCGTTGCTTTGCCAGGAATTGCGGCAGAGCCGAGGGAAGCCTGCTTTTCAGAGCTGCGAGAAATAATTCTTCCAGAGATGAAGTGGTTGGCATGGCGAGTCGCAAGACCGCAGGATATTTGTCAGGTACTTCAGCGGCTGAAGCCGCAGGACGCAAAGTCTTTGAATGCAGGGCTAAAGCGCTGCTCCGCCCTCAACCTCTCGCGCTCCGCAATTTCCCGCTCCTCCTTAAAGCGGTGAAAGCTCGTCTTCCCGTTCCTGTCCTTCCTTTTTCTCCGGGGCGAAGCGAGCTTCAAGAAATCTTCGGGCTAGGTCCTGGCCGCCGAGACCAAAGGCAATAGCCAGGCCCAGCATCGCCGCTCCCAGCACAATGGCAAAAGCCAGAAGCATAGTGGAATCGGCGAGACCGAGTTCCTCGAAGACGGCTGACGCAGTGAACACGGTGATCAGAACCCTTGCTGCGGAACTCAGCAGCCGAGGCGAAGGCATGTTGGTGTTAACCGCCCAGAGTAGAGCGGCGCGCGAGAAAAAGCTGGCCGCCAGCAATCCGATGAACAGGAAGATCAGGGCTACTAACAGGCGTGGCAGAAAGACGAAAAACCGCGTCACGTATTCCTGCATGCCCAGGATGCCCAGCGCGCTCACTCCCACGAGAATGAAACCGAGCCAGGCAGTCCAGAAGGCGAAGCGGCTGACCAGTTCCGTCGAGGACGGCAGCGCGGCCTTGTTGAGCAACTGGGTAGCCCCGGCCCCCTCGGACAGTTTGTCGAACTTGATGAGGCGTAAAAAGCTGCGCAGAATCCACTTGACGAGGTATGCGATCACCCAGCCTACGAGCACGACGATCAGCATCACCAAAAGGCGAGGCAGGAAGCGCGCAAATTCGCGGACTAATTCTTGCGTAGCCTGAGACAATTCGTTCACAATCATTTCCCGCATGGTGCCCTCACTTCCTTCCGTTCCACAGTTCCACCAGGGACGGCTTTAAACGTTCACACGTCAGGCAAAAGTCTTCGACGTTCTGCTCTACCTGTTCTCCCGAAGCTTCACGGTTTTCGACCAGAAACGTGAATGCCCTACCGCGATAAAGAGGCGCCAGGGCCTGGACGACATGGTCCCGGCTGATGACGGCCTTGTGATACGAAGCGGCGAATTCATAGACGGTGCGGGCCCAAAGCTCATCTCCGTAAAGAAAATCAGCTTCATCGAGAGCGGAAATTCTTTGCAATTCGGTAAGCGTCGGTGGCGAGAGAATCGATCGGAGTACGGGTTCGAGTTCGACCACTCCCGAGCGAAACATGCCAAAAAGACGCTTTCGGTCTATCCGCAGCGGCTCCAGGGTTACTTCTTGGCCTGCGCCCAGAGTGGGGATAGGCTGCGAATCAGTTTTCACACTCCAGATGGAGAAGTTGGGTTCAAGCGACCAGAACAGAGCGCCCACGGTCTGGCGCATGGCGGCGAC
>Ga0075015_100000650_pt1 | contig 12289 bp, 11 predicted proteins | sample AleBraG_ABR_2013_FD_71476 | JGI IMG/M metagenome (GOLD analysis project Ga0075015, IMG submission 71476) | Freshwater sediment microbial communities in response to fracking from Pennsylvania, USA - Alex Branch Run_MetaG_ABR_2013 | ecosystem: Environmental > Aquatic > Freshwater > Creek >...
TCGGTGTCGACACCGATGCGCTGCTGGTGTCCCAGCCGGACACCGGGGAACAGGCGCTGGAGATCGCCGACATGCTGGTGCGTTCGGGCGCGCTGGACATTCTGGTGATCGACTCGGTGGCGGCCCTGGTCCCACGCGCAGAGATCGAAGGCGAGATGGGTGACAGCCACGTCGGCCTGCAGGCCAGGCTGATGTCGCAGGCACTGCGGAAGATGACCGGCGCCCTCAGCAACACCGGCACCACGGCGATCTTCATTAACCAGCTGCGCGAGAAGATCGGGGTCATGTTCGGCTCGCCCGAGACGACGACCGGCGGCAAGGCGCTGAAGTTCTACGCGTCGGTCCGTCTGGACGTGCGCCGGATCGAGACCCTCAAGGACGGCGGTGACGCCGTCGGCAACCGGACCCGGGTCAAGGTCGTGAAGAACAAGGTCGCACCGCCGTTCAAGCAGGCCGAGTTCGACATCATCTACGGACACGGCATCTCCCGCGAAGGCAGTCTGATCGACGTCGGTGTCGAGCAGGGCATCGTCCGCAAGAGCGGCGCCTGGTACACCTACGAGGGCGACCAGCTGGGTCAGGGCAAGGAGAACGCGCGGGCGTTCCTGCGTGACAACCCTGACCTGGCGAATGAGATCGAGAAGCGGATCCTGGAGAAGCTCGGTGTGGGCGCCACGCTCGACGCACCCGCCGACGTCGACCTGACCGTGCCGGCTCCCGTCGACTTCTGATCCGCTCCATGGGCGCAGACGGTGGCCTCGCCGGCCAGGGCGGTCGCCCACCCGTGCCGCCCGGCCGGCCTGGCCGGCGGTCGGCGAGTGTGGGCGGCAGCGAACATGAGCCCGGTCCTGGGCGCGGCGATGACCGGTTGGCGGGGGAGGGGCCGGACGCAGACCCGGTGGAGGTCGCTCGGCTGATCTGCCTTCGACAGCTGGAGACGGCCCCGCGGACCAGGTCGCAGCTGGCGGGGGTCCTGGCCCGAAAGCATGTTCCCGACGACGCGGCGCAGGTGGTGCTCGACCGGTTCACCGAGGTTGGGCTCATCGATGACGGGGCGTTCGCCCGCGGGTGGGTGGAGTCCCGGCACCGAAGCCGCGGCCTGGCTGGACGGGCCCTGTCGCAGGAGCTGAGGCAGCGGGGGGTTCCCGGCCCGGAGGCGGCCCAGGCGCTGGCCGAGCTCGATCCGGTGACCGAGCGTGCAACGGCCCGGCGGCTGGTGGACCGCAAGCTTGCTTCGACGCAGCGACTCGACCCGGCTGCGCGGCTTCGACGCCTCGGCGGAATGCTGGCCCGCAAGGGCTATCCGGCGGGTCTGGCGTACGAGGTGGTCCGCGAAGCTCTTCGCGCCGAAGGGCTGCTGGACGGGTCGGAGTTCGAGGCTTAGCCTGCAAGGGCAAGAGCATCTCCTGTTCACTCGCTCGTCAGCTTTCCTTCGACATGATCACTGACAGGTTCCTTCCGGTCCCAGGCCGGGTTCTTCCTGCACCGCGTCCCGACGGCCGTTCCCGGCCGTCCTGACCGGAGGTGTCGGCGTGCCGCTACCCGCGGCCGGCGACGCTCGGCGATGCGCTGTGCCGTTGTGCTGGCGGGCCAGCGGGCAGGGTCTGCCACCGGCCGGTCGCGACGTCAAGGGGGCTTCGTGTTCACGCCTGCGGGTCTCGCGGTCATCGCCGGGGTTCTGGTCGTCGCCGTTCTCCTTGCCGTCGTCGTCGCGCTGCTCCTTCGTCGTCCCGCGGCCGTCGACCCGGTGTGGCTCTCCGAGCAGGAACGGGTCAGCGACGCCGCCGCGGCGCGCTCGGCCGCCCTCGCCCAGGCCGAGGTCGACACCGCCAGCCTCAAGGACGAGCTGCGTGAGCTGCGCATGGACCTGGACCGACGTGAGCAGCGCCTCGCCGAGCGTGAGGACCGACTTGACGCCGAAGCCACCCGCCTGGACTCCCGCGACAAGGACATCACCGCGGCCGGGGAGGCGCTGACCCGCCGCGAGACCGCGATGACCGACCTCGAAGGCGAGCGGCGCACGGTCCTGGAACGGGTCGCGGGCCTGTCGGCCGACGAGGCCCGGGCCGAGCTCATCGCGGCCCTGGAGACCCAGGCCAAGCGGTCGGCGGCCCACAGCATCCGCGCGATCGAGCGAGAGGCCCGCGACGAGGCCGAGTCCAGGGCCCGCGCGATCGTGACCACGGCCGTCCAGCGGATCGCCAGCGACCAGACCGCCGAGTCCGTCGTCACGGTGTTCCACCTGCCCAGCGACGAGATGAAAGGCCGGATCATCGGGCGGGAGGGCCGCAACATCCGAGCCTTCGAGGCAGTGACCGGAGTCAACCTCATCATCGACGACACCCCCGAGGCGGTCCTGCTGTCCTGCTTCGACCCGATCCGGCGGGAGATGGGCCGGCTCACGCTGGAGACCCTCGTCCTGGACGGCCGCATCCACCCGCACCGCATCGAGGAGGTGTACGAGCGGTCCAAGTCAGAAGTGCAGCGGGTGTGCCTGCGGGCCGCGGAGGACGCTCTGGTCGAGGTCGGGGTGACCGACCTGCACCCGGAGCTGGTGACCTTGCTCGGCAGGCTCCGCTTTCGGACCTCCTACGGGCAGAACGTCCTGGGGCACCTGGTGGAAAGCGCTCACCTGGCAGGGATCATGGCCGCCGAGCTGGGCCTGTCGGTGCCGCTGATGAAGCGCTGCGCCCTGCTTCACGACATCGGCAAGGCGCTGACCCACGAGGTCGAAGGCACCCACGCGATCGTCGGCGCCGAGGTCGCCCGACGCTTCGGGGAGAACGAGGACGTGGTGCACGCCATCGAGGCCCACCACAACGAGGTCGAGGTCCGCACCCTTGAGGCGGTGCTCACCCAGGCCGCCGACGCGATCAGCGGCGGCCGCCCCGGTGCACGCCGGGAGTCCTTGGAGTCCTACGTCAAACGGCTCGAGCGCCTGGAGGAGATCGCCCGCTCCCACGAAGGAGTGGAGAAGGTCTTCGCGATGCAGGCCGGCCGCGAGGTGCGGGTGATGGTGGTCCCCGACGTCGTCGACGACATCGCCGCGCAGGTGATGGCCAGGGACATCGCCAAGCAGGTCGAGGAGGAGCTCACCTACCCCGGCCAGATCCGGGTCACCGTGGTTCGGGAGAGCCGGGCCACCGAGCTGGCCCGCTGACCCGCACCGCCGACGGCCCGGCCGACCCGGTCAGGCGAACGCGGTGCGCAGCGCCGACCGCAGGTGCAGGCTGACCCCCGGGGCCAGCGGGTGCGGCAGCGCCGTCACCGCGAACCAGCCGATCTCGGCGTCCCCCGGGTCCTCATCGACCTCGAAGTCGCCGCTCGGCTCCTGCGGCGCCGCCACCACCACGAAGATGTGGTCCACGTGCCTTGCCTCACCCTGGCCGCAGTCCACCAGGTCCTGCTGGACCGCCAGGTGCGGCTCCACCACGGTGAACCGGCTGACCCCCAGATGCTCGCGGACCTGGCGGCGGGCCGCCTCCACCAAGGGCTCCCCGCCGTCGACGTGACCTCGGGGCAGGTCCCAGCGCCGGTAGTCGCCTGAGCGCGCCAACATCACCCGGGTCCCCCCGGCGTCGAGCACGACGGCACTGGCCAAAGTGTGCGGGTCGACTGGGTTCATCGCTCCACCGTACGTCGACCCGCCGGCCTGCGGCGTACCCTGGGGCCGTCATGAGTGAGCCGCGCACGTACGAGGTCCGCACCTACGGCTGCCAGATGAACGTGCACGACTCCGAGCGCCTCGCCGGGCTCCTGGAGGCGTCGGGGTACGTGGCAGCGACCCAGCCCGGTGCCGCCGACCTGGTGGTGCTGAACACCTGCGCGGTACGTGAGAACGCAGACAACAAGCTCTACGGCAACCTCGGTCACCTGGCCCCCGTCAAGGCCGGCCGCCCCGGCATGCAGATCGCCGTCGGTGGCTGCCTGGCGCAAAAGGACCGGGCGGAGATCACCCGCCGCGCCCCCTGGGTGGACGTCGTCTTCGGCACCCACAACCTGGGCTCGCTGCCCGCGCTGCTGGACCGGGCCCGTGTCCAGGCCCGGGCCCAGGTCGAGATCGCCGAGTCCCTGGAGGTCTTCCCCTCGACTCTGCCCACCCGGCGCGAGTCCGCCTACGCCGCCTGGGTCGCCATCTCGGTCGGATGCAACAACACGTGCACCTTCTGCATCGTGCCGTCGCTGCGCGGCACCGAGAAGGACCGCAGCCCCACCGACGTGCTCGCCGAGATCCACGCCCTGGTCGAGGCCGGGGTCCTCGAAGTCACCCTGCTGGGACAGAACGTCAACTCCTACGGCGTGGAGTTCGGTGACCGTCAGGCGTTCTCCAAGCTGCTGCGCGCCTGCGGCACCGTCGACGGCCTGGAGCGGGTCCGGTTCACCTCCCCGCACCCCAAGGACTTCACCGACGACGTCATCGAGGCGATGGCCACCACCGGCAACGTGATGCACCAGCTGCACATGCCGCTGCAGTCGGGGTCCGACAGTGTGCTGCGCCGGATGCGCCGGTCCTACCGCCAGGACCGCTACCTGGCGATCATCGACCGGGTCAAAGCGGCGATGCCGGACGCCGCGATCACCACCGACATCATCGTCGGCTTCCCCGGCGAGACCGAGGCGGACTTCGCCGCCACGTTGGACGTCGTGCGGGCCGCCCGCTTCGCGCAGGCGTTCACGTTCCAGTACTCCATCCGCCCCGGCACCCCTGCCGCCACCATGGACGACCAGGTCCCCAAGGCCGTGGTGACCGAGCGCTACCAGCGGCTGGTCGAGCTGCAGGACGAGATCTCCTGGGCGCAGAACACCGCACAGGTCGGCCGCACCGTCGACGTGCTGGTCGCCGAAGGTGAGGGCCGCAAAGACGAAGCCACCCACCGCATGAGCGGGCGGGCCCCGGACAACAGGCTCGTCCACTTCAGCGCCTGCCCGGCCCGCCCCGGTGACATGGTCACCGTCCGGCTCACCAAGGCCGCACCCCACCATCTGGTCGCCGACGGCCCGGTGCATGCGGTGCGCCGCACCCGCGCCGGCGACGCCTGGCAGGCCCGCCAGGACGAGCCCACCGCCGGTGCCCGGGCGGCGTCGGCCGCGGAGCCCGCGGCGGTGCTCTTGGGCCTGCCCGGGCGGCGACCGAGCTAGCAGCGCCTGCGAGGTACGGTCGCTGAGTGCTCGTCGCCGTCGCGTTCTGCCCAGCCCCGCCGCTGCTGGTCCCCGAGGTGGCCTGCGGCGCAGCCGGCGAGCTCGCCGACGTCCGGGCCGCCTGCGACAGCGCCGTCGCGGCGCTGCTGGACACTGCCGCCGACGAAATCGCGGTCCTCGGCCCCGGAACTATCACCCGGGAGCATCCCGGCGACGCCAGAGGCTCCCTGAGCGGATTCGGAGTCGACGTCGGCACCGGCACCAGCGGCGCCTTCGTCCTGGCAGCCTCGCTGACTATCGGCGGCTGGCTGCTGGACCGCGCCGGCGCCCCCACACCCAGCCGGGCCATGGTGGAGGTGGGGGCCGGGGCCAGCACTGACGAGACGGTGCTGCTGGGCCGCCAGCTCGCGAGCCGGCCAGCACGCACCGCCCTGCTGGTGATGGGCGACGGGGCCGCCAGCCGCAGCCCCGCGGCACCGGTCGCGTTCGACCCCGGCGCCGTCGACTGGGACGACGCGGTGGCCGCGTTCCTCGCCGCCGGCGACACCGGCGCCCTCGCGGCCCTGGACCCCGCCAGAGCCAGCGCCGTCGGTGCCTCGGGCCTTCCCGCCTGGCACGCGGCCGCGGCCGCCGTCGCCGCCCCCGGCGGCCTGACCGACTTCCGGGCGGACCTGCTGGCCTACCAGGCGCCGTACGGGGTCGGCTACTTCGTCGCCACCTGGCTGCCCCGGTGACCACCCCAGCCGCGCACCACCACAACACCGACACCGACACCAACACCGCCGAGGCCGTGGACACCGTCGCGGCCGCCGGGTCCGCCGCTGCCCTGCCGGGAGTCGCCGTGGTCGGCCCCACCGCCGTCGGCAAGTCCGACCTGGCGGTCAGCCTCGCCGAGCTGATCGGCGGCGAAGTGGTCAACGCCGACTCCATGCAGCTGTACGTCGGGATGGACATCGGCACCGCCAAGCTCACCGCCGAGCAGCGCCGCGGCGTCCCGCACCACCTCCTCGACGTCCTGCCCGTCCGCGAAGACGCCAACGTCGCCGCCTACCAGAAGGCCGCCAGGACCGTCGTCAACCAGATCCGCGCCCGCGGCCGGGTGCCGATCCTGGTCGGCGGCTCCGGTCTGTATGTGGCCGCTGTCGTCAGCGCCCTGGACTTCCCCGGCACCGACCCCGCGGTCAGAGCAAGGCTCGAGGCGGACCTCGACGCACTTGGCCCCGGCGAGCTGCACCGCAGACTGTCCGCCGTCGACCCGGTCTCAGCGCAGGCGATCCTGGCGTCCAACGGACGCAAGCTGGTGCGGGCGCTGGAAGTCGTCGAGGTCACCGGTGGCCCCTTCCGCGCCGCGCTGCCGGACCTCGGCGCCGCGGCGCCGGCCGCCGGCAGCTGGGTCAAGGTCGGGGTCAGCGCCCCCCGTCCGCGCCTGGCCGAACGGATCGCCTCCCGCGTCGACCACATGTGGGACCTCGGTCTGGTCGACGAGGTCGCCGGCCTGCTCGACCTGGGGCTGCGCCAGGGGCGCACCGCCGCCCGCGCCCTGGGATACGCCCAGGTCCTACGTCACCTGGACGGGGACATCAGCGTCGACCAGGCACGCCGGGACACGGTGGCCGCGACCCGCCGATTCGTCCGCCGCCAGGAGTCCTGGTTTCGCCGCGACCCGGCGATCATCTGGCTCGACCACGACGACCCCGAGCTGGTCGCCCGTGTACGCAGCCTGTGGGCCGCCGCCGCCGAGGCCACCACCGGGCACCCACCCACGCCGCAGCTGCGCTGACCGCCCCCCGGCCTAGCCGACGCGCCGTCTGCCTACTGCCGCCCGCGCAACGTGGCGAACAGGTCGTCCAGCGGCCGCCCAGCGGGGGTCCGACCCTGCTCCACGAACCACTCGCGGCCGAACACCCAGCCGAACAGCGGACTCGGGATTCGAAGGAACGCCGCCAACGTCCGGTCCGCGCCGTCCGCGGTGGCCTGGCTGGCGTGGGCGGCCATCGACACCCGCTTGCGCACCGCGAACCTGCGCACGTCCACCCGGTGAGTGATCGCCGACCTCGGCGAGTACGCCCGGTCGAACACGGTCGGGTCGAACTCCGGCGGGAACCGGTACAGCCGCCGCACCAGCCGCAGCGCCCCGGTCAGCAGGTCCCGGTCCACGGTGGCCTGCAGCACCAGAGCCGTCCCGGCCAGCTCACCCGCCCGCCGCCCCACCCGGTGGACCTGGAGGTGGTCCGGGTGCCCGTACCCGCCGGCCGGGTCGTAGTGCACCAACGCATCGGCCCGCTCCTGCACCAGCAGCTGCGCCAGCGCCGCCGCCGCCTCCTCCACGTCGGCTCCCGCGAACGTCGGCCCCACACCCCCCTGACCGTCCAGACCGGAGTCGGCGTACCCCAGGACCACGGTGCGCGCGCACCCCAGCGCCGTGGCCGACCGGCGCAGCTCGGCGGTGCGACGCTGCGCCAAGGACTCCCCGTCGGACAGGAAGTCCGACGACACCAGCCCCACCCCGCCAGCGGTGGCGACCACCAGCACCACCCGGTGCCCCTCGCTGGACGCCCGCGCCATGGTGCCCGCCGTCAGCAGCGCCTCGTCGTCGGGGTGGGCGTGAAAGACGACCAGCGTGTAGGGCACGCTGTCATGGTGGACTACCCCATGGCACAGTTCACCCCTGACCGGCCCAACGAGGGAAGTCTGTGAAGATCGTCCACCTGTCCGACTGCTACCTGCCGCGCCTGGGCGGGATCGAGATGCAGGTCCGCGACCTGGCCCGACGCCAGCTCGCCGCCGGGCACGAGGTCCACGTCGTCACCACGACCCCGTCTGCGCCGCACAGCCGCAGCCCAGCCGACGACGACGGCGCGGACGGCGTCGTGGTGCACCGACTCGCCCTGGGCCTGCCGTACGAGCTGCCGGTCAACCCACGTGCCGCCGCCGGGGTCCGCGCCATCCTCGCCGACCACAAGTTCGACGTCGCGCACGTCCACGCCGGGGTCGTGTCCCCGTTCGCGTTCACCGCAGCACCGACCGCCGCCAAGGCCGGGGTGCCGACCGTGGTCACCCTGCACTGCCTGTGGGGGTACCTGACCCCGGCGTTTCGGCTGCTCGACGGCCGCGCCCACTGGAGCAGCTGGCCGATCGTGTTCTCGGCCGTCAGCGACGTCGCGGCGGTGCCGCTGCGCCGCATCGCCGGCCACGGGGTCGAGATCGACGTCCTGCCCAACGGGATCGCCCCCGAGGAGTGGCAGGTCGACCCGCTGCCCCGCGACCTCGACGACGTCCTGGTCGTGGCCGTGATGCGCCTGGCCCCCCGCAAACGCCCCATGCAGCTGCTGCGGACCCTTCGAGAGGCCCGCGAGCTGGTTCCCTCCGGGGTCCGGATCAGGGCCCAGCTGATCGGCGAAGGACCCGAGCGCCGGTCCCTGGAGCGCTACCTGCGGCGCACCGACATGTCGGACTGGGTGGAGCTGACCGGCAGGCTGACCCGCGAGCAGATCAAGACCGTCTACCGACGCGCCGACGTGTTCGTCGCCCCAGCGAACCTGGAGTCCTTCGGGATCGCCGCCCTCGAGGCCCGCAGCGCCGGCATCCCCGTCCTGGCCAAGGCCAACAGCGGCATCCGCGAGTTCGTCGCCGACGAGCGAGAAGGACTCCTGGCCGCCACCGACGGCGAGCTGGTCTCCGGACTGGTCCGGCTGTGCCGCACTCCGACGCTGCGCGAGGCCATCGCCCACCACAACCGCACCGTCCCCCCCTCCGTGACCTGGGACGACGTACTGGCCCGAACCGGGGAGATCTACGCGCGCGCCGCCAAAGTGCTCGCCGCGCATACCCTTGGGCAGTGAGCGAACCAGGCTGGACCTTCGTCAAAGGCCACGGCACCGGCAACGACTTCGTCCTGCTGCCCGACCCCGGCGACAAGCTCACCCTCACGGAGGCCGTGGTGGCCGCGATCTGCGACCGCCGCACCGGCATCGGAGCAGACGGGGTGCTGCGCGTCGTCCCCGCACAGCCGGCCCGGGCCGGCCGATGGTTCATGGACTACCGCAACGCCGACGGCTCCCTGGCCGAGATGTGCGGCAACGGCGCCCGCGTCTTCGCCCGGTACCTGGTCGACGCCGACCTGGCCGCCCCCGGCACGTTCACGATCGACACCCGCGCCGGCACCCGCACCCTGCACGTCCCCGACGGCGGCGGCGACATCACCGTCGACATGGGACCGGCCACCATCGACCCCCGCACCGACCTGACGGTCACCGTCGCCGGCCCCCAAGGCCCGGGCCACCCCTGGCCGGCCGTCGGTGTCGACATGGGCAACCCGCACGCCGTCTGCTTCGTCACCGACCTGGAAACCGCCGGCCCGCTGGACACCCCGCCCACGGTGCGCCCCGCCGACGCCTTCCGCCACGGAGTCAACGTCGAGTTCGTCGTCGACACCGGCCCCGCACACGTGACGATGCGGGTCCACGAACGCGGATCGGGCGCCACCTTGTCCTGCGGCACCGGCGCCTGCGCGGTCTTCGCCGCGGCCCGCTGCCGCCCCGGCGCCGACCCGAGCGCAACGTGGACCGTCGACGTGCCCGGCGGCCGCCTCGTCCTGCACCAACGAACCGACGGCGCCATCGACCTGACCGGACCCGCGCAGCTCGTCGCGTCCGGCACCCTGGACCCCACCTGGCTGGAGGCACACCGCGCGTGACCACCTACGCCGAAACCGTCAAAGTCGCTGTCGGCTCGCTGGGCGGGGCCTTCATGATCTCCCGATACGCCAAAGCCGCCGCGCAGGACCAGCAGCTGGCCGGGGCGTGGACGTCGTACTTCGCCGGCCGCTGCGGCGTCCTCGGCGCCGTGGCCGCCGACGTGGTCACCGCCGCCCTGACCTTCTACCCCGCCGACGTGGTCGCAGCGGGCTGGGACGCCGCCTGGGCCACCACCAGCCCGGAACGCTCCACCGCCCGCTACGCCCAGGCCTGCCACGAGTGGGGACGCGCCAAGCTCACCGACTTCCCCGACACCGGCCGCCTCGCCGACCTCGCCCACACCGTCGCCGTGGCCGCCGACGTGGCCGGACTGCCGCTGTTCGCCGGCTGGCGGGCCGTGACCAGACCCGCCGACGACCCGGCCAGGGCCGCACAAGCCCTCCACGTCCTGCGTGAGCACCGCGGCGGCCTGCACGCCATCGCGGTCCTGGCCAACGGCCTGACCCCCCTGCAGGCCATCCTCGCCGGCCCCGGCGGCCCGGCCAACGCCACGTTCTTCGGCTGGACCCCGCCCTTCGAAGACGTCACCGCCCTGCACCAGGCCCGGCAGGCCGCCGAGACCTGCACCGACACCATGGCCGACCGCGCCTACGCGGTCCTCGACGACGCCGAACAAGGCGAGCTCGCCGCTTTGCTGGATAAAGCGTTTGCGCACGTCTTCCAGCGTGCGACGCTGGACGGACGATGACTGTTCGCGACGAGAACCACCACACCCAGCCCGCACCCGACCGCCCCGGCGCGACCCAGCCCGGGCCAACCCGACCACACCCGGCCGCCAGCACCCCACCGGAGGACCCTGCACCGGACTACCCGGTGCAGGACCACCCGGTGCTGGACTACCTGACCGGCCAGCAGCAGGACCTCGCCGACCGTCAGGCCCTGCGCCGGGTCGCCGGCCTGTCCACCGAGCTCCAGGACGTCACCGAGGTCGAGTACCGCCAGCTGCGGCTCGAACGCGTCGTGCTGGCCGGGGTCTGGACCGAAGGCACCCTGGTCGAGGCCGAGACCTCCCTGCACGAGCTCGCCGCACTGGCCGAAACCGCCGGCTCCCAGGTCCTGGAGGCCCTCATCCAGCGCCGCGACAAGCCAGACCCCGCCACCTACATCGGCTCCGGCAAAGCCAAAGAGCTACGAGACGTCGTCATCGCCACCGGCGCCGACACCGTCATCTGCGACAACGAGCTCACCCCCGGCCAGCTCACCCAGCTCGAAGACGTCGTCAAGGTCAAGGTCATCGACCGGACCGCGCTCATCCTCGACATCTTCGCCCAGCACGCCAAGAGCCGAGAAGGCAAGGCACAGGTCCAGCTGGCCCAGATGCAGTACATGCTCCCAAGGCTGCGCGGCTGGGGGCAGTCGATGTCCCGGCAGGCCGGCGGACGAGTCGCAGGCGGCGGCGGCATCGGCACCCGCGGCCCCGGCGAGACCAAGATCGAGACCGACCGGCGCCGGATCCGGACCGCCATGGCACGGCTGCGACGCGAGCTCGCCGCAATGGCGACCTCACGCACGACCATGCGCCAAGAGCGCCGCCGCGGACAGGTCCCCTCGGTCGCGATCGTCGGATACACCAACGCAGGCAAGTCCAGCCTCCTCAACCGGATCACCGGCGCGGACGCCCTCGTCGAGGACGCCCTGTTCGCCACGCTGGACCCCACGGTGCGCCAAGCCCGCGCCAAAGACGGCCGGGTCTACACCATGACCGACACAGTCGGGTTCGTCCGGCACCTGCCGCACCAGCTCGTCGAAGCCTTCCGCTCCAGCCTGGAAGAGGTGTCCGAGTCCGACCTGCTGCTGCACGTCGTCGACGGCGCCCACGAAGACCCCGAAGGCCAGCTCGCCGCGGTCCGAGAAGTCCTGCGCGACATCGACGCCTCGGCAGTCCCAGAGATCGTGGTGATCAACAAGTCCGACGTCGCAGACCCGATGGTGCTGGCCCGGCTGCTGCGAGCCGAGCCGCACGCCGTCGCGGTTTCGGCCCGCACGGGCCAGGGCATCGACGAGCTGCTCGCCGCCATCGACAACGACCTGCCCAGGCCGCGGGTCGAGACCCGAGCTCTGGTCCCGTACTCCCGCGGCGACCTCGTCGCCCGAGCCCACCGCGACGGCGTCGTACTGTCCACCGAGCACACCAGCGAAGGAACCCTGCTGCACGTCCTGGTCGGCCAGATGCTCGCCGCGGAGCTCCGCGAGTTCTCCGTCCCCGCCGGCGCGACCACCACGACCGCCACCGCCAGCTAAGCCCACCGACCCGCCCGCCGGCCAGGCGCCGCCAGCAGCGTCGGGCGCCCGGCCGCGATCGGAGACAATGCCCCGGTGACAAAAGCGCTGCCACCGCTGGCCGACGCGCTCGCCGCGGCCGTGTCAGGCATCGGCGGCGAGCCCCGCAGCGG
>Ga0075015_100000652_pt1 | contig 12276 bp, 11 predicted proteins | sample AleBraG_ABR_2013_FD_71476 | JGI IMG/M metagenome (GOLD analysis project Ga0075015, IMG submission 71476) | Freshwater sediment microbial communities in response to fracking from Pennsylvania, USA - Alex Branch Run_MetaG_ABR_2013 | ecosystem: Environmental > Aquatic > Freshwater > Creek >...
GTCCCAAGTTAGGTTGGCAGCACAATAAATGCTTTCTTGAACCAGATGGATGTTTAAGAGTATCGCGCCCGAGTGACGTTAGAGCTGTATCGAAAGCGAACTCCTCAGGTCCGAGCTAACGTTGCAGAAACTGGCCCAGGTGCGCCGCATTGCGCAGGTAACGCATCCCGCTCGCCTTCGAGTATCCCGCCTTTTCGAGAGCGTCGGCAAAGCCGGGGTAGGGAACCGTGGTTTTTGCCGCGTAATCTCAGTGCTTTTTGAGAGTGATTTCGACTCGCCGGTTTTTCTGCCTTCCGTCGGGATCATCGCTCCCGTCCGGCTTGGTGTTCGGAGCCATCGGTTTGGTGTCGCCAAAACCCTGTGTATTCATCTGATTGGGCGCTCCGTGTCCGGTCAGCCACGTCTTCACTGAATTGGCCCGCCGCTCGGAGAGCTTCTGGTTATATTCCTTGCCGCCCTTGCCGTCGGTATGGCCGCCAATGGTACACAGGTAGGCGGGGTAGGACTGCATCACGGTCACCACTTTAAGCAGGCTCGGAATGGCCACAGCCCGAAGGTCGCTCTTATCGAAATCGAACAGCACATCGCTGGAAAGCTCGATCTGAATTTCGGTGTCTGTTGCGCGTGCGCCCAGGTCCTTGAGTGCGGCACTCAAGGCTTCAACCTTGCCGGATACCGATGAGCCGACGCCCTTGAGGTCAGTGACCTTCCCCTGGAGCGGCAGTACTTTCCCGGTTGCGCCAGGCGGGATAGGGTCGTTGAGGTTGTATTTCTGAGCCTCGGCCGCTCTCTGGAAGCAGACCGGGGCCAGTAGTGGGGCACAAATCAGCAATATCTGAATCGCCCTTTTGCAGATCACAGTTGCCCTCCTTACTGGGACACGGGGACATCTTCAAAGGGCACAAACTTGGGGACGAACACCGTGATCTTGTTTGAAGTTGGCGGCGGTGCGGGGAACTTGGCCCAGTTCAGGTGTTGCTGGCCGGCTTCAAAGTTCCCCCAAAACACATCCAGGATTCTGTTGCTCTCGGAATCAGTCAGGAAAGCGTACTTTTTGTTTTCGGCAGGATCCGTGTAATAGAGGTCTGGCCAATCGAAATTGTAGTAGATAGGCTTGGACGGCCCTCCGGCGACCAGGCCGGTGGATGTTTGTGCCCCTGCGGTGTTGATGAGCCTCCAGCGGATCAGCAAGGCACCGCCACTGGTACGCTTCACCTCCAGCAAGTCGCAGCGCAAATCCGGGTTGGCGCTATATTGCGCGCTGGCGATCGCGGTTCCCGTGTTCATGGGTGCGGCGGCAGGTGCGGCGGCAGGCGCAGATGGGGCTGCCGCAACGGGTTGAGATGCTGGAGCCGTAGTGGAAGATGCTGGTTGGGTAGGAGCTGTTTCTGGTTTCGAACAGGCCAGTGTTCCAGCAACCACGCACAGAGAAGACAAAAGGAGAAGTCGCGCGAGCAGGCCCCGTGAGTTCATAGGTTCCCTCCGCTTGAGCGGCAAATCTTATGCCCAAGGTATGGTTATTTCAAGGGACTTAAAAGACGGCACGATGTTCAGTCGAGACGCTACCAGCTAGCCGGAGACAAGGCGATCACCAAATGGACACACGGGCCGAACAGAGAGCTACTCTAGCCGTTCAAGAGCAACAGCCAGTTGGGGTGCGAGGAATCGACAGTTCAAATCTGCCCGTCCTGACGATCTGACTAATTCAATCCTAAACTGCTGAAAGCGCTAGTTCAAAACTGGTGGTGCCCAAGAGGAAAATTCGAAAATCGTCTGCTAGGGCCGACCAAACGTCTCCTTCCATCAGCTGATAACAAGTCCCCGATGCTGAGCCCTTCCAAGGGTAAGCCGTCCCACAGCCCGGGGGATCGAGTAGGCCCTCCAGGAGTAATCTTTGGTTATTTGAACGTGGCGCGATTTAAGGGAATACTGGGATAGCCGCGATTTCGTCGAACCAAGGCCCACGCAAGAACTCTTTGAGCTGCAACTTTCGGGGCTCAACTCTCAAACTTGGAAGCCTAATCTGGTTAAGCCTGACTGTCCTGCCTTGGGGCCTTCCCGCTCTGGCTCAGTCTCAGCAGCCCCCTATCCTCCGCGAAGTGCAAAGTGGTCTGCCTGACGGACCTGGATCGGAGGCATCGGCCGGTGAGCATCTGCCCGATCAGCGATTGTCAGGAAGGATTAGCGGAACAGTGGTTGATCGGACCGGGGCCGTCGTCGCCAGAGCCCAGGTAAGACTTACGCGGCAGGGTCAATCTTCGAACGATCAATCCCCGAACGATCGATCTCCAAACCAAGAGGTGCTATCCGGCGACAATGGGCAATTCTCCTTTGCCAACATCTCTCCCGGGCCCTTCCAGCTCACTACTACGTCGGCGGGTTTCGCGGCGCAGCCATCGTCTGGAGTCCTGCATTCGGGGGAGACCTACATTGTCCCGCCGATCGTGTTGGCGGTTGCGACCGCGCTCACTGAGGTCCAGGTCGGGCTCTCACCGGTCGAAGTGGCAGAAGAGCAGGTCCAGGATGAAGAGAAGCAGCGCGTGCTCGGCTTCATCCCAAACTTCTACGTCAGCTACGAACCTCATCCGGCTCCTCTCACCTCGAAGCAAAAGTTTGCACTTGCCTGGAAGACGACAGTGGATCCGGTCAGCTTCGGACTGATTGGGGTCATCGCGGGAATTCAGCAGGCGCAGAATGATTTCAGCGGATATGGGCAGGGCGCACAAGGTTATGGAGAGCGCTACGGTGCGTCCTACGCCAACTTTGTTTCAGGTACGTCCATCGGAAGCGCCATCCTGCCATCGCTCCTGAAACAGGACCCTCGTTACTTCTACAAGGGAAGCGGCAGTAAGCGTTCGCGGATTCTGTATGCGCTGGCCAATTCAGTTATTTGCAAAGGCGACCATGGAAACTGGCAGCCAAACTACTCGAGCATCCTGGGAAATCTCGCCGCAGGCGCTATCTCAAATCTCTACTATCCCGCAAAAGATCGCGATGGAGTGGGATTAACGTTCGGAGACGGGGCAATCGGGATTGGTGTAACTGCCGGCGCCAATCTCATTCAAGAATTCCTCATCCGGAAGTTGACCCGGAATGTCCCCAATAACGATCCGGCCAAACCCTAAGCACGGTTTGGGAGGCATCGACCACGCTTCTCCACAAATTGTCTGCCCAGGCCGACCAATCAATAAGTTACGGCGTCCCTACGTGTTGTGCCCCCTACCCATCGTGATTTTTCTAGGGAATATTTTCAGCTTGTTCCAGTTATACGCGGTGAAAGGAGCAACCAAAATGAACAAATTCTTGCTATGGCTTGTGAATCCTCCAACTGACGGTCCAAACTCCGCACTACTCCTAAGACTGATGGCAGGAGGAGTCTTTTTCTGGGAAGGGCTGTTGAAGTTTGTCTACGTGAACCAGGGAGTTGGCCGTTTTACAAAACTGGGGATACCGTTTCCGCACTTCACGGCGGCCTTTATCGGGTACCTCGAGATCGTAGGAGGGCTGCTGTTGCTTACCGGCCTTATGACCAGGCTGATCGCGATTCCGTTTGTCGCCGAGATGATTGTGGCGATACTTTCGACGAAGATCTCGTTGTATCTGGGAACGTCACCCCTGCCTCTGCCGCCGGCGCTTCCGCAGGTGGGGTTCTGGGCGGTGTTGCACGAAATACGATCCGACTACGCGCAGATTCTCACCGTTATTTTTCTGTTGATCAACGGCCCCGGGAAGTGGTCGCTGGATGCGGTGCTGTTACGTAAATGGAGAAAGGGCGCCGTCTCGGAACGCGTTCAGTCAGGCCGGTCGCTGGGTTTGTCTGCTGCTGCTCACCACTGAAATCTTGACGGCCGTGGAAATTCCGGCGAGGCGAAAGCTTGAGCCTCGCCGGAGGTACACTGTTGGGGCTGTGGCCGATCGTGCTGGCGATTTCGGGTCGTTCGAAGAACTGGCGATGCCGCTTTTCGCCAAGCTCTACAACTTTGCCCACTGGCTCACCCAAGACCGCGCCACCGCGCAGGACCTGGTGCAGGAAACGTACATGAAGGCGCTGCGAGGTTTTTCCTCCTTCCAGCAGGGGACGAACTTCCGCGCCTGGATGTACAAGATTCTGCGGAATACCTTCTTGACGACGCAGGCGGGGCTTAAGGCCTGGGCGTCGGTTTCGTTAGACAGCGACGGCGACGGTGACAGGCCCACAGAACCTGCGGCGTCCGAGACTCCGGAATCGGTTCTGCTGGCGCGGGTGCAACAGGAGACCATCCAGAGCGCTCTTGAGAAGTTACCGGTAAAGTTTCGCGAGATCGTTCTCTTGTGTGACCTGGAGGAAATGAGTTACCAGGAAATCGGCGAGACGCTGGGGATTCCCATTGGGACGGTGATGTCGCGCCTTTCTCGCGCGCGCAAAGCCATGCGCGGATTGCTGGCGGAGAAATTGCAGGAGCTTCACGATGACGTGTGACCCGTGGCAGGAGAAGTTGGACGCTTACGTGGATGGCGATGGTTCAAAGGAAGAGCTTGCGAGCCTGGAGGCCCATCTGCGAACGTGTCCGTCCTGCGCCGCGGACGCGCTCGGCCGCCTGCAAATGAAGCGCATGACGCAGGCCGCCGCTGCGCGTTACTCCCCGTCGCCGCAGTTCCGCCTGCGCATGGAAACGAGCTTCCCGACGAGTCGCAAACCGGTGTGGGCATTTGCCTGGATGCCCCGGCTGGCCGCGGTCGCCGTTGCACTTGTGCTGATCGTTGCCTCGGCAGTGTTATGGATGCGGCATTCCGCTCGCGAGCAGACTCTGGCAGAGTTGCTCGACCTGCATGTGGCGACCCTGGCGAGTGCGAATCCCGTTGACGTGATTTCGACCGATCGGCATACGGTGAAACCTTGGTTCCAGGGCAAGCTCCCATTTACGTTTAATCTTCCGGAACTGCAGAATTCTTCATTCAAGCTGGTGGGCGGCAGGGTCATGTATTTTAAGCACAGTCCGGGGGCCCAGCTGCTGTTCGAACTTCGCAATCACCAGCTATCGGTCTTTATTTTGCAGGACCAGCCGGGAATGATTCCGCTGGCGATGGGCGTGACCGCGGCAAGCGACATGGCCTTTAACGTCGAGACCTGGAGTGAAAGCGGATTGCGCTACGTGGTGATGGGCGACGCCAGTCCGTCCGATATTCACCAACTCAGCGAGTTGCTGCGGGTCGCTGGGCGCTCGTGACCCGGGATCGACAGAGATCCGCCCGCGACCCTTCTGAAGCCTGTGCCACCTAGGAAACTGCCGTCAAACATCTCAAACTGCACGCCAAGATGCTTCTGGCCTACGGTCTCAAGGCCATTGTGGGATCAATCAATCTGACTCCGGGCAGCTTCGACAGCCGGCGCGAATTGGCGATTGAAGTCCACGAAGACGAGGTGGTTGACCGTCTGCACGACATCGTCCACCAGGATTGGGAGAATTCCCGGCCGCTCGATCTTACCGATGAGGGGCTGCTAGCCGACTTGCAGGACGCCGAAGAGGCGGAGAGCTTAGGGCTCAGCGCCGGCCGAGGAAAGCACGACAAAAAAAGAACGTAAGAACTTCGCAAAACCGACTGGCAAAGCTCCTGGAACACATCAATCGAAGCGGCCGTTCTGGCCTACGTTTCCTGTGCACAACAGCGGTGCAGGAGAAGTGTCCACAAGGCTTTGTGCTGTCAGAGAGGCCCACCCCACCTTATTGACTTGCTTTGTCGGGCGGCCTAAGATTCCCCTGCCATAGAGGGATACGCTGATAAAACTCAGTGTTTTTGTCCAAATCTCGCAGAGCTTGGCTACAGGAGGCCGAGAAATGTTCCCTCCTACGCGCCGTGTTTCTCCCTACCGCTTTTCTATCTTCACGCTCCTTTTCTTGTTGTTGGTTGGCTCGGCTTGGGCGGGACGAGCCAAAGCCAAAGCCGAGTCCTCAGACGCCGTGGTCGCCATCGGCGACGTGCACGGCGCCTTTGATGATTTCGTCACTATTCTGCAGCGGTCCGGCTTGATCGACAGACAGAACCACTGGGCGGGTGGCAAGACCACGTTCGTCCAGACAGGAGACCTGATTGATCGCGGCCCGAAGCCACGCGAAGTGATGGATCTGATGATGGCACTGGAGAAGGAAGCGCCAAACGCCGGCGGACGAGTGGTGAGCCTCCTAGGCAACCACGAGATGATGAATCTCATGGGCGACCTTCGCTACGTCACCGTGGAGAACTATGCCAGTTTCGCGGACAGCAATTCCGAGCAGCGCCGAAAAGCTGCCTTTCAGCTGTACGTGAAATGGCGCAACGGTCATCCGCAACTCCTGGCAGAGCTTCCCCAACCCATGGAAATAACCGAAGCCGAGTGGATGGCACGACATCCCGTCGGCTTCGTCGAGCATGCTGAGGCGTTCAGCCCGAAGGGAACCTACGGCAAGTGGGTGCGCGAACACGCTGCTCTGGCCGAAATCGGCGAAGTGGTTTTCCTGCATGGCGGAATCGATCCCAGTCTGGCTCATTTGAAACTGGACACGATCAATGGCCATATTCGCGACGAGATCAAGGCCTTCGATGAGGCCAAACAGTATTTGCTGGATAAGAACGTAATTCTTCCATTTTTTACGCTCCAGGAAATTACCGCCGTCGTGCAAGCAGAGCTTACGGCTGAGCGCAAGTCACAGGTGCCCGTAGATCCGCAAGGGCAGGCCAGGCTCGTACAGTTCCTGGGATATGGGGACTGGCTCAGCGTGCGGGTTGACGGCCCGCTGTGGTTTCGCGGTTACGATAAATGGACCGAAGAAGAGGGCATGGCGCAGATCGGCAAAGTATTGGAAGCTTACGACGCGGCCCACATCGCAGTGGGACACACCGTGCAGAAGGGCGGGCGGGTCCGGCCGCGTTTCGGCAACAAGGTGTTCCTGATTGACACCGGAATGCTCAGCAGCTATTACCCGGGCGGCAGAGCGTCAGCCCTGGAAATCTGCGGCGATACCCGGTTCACGGCCGAATATATGGACCAGCAGACAGTCCTTATCGACCCGGCGGGTTCTACTCCGCAAAACGGAGCGCCCCCGGCGGCTGTGGGAGCTGGCGATGCCGGGAAGGCTCCCGAAGTGCCCGCCGCCACGCCGAGCGGTGGTGTCTGTGCCGCGGCAGCCGCGGGAAAGTAACCCAGAAGTATCGAGGAAGGGTTGGGGATGAAGAGGTGGATTGAACGCGCACTGAACGTTCACCCCGGAGATCTGGGGCGCGGCACCCTTCTGTGCTCCTCCCTGTTCCTTATCATCACGGCCTACAAGATCGGCGGAGTGGCGGCCGCTGCCTTGTTCCTGTCGCGCTTCCAGGCGAGGCAGCTAGCCTACGCCGATATTGCCAGTTCGGTGCTGGTGGCCATTGTCGTGGCCGGCTACGTAATGATTGCCCGGCGAGTTCACTTGCGCAATCTGCTGGTAGGCAGCATGGTGTTTTTCGCCAGCAACTGCGCCGTGTTCTGGGTGTTGGCCCATTACTACTCCCGACTGGTGTGGCTGTTTCCTGCGTTCTACATCTGGGTAAAGATTTTTGGAGTTCTTGTGCCTACCCAGATCTGGACTCTGGCGAATTACGTCTTGACCACACGAGAGGCGAAGCGCGTGTTCGGGATGGTCGGAGGCGGAGGGGTTGCGGGATGGATCTTTTCTGGCTACTTCTCCAAAACCATGACCCGGACCTTCGGCACGGAAAGCCTGCTGGTGGGCATGGTGATTTTCCTCTTAGTTTGTGCCGGACTGGTGATCCTGATCTGGCGCAGCGGGCAAGCCGCGGTTGGCGGGGGTCATGAAATTGAAGAGGGGACGGGCAAAACCGGCCCGAGAAACATGCACCAGAGCATGCGCCTGGTGTTCGCCACGCCATACTTGCGGGCCATCGCTGCCGTGATCTGCATTTCTTCTCTGGTCACTACGTTGACCGGCTGGCAGTTCCTGGCCATTGCGCAGCAGGCGCTGGTGAGAAAAGACGCACTGGCGATCTTTCTTGGTAACTTCAACTTTTATGCGGGTATACTCTCGCTGTTGTTCCAGTTGCTGTTGACTACCAGGTTTCTGCGCCGGTTCGGTATCGGTACGGCGCTATTCATGCTTCCCGCCACCGTTCTTATGGGTTCGGCCGGCCTGCTGGTTTTTGGCACGCTGGCGGCGGTAACTACGCTGAAAAGCTGCGACCAGGTGCTGCGTTACTCCCTGGACCAGTCCACCCGGGAATTGCTCTATCTGCCGCTGGCTGCCCGGGTCAAGATACAGGTCAAATGGTTCCTCGACACTGTGGTCTGGCGTCTGGGCGACGGCTTGTCCGGGCTGGCGGTTCTCGTTTTCGCCACCATGTTGCATATGCCCGCACGCCAGATCAGCTGGGTTGTGCTGGTGTTGGTCAGCGTGTGGCTGGTGTCGGTTGCGGTTGTACGCAAGGAATATGTCGCCACCTTGAAGGAAAGCATCAGCCAGCATCGGGTGGACGTAGAGCAAGCCTCCACCTCGGTGCTGGATCGTTCGACCGCCGAGTTGCTGGCGAGCGGCCTTACAGCATCAGATCCCAAAGAGATCCTCTATGCCCTCAGCTTGTTTGAATTGGAACGGCAGAGGGCGGCACATCCCGTAATCCGGAGTCTGTTGAGCCATCCTTCTCCAGAAGTGCGGCAGAAGGCAATCCAGATTCTGTCCGAATCGGGAGACAAGACGGTGCGCCCAGACATCGAACGGCTGATCAGAGATCCTGATCTCAATGTGCGCACCGAAGCATTGCTTTACCTTACACATCATGCGCATGTTGACCCGCTGGAGCTGATGCAGGACGAGGCCGACTTCGCCGACTTCTCGGTCAGCTCGGCGGTCGTGGCATTTCTAGCACGACCCGGCGAGACTCAGATCCTGGAGGCCGCGCAGCAGATTCTCACCTCTATGGTCGGCGAACCTTTGCCAGAGCGGCAGCGCCATCGGGTGGAGGCGGCCCGCTTGCTGGGCGAGCTGCCAGACTGCTTTGATCCGCTGCTTGCGAACCTGCTCGCCGATCCTGACCCCGTGATCGCGCGGGAAGCCATTCATTCTGTGGGCAAGCTGCGCAAGCGGCGGCTGGTCCCCGATCTGCTGGACCGGCTGGCCCATCGCGATCTGCGCACCCAATCCGCCAGTGCCTTGGGGGAGTTCGGCGACACGATCGTCGGAGCGTTGCGCGACCACCTCGGTGACTCCTCGGTAGCGGTCGAGGCGCGGCGGGAAATCCCATCCATCATGGTGAAGATTGGGACGCCGGCGGCAGCCCAGGTGCTGATGGAGAACCTCCTGGAAAGGGATACTACTCTACGCTTCCGCATTATTAGTGCCCTGAACAAGCTACAGCGCCTTCACCCTGGGATTGAGACGGACGCTCAGACCTTGGAGACGGTGTTGGCGGCCGAAATTCTCGGGCATTACCGGTCGTACCAGATTCTCGACAAACTGGGAACCGCCGCAGGCGCCGAGGATCCCGTGGCACGCGCATTGTCGGAGTCCATGCAACAAGAATTGGAGCGTATCTTTCGTTTGCTGGGCTTGCTATATCCTCATCTTGATGTCCACAGTGCTTACGTGGGTCTGCAATCCAAGAGTGTCTCGGTTCACGACAATGCCCTGGAATTCCTCGACAACGTCTTAAAGCCCCAGTTACGCGAAATGCTGGTGCCGCTGCTCGATGGCAAGATCACCGTGCATGAGCGGGCTTGCCTGGCAGCACGGCTGGTGCACAGCACCATCGAAAATCAGGAACAGGCAGTGGCGGCACTTGTCGCCAGTGATGATCCGTGGCTCCGGTCTTGCGGCGCTTATGCCATCGGGACGTTCGGACTAAAATCCTTGGAAGGTGAACTGCACCGCTGTTTGAATGATGCAGACCCGCTGCTACGCGAGACCGCCCGGGCAGCCAAAGTGCGCCTGGAGGCGGCCGCAAAAGGCGTGGACATCGGATGATGGCAGAATAGGGACTTTCTCGTCGCTAAATGACCGGTGCTGAAGCGGGGCGAAGCACCCTTCCTCGAGAAGCAACCGGAAAGAACAGCAATCCTTTCGGCCCGCATGAAAAGCGCACTCCTCATCGGGACGCCAGGCACAGGCTAAGTGAGGTCCGCTTGAATTCATTCTGCCGGCTAGTTTACCTTGCTCGATTTCGGAATTCGAGGTTCGTGGCCGTCCTGAAGATTTTAGGTTGCCGAACCCTGGTGAATGGGGTAGATTTGTGGCGCAATTTGGCAGGAGGGTAGTCTGATGCACTTCCTTCATCCGCAGGTGCGAAGGTTGCTTGTTGTAGCGTTGGTCTGTTTAATTTGCCCATGTGTTGTCAGGGCCGCAGACGAGACTAATCTCACCAAAGACCAGATTGAGAATTTCCTGCTCACCGCCAAGGTCGTGGGCAGCAAGCAAGCCGGCAAAGGCATTACCGGCACCTGGCGGCTTACGCTCTCGGACGGTACTACGACCCACGACGCATCTTTCCAAGCCATCAATGACACCAAGGCCACGATGCAACTTGCCACCGGCACCGAACTCGGCTTTGTCGATTCTTACAGATACAACATCGCTGCCTTTCGGTTGGCTGAGTTGCTGGGCCTGGACGACATAGTGCCGGTCTACGTCGAGCGCAAATGGAAAGGTGATACGGGCTCGCTCAGCTGGTGGTTGCCGGTGAAGATGGACGAAAAGCAACGCGTCGCGGAAAAGATCGCGGTCCCCGATCCAGACGCCTGGAACAATCAGATGTACAGGATTCGCGTATTGGACCAGCTGGTTTACGACATCGACGCTAACCTCACAAATGTGCTAATCACCGAGGATTGGAAGATTTGGAGAATCGATTTCACTCGCGCATTTCGGCTTCATAAGGAGCTGAAGAGCACCTCGGACTTATCGCACTGCGACCGGCAGTTGTTCGAGAAGCTGAAGGTGCTGAATCAGGACGAGCTGACGGAAAAGACCAAACATTATCTCAACAAGGATGAAGTAAAGGCCCTGATGGCGCGACGGGACAAGATCGTGGAGCAGTTCCAGAAACTGATCGCTGAAAAGGGCGAGAAAGAAGTGCTGTACTAAATTACGCGACTCTGCTGCAGCAACCTGCTTAGTCACGTGGGCCAGGACCGGGAGTGATGCCTGACGCGAGGCTGGAGTAACCGCGGAAACTTGACAGGGACTGCTAGTCAGTCTGGTGCTCGCGCAGTCATACTCAACCGACTCCTAAGACACGACCGTATATACTTGATCTTTTCAGTGCTCAGGTCTATCGTTTCGTGTTGCAATGCAAGCTTTCCCGCAAAAGGAGAAGATAAAAATGGCGAAAAAGCTATTCACGCTGTTGTTCATGGCTGTACTTGCTTTCCCGATGTCAATGTTGGCGCAGGATGCGATGAAGTCCGATGCACCAATGAAGGCTGCAAAAGAGGTGCGCTGGGAAGGAACTGTGGTTCGGACCAGTCCGGATAAGTCTACGCTGACCGTTCGCAAAGGGGATGGAGTCGAGATGACCATCATCTACGACAGTTCGACCAAGTGGGTCAGTCAGTATCACGCGGCCAAACAGGTGACCGACATTGATCCGACCCAGGTTAAAGAGGGTGATCGGGTGATCTGCAAGGGCACGTGGGAGAAGAAGGGCGTGTTCCACGCTACTTTAATCTCCAAGCGGCTCTCCCACCCTGCTTAGTCTGTCGAAAAAAAGACCTACGCGGGAAGCAGTCGGCACGCCCAGGTAGCCATCGGCCAGCAACTCCGATCGCTACGGGCGTGTCGGCGCTTGCGCTCCAACAGTTACGAACCCTGTCACAGCGCTCCCGCCGATCCGCGCCCACTGGCGCGCTTTCTCCTTTTTCCTCAGTAGGTTCGCCTTTTCGCGCGGCAATCGTGGGGACTCCCGCCCCACCCGCCTCTACACTCTGGTTACTTGTCTCGGCAGCCTTTTCGCGATGCAATTACAGTATGCGGAGGAAGCTATGGGTCGTGCTCTTGGTTTCATAGGCACCATCATTGTGATGGCTGTCGGCATGTATATCTATTCAGCACAGTTAAGAAACGTCTCTGCGCCTGGCGGGGGCGGCACGCCCACCGGGGCGGCTAATGTTGTGGGCGTGAAAAATGATCTGCTTAGTATCGCCAACGCCGAGCGAGGGTACTATGCTAGCCAGCAGAAGTATGCTTCCTTCGATGAGTTGATTTCGGGAAACTACATTACCATCGAGAGAAAGCGGCCTCCTTATACCTATGATGTTGAAACCACCTCCAGTGGTTTTCG
>Ga0075015_100000653_pt1 | contig 12273 bp, 8 predicted proteins | sample AleBraG_ABR_2013_FD_71476 | JGI IMG/M metagenome (GOLD analysis project Ga0075015, IMG submission 71476) | Freshwater sediment microbial communities in response to fracking from Pennsylvania, USA - Alex Branch Run_MetaG_ABR_2013 | ecosystem: Environmental > Aquatic > Freshwater > Creek >...
GTCTTCACGCCGATGGTTCCGCCTGAATTCACGCCCGCAATTAGTACCTGCCCGGTTTGAAACAGAATGTTTGCGAATCGATTGTGTGCTTCCGATACGGCGGTGGTAACGTCGTAGGCCAAGCCAAGATTCATGGTCAAGCTTTTCGAAATCCGAATGTCGTCCTGGAGAAAGCCCCGAGACTCTTTCCAACGGCGGCCGATCACGGCCCCGGCCAGTTCATTGTTGCGGCCGCCCGATGTGGGTATGCCCAACAGAAAACTGGCGATCGTATTGCCTGTCGTGCTGTTCAGCGATCCATTCGGGTTCACCGCCGCGGTAAAGAGATTGTTGAACGTAAACGTGCCGGCAAAGGCGGTGTCGCCCAAGGTATTCTCTTGCATCAGGCGCTCCACGAATCCGATGTGCAACGAGTGTTCCCCGTGAACGATGTCCAGCACTTCGGAGAAGTGATACACATTGGTTCCGCCTTGAAACGGCGAGAAGCGGCGGTCTCCAAGAGGGTTGAAGCCGGTCAAGGCGATCTGCGTCAGTCCGGAAGACTCGGCCGTGCCAATATTTGCGCCGGGGATTCCCACCTGGCTGGAGTAGTTGGTTCCGTAGCCAATCGACTGAATGTAGTTGAAGTCGCGGTTGTAACCGGCCGTGAACTGGTTGATCATGTTCGGTGAGAACACGTGCGTTTCCGATAAGGCCACGTTGCGCGCGTGGGTGGTGTAGTTCGCCGTGCTTGAGAAATTGCCCGCCGCGCCAAAGCCCGGCAAGCCCGATGGGAAGAACTGAAACGCGTTATCCCAGCTAAATCGGCCGAAGAACCGGTTGTTGTCGTTGATGTTGTGATCCAACCGGAAATCCCACTGCATATCGTCGAGTCTCTTCACCGGGTTGGAAAGGTAGTTGTTGGCCAGCCGGTCGGTGAAGGTCGGATCCGGGTAAATGTTGATCAACTGGGCGGCGACGGTGCTGAACTTGTTTGACGGAATCGTGTTGTTCGGAAACGGATCGCGCACGTTGTTGCCCGTCACCGGATCCACATGTAGCGAATTCGGATCGTAGATCAATCCTTGTGCCGCTCCGGGAAACGACTGCGTGAAAATGCCCTGCTTCTGCAGAGGCGTCGGCACCGTCGATAACACGGTCAGACCCTGGCGGACTTTGTTCACTTGAAAATCGGTGAAGAAAAATGTCTTGTTCTTCCTTATGGGGCCGCCCGTGGAGGCGCCGAACTCGTTTTGGTTGTACTTACCCTTCTTTAGGCCGTCAAAGAAATTGCGCGCATCCAGCTTGTCGTTGCGCAGGAACTCGAACAAGGTTCCGTGAAAAGCGTTCGAACCGGATTTGCTGCTGACCAGCACCGTGGTTCCGCCCCGGCTGCCGTACTGCGCCGAATAGTTGAACGTTAATACGCGGAATTCGTTGATGGCGTCGATGGAGGGCAAAGTACCTACCCCGCCCGCCGTCAACTCGTTATTGTCCACGCCATCGAACATCCAGTCGTTGGCATTCTCGCGCATACCCTGAGCCGAAAGCGACATGCTGCCACGAAAGGAGACTTCGCTGCTGCCGCCCTGGTTCAAAAACGCTCCGGGCCGCTGACCTTTCACGGTACCTGGCCCGAGCAGCGCCAACTGCACAAAATCGCGGCCGTTCAGCGGCAATTCCGACACCTGCTCGGTGTGGATGATTTGCCCGAGCGTGGCGTCCGTGCGCTGCACCTCCACCTGCGCCACCTCGCTGGTCACGTTGATCTCGGTGCCTATGGCCGCCGGCTGCAGCACTACGTCCACGGTGCGGTTCTGCTGGACTTCTAAGATGATGTTGCGATCCTCCGTTGGCCGAAAGCCCGGCGCCGTCACGCTGACGCTATAGGTGCCGATCGGCAACAGTGTCGCGCTGTAGTGGCCGGCGACGTCCGTAATCACCACTCGATCGAAATTGGTTCCCTGATTCCGGATGGTGACGTTGACATTCGGGACGACGGCGCTGCTGCTGTCGGTCACGGTGCCGGAAATGGCGCCCACAGACTGGGCATTCAGTAAACAACCGGAAAGCAAACACAGAGCCGCGATGGGAAGGTTTACGAGTCGCATATAAGAAAACCCCTTAACTGAATTTGCCTTTCAGGCTAACCCTGCGGCGTAGCGAGTGTCAAGCTGTGAAGAATGCTGGTAAAGAACGCAACTCCCAACAGCGCGCGACGCCCGCATGTCCACGGTGGCTGCAAGTGGGTGTGTCAAGCTGGTGGAGAATGCAGCAGCGGCGCCAGGTTCATCCTGGGTTCGGCCCAAACTGTGCGTTCGTGCCGGCGCTTACAAAAAGTGCGTGTCGCGCAGCGATACGAAGCAAAGTAAAGTAGGCGGATCAAGCGGGGGAAGCGCTGAAGAAGCTGTACAGCAGAGTCGCCAGCACAAGCGCGCTCACCGCAACATAGATCCAATCGCGCTGGCCGAGGAACATCAGGAGCGTAAGGGCCACGCGCGCCATCGGAGTGAAGATCAACAACACCAGACCAAGTTGGATCAAGCCTTCTCCGTGGCGCAAGGCTTCCAGCGCAAGCAGTCCAGTGAGCGAACGATAGGCGGCGGGCTCCCCGCGAAAGGTGTGATAATCAGCGACTGCCACGCCGTGCTGGGCCAGATAGACCACGGCACCAGCCATCACCAGGAAAGCAGAAGCGCCGACACCAATGCGCAACAGGTAAGAGACGATGAGTTCCAGCCGCCGATCTTCCATTAAAGCTTGCCCGTTACGCCGTTGTAGATCATCTCCAACGCCATCACGACAATCACCGCGCCAAACACCAGGCGCAGCACGCGCGTCCCGCTGCGCATGAGCACTCGCGCGCCCAGCAGCGAACCCGCCAGTACGCCCAACATCACCGGCATCGCCAGTCCGGGATCGATATAGCCGCGGCTCAGATAGATGCCCGCACTGGCCGCCGCCGTCACACCGATCATGAAGTTGCTGGTGGTGCTCGAGACTTTGAAAGGCAGGCGCATTCCGCGATCCATGGCCAGCACTTTCAGTGCGCCGGATCCAATACCAAGCAGGCCGGAAAGCGTGCCCGCGAGTGCCATCAGCGCAAATCCCAAAGGTATGCGCTGCACGTGATAGGTTTGCATCCCGTGTGCGGTGGGATAGGACGAATCCAGTCGCAGACAGCCTGCCCAGCGGTCCGGCTTCCCCGTGTCCGCGGCGTCGGAGGGTGTCTGGCGGAGAGAAGAGTAGGATGAGTAAAGCAGTACGACTCCGAATACGATGGCGATGCCGGCGGTGGGCACGCGGGTTGCCAGAAACGCTCCGAATACCGCACCCAGGCTGGTGGCGATCTCCAAAAATATGCCCACCCGCAAGTTGGAATAACCTTCTCGCACGAACGCGGCGGCGGCTCCCGAAGACGTCGCAATCACGGACACCAGCGATGCGCCGATGGCATAACGCAGGTCTACGCCCAACATGATCGCCAACACCGGCACAACAATCACGCCCCCACCCAGACCGGTCATCGCGCCCAAAAGTCCGGCTACAAACGAAACTGTTCCCACAATGCAGGTAAATTCTAGGATGTGCATAACACAACTGTCGCTGTTCTCTATTGTGCTGGACTATTCTCGCTCTTCGCGCAATCTCCCATCCTTCCGGGCCGTGTCCCGTTGCTGGACGCGCATAACTGTTATCCATATGAGGGACGGTGGGCCGATCGCATCGACCGCGCTCTCTCCACAGGCTTTCCAGTGGGTATCGAGCAGGACATGGCTTGGGTGGGCCGGCGGTCGGTGGTCGCTCATGACAACAAGGTCCGCGGCGGCGAACCGACGCTGGAACACTATTTCTTCGACCGTGTCCGGCCCATTGTGGAGCGCGCCTTGAAGGAGAACGATCAGAGCCGCTGGCCGTTGATTGTGCTCCATTTCGACTTCAAGGACAATTCGCCGCAGAACCTGCGTGCGGTCTGGAAGGTCTTGGGGAAACATGAGGGCTGGATCACCACCGGCCGCAAGACCGCCCATGACAGCGAGATCTCACCTCTGGACGTCAAGCCGATTCTGGTGCTGACCGAAGACAACGACACGCAGGAACAAGTGTTCTTTCGCGACGTCCCGCGCGGCGCGAAGTTGCGGCTGTTCGGATCGGCCAAGGTAGATGAGGTGTTTCTCGAAGGGCTGGATAAGGAGCAGCGCAAGACTGCGCTGGTAAATATCGCGCCCGAGCGGCTGGTGTCCAAAGGGCCGACCAACTACCGGCGCTGGTGGAACAACTCCTGGTATCTCGTGGAGCGGGGAGGCGCGCCAGGAGCAGGCGAGTGGACGGCCGACACGGAGGCGCGGCTGCGATCGCTGGTCGACTACGCCCATCGCCTCGGCTATTGGATTCGCTTTTATACGCTCGATGGTTTTCCCGCCGATCAGGATCGGGGTTGGGGACAAGGCTACAATTTCGGCTCGCTGGAACGCGCACGGCAGCGCTGGCAAGCCGCATTGCACGCGGGTGTGGACATGATTGCGTCCGATCAGTATGAGGAACTGCGCGCCACCATGCAGCCCCGACCCTGAGGGAAAGGGCCGCAGGACTCTTCGCTGCAGCCCTCAAAATTTGCCAAGGGGACACTGCTGCGATAGTTCTGAGCGAAGGAGTTCAGACGCGATCGCGCAGTGTCCCCATCCCCGTCGGGGGGACTGCTGCAAGTTTCCGATACTCGTGACGGCCCGCCGAGCGTCAGGTAAGCGCGCAATAATGAACAGCGTGAAGATCCTCATCACCGGCATCGCCGGCTTTGTTGGCAGTTCCCTGGCGCTGGCGCTGCAGGAGCGCGGCTTCACTGTAGCGGGCATCGACAATCTGATGCGGCCCGGGTCAGAGACCAATCGTGCACGCCTGCAGGCGCGGGGAATCGGTTTTGTACACGGCGACATTCGCGCGGCCAGCGACTGGGAGTCGCTCGGCTCGGCCGACTGGGTGATCGACGCGGCCGCCAACCCCAGCGTCCTCGCCGGTGTGCAAGGCGCGTTTAGCAGCCGGCAACTGCTGGAACACAATCTCGGCACTGTGTTTCAGGTGCTGGAATACTGCAAAGCGCACAAGGCGGGCCTGGTTCTGCTCAGCAGCAGCCGCGTGTATTCGATTCCGGCGCTGGCATCCTTGCCTTTGATTGCCCAGGACGACGCTTTTGGGCTGGACGATTCTGCGCACCTGCCTCCGGGAGTCGGCGCGGCGGGCATCAGCGCCGGCTTTTCCACCATGCCGCCGATTTCCCTGTATGGGAGTACCAAGCTGGCCGCTGAAATTGTGGCTAGAGAATATGAGGAAGCCTTTAACTTCCCGGTTTGGGTCAACCGCTGCGGAGTACTGGCCGGCGCGGGACAGTTCGGCACGCCGGATCAAGGGATCTTCGCTTACTGGGTGAACGCCCATCGGCATCGCTGGCCGCTGCGCTACATCGGGTTTGAAGGAACCGGACGGCAAGTGCGCGACGCGCTGCATCCACGCGATCTGGCGGACCTGATCGAGAAGCAGATCCGCTCCGGGCGCAAAGGCGGCCTCTACACGGCGGGCGGAGGCCGCCAAAACGCCTGGTCGCTGAAGCAGCTCAATGGCTGGTGCGACCAGCGGTTTGGCGCGCACGCGCCTCAACCCGATCCTGCGCCGCGGCAGTACGACGTGCCTTGGGTAGTTATGGATTCAAGCGAAGCCGCGCGTGATTTTGATTGGCGGCCCACTCTGAGCATGGAGAACATCGTCACCGAAATCGCCGAACATTCGGTGCTTCATCCTCACTGGCTGGAGGTCAGCGGCCTATCGCGAATGTGACATACTTTCCTGCATGGCTACCGTTCAAACCATGCGCGGCCCGCTAGATACGGCGCAGCTCGGCGTGACGTTGATGCACGAGCACATCTTCATTCTTTCTCCCGAAATCCTGATGAACTACCCCGAATTTTGGGGCGATGAAGACCAGCGCCTGGAGGACGCCCTCAAGCGCTTGAATGCCTTGTACGCCAGTGGCGTCCAGTCCCTGGTCGATCTCACGGTGGTGGGAATCGGCCGGTATATCCCGCGCATCGCCAAAATCGCGCAGAGAACCAAGCTCAATATTATTGTCGCTACCGGCCTTTACACCTACAACGACATTCCGTTTTTCTTTCACTACCGCGGTCCCGGCACTTTAGGAGGCGGTCCGGAAGTGATGGCCGACATCTTTGTTAAAGACATCGAGGAGGGCATTGCCGGCACGAATGTGAAAGCGGGCATTCTGAAGTGCGCCACCGATGTTCTTGGCTTGACGCCAGGCGTGGAGCGCTCGCTGCGCGCCACTGCTCAGGCGCATCTGCGCACGGGCGTTTCCATCTCGACCCATACTCATGCGCACACCCGCCGCGGGCTGGATCAGCAAAAGGTGTTTCGCGAAGAGGGCGTCGATCTGTCCCGCGTGGTGATCGGCCATTGCGGCGACACCACGGAGATCTCCTATCTGGAAGAACTGATCGCCAACGGCTCCTACATTGGCATGGATCGTTTCGGCATCGATACGATTCTGCCCTTCGAGGACCGCGTCAACACCGTGGTCGAGATGTGCAAGCGCGGGCACGCCGGCAAAATGGTGCTCTCGCAAGACGCGGCCTGTTTCTCGGATTGGTTCGCGGAAGGGCTGGTTCCGGCCATCCTGCCGAAATGGAATTACCTGCACATCTATCGCGACGTGATCCCGGCGCTCAAGCAGCGCGGCGTGACCGATGCCCAGATCCACACCATGATGGTGGAAAATCCCAAGACATTTTTCGACAGCGTGGGGAAGTACTGATGATTCGCCCGTTTGATCAAAGCGGAATCACCCGCGGCGCAGACCAGATCGCGCGCTACGACAATCGGCCGAATTCGCTGACGGAGATGCTGCGCGCCACGGTGGATCGCATGCCGCACAAAGAAGCCATTGTGGAGATTGGCGGCGAGCGGATCAGTTACCAACAACTGTGGGATCAAGCGGCGAAGGTCGCCGGCGGCCTGCGCGCGCAGGGAATTCAGCGCGACGACCGGGTGGCGATCCGCTATGGCAATGGACTCGACTGGTGCCGGGCCTTCTGGGGCGCGGTGCTCGCCGGCGCAATCGTGGTTCCGGTGAACACGCGATTCTCTGACGCCGAAGTGGATTACGTTCTGACCGACTCCGGCGCGCGCTACGTGTTTCTTCCCGGACAGTCATTGCCCGAGGGTCCACCTTACGCGGTGGAAGGCGTCAACCGCCCGGACGTCGCCGCCATCTTCTACACCAGCGGCACTACCGGCTTTCCCAAGGGTGCCATGACCACGCATGAGGGCTTCCTCACCAACAACGAGAACTGCCGGCGCGTGATGCAGTTTCCGACCGATGGCAGCGTGCGCACGCTGGTGTCAGTGCCCTTGTTTCATGTGACAGGATGCAACAGCCAGTTGCTGCCGAGCTGTGAGCATGGCAGCACCACGGTGATCATGCCGGCCTTCGATGTCCAGGCCTTCTTGCGGGCGACCATCGAAGAGCGCATCAACTCTTTGACTTCGGTGCCGGCGATTTACTGGTACGCCATGAACCAGCCGAATTTCGGCGAGTTCGATGTCCGTGGCGTGCGCTGGATATCATATGGTGGCGCGCCCATCGCGCCGGACCTGGTGCTGCGCATCGTGGAAGCATTCAAGAACGCGCGTGTCGGAAATGGTTTTGGACTTACCGAGACTTCTTCCGTAGCGACGTTTCTGCCGCACGAGTTCGCCCAATCGCGGCCCGAGACCGTCGGCTTCGCTGCGCCGGTATGCGACCTGGAATTGTTTGAGCCGGACGCGGAAGGCGTGGGCGAACTGCTGGTGCGTGGAGCGAACGTGGTGAAGGGCTATTGGAACAAGCCGGAGGCGACTGCCGAGACTTTCGTCAACGGTTGGCTCCATACGGGCGATTTGGCCCGCCTGGATGCGGACGGCTTTACCCAGATTGTGGACCGCAAGAAGGACATGGTGAATCGCGGGGGCGAAAACGTCTACTGCGTGGAAGTGGAAAACGCGCTGGCCGCGCATCCGGCCGTTTTCGAGGTTGCGGTGATGGGCGTGCCCGATCAGATGATGGGGGAGAAAGTGGGGGCGATCGTGGTGCTCAAGCCGGGCTCGCAGGCCACGCCGCAAGAACTCTGCACTTTCGCCAAAGGGCACATCGCCGACTTTAAGGTGCCGCAGTTCATGGTGATTCGATCGGAGAACCTGCCTCGCAACCCCGGAGGGAAGATTCTGAAGCGCAGTTTACGCGACGGCGCGCAATGGGTCAAGGTATCGCGGGAGGATTAAGACTCCTGGATCAAGGTCCGCCGAAGGTATTGCGGAGCCCGGGATTCAGACGGCACTCTTCGCTCATTCCCAGTGGTAAGCTGACAGAGATCGGAACTCGACAAGAGAGTTCTTTGCCATCAAAAGCGCAATCACAATAAGGTAGCTCCGAATCTTATGGCTTGCCGACGAACTAAAGTGTTGCTCAACGATGTTGAGCGCGGCGTACTGAATCAACTGCGAGCTCTGGTCCATCGGCATGGTGCGGAGGTCTGGCCCAAAGTGAGTTTCAAGGACGCTGTCGATATCAACAACAGTGGCATCTCGGAAGAACTGTTTTCTTATGCAATGCGGGCTCATCTTGATTATGTTGTGACGGACGGGAAATCGTCACGCGTGCTATTCGCCGTGGAATATGACGGCGCCGATCACTTCAAGAGGCCAGCTACGATCGAGCGCGACCGCAAGAAATCTGAAGTCTGCCGAACGCTGGCGTTCGATCTGCTGCGCATTACGAAATGCCAATTGGAGGGCATATTCTTGAATAGCAACCAGCTTGAGCTTCTCGTGGAGCGATGGTTTGAGGAGTACGAACGGGCTCGAGAATCCCCAACGCTGGCAATTCGGAAGCCGCCGTCGAACGCCCAATATATTCGCGAGCTATCGCGGCCCGGCAGCACCAACAACACCGCCGCCGGCTGAGTCGGGATCGGCGAAGTTCTGAGGCGTTCCACGTTGCATGGCCCGAATCTTCGGATGGACGAATCAGCGACCACTGCACATCATCGCCAGCCACGATCAGGCCAGCGATGTAGCCGAACGCCTGGAATCAGAGACCTCCGTGTCTGACGCGATTCGCGCGAAGCCGCAAACATGGGCCAGCACTGCGTTGCTATACGCGATTTGCGTATAATCGAAATACATGGCCGCCGTTCCGATATCGGTAGTGGAGACTGCGGAGTTTTTGAAGCCGAGCCGGAACGAGCCGAGCTGGTTGCGTTTTTAGGCGCAAATCCGAAGGCCGGTGAGATCATTCCTGAGACCGTTGGCGCTTACGGCATACGCCAAGAACCAAAAGGCGAATCTCAGCAAGGCCGAGCGGAACGCGATGAAGAGCTTGATCCCGGCTCTGGTGAAGGGATTCCAGAGAAAGGCCTAAGAACGATATGGCGAGAAAGAAGGCATCAAAAGCGCCGGCCAACAAAAACACGCCGCGCGCGAAGGAGCGCCAGACCGTTGGCGAGAGCGTAATCGAAGGACTGAAGCAGGCGATCCCCTGGACCAAGGGCGAGAACAATGACGTGCGCGTGACCCTGGTGCATGTGCCTGAGGTGGATGTGCGCAAGGTCAGGACGAAGATGGGTCTTAGCCAATCGCAGTTCGCGACCAAGTTCGGTTTTCCGCCGGCCACGCTGCGGAATTGGGAACAGGGCAGGTCGCGCCCGGACGCGCCCACTCGCGTTTTGCTGGCGGTCATCGCCAAGCATCCCGAGGCGGTGGAGGATGTTCTGCGGAAGGCGAGTTGAACCGCAAAGTTATAGTGGTTACATACCTCACACATGCCGGAAAAGCAGTACGACCACCAGACTATTGAGATGAAGTGGCACGAACGCTGGAACGACTCTTCGCTCTATGCGGCGGAAGAGAATTCCTCCAAGCCGAAGTTCTATGTGCTCGAGATGTTGCCTTATCCCAGCGGCCAGTTGCACATCGGGCATGTTCGCAATTACGCGATCGGCGATGCGCTGGCGCGCTACAAGCGGATGCGCGGCTTCAATGTGCTGCACCCGATGGGCTGGGATGCGTTCGGATTGCCGGCGGAAAACGCCGCCATCAAGAACAATCGCAATCCCTACGAATGGACCATGTTCAACGTCGAGAACATGAAGCGCCAACACCGGCGGATGGCTTTCAGCTACGACTGGAGCCGGGAAATAGCAACGTGCGAGCCCGAGTATTATCGCTGGAATCAATGGTTCTTCCTCAAAATGCTGGAGCGCGGGCTGGCCTACCGCAAGAAGGCGCTGGTCAACTGGTGTCCGGAATGCGGGACGGTGCTGGCCAATGAACAGGTGGTGGACGGCTGCTGCTGGCGGCATGAAGCCACGCCGGTGGAGCAGCGGGAACTGGCCCAGTGGTTTCTGCGCATCACCAGCTACGCCGATGATCTGCTCGGCGCGATCAAAGAACTGGAAGCCGGTTGGCCGGAGCGTGTGCTCTCGATGCAGCGCAACTGGATCGGCCGGTCGGAGGGCGCGGAGGTCGACTTCGGGCTGGAGAATTCTTCTGACAAAATTCGCGTGTTTACCACGCGCATCGACACCATCTATGGCGCGACGTGCGTCATCCTCGCGCCGGAGCATCCGCTGGTTGCCGGATTGGTAGACAGCACCACGCAATCGCGCATCAAGAAGATGATCGATGCCCGCGCGGCGAAAGGGCCGGGCGATCTCGACAAAGAAGGTCTGCCCACGGGCAAGTACGCCATCAATCCGTTCAGCGGTGAGCGGGTTCCTATTTGGGTGGCGAACTTCGTGTTGATGGGATACGGCACCGGCGCCATCATGGCCGTGCCGGCGCATGACGAGCGCGACTTTGAATTCTGCACACAATACGGCATCGCGATCCGTCCGGTGATTCGTCCCAAGGACGGCGAGGTCATCAGCGGCGCGGCCTACTCGGACTACGGAATTGTCCAGGACTCCGGCCCGTACACGGGACTGACCAGCGAAGAAGCCCGGCGTGTGATGGCGCAGAAGGCCGACCACGATGGCTTCGGCAAAAGCGCCATCACGTTTCGCATCAAGGATTGGGGCATCTCGCGGCAGCGCTATTGGGGCACGCCCATTCCGGTGATTCACTGTCCGAAGTGCGGGGTGGTGCCGGTCCCTGAAAGTGAGCTTCCGGTGATTCTGCCGCTGCAGGTTCCCATTACCGGCAAGGGCCGTTCGCCGTTGGAACTGGTGCCTGAGTTCATCAATGTAGAGTGCCCGCGCTGTGGCGAAGATGCCAAGCGCGAGAGCGACACCATGGATACGTTCGTCGATTCGTCCTGGTATTTCTATCGCTACTGCGATGCGCACAATTCCACGGCTCCTTTTGACACGAAGAAAATCGCCTACTGGTTTCCGATCGATCAGTACATCGGCGGAGTAGAGCACGCCATTCTGCACCTGATCTATTCGCGCTTCTGGACGAGAATGATGCGCGACCTGGGGCTGATCTCCAACAGCGAGCCCGTGACCCACATGTTCACGCAAGGCATGGTGATCAAGGACGGCGCGAAGATGTCCAAGTCCAAGGGCAACGTGGTCAGCGCCGACGAGATGATTGACAAATATGGCGCCGATACCGGGCGTTTGTTTGAACTCTTCGCCGCGCCGCCCGAGAAAGAGATGGACTGGACCTCGGCCGGGGCGGAAGGTGCCTATCGTTTTCTGGGCCGCGTCTACCGCTTTGTCACCCGCAACGCGGATCGAGTTGGGTTCCCGGCGGAAGGCGCCGCCGACAAGAAAGTCCTGCGCAAGCTGCATCAGACGATCCAGAAAATTACCGAAGACTTCGAGAGCCGCTGGCACTTTAATACGTCCATCGCGGCTGTGATGGAATTGCTAAACGAACTTTATGCCGCGGAGCAATCCATCTCCGCGCCGGTGATGGCCCAGGTGCTGGAGAAAGTGACGCTGGTTCTGGAACCGTTCGCGCCCTACCTGGCCGAAGAGATGTGGGAAGAGCTTGGGCGCACCGGCCCGTTGTTCCGGCAGACTTGGCCGGCCTTCGATGCGGAACTGGCGCGCGAAGACCAAGCCCAGATTGTCATTCAGGTGAATGGCAAGCTGCGCGGGCGCATCAGCGTGCCCTTTGGCACCTCCAAAGAAGCGCTGAAAGAAAGAGCGCTCGCCGATCCTAGCGTGCGGAGCTGGATCGAAGGCAAGCAGATCGTCAACGTCATCGTGGTGCCGGACAAATTGGTCAACATTGTAGTGCGCT